>OARK01000025.1_pt1 | contig 42067 bp, 30 predicted proteins | sample 1475711 | NCBI WGS metagenome assembly OARK01 (sample SAMEA3360700, study PRJEB22359) | human gut metagenome | biome: ENVO:urban biome; feature: ENVO:human-associated habitat; material: ENVO:feces | place: Bangladesh | collected 2011 | reverse complement strand
AAATCGCGCAATTTTGCGCTCTCGGGCGGCGGACATGCCCGTTTGTGCCCGCTGGCGGGCAAAAGTGCTGATTTGCCGGGGCGCAGACGGGCGGGATTTTTTATGTCCAACGGGGCAAATGTAGGGCTTACTTGTGTATATGCCAAGTTTTGGGGTGGATATTTTGCAGGTTTGTGCTGTAGAACATGTTTTTCAAGGATTTGGGGACAGGTCGCTAACGCGGAGGACTGAAGGGCTGTCGCCGTGGCGGGGGTCAGAAGCCGCTAACGCGGGAGACATAAGGACAGAAGGACATAAGAACATAAGATTTGACGTTTGTGCTTGCCGCTTACCGCGGAAAACATAAGGAACATAAGTTTTCATAAGAAACACATAAGGCCGCTGCGCGGCGGACGGCCACGGACTATCGTCCGGGTGGCCTCAAGATACATAAGGGCTGACGCCGTAGCGGGAGTCGGAAGCCGCTAACGCGGGAGACAGAAGGACATAAGGACATAAGAACAGAAGATATAACGTTCGTGCTTGCCGCTTACCGCGGAAAACATAAGGAACATAAGTTTTCATAAGAAACACATAAGGCCGCTGCGCGGCGGACGGCCACGGACTATCGTCCGGGTGGCCTCAAGAAACATAAGGGCGGACGCCGAGGGAGGGGGCGGCGGACTGTTTTTGGGCTGACGCGAAGCGGGATTTTCTGTTACGGGAGGGCGGATTTTCTGTCGTGGGGGAGCGGTTTTTCTGTTGCTCTGACTGAAAAATCTCTCTGGCACAAGTGTTTTTCGGGATTATTAAGAACAAAAAGACGGGGTGTGATGAGTGATAATTGATAATGGCTGAACAGAAAGTACCCTCTACATATAGGAGCACTGAGATGCCGTGCAATGTGCACCACTGCAGGAGGACACAGACATTATATTGGCGCGGACAGTATAAATACGGCGAAAGTTACTGTCGCTTGTACCACCATTGGATATATGATGGACATCAAGCCACAGGTAAAGACAAGCACGCACAAAAGCATATGGGTAAGTTTGCGGGAGATGAATACTCGCGTTCTGTATTTTTTTTTGTAAGTTTGCCATAATTTGTAAATCACACGACATATATATAATATATAATGAAGCACAAAAACTATTTGTTGGGTTTTGTTTTGGCTGCAATCGTTTGCTGCAGCTGCGCCCATTCCTCGATAGGCAATTTGGTAGGCAGCGACCGCGATGAACATGGCTGTATTGGCTCGGCTGGATATACATGGAGCTATGCCCTGCACAGTTGTGTCAGACTGTGGGAGGCTGGTACACGCTTTGACGCCGGCCCCGAGCAGGTATTCCTTATATATAGTGCCGATTCTACATTTGCCGAAATTTTTCCGTCAAGTAGCAAGTCGGTACTTTGCAAACGGGTTAAGGGCACGAATGTGTGGAAACCGCGCAAGGGACACGAAGAGGTGTCGATACAAAACGGCGTTACTTGCGTCAAAGTGAACGATTACAATTATACCAGGGCTAACGACTGACACAGCACACTGTAGCCCACAACTTAAAGCACAAGCACCAACAAGAGCCAATCGCATTGGGCCCTTGTTGGTGCTTGTATGGTTTGTATGGAAAAGGACAAGTGACGTCCGGACTACAACCATGGGGTATAAAATGAAGCAGCATGCGCCTCACGGCGAACACTGCCTCTCGTCATTTACCTAAAAAACACTATTACCTTATAGCTTGTAATACCTTTATATTGAATGGCAGGCAGATGTGATGCGCTGCACATTGTTTTGTCATTTTACGTTTGCAAATGTAGTGCTTATTTTCGTTCGCTCCAAACTTTTTAGACAAAGCGACGGTTTTTGTCGACGAAATTATCGTTATGCAACAATTATGCAAGTTGTATTCATTTTGTGCCAGTATATGAAGATAATTACTACGCGTTTGCTACCACTGCGGGGCAAGAACAACTTGATACAGACTTTGTAATAAACGCCGATGACAGAAGCCTCAACCCCACTGCAAGCACCAGCATATATTTTCACAAAGTTTCGACACCGTTCTTTTGATTCTTCTTGAAAAAACGCGTTTTGTTCATCTTTATAAAATGGGATTGTCAAGCCCTGACCGCGCACAGCTTTTTCATACGCACATGATAGGCTACAAGCACCATGGCGCCTGTGAGCACCCACGACAACGGATACACCTGCAACAGCTGTGCAAACCCATGGTAATGCGGACTCACCACAAAGACCCACGCCATGCGCAACACGCAAGTGCCAAACACGGTCATGATGGTGGGCAACATGGACTCGCCCATGCCACGCAAGGCAGAACCCGAGATTTCGTAGCTGCAGGCCAGGAACTGAAATAGCAGGACGCCCTGCATACGTATGGCTCCGTAGTGAATGACTTCGGGGTCGGCGGTGAAGAAACTGAGGAAGAAGTGGTTCTGCCAAGTGAACAGAGCGTTGGCAGCAAAACAACCTACAAGGCCCATCAACATGCAGATGCGGAAGATGCGGCGCACGCGGTCGTATTTGCCAGCACCATAATTCTGACCGATGAACGATATGGCCGCACCATTGCAAGCCACGATGATGTAGTAGCAATAATACTCGAAGTTGACAGCCGCAGCCGAGCCCGCTATGGCCGCAGAGCCGTAGCCATTGATGGCACTCTGCACCACCACATTGGACAAGGAGAATACCATGCCTTGCAAACCTGCCGGCACGCCAATTTGCAGCATGCGGCGCAGCTCTTTGCCATAAATGCGCATGTGGTTGAACTGCAACTGCAATGCACCCTTTTCGCGACGCAACAACACGACTATACATGCGGCACTGACCATATTGGCTATGGCTGTGGCGATGGCCACGCCCTCAACGCCAAGGCCGAAGCAGATGACCAACACAAGATTGAGCACGGTGTTAATAACACCAGCCACCACCAAGATGTAAAGCGGCCGGCGGGTGTCGCCCACACTGCGCAAGATGGCGGCTCCAAAATTGAATATAAGAAAGAAAGGAATGCCCACAAAGTAAAGACGCAGATAGAGCACGGCCATGTCGAGCACATCGGCCGGGGTGTCCATCAGCTCGAGTATGGGCCGCGACACGCCTATGCCGATAAGCATTAGCAGCACGCCACTGACGACGCTGACCAATGACACGGTGCTGACGGTGCGTCGCACACCCTCGTCGTCGCGCTGACCAAGGTGATTGGAGAGCACGACATTGGCACCCATCGATATGCCAACAAAAAGGTTGATTAGCAGACTGATAACGGGTGCGTTACTGCCCACTGCGGCCAAAGCTTTGCTGCTGGCAAAGCGTCCGACCACGGCCACATCGACAGAATTGAACAACTGTTGCAACAAGCTGCTGGCAGCAAGCGGCAGGGCAAATATCAGTATTTTCATAAAAAGAGGACCATTGAGCATGTCCACTTTGGTTGAAGTCTGACTCATTGTATTATGTGTCGTTATTATAAGTAGGTGCAAAGGTACATCTTTCGGCAGGACTGAGGCTTACCCTTATGACCGTTTTTGGTTTATTCACACGCTACAACCGAGTTATAGAAGGTGCAACGCACATAATGCGCCCCACCTTGGAGTGTTACAGACTGACGCAGCGATAATACATGATTATCAATAAAGTAAGCACCACAACACTCTTGACGATAAACAATATTTATAAAAAAGTTGTCTTAAAAGTGGGGAAAAGTGGGGGAAAATCCGTACTTTTGGAAATTCTTAGGAAATATGATGAGATTTACAGGTACAATCGATGCCAAGCTCGATGCCAAAGGGCGCGTGTTTTTGCCGTCTGACTTCCGCAAGCAACTTGCCGAGTCAGACCCTCGGTTGGTATTGAAACGCGATGTGTATCAGCCTTGTCTTGTGATATATCCCTATGCGGTGTGGAATGCCGAGGTAGACGCGTTGCGTGCAAGACTCAACCGATGGGACCCTCGGCAGGCTATGCTCTTCCGCCAGTTTCTGGCCAATGTGGAGGTGTTTACGCTCGATGGTAACGGCCGCTTTTTGATTTCACGCAAAATGCTTGACGCTTGCGCCATCACCGACCGCACAGTGCGCTTTATGGGCGTTGACGACCGCATTGAGGTGTGGAGCGTGGCACAGAGCGACAAACTGCTGATGAGCGATAGCGATTACGCAGAGTCGCTGGCCAAAATCATGGGTGAAACACCCCTTATGGACAACGATCACACCGCAATATATTAAAAACTTTAACCATATAACACCATACAGCGTGTATCATATACCAGTTTTACTCAACGAAACAGTGGACGGGCTTAACATTAAGCCCGGTGGCATCTATGTAGATGTGACCTTTGGCGGAGGCGGACACAGCCGCGAAATATTGCGGAGGCTTAGCGATGACGCCCACCTCTACAGTTTTGACCAAGACGCCGATGCAGAGCAAAACATACCTGATGGCGACAAGCGCTTTACCTTTGTGCGGAGCAATTTCAGGTATCTGAAGAACTGGATGCGCTACTACGATGTGGAGCATGTTGATGGCATACTGGCCGACCTTGGCGTGTCAAGCCACCATTTTGACGATGAGGAACGCGGTTTCTCGTTCCGCTTTGATGCCCCCCTCGACATGCGCATGAATGAACGCGCTGGTGCTAACGCTGCCGATGTGGTGAACAAATATGACGAGGAGCGGCTGGCTAACGTGTTTTACCTATATGGTGAAATGAAAAACAGCCGCCGGCTGGCTTCGACCATTGTCAAGGCACGCAGTGCAAAGGCTATTTGCACCATTAACGACCTGCTTGAGGTGGTAAAGCCACTCATGCCACGCGAAAGGGAGAAGAAGGACCTGGCGCGCGTGTTCCAAGCCCTGCGCATAGAGGTTAACCACGAAATGGAGGCGCTACAAGAGATGCTTGAAGCGGCGTTGCAGGTGCTGCGACCGGGCGGACGGCTGAGCGTGCTCACCTACCACTCCCTTGAGGACCGTATGGTGAAGAACTTTATTCGCGCCGGGCGCATTGACGGCAAGGTGCAACAGGACTTTTACGGCCGCAGGCTGACGCCATGGCGGGCCATAAACAACAAGGTCATTTTGCCTTCGGCACAGGAGCAGACCGAAAATCCGCGAAGCCGCTCTGCCAAATTGCGCATTGCCGAAAAACTCTGACTCTACCACATTACCATCAAGACTATAACAACAGAACATGAGCAAGAACGATATGCCCGAAGCCGCTACCGACAACAGACGCCCTGACTCTGAGGAACAGGAAATTGAACGCGAGGAACAAAATGCCCTGCAAGCTCTGCGCGAACTGACTGCTGACGAGGATACGCCCGCAGGAGAGTCGCGCAGCAAAATTACCTTGGCCTCGATATTGGGCGGCGACATATTGGGCGGACGCTGGTTCAGACGCCAATTTTGGTATATTGTGATGGTTGTGGCCATGATTATTGTGTATGTGAGCAACCGCTATTCGTGCCAGCGGGAAATGATTCAGAGCAAAATGCTGACCGACACGCTGCTCGACCGCCGATATAAGGCGCTGACCCGATCGAGCCAACTCAAAGAGAAAACGCGACGAAGTTGCATTGAGGGGGCTCTGACCGACACCACACTGCAAACAGCCAACACGCCATCGTTTAACTTGAAGGTGGACGAATAGGCAATACGCTACAACGCACATACAATATATTGTATAAATAGGCATAAACATTCTTTGTAACACTCTCCTCTCACTACAAACAAGTTGAAATGAATTTCCCCGTCAAACAAGTTACTAAGCGCTACGCTGTCATAGGATCAGTGTTGGTGCTGGCAGGTCTTTCCATATTAGGAAAGGCCATCTACATCATGACGGTAGAGAAGAACTTTTGGGAACAGGTGAACGACCGCTTTATCAAGGAGAACGAGGAAGTCATACCCACACGCGGCAACATTTTGGCCGACGACGGTGAGGTGCTGGCAGCCTCATTGCCCGAGTACAAGCTATACATGGATTTCATGTCGTGGGAGAAGGACCCCAAACGACGCGCCAAAGAGCAATTTAACCGCGACAGTTTGCTGCACGCCAAAATGGACTCTATCTGCACGGGCGTGCACCGTATATTGCCCGACATAAACCCTGCAGAGTTTAAGGAATTGCTATTGAAAGGCCGCGAGAAGGAGAGCCACCACTGGCTGCTATATAAAAAGCGTGTATCGTATATTACCTACCGACAACTCAAGCAGTTGCCTTTGTTCAAGATGTCGGCCAATGTGGGCGGCTTTCATACCGAAGAGTTCAAAATGCGCAAGAACCCGTTCGGCCACTTGGCAGCACGTACTATTGGCGACCTGTACAAGACCGACGGCAAACCGCGCACAGGACTTGAGTTGAGCTTTGACTCTATTCTGCGTGGCGAGAAGGGGTCGGCACACCGCCAAAAGGTGCTCAACCGCTACCTTACCATCATAGACAAACCCGCCATAGACGGCTACGACGTGATGACCACACTCAACGTAGGCATGCAGGACATCTGCGAAAAAGCTCTCTCGGACAAGCTTACCGAGATTGACGCCAACTCGGGCGTGTGCATACTGATGGAGGTGGGCACCGGCGACATTAAAGCCATGACAAGTCTGCGCCGCATGGCCGACGGCAGCTATCAGGAAATAAATGCCGATGCTGTAAAGAACCTGTACGAGCCTGGGTCGGTGTTCAAACCCATGTCGTTCCTTGTCGGCATGGACGATGGCTACATACACATGACAGATATAGTGGACGTGGGTTGCGGTATTAAAGAGATGTACGGCCGCAAAATGCGCGATGCCAACTGGCGCTCGGGCGGCAGCGGTGTGGTAACTGTGCCACAAATCCTACAAAAATCGCTCAACGTGGGCGTAAGTACACTCATCGACCGCGCCTACCACGACAATCCTCGCAAATTTGTTGAGGGTATCTACCGCATTGGTGTAGCTGAAGACTTGAAGATACCTATTCCGGGCTATGCCAAGCCCCGTATCCGCATGCCAAAGGCTGACGGATCGAACTGGTCGAAAACGGCTCTGCCATGGATGAGCATCGGCTACGAGACTCAAATTCCGCCTATCACCACAGTCAACTTCTACAACGGCATTGCCAACAACGGCAAACTATTGCGGCCACGTCTGGTTAAGGCCATTCTGCACAACGGCGAGGTGGTCAAGGAGTACCCCGTAGTGGTGCTGCGCGAACACATGGCCAAGGCCGAAGCGGTGAAGAACATACAAGACTGCCTTGAAAGCGTGGTGAGCGTGGGACTTGGCAAGAAAGCCGGTTCACCCTACTTCCACGTGTCAGGCAAAACGGGTACCGCACAGGTATGGACCAAGAGCGGCTTTGCCTCACAATATCTTGTGTCGTTTGCAGGCTATTTCCCGTCTGAGAAACCGCTTTACTCGTGCATCGTGTGCATACAAAAAGGCGCCCCTGCTTCGGGCGGCGGCATGTGCGCACCAGTGTTCAAGCGTGTGGCCGAAACAGTGATGGCACAACGCAGGTCGGACGACTACACTGCCGCACGCGACTCCAACAACTGCCTCAACCCGGTGGTGAGTGCCGGCAGTCTGACAGCCGCACAGTCTGTACTCGAACAGCTCGGCATTAAGTTCACTTCGCCCGTCAACACCGAGGACGCGCCACTCACCTGGGGCCACTGCAACACCACGAGCCAAGGGCTTAACATGAACGTGGTTGAAGAGGTGAAGGGCAACATTGTGCCCGATGTACGCGGCTATGGTTTGCGCGACGCCTTGTTCCGCCTCGAAAAGCTCGGACTCAAAGTCAAAGTGCGCGGCATAGGACGTGTAACGCAACAAAACATGCAGCCCGGCTACCACTTTAAGCGCGGCCAGCAAATCGAAATCATACTTGGCAACCCCGAAGACATACCGGCTGCCGAACGCGACACGACACAACAAAATGCCGAGCAGACCAAGGCACAGCCCAACGAGCCTGAAGACTCCGAACTGACGCCCACAGCCGCTGACGAAAAGAAGTACCAGCAGACTGAGCAAGCGCAGCAGCAAAAGATGCAGGAGCGAAAGGCTGAAAAGGCCAAGCAGAACCAGGCTGAACAGGAAAAGAAAAAGCAACCGGCACAGTCTAAGCCCAAAAAGCAACCGGCTATAGAGCCCAAGCAATCGACGACATCTGCCCAAAAGAAGAGAGACAGAAGGCCCGACAACAAGAATGCCAAGCAGTCCGCAACTTCTTCGGACAAGAAGGAAAGCAAGAGGGGCACCACAAAGAGTGCAAACACCAGCAAGAAGCATAAGCCGGCAGACTAAAGCCGTAAGTCTTTTGCAAAAAGCATGCCAAGCAAGCTAAGAAGCAAACAACATAGTCAACAACATATATCTACATAGACACTACAATGAAACTATCAGACGCACTGAAAAAAGTAACAGTTGTAGCCGCAAAGGGCGATCTGCAACGTGAAATAACAGGTGTTAATATTGACTCAAGAAAAGTGGTAACCGGCGACCTGTTCGTAGCCGTAAAGGGCACACAAGCTGACGGTCACCTTTACATACCCAAAGCCATAGAGCAAGGTGCTGCGGCAGTGTTGGTAAGCGAACCCATACCAGCCGATACCCCCGATAGTGTGACGTACGTGCAAGTGGCCGACACCGAAGATGCTGTGGGCAAAGTGGCCACACAATTCTACGGCGACCCCACCACCAAACTCAAGCTGGTGGGCGTAACAGGCACCAACGGCAAGACAACCATAGCCACAGTGCTCTACAACATGTTCCGCGCCTTCGGCTACAAATGTGGTCTGTGTTCAACAGTGTGCAACTACATTGACGGACGTGCCATACCCGCCGACCACACCACTCCCGACCCCGTGACTCTGAACAAGCTCCTGGCACAAATGGCCGACGAGGGGTGCGAATACGCCTTTATGGAATGCTCGTCACACGCCATACACCAAAAGCGTATTGGCGGTCTGCGCTTTGTAGGCGGCATATTTACCAATCTCACACGCGACCACCTCGACTATCACAAGACATTTGAGAACTATCGCAATGCCAAGAAAGCCTTCTTCGACGGACTGCCCAAGGGAGCCTTTGCCATAACCAATGCCGACGACAAGAACGGCATGATTATGGTACAGAACACACAAGCCACCGTGCGCACCTACTCCACCCGCACCGTGGCCGACTACAAAGGCCGCATTCTGGAGGAGAGCATCGAAGGCATGCTGCTCGACATCGACGGACGCGAAGTAAGCGTGCGCTTTGTCGGCCGTTTCAACGTGTCAAACCTGCTGGCAGTATATGGTGCCGCACTGATGCTGGGCAAGACACCCGAAGACACCCTGCGCGTGCTGTCAACGCTGCACCCCGTCAACGGACGTTTCGAGGCCATTCGTTCGCCCAAGGGCTTCAGTGCCATTGTAGACTATGCCCACACGCCCGACGCCTTGGTCAACGTGCTCACCGCCATCAACGAAATTGTGCGCGGCAAGGGCAAAGTCATCACTGTGTGTGGCGCCGGCGGCAACCGCGACAAAGGCAAGCGCCCGCTCATGGCACAGGAGGCAGCCAACCGTTCTGACCGTGTAATTATCACCAGCGACAACCCACGTTTTGAGGAGCCACAGAACATCATCAACGACATGCTTGCCGGCCTTAACGACGAGCAGAAGCAAAAGGTCATCAGCATTGTCGACCGTCGTGAGGCCATACGCACAGCCACCATGCTGGCCCAGCCCGGCGATGTGATACTCGTAGCAGGCAAGGGTCACGAGCCCTACCAGGAAGTCAAAGGCGTAAAGCACCACTTCGACGACCACGAGGAGATAAAGAAAGCCTTTGGCATCAACTAACCACCAACCAACACCCAATATTTCGCAACAATGTTATACTACCTTTTCCGTTTCCTCGAGCAGTTCGGCGTGTCGGGTTCGGGCATGTGGTCCTACATATCATTCCGTGCACTTCTGGCCCTCATTCTGGCCCTTGTCATATCGGCATGGTTCGGTGAGTACTTCATAAAGTGGATGAAGCGCCACAACATCAGCGAGACACAGCGCGATGCCAGCATCGACCCCTTTGGCGTGCAAAAGATTAACGTGCCATCAATGGGCGGCATTATCATCATCGTGTCGATACTTGTACCATGCCTGTTGCTCGGCCGTCTGCGCAACATCTACCTCATACTGATGCTCGTCACCACCGTATGGTTAGGTCTGTTGGGCTTTTTAGACGACTACATCAAGATATTCAAGAAGAACAAGGACGGCCTCCCCGGGCGCTTCAAGATAGTGGGGCAAGTGTTGCTCGGACTGTTTGTCGGACTCACGCTCTACCTCAGCCCCGATGCCACCATACGCGAGAACATCGAAATGCAGCAACACGGCCAAACTACCGAAATTGTGCACAAGAGCCAAGCCGTCAAGAGCACCAAGACAACCATACCCTTTGTCAAGGAGAACAACTTCGACTACGCTGAGCTTGTAAGCTTCTGCGGCAAGTACAAGACACAAGCCGGTTGGATAGTGTTTGTGCTTGTCACAATATTCGTCATCACAGCCGTATCGAACGGAGCCAACCTCAACGACGGCATGGACGGTATGGCCGCGGGCAACTCCGCCATTATATTCATAGCCCTTGGCATACTGGCCTACGTGTCAAGTCACATAGAGTTTGCCTCATACCTCAACATCATGTATGTACCAGGGTCGCAGGAGCTTGTCATATTCACCTGTGCCACAGTAGGCGCGCTCATCGGTTTTCTGTGGTACAACGCCTACCCGGCACAAATATTTATGGGCGACACCGGTTCGCTCGCCATTGGCGGCATCATAGCAGTGTTAGCCATCATCATTCACAAGGAACTGCTCATACCCATACTGTGCGGCATATTCCTGCTCGAGAGTCTCAGCGTCATACTACAAGTTGAATGGTACAAGCTCGGCAAGCGCAAAGGCGTGAAGCAGCGCATATTCAAGCGCACGCCCATTCACGACAACTTCCGCGTATTACCCTCGCAGCTCGACCCCGAGTGCAAATATCTGTGCAAGTGGCCGCATGGAGCATGGCACGAGTCAAAGATTACCATACGCTTTTGGATAACCACCATCATACTTGCCGCGCTCACCATCATTACATTGAAAATAAGATAACACAACAAGATAAGTAGGTGTTCAAAATTATTTTTACATTGAAAGTGCATTATCGGGACGCAGATGTTCCCTTCGGGTGAGGGAGCATAGCGGGCTATGTGACCGAGGCCGAAGGGGACAGATGCGTCTCGAGAATGTGCTTTCAATGTGAAAATGACACCTGCTAATTGTATAAAATAATTTTGAACACCTACTTACAAATGAAACTAGTAGTATTAGGAGCAGCCGAGAGCGGCGTAGGAGCCGCCATCCTGGCCCAGAAAGAAGGGTATGAAGTATTTGTGTCAGACATGGGCAGCATCAAGCCACGCTACAAAGCGATGCTCGACGCCCACCACATAGCCTGGGAAGAAGGACACCACACCGAAGCCAACATACTGTCAGCCGACGAGGTGGTAAAAAGCCCCGGCATACCCGAAACAGCTCCCATGGTGGCCAAGCTCATAGCACAGGGCACCCCCATACTCAGCGAGATAGAGTTTGCCGGCCGCTACACCGACGCCCGCATGATATGCATCACAGGCAGCAACGGCAAGACAACCACCACATCACTCATCTACCACATCATGCGCAAGGCCGGCATAGATGCCGGATTGGCAGGCAACATAGGCCACAGTCTGGCACTGCAAGTAGCCGAAGCCCCCCATAGCACCTACGTGATAGAGTTGTCGTCATTCCAGCTCGACAACATGTACAAGTTCCGGGCCAATGTAGCCGTGCTGCTCAACATCACCCCCGACCACCTCGACCGCTACGACTTCAAGATGCAGAACTACGTTGACGCCAAGATGCGCATACTGCAGAACCAAACGGCCGACGACACCTTTGTATATTGGAAGGAAGACGAGCACGTGCCCAACGAGCTGCCCAAATACAGCGACCCGAGCGCCAAGTGCGGCTTTACCGACGAAGCGCAACCCGGTTCAGCCGGCTATGCGTCCAACGGCACATTCGTAGTCAACGCACCAGTACACTTCGAAATGCCACTCAGCCAGCTCTCATTGCCTGGCCGCCACAACCTGCGCAACTCGCTGGCAGCCGCCATAGCCTGCCTGGCCGCCGGCGTCAGCCCCGAAGTTGTACGCCAGGGCCTGTCAGACTTCCCCGGGGTGGAACACCGCCTCGAAAAGGCCGGCACCGTCAATGGCATACACTTTGTCAACGACTCCAAAGCCACCAACGTAGACGCCTGCTACTGCGCGCTCGAAAGCATGACCACCCCCGTTGTACTGATATTAGGCGGTAAGGACAAAGGCAACGACTATGCCGAAATCATGCCATTTGTCAAGCAAAAGTGCCGTGCGCTGGTATATATGGGCGTCGACAACAGCAAGCTGCACGCCAATTTCGACGCAACAGGCCTGCCCACGGCCGACACCCACTCCATGCGCGAGTGCATGGAGCACGCCGTAGCCCTGGCACAGCCCGGCGACACCGTGTTGCTAAGCCCGTGCTGCGCCAGTTTCGACTTGTTCAAAAACATGGAGGACCGCGGCGAGCAGTTCAAGGCATGGGTCAAGCAGTATGGCGAGGCAAAGTAAGTCACCTACTACACACGTAACGAAACAAAAAAGCCTGCCTGGCAGCAAACAAGCAATGCAAGCCAAGCCAGAACGCTAAAAACAAGAAAGGACACAACATGGGTTTCTTTACCAGAAAAGACAAAAGCGAAAGCACCACACCGCAAACGCACGCCCTGCCAAAGTTTGAGGAGAAAGTCGAACGCGAAACCACGCGTCTCGGCTCCTTGTTCATGGGCGACCGCGTGATATGGATTGTCTACTTCTTCCTGTGCGTCATATCACTTGTCGAGGTATACAGTGCCGCCAGCACACTATCGTACAAGTCGGGCCGCTTTTGGGAGCCGCTTGTCAAGCAAGCCCTTTTCTTAGGCGCCGGCACCATCATCGTACTGTTGGTACACCGCATACCATGCCGCATGTTCAAGATACTGCCCATACTGTCCATACCCCTTTCGGTGCTACTACTTATGATCACCCTGTTGTCGGGCGCAGCCACCAACGACGCGGCCCGCTGGATAAACTTAGGCTTCATACAGTTCCAGCCCTCCGAAATAGCCAAAGGCTCCCTCATCATCACCGTAGCCCTCATATTGGCACGCACCCAGCGTGAAAACGGTGCCGACAAGCGAGCGTTCAAAATAATCATGTGGGTTACCCTGCCCATAGTAGGCTTAATATTCACCGAGAACCTCTCAACCGCCGGCCTGCTCTTTGGTGTGGTGCTGCTCATGATGTTCATAGGACGCGTGCCACTGGTGCAGTTAGGCAAGCTATTGGGTGTCATGACCCTCTTGGGCGTGCTGATGGGCGTGTTAGTATACCTGTCGTCTGACGTGCCCTTCCTCCACCGTTTCGAAACGTGGAAAGAGCGCATCGAGACACACTTTGGCGGCGATGAAGACGCGCGCGACGCCGACCCCGCCACCTACGACATAGACAAAGGCGCACAAGTAGCCCATGCCAACATAGCCATAGCCACGAGCAACGGCATAGGCAAAATGCCAGGCAACTCCGTGCAGCGCGACTTTCTTAGCCAAGCCTTCTCCGACTTCATCTACGCTGTCATCATCGAGGAAATGGGACTTTGGGGTGCAGCCATCGTAGTATTCCTCTACATCATACTACTGTTCAGGGCCGGACGCATAGCGAGCCGTTGCGAGCGCAACTTCCCCCCCTTCCTTGTCATGGGCCTGACGCTGCTGCTTGTCACCCAAGCCATGGTCAACATGGCAGTAGCCGTAGGCCTCTTCCCCGTCACAGGGCAGCCACTGCCACTCATCAGCCGTGGTGGTACCTCCACACTCATCAACTGCTTCTACATCGGCATGATACTGAGCGTGAGCCGCTACGCCAAGCAAGTCAAAACCCCCGTCCACACACAGTTCGACGGCCCCATGAGCGACATCAAGCACGAGTAAGGCACGCCTACGCAGTAGTACGACCTAACGCGCTCAAGCATCAAACGCAAGCACTAATGGGGGCGACGCGTCCCCGCGTCGGGAATGATGCGATGAATGTTCCTACACATAAAATAAAGGCTCACAGATAGCGCTAATTACACGCCTGTCTGTGAGCCTTTACTTTAATTGCCTATGCAGCACGAGGTTGCTGAAAAAAATCCCGACGCGGGACGCGTCGCCCCCATTAGTGCTTGCGTTTCCTATCAGATTCAGCGCACCATCATACGTTCTGTGCGCAACAGTGCACCACCCTCCCCCATGTAGCGCACAACGTAGGCACCACGCAGGGCAGAGGCCGAACGCTGCCATTGAGCATACCCATCGGGGGAGCCTGCAAAACACAATCGGCCATCAACCGCATAAACCATCACATGCTGCACAACAGACGAGGCCGTTGTCCCATCAATGCCCGACATCACCAACGCATCAATTTGTGCATCAAGCCAAGGGATACGCGTCTCAAACCATTCCCTCACCTCCCGCACATTGGCAGCCACCGTTGGGAAACCACCTTCGGGGTCGGCAAGCAAACGGCTGGCGTCAATAGCCCGCCCATAATTGCGGGCAAGCGAGTCAGCCATTTCCGTCACACGCGCCAACAGTTTGGGGCGCACCTCCTGCCACACGTCAGCATACAGTTTCACCAATTCGGGACGGGCGAAACAAGCCGGACCATAAAACTGTCTGATTTCATGCACCGAAGCCCACTGCCCCGGTTTGCGGTAGTCCGTGTCAAAATCCCACAGAGGCCCCATGCGCAAAGGCGCAGTGTAGCGGTCGTCCTTTATTACAAAAATGTTAGAGCCGCAGCCGTCCCAAGTGCCCAATATGTCGTGTGCCAGAAACCAAGCCATGAGCGAGCGCGTATCAAACAAGTCGTCTACAGGCTGCCCGCCATACAAAGCGTCCTCAAAGTTGTTGAGCGTATTCTTAATGTAAGCATACGAGTCAGCATCAACCTCCGCCCCATCAGGATACTTAAAAGTGTAAGCCATCGTATACGGCAAGTGGTCAGTGTGCAGCGTGCTGTCGGTAGTGTTCCACCAGTAAGGGTCACACTCCATAATGTAGCCGCTGGCAGATATGTTGCAGCGCGACGGCCCCTCCTTCACCGTCTCGCTGAGCAAATACAAGCCGCGGTAGCGCCCGTTGAGCACAAGGTTCACATAGCGGCTCGCCGGTTTCCAGCCCAAGCCACACAAGCGGCTCACCTCTGGCCCGATGATGCTCTTAAAGTCCCTCGTAGTCAGTTGGTTGAGCAAGGCCCAATGCTTGTTGTTAAACACACTGCTGCCCCGCTGCAGCAAATCGCTCTTAGCCTGCAACTTCACCTTGTAAGACGGATTTTCGTAGTAAGCGCTGGTATTGCCACGCATACGCAACGTTATGCCCGAAGCATCAACCCTATAAGGCCCGCTGTCGTAAAGCACCGAGTCGGCAAGCGTCATCACCATGCGCCCCGTCACAGTGGTGCGGTTAGTAATACCCATACCCGTACACCCCTCTGGTGCCGTCACAAAGTCACACGTAGGCAGGGAGCCGTCCGTAGTAGTGACCGTCAGCACCGGAATGTTAAACGCAGGCAACATGGCCACCGTGTCGGCAGCCGTTTGCGCGCGTCCGGCCACAACGGCCAGGGTAGCAGCCCCCACAGCCATCAAGCGCATAAGTTGTTTGAAATGCCACATCATATATTATGTTTAACGCGTTGGTAAAATTGGTAAACAGGTTGACAGGTTAACGAGTTAACAGGTAAGTTTGCCAAACTTCTTAGCAATTCTAACCTTAACATAGTAAGTAGCGTATAGCATACATACCTGTTAACCTCTCTACTTGTTACCCCGTTAACCAAGCACTCCGCCATCGAGTTATGTTTAAGACAATCGTGCGTCAACGTTTCATCACCTCCTCAGTGCGCAGCACCTCACCGTTACGCCCTATCGAGCGCAAGATGTAAGCCCCGGGCACAGACGTTTGGGTAGCACGCACCCATTTGGCACAAGCGTCCGGCGTACCCTCAAAACAGAGCCGGCCATCGGCAGCATACACTTTCATGCGCTGCACAACCCCCATAGGAGCCGCCGTCATGCTACTGTCAGACTGCACCACCAGCAAATTCTCAATATGTTCATCGAGCCAAGGAATGCGCTCGGCAAACCAATCCTCCACCGCCTTCGCATTGTCGGCAATAGTGGGCAATGCCCCCCAACGGGCGGCCAGCACGCGACTTGAGTCAACAGCCTCGCCATAGTTAGTACACAGCGAGTCGACCACCGCCTTTACACGCTCTTGCAGCAAGGGGCGCACCTCGCGCCACAAGTCCACATACTCCTGCACCAGTTCGGGCCGGCTGAAACACGCCGCGCCATAAAATTGCTGAATGCGGTGCACCGAGGCCCACTCGCCCGACCGCTTAAAGGTGCTGTCAAAGTCCCACAACGGTCCCATGCGCAAGCGCGAGTCCCTGCGGTCGTCCTTTATCAGGAACATGTTCGAGCCACAGCCGTCCCACGTGCCAAGAATGTCGTGTGCCAAGAACCAGCCCATGAGCGAGCGCGTGTCAAACAAGTCGTCGATGGGCTGTCCGCCATACAGCGCGTCCTCAAAGTTGTTAATCGTATTGCGTATGTAAGCAAACGACACCGCATCTATCTCGTCGGCATCAGGATATTTGAAAGTATAGCCCATGGTGTAGGGCAAGTTGTTCGAATGGAAATTACTGTCGTTCTTGGTCCACCAGTAAGAGTCGCACTCCGTCACATAGCCCTCGAGCGGCACATTGCAGCGCCCCTCGCTCTCCTTCACCGTTTCGATGAGCAAGTACACACCACGATAACTGCCATCAATCACCAGATTGACAAACCTGTTGGCCGGCTCCCATCTTGTGCCGCAGAGCATGCCCACCTGCTGCCCCACCATGGTCTTGAAGTCGCGTGTAGTCACTTGGTTGAGCAAGGCCCAATGCTTGTTGCGATAAATGCGCTCGCCACGCTGCAAGAGGTCGGCGCGTTGCTGCAATTTCAGTTTGTACGACGGAGTCAGATTGTATGAGCTGGTGTTGCCGCGCATGTGCAACGTGATGCCAGTCGAGTCGGGCTGGAAAGTGCCGCTGTCGTAGAGCAACGAATCGCCGAGCGTCATCACCAGTCGCCCCGTCACAGTGCTCTTCCGCACAATGCTCTTTCCCACGCAGCCGTCGGGGGGCGACACATAAGTACTCTTGGGCAGTTTGCCCTCAACGGTAGTAATGTTCATGAGCGGCAAGTTAATTTGGCGCAACTGGTCAACTATGCTGTCTGACTGGACTGCCGTTTGCGCACGACTCGCCACACAGGCCAAAGCCGCAAAAGCCACTGCCAGGGCAAGACGAAGGGTATGTGTGATATAAGACATTGAAATGGATAGCTTTGTTTATGATAAAATGATAGAAAAATATTCCGACGCGAGACGCGTCGCCCCCATTAGTGTTTGCGTTTCTTCAAGCACCAAATACTACCAACAAACGCTAACTCTAATGGGGGCGACGCGTCTCGCGTCGGGGCATTTTTCAACAGCCTCTGAACGCCTCGCCCCCATCAGTCCTTGCGTTTTTTTGCATGAATAATACGGCAGATAGTCAGAGCACAATATATTAGTGATATTGACACTTCAACTATCTGCCGTTGTCAAGTAAGGTTCAGTCCCGCGGTGTGGTGAGTCAGAGCTTTTCGGCCTCCGTCCAGTCCTTGTAGGGGTAAGTGCGCAACGACGAGTTGTAATACTTGCGGTCGCCCGTCACCTCGCGCCCCACAAAAGGCGCGCGCTCGTAGTCCTCATGCTCGCTGCCCAGCTCCACCTCGGCCACCACGAGCCCCTGGTTGTCGCCATAGAACTCGTCCACCTCGTAGGTGTGGCTGCCAACGGGCACCAGCCAGCGCGTTTTGTCGATGATGCCAGGCTCACACAACCGCATGAGCGACAGAGCCTCGTCCTTGGTTATCTCCTTTTCAAATTCGTAGCGCGACAGTCCACCGTTGAGCGAGGGCCCTTTGATGGTGAGGTAGCCCTTGTCGTCGCGCAGCCTCACGCGCACCGTGCGCCCGCGCCCACTGCAGATGTACCCCTGCATGATGCGGCTGTGCGATGCGGATAGCGACTTGTAGTCGCCCACAACCAAAAATTTGCGTTCTATTTCGAGTGGCATACTTATGCAGTTATCATTACGCTTGCACAAAATAGTAAGCGGCCATTCCCAGCACGAGCAGCAAGAATAGTACACCCACTATGCCAAACATGACATTGCGTGCTTGTTTGCGTTCCATGGCCTCACGGGCCTTCTTCTTAATAGCATGTTTTACTTTCATGGTCATATAGAATTTAATACGCGGGCAGAAATGGCGTACGGGCTGTCAAGCAGACGGGCAGGTCAGTCAAGTGCCTGCGTTCATTACCAGTTTGTCGTTAACACCTGCAAGTAGCGCAGCACACACCTGCATGCCACCCCGTCAACCCATATTACTGCCAACGGTTAGAGTTAAATCAATTTACGTGCGTCAATCAAGCCACACGGTGGCGGCACTTATTCGTTGCCCTTGTCGGCAAACTCCATAAGGTAAGCCTTAATAAAGCCATCGATTTTGCCGTCCATCACCCCGTTCACATCGCTCGTTTGAAAGCCCGTGCGGTGATCCTTCACGCGTCGGTCGTCAAACACGTAGCTGCGTATCTGGCTACCCCACTCTATCTTCTTCTTGCCGGCCTCAATCTTGGCCTGTTCTGCCTTGCGCTTTTGCAGGGCACGGTCGTAGAGTTGTGAGCGGAGCAGACGCATGGCATTCTCGCGGTTCTCAAGCTGCTTGCGGCTCTCGGTGTTCTCAATCAATATTTCCTCAGTCTCGCCAGTGTCGGGGTCGGTGTACTGGTAGCGCAAGCGCACACCCGTCTCCACCTTGTTCACATTCTGGCCACCCGCACCGCCTGAGCGGAAGAGGTCCCACGATATTTTAGACGGGTCGACATACACCTCGATGGTATCGTCCACCAATGGGGTGACAAACACCGATGCAAACGACGTCATGCGCTTGCCCTGCGCGTTGTAGGGCGACACACGCACCAGGCGGTGCACACCATTCTCGCTCTTCAGGTAACCATAGGCCGAGTCGCCCTCAATCTCCATAGTCACCGTCTTGATGCCGGCCTCATCGCCGTCCTGCAGGTGCGATATGTTGCACTTGTAGTCGTGCGCCTCGGCATAGCGCATATACATACGCATCAGCATCGAAGCCCAGTCCTGGCTCTCGGTGCCACCGGCTCCCGAGTTAATTTTGAGCACACACGACATTTGGTCCTCCTCCTGACGCAGCATGTTGCGCAGTTCGAGTTCCTCGATGGACTCCATACACTTGCTGTAATTGTCGTCCACCTCTTCCTCGGTCACCATCTCCTCCTTGTAAAAGTCGAAGGCGAGGGCGAGTTCGTCAACAAGAGTCTTGACGTGCTTGTAACCTTCAATCCACTTTTCAATGCCCTTCACCTTCTTCATTTGTTCCTCAGCGCGTTTGGCATCGTCCCAAAATCCGGGGTCCTGTGTGCGCAGTTGCTCCTCTTCGAGCTGCATGGTTTTGGCGTCAATGTCGAGGTACTTGTAAAGGGCCGCCACACGGTCCTGGGCATCTTTAAGTTGGTCAGAAGTTATCATTATATAGTCGTTATATTTTTACTATTCAACAGCGGATTATCTGGTTAAGGGGCTGACAAACTGCCGGGGTAACAAGTAAGCATACTGTACACCACTTGTTATGTTAAAGTCAGAGTGACGAGAAACCCGAAAGGCTTGGCAAACTTACCTGTTACGCCGCAAACTTGTTTACTTGTCAACCATTTCCGCCTGCGCGTTATTCAATTCAGCGTATCACGCCTTGGCAGCGGCCTCAGCCTCAGCCTCGGCATATATTTGTTCTATCTGTTCGGCATAATGCTCATACACCACGCGGCGGCGCACCTTGAGCGTGTTGGTCAGCTCGCCATTGTCCATGGTGAAGGGGTGCGGCAGCAGTATGAAGCGCTTTATCTGCTCGTAGTGGGCAAGATCCTGCTGCAGCGTTTCGATGCGCTCGGTGTAGAACTTTATTATGGCAGGGTGTGTGCATAGCTCCTCGCGCGATGCCACGCTGATGCCCTTGGCCTTGGCATAGTCCTCGAGCAGCTTGTAGCTTGGCACAATGAGCGCACTCACAAACTTGCGCTTGTCGGCCACGATAACCGCCTGGTCAAAGTAGCGGTCGAGCACCAGTTTCGACTCTATCATCTGCGGGGCAATGTACTTGCCATTCGATGTTTTGAACAAATCCTTGATGCGCTCGCGCAAAAAGAGTTCGCCATTCTTCATATATCCCGCATCGCCCGTGTGGAACCACCCGTCGGCATCGATGGCCTCCTTGGTCTGCGAGTCTTTTTTGTAGTAGCCCGGCGTGATGGTCTTGCCGCGGAGCAGTATCTCATCATTCTCGCCAAACTTTATCTCTATCTTGTCAATAAGGCGGCCTACCGACCCTATTGTGACGGGCTTGCCCGGTATGTCGCACGACACGGTGGCCAGGCTCTCGGTCAGGCCGTAGCCCACCACCATGTTGATGCCGGCGGCATGGGCAAACACCTCCACCTCGGGCGACACGGCGGCGCCGGCTGTAGGGAAAAAGTTGGCACGCTCCAGACCCAGCGTCTTGCGCAGCAGCTTGATAATGGTTTTGTCGTAAAGCTTGTACTGCAAACTCAGGCCCATCGGGGCATTCTTGCCCTTCGCCTTGTAGTTTACCCAGTAGCGCTTGCCCACCTCGAGAGCCTCGCGTATGAGTTTGCGCTCCATAAACGAGCCGTTCTCCATCTTTTCGAGCACAGCCTGGTACACCTTTTCCCAAAATCGGGGCACGGCACACATGCACGTGGGGTGCACCTCCTGCATGGAGCGCTGCACGTCGGCCGGACGCAGGTTGATGCACTGCAGTGCACCCTCGGTCAGGCCCAGGTAGCACCATGCACGCTCAAAGATGTGGGTGTAGGGCAGGAAGTTGAGAAACACATCGTCCTCGCTCAAAGGCAGCACGGCATCGTTCACGCGGAAGCCCTCACGATACTGGCCGTAGGTGAGCATCACGCCCTTGCTCTGTCCGGTGGTGCCGCTGGTGTAGAGTATGTTGCACAGGTCGTCGTAGTTGGCATCGGCCTGACGCTTTTTGTATTCATCTTTCAAGGCCTCCGAAATGCCACCAGCCAGCGTCTGTTTCAAGAAATCGGCAAAGTACACCGACAGGTGGTCGGTGGGGTTTTTCTTCACCTTGGGGTCGAATATGATGATGCGCTCGAGCGTGCGCGCCACAGATATCACACTGAATGCCACATCGTACTGCTGCTGCTCGCCTACGAACAAGAAGCGCACTTGCGCATCGTTGAGCATGTAGGTTATTTGTGCAGCACTGCTTGTGGCATAGAATGGTATGGTCACCGCGCGTATGCCGTAGGCACCAAAGTCAACATAGTGAGTTTCAGGTTTGTTCTGCGAGAATACGGCAACATTCTCCTGCACTCCCACGCCCAGGCGCAACAGTGCAAAGGACACCTTTTGCACATTCAGGGCAAACTCTTTCCACGACACGGGCACCCACTTGTTGAGGTCGTAATCGCGATAACTGAGTGCGGCACGGTCGCCGTACTTTTTGGCTTGCTCAAGAATGAGCTTTGACAAGTGACAATTATTTTGCATAGCATGCAGGTTTTTGGGGGCAAGCCCAATAGCAAGGGGTGCAAGCGCACCCGGCCAATGTGGCATACACATTATATATATGCGTGTGCCACGCGGGTTTTCTGCCCCGTTAAAACGCCTTTTGCCGCCAATGCCCCACCCCAATGGTGCAACACCGCGGCTCTTTGCGTTTTTAGTAATTAAGGAAAGGATGTAAACATCTTTCACGCAAAGGTATTTATTTCTTTGCAAACGTACAACAAAATGCGGGCTTATTTGTGCGCTCGTGCCACCAAGCGGCCAAGCGCCAAACAGGGTGCTACCACGCGGTGCTACGACAGCGGGAGGGCGGTTTACCCGTTACGGGGGAGCGGATTTTGCGTCGGACGGACTGATTTTCCGCCCTCCCGTAACCGAAAAACCGCCCTCCCGCAAGTGTTCCGCCCGTCTGCCGGCGGTGTATGTCCCGTGGCCGACAAATCTGCTGCCACAAGCCGCATGGTGCATAACTTTATGCGGAATGTAGCGAAATATTATGCACGATATGCAATTTTTATTTGCATAACTCGTGCAAGTTGTAATATTATTTGTATATTTGCAGCATAATTACAAAACGAACACAAGCAGGTGTTCAAATTTATTTTTACATCGAAAGTGCGTTGTCGTGAAGCAAGTGCCTTCTTCGGGCAAAGGGCCATAGCGGGCCATGCCGCTTAAAGCGGAGGAGGCAGATGCACCGGGCTACGCACCTGCGACATGGAAACGGCGCCTGCTGATTGCATAAACACCTATTTATAAATATGAGCAACAGATTGCAGCGCCTTGAGGTGCTAAGAGTGATACTTGCCAGCAGCAACAACCTGAGCAGCCACGAGGAAATACTTGGCGAATTGGCCAAAAATGGTTGCCAGGTGACACAAGCCACCCTGTCGCGCGACTTGGCCAAACTGCACGCCACAAAAATTCTCACGCCCGACGGCTACCGCTACATACTGCCCGAAAGCCCCATGTACCACCGCACGGTGAAACCCGACGTTGTGCCGCACTATCTGCGCAACAGCGGTTTCTTGTCTATTGCCTTTTCGGGACACATGGCGGTGCTCAAAACACGACCGGGATATGCCGCCGGACTGGCATCGGACATTGATGCACACAAGCTGAGCAGCGTGCTCGGCAGCATAGCCGGCGATGATACCATTCTCATTATCATACGCGAGGACTGCACCCGACAGGAGTTTACCGATGAGTTGGGCAATGTGATACCGGCCTTGCGCAGCATCATTCTTTAACGACTATATGCACGCGCCAGGCGGTGCGTACAGCACTTACTTTACTGCATACTTAACACAACCCACCAATAAACTTAACAACGTAATGGAAGAATACGACGATGGCATAAGAGTAGTCGTGGCAGACGCCAGCCACGAGAAATACGTCGACACCATACTTAAAACCATAACCGATGCTGCCAAGGTGCGCGGCTCGGGCATTGCAAGCCGCACACACGAGTATGTGGCTACCAAAATGAAGGAGCGCAAGGCTATTATAGCCCTCTACGGCGAGGAGTTTGCCGGTTTTTGCTACATCGAGAGCTGGGAGAACAAGCACTATGTGGCCAACTCGGGCTTGATAGTAGTGCCTAAGTTCCGCGGCCACCACCTGGCCACCCGCATCAAGCGCCTGGCCTTCTCGCTGAGCCGTGTGCGCTGGCCGCACGCCAAAATATTTGGTCTGACCAGTTCGGGCCCCGTCATGCGCATCAACACCTCGCTGGGATATGTGCCGGTGCCGTTCAGCGAACTGACGCAGGACGATGAGTACTGGAAGGGCTGCGGCACACCCGATGCGCCATGCTGCATCAACTGCGATGTGCTGGCACGCACCAAACGCAAATACTGTGTGTGCACGGGAATGCTCTTTGACCCCGAACGCCACCCTGACGCCAAACTGCCGGTGGAAATTCCGCAGGACGTGCTCGACTTTATCAAAACGCACGAGGCGTGACGGAACCATAACTTGACAATTTAATACAACACACAACACTCTCAACACGCTATATATCATGTCAAAGAAGAAAGTAGTGGTTGCCTTTAGCGGCGGCCTTGACACATCATACACGGTTATGTACCTGGCCAAAGAAAAAGGGTACGAGGTATATGCAGCCTGCGCCAACACGGGCGGCTTCAGCGCCGAGCAGCTCAAGACGAATGAGGAGAACGCCTACAAACTGGGCGCCACAAAGTATGTGACACTCGACGTAACACACGAGTACTACGACAAGAGCCTCAAGTTTATGGTGTACGGCAATGTGCTGCGCAACAATGTTTACCCCATCTCGGTGTCGTCGGAACGTATATTCCAGGGCATGGCCATTGCTCGCTACGCCAAGGAGATTGGCGCCGATGCCATTGCACACGGCTCAACGGGTGCGGGCAACGACCAGGTGCGCTTTGACATGACCTTCTTGGTGATGTGCCCCGACATGGAGATTATCACCCTTACACGCGATGGCAACCTGTCGCGCAAGGAGGAGGTGGACTACCTCAACCAGCATGGTTTCAAGGCTGACTTTACCAAACTTAAGTACTCGTACAACGTGGGTATTTGGGGCACGAGCATCTGCGGCGGCGAGATATTGGACTCTGCACAGGGGCTGCCCGAGAGTGCTTACCTCAAGCAGGTGACAAAGCAGGGCTCTGAACAGCTCAAACTGACATTTGAGAAGGGTGAGCTCAAGGCCATCAACGGCACACGCTACGACGACCCCATCGAGGCCATAACCAAGGTGGAGGAGATTGGCGCTGCCTATGGCATAGGCCGCGACATGCACGTGGGCGACACCATCATCGGCATCAAGGGCCGTGTGGGCTTTGAGGCTGCCGCACCGGCACTTATCATTGGTGCACACCGCTTCCTCGAAAAGTATACGCTCTCGAAGTGGCAGCAGTACTGGAAGGACCAGGTGGCTAACTGGTACGGCATGTTCCTGCACGAGAGCCAGTATCTCGAACCGGTGATGCGCGACATCGAGGCCATGCTCACCAGCTCGCAGCGCAATGTGAATGGTACGGTTATTCTTGAACTGCGTCCGCTTGGCTTCAGCACAGTGGGTGTGGACAGCCCCGACGACTTGGTTAAGACTAAGTTTGGCGAATATGGCGAAACACAGAAGGGCTGGACGGCTGAGGACGCAAAGGGCTTTATCAAGGTGCTCAGCACACCGCTCAGAGTGTACTACGCTAACCACCCCGACGGGGAATAACAAACGACTAAACGCTTCATTACATGATACGAATTGGTATTATTGGCGGGGCCGGCTACACGGCCGGCGAGCTGTGCCGCATATTGCTCAACCACCCGGAGGCCGAAATTGTGTTTGTCAACAGCGAGAGCAACGCCGGCAACTTGCTGGCCGAGGTGCACGAGGGGCTGTATGGCGAAACGGATATGCGGTTTACCGACCAGCTGCCTTTTGACCAGGTGGACGTGGTGTTCTTTTGCTTTGGACATGGCAAGAGCACCAAGTTCCTGGCCGAACACTACATTCCGGCTGATGTGCGCATCATCGACCTGGCACAGGACTTCCGCCTGGAGTCGGACGACAATGACTACATTTACGGCTTGCCCGAACTCAACCACTCTAAGATACAGAATGCACTGCACGTGGCCAACCCGGGCTGCTTTGCCACTTGTCTGCAACTGGGCTTGCTGCCGCTGGCCGAGGCCGGACTGCTCAACGGCGATGTGATGGTTAATGCCATTACGGGCTCAACGGGTGCTGGGGTGAAGCCGGGAGCGACCACGCACTTTTCGTGGCGCTCGGGCAACATGAGCATCTACAAGGCTTTTGAACACCAGCATGTGCCCGAAATCAAGCAGTCGCTGCGCCAGTTGCAGCCGTCGTTTGACAGTGAAATTGACTTTATACCTTACCGCGGCGACTTTCCACGCGGCATCTTTGCCACGGAGGTTATCAAGTGCGATGCGCCCATCGACGAGATTGAGGGCTACTACCACGACTTTTACAGCGAGGCGCCGTTCACCTTCTACATTGACAAGCCGGTTGACTTGAAGCAGGTGGTTAACACCAACAAGTGTCTTATACATGCCGAACGTCACCGCGACAAGTTGCTCGTGACGTCGTGCATCGACAACCTGCTCAAAGGGGCGTCTGGACAGGCTGTGCAGAACATGAACCTTATGTTTGGCCTTGAGGAGACGACGGGCCTGCGACTCAAGCCTGTGGGATTTTGACGGGTATGGCCTATAAGGGCAAAAGCACCGAACGCTAACTCAAGACGCTACCACCAAACGCTAACTCTAATGGGGGCGACGCGTCTCGCGTCGGGAAAATATGCAGCTATTATATAGCAGAGGCTGTATTTCCTTCCTTTTTCTATCCCGACGCGGGACGCGTCGCCCCCATTAGTGCTTGCGGTTCTTCGCAGCGCAATTTAGGTGCGAACCAAGATCTGAAACTTCAATATAATATTGCTCAACATGACTTTATTTCCAGTATATCCACTCTTCGACATCAACATTGTGAAAGGCAAGGGCTGCCATGTGTGGGACGACAAGGGGCAGGAGTATCTTGACCTGTATGGCGGACACGCTGTGATTAGCATAGGACATTGCCACCCGCACTACGTAGACATGCTCACCAAACAGCTTAACACGCTGGGCTTCTACTCTAACTCGGTAATCAACACGCTGCAAAGCCAACTGGCCGAAAGGTTGGGACAGGTGTGTGGCTACCCCGACTATCAGCTGTTCTTGATTAACTCGGGAGCCGAGGCTAACGAGAATGCCTTGAAGCTGGCTTCGTTCCACACGGGACGCAAACGCGTGCTGGCTGCGGGAAAGGCTTTTCACGGACGCACATCGCTGGCTGTGGAGGCTACCGACAATCCTAAAATTGTGGCACCGGTCAACAGCAACGGCCACGTGACTTTCTTGCCACTCAACGACTTGGCGGCCTTTGAGGCTGAACTGAACAAGGGCGATGTGGCTGCGGTGATTGTGGAGTGCATTCAGGGTGTGGGCGGCATACGCATGGCCACGGCCGAATTTATGCAGGGACTGCGCAAGGCTTGCGACAAGACGGGCACGGTGCTCATTTGCGACGAGATACAGTGTGGCTACGGCCGCTCTGGCAAATTCTTTGCTCACCAGCATCTTGGCGTGAAGCCGGACATCATTACTTGTGCCAAGGGTATTGGCAATGGTTTCCCGATGGGGGCAGTCATCATCTCGCCCAAGTTTGAGGCGGTGTATGGCATGTTAGGCACTACCTTTGGCGGCAACCACTTGGCATGTACGGCGGCTCTGGCGGTGCTCGACGTGATTGAGCACGAGCAGCTTGTGGACAATGCGGCCAAGGTGGGCGCTTACTTGATGGAGGAACTTAAAAAGCTGCAACAAACCGATGCGCACATTGTGGACGTGCGCGGCGAGGGCCTTATGATTGGCATTGAATATGACCAGCCTATCAAGGCGCTGCGCAACGCGCTTGTACACGACGAGCATGTGTTTACGGGAGCGGCCTCAACTAACATTCTGCGCTTGTTGCCACCGCTCACGCTCTCGCTCAACGAGGCCAAACTGGCTGTGGAGCACATCAAGCGGGTGAGCAAGGTGCTCGGTTAACACTTTTGTTTACAAACAAACTCAAGCCACAAACTCAAGCACTAAACGCTACTACAAAACGCTACCTCTAATGGGGGCGACGCGTCCCGCGTCGGGAAAATAAATAAAGACTCACAGATAGCACTAATTACACTTCGGTCTGTGAACCTTTGTCTCAAATCCCGACGCGGGACGCGTCGCCCCCATTAGAGGTAGCGTTTTGTAGTAGCGTTTAGTGCTTGCGTTTGATGGTAGCGTTTAGTAGTAGCGTTTGATGATAGTGTTTTGTGGCTTGAGTCCGTTCGTATGTTCGTGTTTTACCGGACTGTAATATTACAAGTAAACGGGTTGACAAGTAAGACTATCCTTACCTGTCAACCCGTTAACCTGTTTACCAGTCAACCCGTCAACCCATCATTTGAAGCCCTCGATAGAGTTGCTGATTATCACGGCCAGCACAATGGCGGTGATGATGGCGTAGAGCCAATCGCGGTCCTTCAAAAAGTCGATGAGCGAAAGGAGCACACGCATGATGGGGGTGAGTATGAGTATGAGCACACCGGTCTGTATCCAGCCCACCGCAGAGAACGAGGCAAGACCGGAAAAGATGCCGCGCAAGGTGGTGTAGTCGGCATGCGCTGCAGCATTGCCGTAACTAAAGTTTTGGTAGTCGGCAAGGTCGAAGGGTTCACTGCCGTGGTTGACCAAATAGATAATGCCGCCCACAAAGGCTACAAGGCAGGCCAACGACACGCCTATGCGCAACGTGTTGCCCACAAGCTGCTGCATGTCGTACTTTTGGCGCTCGGCCGTTGATGTCGTATTGTTGTTCATTGTCAAGTTGCTTTAGATAGTTAATATTTGCCGGCGAAGCCCTGCCATATCATGTTGATGGCTACAAGCACGATGGCTATGCAGAATATCTGGCGCAGCACGCTCACATTGAGGCGCTTGAGCAGACGGGCACCCGTCAGGGCACCGAACAACACGCCTATCATGACGGGGCAGGCTATGCCGGGGGCTATCACGCCGCGCTGCACATATATGACGGCCGAGGCACAGGCGGTTACACCCATCATAAAATTGCTGGTGGTGGTGCTCACCTTGAAGGGGACCTTCATCATGGCGTCCATGGCCAGCACCTTGAGCACGCCCGAACCTATGCCGAGTATGCCCGACAGCACGCCGGCCACGTACATCACACCAAAACCGCCACCAACGTGGCGCAACTGGTAGCTCTTGACGGTGCCGTCCTTTTGGGGCCATGTGCCAAACAACTTGAGGCGGCGGGCGGCCTCGGAACCTACCACGCCGTCGTGGTCGCTCTTGCGGCGCTGCTGCATGGCAGCGGTGAGCAACAACACGCAACCGTAGATGACGGCTATAACGTTGTTGTTAAGATAGATGGCCACCGCGGCACCGCACACGGCACCTATGGTGGTGGCTATCTCGAGGAACATGCCAAGGCGAATATTGGTGATGCCCTCCTTTACATAGGCTGAGCCTGAGCCGCTTGATGTGGCTATTGAAGCTACAAGGGCTGCGCCTACGGCATAGTGAAAGTCTATGCCAAAGCCGAGTGTGAGCACGGGTATCACTACCACTCCGCCACCAAGGCCCGTGAGTGACCCTAACAGGCCGGCGCAGTAGGCTGCCAGCAGCAGTATCAGGGTGAATGCGAGTAAAGTCATTGCGTTTTTGTGTTATATTTATGTGTTATACTTGTCGTTATGTGCGCTTTCGGAGTGCAAAGTTAAGCATTTGCTTTTGAGTATGTGCGCCCTCCCACCCATAAGATTGGACCACGGCTCTGGCACTGCGCGCTTTGTGACAGCCACATAAAAAAGCCCCCACAGTGATATACACTGCAGGGGCCAGCAAAAATGAAATCTTATGAAACGAATTAAAAGTCTATATGACTCTGCGAGAGTTTACAGTTCCTTGGCCACGCCAATTACCACGCGGTTTGAGTCGTTGTCGTCGAAGGGCTGTACGGTGTCACCCTTGAAGCCTGAGGTGAGGCGTGAGGCATCGATGCCATATTTCTCGACGAGTATCTTCACTACGCGGGCAGCACGCTTTTCGGAGATGTTGCGGTTGATTTCGGCATTGCCTGTGCCAGCATCGGCATAACCCATTACTTCGGCCTTGGCTGTGGGGTGATTCTTCATCCACTGTGCAAAGTCGCGGAGCTTGCCTTCCTCGGTATCGCGCACGGCCGATGAGCCAATGGTGAAGAATACCTCGGTCTTGGTCTCTGCCAACTGACGCAAAACTGGCTTTGGTTCGGGCTTGGGCTCGGGCTTAGGCTCTGGTTTGGGCTCAGGCTTGGGAGCAGGAGCTGGTGCGGGTGGCAGCGGAGCGGGTTCGCTGGGCTTTTCGGCGCGGCCGCGGCCTATCTTAAAGTTTACGCCGAGCAAGGCTTGCAACTGCCAGTCGCCCTTGCCGTTGAGCTTTGAGTTGAAGCGGTCGTGCAGGTTGTTGGCAGTAACCTCGAGGTTGATGCCTACTACACGGCTCACCTCGGCGTCGAGCTGCATGCCCACACGGAAGTTGTGTACCAGGCGGTCGTCGTCCCAACGCAGGTTGAGGTTATTTTCGGCAGCAGTGTTGGCCATGCCGTTAAGGTCGTCGTTGTCCCAAGCATAACCAAGACCTACGCCACCAAGCAGGTAGGCGTTGAGCACATGGTGCTTTTTAGGTGCAAAGGCATTGCACAGGTTGAACATGAGGTCGATGTTTGAGGTAACGAACTTGTAGTCGTAAGTCTTTCCCAAACTTTTGAGTCCACCCTTTTCATTGATGCCGCTCACGTGCAGACGGGCACCCACAACGGGGGTGAACATACCACCTACGCTCACGGCGCCAATAGGTGTGATGAGCTTTTTGGCATCGTTGTTGGTAAAGGTTACTTGACCGCCACCCTGTACGCCAACAAAGACGTAGGGGTAATCGGCCTTCTTTTCGCCGCTCTCTTGTGCAAAAGTGGCTTGTGTGGCCATGCCTGCCAGCAGAACTGAGGCCATTAGGGTCTTGAAGTTTATCATCTATTGGGGTTTTAATTGTCCCCTTTGCGCGCAAAGTTACATAATGTTTTGATATGTTGCAAAAGTTTGAGAGCGTTTCTATATACCGCAGGCCCGTAAAATGTGGCACTTGTCGCTCTGATGCGCACAAAACACTACCCACAAGCGGATATACAGCACAAAAGGAGCGCAACCCGCAGGCGCGCTCCTTTTGTTAAATATATTAAGTTAATAGCATCAAGCAGTCATTACTTGGTGCCGTCCTTCTCGGTCAAGTCGGTTGGACGCATCGACACAGTGATGCAGTTGTTCTGCTTGAGCAGCACGTTGTTGACAAAATTCTGAATATCCTTCGGCGTGATGCTCTTGAGGGTAGCCTCGTAGTTGGTGCGGAGGTCCTTGCCCCAGAGTGTCTTTTGCATGATGAGTCCGTGCCAGTACTCGTTCTTCTTCTGGTTGTCGGCATAGTCCTTGAGTTCGAAGGTTATCACCTTGCTGAGCTCGTCGGCAGTTACGCCCTTGGTGGCAATGTCGTTAATGCCTTGCTTCATGAGCAGCAGGGCTGAGTCGAGTTTGGCGGGCTTTACAGGGCACTGTGTGATGATTTGGTAGCTGTCGTACTTGCCAAAGTCGGCCTGTCCGTCGGTTGACACGCTGTAAGCAATGCCGGCGTCCTCGCGAATGCTCTTGAGATAACGCTGTGTGAGCACGGCGCCAAGGGCGTTAACTACGGCAGCCTCCTTCATAGAATAAGGCGTCTTGCCCTGATACATCTGCACGATGATGGCCTGCGGTGTCTCCATGGCACGGAAGAAGTTGTTGCTGCGGGCACCGTCTACGGGGTCATTCTTTACGTCAACATACTTCTCGCGGCTCTTTACGCCCTTGAGCGGTGCGATGTACTGCTCGGTGAAGGCGCGGAGTGAGTCTACGTCGATGGCTCCAGTAAAGTAGAAGTCGAAGTCGCCGGCTGCATTGAAGCGCTCAGCATAGAGCTTCTTGATCGTCTCGTAGTTAGCCTTGTCCAGATCGGCACGCTTGAGGCCATTGCACAAGGGGTTGTGGTTGTAGATGGTGTTGACGAGCGAGTCGCTGAAGGCCTTCATGGGCTGCTTTTCTGCATTTTCGAGCGCCGACTTGAGGTAAGACATCGTGTTGTCGTAAGCATCTACGTCGTTGGCGGGAGCCTGGAAACGGAGGTAGATGAGTTCGAAGAGCGTGCGGAGGTCTTTGGGAGTGGCAGAGCCAGCGATGTTCTCGGTGAGGTTGCCCAGATTGATGCTGCAGCTTACTTGCTTGCCGGCAAGTTTCTTTTGCAACTCGGTGCTTGTAAAGTTGCCAACGCCAGTTGAGTTCATCACAGTGGGGAGGAGCTTGGTGTTGATGCGGTCCTTGGTGATGATGCTGTTGTTACCGCCAAAGCTGGTGGCAGCGAACTGCACCTCAGAGTCGTTGTAGTCAGTCTTTTTGTAGAACACGCGTGCGCCGTTGGGCAGTGTCCAGCAGGTGTAGCCAAAGTCGGTTTGCGTTTCCTTGGCTATCTTGCCCTTCTTGGGCAATACTGGCACGAGGGGTTCGTTCTTTACATTGTCAACATAAGCCTCCACCTTGGCAGCTTTGGCAGCAGCAATGGCCTGCTTGAACTGGTCGGCAGTGGGCACTGTCACGCCCTCCTTGTCGGGGTACATGGCCAAGCACACAAAGTTGGTGTCGGTGCGGGCAGTGAGTTCCTTGAAGAGGTCTGACGCTGCGGGGGCCGTCATCTGCATCTGGCCCATTTGCTGTGCAAGCATCTTGTAGGTGTTGTACTCGTCCTCTACTGATGGTATGGGGTCATTCTCGAGGAAGTGACGCACATACTGCGGCACGTAGAAACTGTTCTGCTGCTTCTCGCGGTTGTTGTAGATAGTCTCTATACCGCTGAGGAACTCCTCGCTGGCACGGTTTATCTCGGTGGCAGTAAAGCCAAACTCGCCGGCGCGCTTAACCTCGGTCATTACGGCCTCGAGTGCCTCCTTGTCCTTGCCGGGTTTGGGCAGTATGTAAATGGTGTAGGCGTCCTTAGTCTTGGCTATGATATAGTTGCCATCTGAGGCCTGTGCCGTAATAAAGGGGCAGTCGGGCTTTTGTGCAGCCTCGTCAAGACGTGCGTTGATGGCGCTCGAAGCCAAAGTCTCAAAGTACTTTACAGTGAGATATGCCGGCGTGTTCTTATATTCGTCGGGCACGAGGTGGTCGTGCTTGAACAATATTTCGATAACAGCCTGGCTCTGCTCCTTGTCCTTGTCGATGATGTAAATGGGCTGGTTGGTGTCGGGCACGGGGTAGTGCTCGTAAGCAGCGGCGTTTTCGGGCATCTTGATGGGCGAGAAGAGTGCCTTTATCTTGGCCTCAACCTTGTCGACATCGATGTCGCCCACAATGATGATGCCCTGCAAGTCGGGGCGGTACCACTTCTCGTAATAGGCACGCAGTTCAGCGGGCTTAAAGTTGTCAACCACGCTCATCAAACCGATGGGGAAGCGGTGGCCATAGCGTGAATTGGGATAGAGGGCGGGCAGATTGCGCTCGAAGATGCGGCTTGAGGCGCTTGAACGCATACGCCATTCCTCGTGAATGACACCGCGCTCCTTGTCAATCTCCTTGGGGTCGAGTGTCAAGCCATCGGCCCAATCGTGCAGAATGAGCAGGCACGAGTCTACATTACTGTCGGTTACGGGCACATCGTCAATGTTGTACACTGTCTCGTCGGTTGAGGTGTAGGCATTGAGGTTCTGGCCGAACTTTACACCGATGCGCTCACAGAACTTGATGAGCTTGTCGTCGGGGAAATTGTCAGTACCGTTAAAGCACATGTGCTCGAGGAAGTGGGCCAGACCGCGCTGACTTTCCTCCTCCTGCACCGAGCCTACCTTCTGAGCGATGTAGAAGTTGGCACGGTTTTCGGGCAGATTGTTGTGACGGATATAATAAGTCAATCCGTTGGGCAATTTGCCTATGCGCACAGCCTTGTCTACGGGCAGCTGTGGCATTTGCTGGGCCATCACTGGCACTGCGATGAATGCCACGAGCAACAGCCATAAAGCTTTGAGTTTGTTCATTGTTATTAGGTATTTGATAATTACTTTTGATAATATGACGCAGGCAAAGGCGGGTTTGCTACAAAAAGAGGCCGTTTCTTTTAGCAATCTCCAGCAGTTCACTGTCGTTCCTCTCTGTCAAATAGCTCTTTATCATTTGATACAGATCGCTGAGCACAGCCTCGTCCTTTATATTATATATGAGCATGATAAGCTCGTTCTTTAGGGGTTCGTCAGGGTTCAGTGTCAGTGTAGCCATAGTTGTACGTTTATATCATTATGCTATCTATCACTGCAAAAGTAGGCATTTCCGCTTACACTTGCTCTAATTACGAAAAACATTTTGTAAATTCGCGACAAATTATCACGACGCACAGATGATACGCAAATTCGACTTTTTGGTAATTGGTTCCGGTGTGGCCGGAATGAGTTACGCCCTCCAGGTGGCCGCCTCGGGCAAAGGTAAGGTGGCCCTCGTTTGCAAAACCAGTATTGAGGAGGCCAACACGGCCAAAGCACAAGGCGGCGTAGCCTCTGTCACCAACCTCAAGGTAGACAACTTTGCCAAGCACATCAAGGACACGATGATTGCCGGCGACTACATATCCGACCCCCGGGCCGTGGAGCAGGTGGTAAAAAATGCACCCGCTGGCATCGAGCGCCTGGTAAAGTGGGGCGTAAACTTTGACAAGAAAGAAGACGGCTCCTTCGACCTTCACCGCGAGGGCGGCCACTCAGAGTTCCGCATTCTGCACCACGCCGACGACACGGGCTTCGAAATACAACGCGGACTGATTGAGGCCGTGCGCCATCACCCCAACATCACCGTGCTCGAAAACCACTTTGCGGTCGAAATCATCACACAGCACCATCTGGGCATTGAGGTCACACGCCGCACACCCGACATTGAGTGCTACGGCGCCTATGTGCTCGACCCCGACACACACAAGATTGACACCTTTCTGTCACGTGTCACCGTGCTCAGCACCGGCGGTTGCGGAGCCGTGTATGCCACCACCACCAACCCCGAGATTGCCACCGGCGACGGCATTGCCATGGCTTACCGCGCCAAGGCTACCGTAGAGGGCATGGAGTTCATACAGTTCCACCCCACCGCACTCTACAACCCACGCGAAAAGCACCCCGCCTACCTCATAACCGAGGCCATGCGCGGCTACGGCGGCATACTGCGACTGCCCAACGGCGAGGAGTTCATGCAGAAGTATGACAAGCGTCTGTCGCTCGCCCCGCGCGACATCGTGGCACGCGCCATCGACAAGGAAATGAAAATTCACGGCCTCGACCACGTGTGCCTTGACGTAACGCACAAAGACCCCGAGCAAACCAAACAGCACTTCCCCAACATCTACCAAAAGTGCCTCTCTATCGGCATCGACATCACCAAGCAGTACATTCCCGTAGTACCGTGTGCCCACTACCTCTGCGGCGGCATCAAGGTCGACCTCAACGCTTGCTCGTCCATTCACCGTCTCTACGCCATTGGCGAGTGCTCATGCACCGGGCTGCATGGCGGCAACCGTCTGGCCAGCAACTCGCTCATCGAGGCAGTAGTTTACGCCGACACAGCAGCCAAGCATTCTATTGAGCACATCGACGAGTACGACTTCAACGACCGCGTGCCCGAATGGAACGACGAGGGTACGCTCTCCAACGAGGAGAAGGTGCTCATAGCACAGGACGTAAAGGAGGTGGAACAGGTCATGTCGGCCTATGTGGGCATTGTGCGCTCCGACCTGCGTCTGAAGCGTGCCTGGACACGCCTCGACTTGCTCTACGAGGAAACTGAGGAACTTTACAAACACGTAAAGGCTACCCGCGACATTTGCGAGCTGCGCAACATGATTAACGTGGGCTACCTCATCACCCGCCAGGCGCTCGAGCGCAAGGAGAGCCGCGGTCTGCACTACACCATCGACTATCCCAAGCACGCTTACGACCAGAACTAAGCCACGCCACGCATATATATAATAAAGCGCTGATACGCTGCATTACCTGTGAGGAATGCCCGTATCAGCGCTTATTCATTGGCGAGCCAACCTGCACACTGCAGGTTGTGTCAAACGCACATCGTATCAATTATAGCTCTGTGCAAAACCGAGGTTGAAGAAGTGAAGCACATCGTCCTCCATCACGTAGTTGTCAGCTTCAACAATAATGTTACCGCTAAATTTGCTGGCTTCGGGTGCCACATTGCTGGCCTTGACTATAAATGTTATCTCTGCACCTGCCTCTATGTCGGTCGTATAGCTAAATGACATGTAATTAGTATTTGTACCATAAAGAATGTTGGAGTAGCTATTGCCTTGATCATCTGCAATTTGCGAGTTATAATAATTGCGGAACGTGACGTTTCTCAAGTGCTTGCCCGTGTTATTCTTCAACTTGAAGTACAAATACACATCGTTAGTGTTTGCGTCGCGCTGAGCCTGCACAAAAGTGTACGACAGTTTGCGGTCGTTGGTCTGCACGCCATTGCTCAACACACGGTTGTCAACAATTCTCAGCTTTTCGAGCGCGATGCCGCTGTAATTTTCCATTTTGAGCGTGTTCGAAGTGGCCTTGACATAGAGCCATACGTTGCGCGCACTGTTTGTCTTGTCAAAATCGCTCACACGAATTCTCAACTTTATAGACTCCCCTGCCAACACTGACACATTGTCCAGTTTGTACTTGTACTCACCGCTATTAAGTGAGAATCTCATGTCGTTGGATATCAAGTTATTGTTAAGGTCATCGTGCGAAAGTCCTATATTATAGTCTTCACCCGGACTAAAAGCAAGGTCTTGCACGTCTTTGCCCGATTTGTTTGTAATTGTCATGTCCACTATGAGCACACTGCCCACACGGGCGCAACTGTCAACGGTTGTCTTGAAATACTTTGGAAAGAGGTTGTTGTCTGCACTTTCCTCTTTTTCTTCTTCGCACGATACAAAGGTGCCGATCATGCAAAGGGCGGCAATAATCATTGCCATGTACTTAAACAATTTCATAAAGTAATGCTTGTAATTTGCCGGCAGCACAGCTCCACGCCCTTATTGGCACTTGGGCCGCTGACAAAGGTTTATAATGTTAACGCTGCAAATTTAACGTGCACGCGGCAAACACACTTCATTACTTTTAATGATATTTAAGCGCAATGTACACAAAGAGAGGCAATACGCTGTCAATCACGACAGCATATTGCCTCTCTTTGTATATATTATATGTGTAATAATACGCGCCTTACTCGCAGCTCATCACCATTGTAGTGGTGCCGTTTGTCAGCGTCAGGGCATTGTCGGCATTGTAGCCAATGGTGTATGTTGTACCGTCGGCCAAGGTAACTGAGCCTGTGCCAGTAGCCGCATCGTAGGTGTAAGTGCCTGAACCTTCAGGGATAGCCTCTGTTTGATAGGCACAAGTACCATCGGCGTTGAACTGGATATAGAAAGTGCCGTCAGCGTTGCCCCAGAAGAGGCTCTCGCCGGCAATAGCCACGCCCTTTGAGGGTATGCCGTTGAAGGCAACAAGCTTTTGCTCATACACCTTGCCCTGGTACACCTCATAAATGAAGAGCTGCACACTCATGCGTGTCTTGCTTGTCTGACGTGCTAAGTATACGTGCATGGGTGATCTAAAAGGCGTGTTGGCAAAGTCGAGTGTCGACATACCCACTTTTGCGTCATAGCTCAGCGTGCCGTTTGCGGCCACATAAGTGTCGGTGCCGTTTGTCATGTAAAGTGTGCCGATGGTGTCTACCTTCACAGTGGGCTGTGCACCATCTTCGGCAGCCGGAACTACGGTTTTCTTGAGCGAGAGAGCTACATAATAGGTCGTGCCATCGTCAGTATTCTCCGATACCCAAGTACCCAAACTCTCCTGTGCATCATAGGTGGTGAGTGCCGGCATGTCGGTATCGGTGCACGAGGCCAGGCCCCACACGGCTACCACGGCCATGAGCAACTTGCTGATATATTGTTTCATTGTTGTCATTGTGTTATCAGTTTCTTACGGTTAATAACCCTCGTTTTGCTTGATGTTCTTGTTAGCCTGGGTTTCCTGCTGTGGTATGGGCCATGTAAAGCGTATGTTGTTGGCCTCAACCTCAAGGTCTTGCCAGCCGGGAGTGCTCACGAGCACAGGGTTCTGGAACTGCTGTGCGGCCATGCGCTTGAAGCCTAAGTGCCAGCGCTTGAGGTTGTCGAGGCGGAAGCCCTCACCCACAAACTCGCGAGTCCACTCGTCCTGCATCACCTTTACAAGTGCTGCACCCGTCACATTGTCGCCAATATAGTCGGCACTTTCGTTGTAGTCGGTTTCGCCTACGTAACGGTTAATGCGCAGTTCGTTCAGAGCTTCGCGTGCGGCAGCCTCGTCGGGATTTGCCTTGCGCAGGTTAGCCTCAGCAATGATGAGGTAAGCCTCTGAGGCACGGAAGGCCTTGGTCATGTTGTAATTCTGAGAATACCATATATTCTGCTTGCGCAATGTGGGGTTACCCACATATTTGGTAAATACCACGCCACTCTCGGTGTCGCCACTGGCCGTGCTGATGTCGGCAGAAAGTCCAAGCTGATCCAAAGTGGCCAACTGGTAGCCGTTCTGTGTGCCGTAGCCAAAATAGAAAGTATTCTGCCCTTGCTGGTTTTGGAAACTGAAATACACCTGGCGGCGCACATCGTTATCAGAGTACATGTCTACCAGCCCCTTGGTGGGCAAGTAGTCGGGGTTCAAACCTTTCAAGCTGGCTTCCAGGTTGTCCATTATGACGTTGTAGCTCAAGAATACGCCATAGCTGCCCGAAAGCTCATCAGGCGTTTGCAGCGGTTCGTAGATTATTTCGCTTCCCTTGTCCAAGATCCAAAGGTCGAGCACGTCGTTTGCGCCACTGGCCAGTGAGTAGTTTTCGCAAATAGTTTTTGCCTCCTCTATGGCCTGGTCGAACTTGTGCTCATACAGATAGAAGCGGGCACGCAGAGCCGTCACGCAGTCAGCGTTGGGCTTGTAGATGCTGGGGGCAATCTGTGCCGTAGGTTTTACACCCTCGTTATATTCGGCCACCTTGTCAAAGTATGCCATGGCGTGGTTCAAGTTAGCCTCAATGGTGTCGCAAGTGGTCTGCAATGAGGCACGTGCGGGCTTGGCCTCGCTGCTCACTGTCTCCACTATGGGCAGACCGAGTTCGTTGGCAGCCGTTTCGGGCTCATAGTCCTTGCAGTAACGTGTTACCATGCGGCTGTAGGCATAAGCGCGTGCAAAGTAGGCAGTAGCCTTAATGTTGTAGATGTTGGCCTTTTGTTGGTCAGACAGCGTGCTGCTGTTTTCAAACTTGCCAATGTTCTGCAGTATGAAGTTGGCCTGCAATATCACCGAGTAGTTGTTGGCCCAAATCGCGTCGCCACCAAACTGGCTGCCGGTGAAACGCCAGCTGTGCTCCTGCCCATAGCTGGCTGAAGTCAAACGCTGGTTGAACAAGTCGCTCATCACATCGGTCAGGTAGGCGTTTGAGCCACTGATGTCCGAACGCAGGATGGCGAGCAAACCATTGTACTGGTTTGTAGCATCGTTGTATGTCTTCCACGACTCCTTGTCCGTCAAGCTGTCCGTCGGGAGCTGGTCAAGTTCGCACGAGGTGAACAAGGGCAGCGCAAGAGCCGAGCAAAATATAGCTTTAAGAATATATTTGTTCATTTTATGTAATGCTGTTTAAGTCACTTAATCGTTTAGAAAGTCACGTCTACGCCCAATGTATACTGGCGTGTGGCAGGATAGTTGCCCGCAGTGAGGTTTGAGTCAACCTCGGGATCCACACCTTTGAACTTGGTCACGGTGAACAAGTTGCGGCCAGTGAAGGTGATGCGTATATTCTCAAAGAAGCGTGTAGCTTGCATCCACGTCGCGGGCAGGTCGTACGACAACTGCAAGTTCTTCATACGCAAGAACGATGAGTTTTCGAGCAGATGGGTGTCGAACTGCGAGTTGTACTTAAAGGCAGGCAGAATAGCGTGGTCGCCCGGCTTCTTCCACATCTGCAAAGCATCGCGGTCAAGGTTCATACCTTGAGTGGCTGCACTCGATGAGGTGTTGAGATAGTAGTCGTTGTTAACCATGTACTTGCCCAGTACGTATGCGAAGTCGGCAGCGAGTGTCAAGCCCTTCCAGCTCACCTGGAAGCCAAAGCCACCATGGTGCGGTGCAAAGCGCTTCTTGCCAGTGTCTTGATAGAGGCTTTCAATCTGGCTCTCGTCCTTGGTCATTGTTTCGGGGTTGTAGGTGTAGCCTGCCTCTCCGCTGTAGCCCACCTTGTACCACATGGGGGCACCGTCCTGCTCGTCCACACCAGCAAAGATTGGCATGTAGTAGTTCAAGCCCTTACCTACCATATAGCTAATCAACGCACCCTTGTTGTCCCACTGGTCAAGGCCGTAGAACAATTTGTCTATCTTGTTGGTGTTGTATGAATAGGTAGTGTGGAAGTTTACGTACCAATCCTTGGTGCGCACAATGTCGTAGTTGATTTCCACTTCAACACCGCGGTTGGTCATTTCGCCAATATTCTTCATCATGGCACTCATACCTGTGGTGTAAGGCAAGGGCATACTCATGAGCATGTTCTTGGTCTTGCGGTTGTACCAGTTGAAGTCGAGGGTGAGCTTGCCAAAGAATGAGGCTGTCAGGCCCACATTGGTCTGTATTTGCTTTTCCCAGCCAAGGTCTGAGTTGGGGAACTGTGCGTAATACGAAGCTTGCTCACCGCCATACTGCGTGTTGCCCGAGAGTGAGAGGTGGGTGTAGTTACCGATTGAAGAGTTACCAGTTGAACCCACACTGGCCTTGAGCTGCAAGTTGGTGAGCCATGTTGAGGCGGGACGCATGAAAGCCTCCTGCATCATGTCCCACATCACACCGCCACTGTAGAACATGGCGCGGCGGTTCGACTTACCAAAGCGTGACGAGGCATCAGAACGCACGGTAAAGTTGGCATAGTACTTTTGCTTGAAGTCATAGTCGGCACGGCCGAAGAATGACAGGTACTCGTACTTGTAGTTCGACTCGCTTGCGGCTGCTGGCACAGTACCGGCACTGAGGTTGGTCAGGCGGTCGTCGAGCAAACCATCTGCCTGGGCTGTAAACTCATCGTAGCTGGCCTTGATACCCTCCTGGCCAACCAGCAAAGTAAAGTGGTTGTTGTCGTTGACATTAAACTTGTACTCAGCCGTATTGGTGATGGTCCAGGAACTTGATTGTACCGATTGGCGTTCCGCAGATCCCGTGCCGCCACCAGCCAACTGGGCATAACTGGGCATAATCACACTCTTCACACGGTTACCAATAGCATACAAACCGAGTTGTGAACGCAAGGTCAAGCCTTTAACGGGAGTAATTTCGGCAAAAGCTGTTCCATTATATACGAGGTTCTCTACTTTGCTCGGTGCGGCGTCAACATAGTAGTTAGGGTCAAATAGTATGCCCCAAGAGTCAGTGCCCCATACCTGGTGCGTACTCTTCATTGAGTAAGGTTCCCAATAGCGTGGCCAGCTGGCTGCTACAGTTGAGGGCGAATTTACGTTGTTCGACCGAGTGTCGGCAAAACGATTGGCACTATTCTCTGAAAAGCCGATTGATTGTGCAATGCCAAACTTCAGCCAGTCCTTTGCCTTGGTTTCGATGTTGGTGCGCAGTGTGGTACGCTTCACGCTCGAACCATAAGTAATACCATTCTGCTTCAAGAATGAGGCCGACACATAGTAAGTGGTCTTTTCTGAACCGCCGCGAATGCTAAAGTCGGTAGTGTGCAGGGGGGCGGCATTGTCGAACATGTGCTTTTGCCAGTCGGTGTTGGCACCATGTCCTTTGAAATATGCGTATGTTTGCGGATAGATAATGCCGTTCTCGAGTTGGAAGTCGAGCAATTCGTCAGCACTCATCGGGTTGCCAATGCTGCGTGCCAACTGGCTCCAGCCCACATTCTGGCTCACGTGTATTTGCGCCTTTTCGTTGCTGCGGCCTTTCTTTGTGGTGATGTAGATTACACCATTGGCGGCACGCGAACCATAGATAGAGGTGGCCGAAGCGTCCTTCAGTGTGGTGATGCTTTCAATATCACTCGGGCCGAGCATTGAAAGCATGGCAGCACCGGCAGGCACACCGTCTACCACAATAAGCGGTTCTGAACTGGCAGAGAGCGAGCCCACGCCACGCACATTGATAGATATATTTTGAGTAGTACCCACATCACCCGAGTTGTTGGCAATGTTAAGGCCGGCCACCTGGCCCTGAAGGGCATCAGCCACATTGGTAGCAGGCTTGTTCTCAACAACTGAACCGCCAACTTTCTTTACCGAACCTACCACAGTACCAACCTTCTTGGCAGTACCGTAACCAATCACTACGGCTTCGCCCAGTTCGTTGTCCTTCAACACCACCTGTACGTTGCCGGCCACGCTGACGGTGGCGGTGTTCATACCGATGTACGATACCATGATTTTTTTGG
>OARK01000024.1_pt1 | contig 42325 bp, 32 predicted proteins | sample 1475711 | NCBI WGS metagenome assembly OARK01 (sample SAMEA3360700, study PRJEB22359) | human gut metagenome | biome: ENVO:urban biome; feature: ENVO:human-associated habitat; material: ENVO:feces | place: Bangladesh | collected 2011 | reverse complement strand
GTATCCCCGAAATAATCGGACTGCAAAATTACACATTTTTATTTGATTATGTGTAAGTTACGAGCCGCAGCCCCTATCTTTTATAATTATTTAACTTAGTTTGTCGTGTTTTGTTATTTCCATCCGTTTTTATGGCTTTTAGGATGACCCAAGCATCATTCTGCCGGGGCATCCACAGTATAAACAAAACATCCTCTCTAAAAACCATCTGATTCTCTCTATATATAATAAGGTATATGAGATATAATAAGGTATATGAGGGCATAAAAACAGCAATGGGATTTCGATACCCCTATCGAAACCCCATTGTTATTCTTGTATAAGTAAAAGATGATGAAAGCGTTTCACAACGCCGTTTTATTTTTTCTGGTGCAAAGGTACAACAAAAACCGTATGCTAGGGGGGAATTTTTAGCATATATGGGGGTAAAATCTATTTTTTCAGCATATATCAAGCCAAAATTACCCCCCCCTAAACGATTTTTACTACCTAACTCATCTTTTTTCAAGGTCAAAATCTAAAGAAAAAGAACTTAAAAATACGATTACTACCATACCAATGAAACTATTTCGGGGATAGGAATGAAACTATCCCAGGCTACCAATGAAACTATTCCCAGGAATATCTATGAAACTATCCAGGAATATCTATGAAACTATCCAGGAATATCTATGAAACTATCCCCTCATTAGATGACAGTAATCCAGATACCTTCCCCTTGATTCTCCGCTGCCATGATGCGATTCATCAGACGATGGAGCCAGATACGGGAGTTCACCACCATACCCTTTACCCGGTTCTCGCCCACCAGAATGCAGCCCTGGGTATCGTCGGGATAGTTGCCGGCATGGATGCGGATGCCCTCGAAACCGGGAACACCCTGCACATACGGCAGCCACTTCTTGAATCGCGGCGACTTGGTGATGAGCACACGATACGAACCCTCGGGAATGGCGGTATGGCCCGGAATCTTTCTCGCCACCTTGCCGCTCTCTCGGCTGAAACGGGCATTCTCCTCCTCGGGCTTCAGCTCTATCCCCTTCAGGTTGCGCCAGCTTGGCTCCATAGTGTCACAGAAGTAGCTCTCCTTAGACAACTTCTCCAAATCGAAACGATGTTCGAAACTGCGTTTGTCACCGGCAGTCTTGCCACTAAGCACCTTGCGCTTTACATCACCATCAGCCAACAGATAAAGTCGGCCGATGGTATAAGTATTCTTCTTAGCTATACGCTCTAAAACTATTTCCATAAGTAAATCAAAATAAATTAAAGTTTAGAAATTAAGATAATTCCTGCCCATCACATCTGTATTTCAGCTTCGTAAAACTGTGATAACTGTTACTGTGATAGTTCTCACTGCCACGTTTCACGTATTTTCTATACACCCAGGTAGAAAGCAGATGCGCCGTACCCTCTTCCGAGAGTCCCAGGGCTGCACGAGCCTCCACCACCTGCTGTTCGGTAAACGTATCCGGCAACGACTGCAGGAGATTGGAAGGGCCACGTTTGTTGGAATGCTCGCCCACATTGTTCGCCTTCTGGATGTCCTCCTCGAAGAAACGCATCTTGCACCACAGGTCGTAACGCTCACTCCAGCGGATGAAATCCTCTATTTCCGGCTCCCATCTGCAGCCGTTGGCAACATAGAGCACGCACGCCTTCAGATAGGCTATCACGTTGGCACGGAACGTGAAGTTCTCGTAGATTCTGTTCTGCGTAACCTGCGGAAAATCCGCATTCTCCTCACTCAGAATCTCAGCCAGGCGGTAAGCCTCAGGGCAATCTATCAAACCGGTAGCCATACAGAGATTCTCGATATAGGGCTTCAGCTCCTTGCGAAACTGATCATCGTAGGTGCCATACACCGGAATCTTATCGCCGATTTCTCTTTCGGGAATGGTACAGAAGTTGATTCGGCTCAGCGGACCGTCGGTCAGCACCTTGGAGAAATAACGCTGTCCCTTCTGGATGGTGGTAGAGGCATTCCAGTTGAAACGGACGGTTACTCGCTCGGTGACACTTTGGGTTCCCACTCGCGTTTGTCCATATTGATTACCTGGATCAAAGGCGAGACACATGATACGGAAATGCTGGTTGCCGATACCTTTCAGGGCATCAAACTGGTCAATCTCGTTGAGCGAAGTATAGAGAAAGTGACCTTTAGCTTCTGCCGTACGCATCACGAAGGCAGGGTTGGTCATATCGGCATCTATCTCCTGTATAATGAGATTATCCGGTCTCTTTCGCTTATCCTTGTTGGCACCCTTGCGCATCATCTCCTCTTTCCATTCCTTCTCACGCTTCAGGTTTTCCTGGTCACGCTTACGGATATCCTCCATAATCATCGAAATCGGCATCTGTACACAACTTTTACCTGCGCCTGTGCCTGCAAGGAGGCAGGTCATCAGGGTGGCTTCGTGCTCCACGTTGTCGATATATCTGAATCTGGTATTCCAGAGATGGGTAGCCAGCGGAGGGAAAATGGCGTGCGCCACAGCCGGCTGATAGATCTCCGGAGTCTTCGAGATCAGCAGTTCCACCAGCTTCGGCAGTTTCCCCGGCATAGGAGGTGGAGGCGGATAAGAGGCGTTACAACTTTGAACATTGAGATTTGAACCCACCATGCGTTCCGGGGATTTGCAATCCCCGGCAAGCAAGCTATAACCATTTTGTCCAGAAAGAAAGTCCCCCGCCAGGTGTCCCGGGGATTTGCAATCCCCGGCAAGCAAGCTCTTAGCAGCCTGTTCCGCCAAAGCATTCACCCGAATCACATCCCTCGAAAACGGCTTGGAGCTATCCCCATATTTCGAATAAAAATCATGAATCAGCTGATGGCAGTCATTCTCCTGATAATAGCTCGGCATTCTCTTCGCCACCACCTTCATCAGCTCCTCCTCGCTCATCACACGAGAAGCGCCAGCGCTCATAATGGCAAGCAGGGAGGAATGTCTTGATCCCACGGTATCAATATTCATCCCCTTCAGTCCTGCGGATTCCTGGAAGAGGTCGAAGGCTATCAGATTCTTGGCATCAACTTGCCCTGCTTCTTGGGCTGCCAGTCCGCCAGCTTTCTGAGCATTTCCAGTATGGCTGATATAATCATCATCAGCACGATGGCTATTACCAGGTTGGGCAGGCTGAATAGCAGCGCCAGAAGAAACAGCAGAATGGCTGTCAGTGCCCTGAAATCGATTGTCTTGAACATCGTCATTACTTTGAACTTTGAGATTTGAACTTTGAACTTTATGATAACTATCCTGCAGATAAGCAGACTCATCCCCCTGTCCATATCGACCTTGTGTCGATGTTCCGTTTAAATTCCGTGCGTAATCCGAGGAAGAGTCAGAAGCAGGAATGTTTCCGTTTTTTCCGCGTAATTCCGATGAAGAAAAAGATGGCGTCCCCTTACCATCAATCGTTAAGCCACGCTTCAAGAAAGCCTCTCTGCGAGCTTTGATCTCCTCATCCGGCAGCACCCCATACCACTCCTTGGAGCGGTAAATCTCCGAGTCCTTATCCGTGATAAAGATGATTCTCTCCGGCGTGATGCAGCTCTTATCATATGGAATCCCAGCCGCCTCGCAATACGCCTTCTGCGTCTCCTCGATGGTCATACCCATCGGCATTCTGATATCGATATGGAGCTTCTTTCTAGCCGAATACTCCAGATGCAGCAGTTTCCCCTTCCAAATCGTGTTGCTGCAGTTCAGCTCACGAGCCTTCTCCAGTGCAGCATCCACATACTCCACATCATCCACATCAATAGTCGTCTGAAAGAGGAAACTTTCAGGCACCGCATCCTCACTGGAGCGGTGATTATTCCTGAACTTAGAATAATGAATGGCACGGATAGGCAGCTGTCTTTTCAGCCCCTCCTTCGCCTTCTTCACCGCCTTTTCATCACCAGCATCTACGCCGGGGATAGCCTTCTCCCCACGTATCTGCGCAATCACACCCTTCAGCCACGGCTGTGCTATCAGGGTGTCATAGACATACAGGGGCTGGGAAGAATTCAATCTTCCCATATTGCCCTTGCGTGCCGGATTTAAAGCCATTACCTGTTGCTTTATCGCCATATTTTCATTTTTAATGATTATCCCAAATTCTTCACCTCATACAGTTCGGCAAGCTCCCAGAATCTGTGGGCCAGATCATGGATAAACTTTCTGCCCTTCTCGGTCCATACGAGATAGGTATGCGTAACCGCCTTGCCCATCTTCTCCTTTCTGCCATCGCATTTCGGATCCAGGAAGGCATTGTATCGGGTGCGGCTCTTCGCCAGTCCCATGTGCGCATACTCCGCATAGAGCATATACTGCCCACTCTGGTAATACTGGATATGCAGGGCACAGAGCGAGCGGTTCAACTCCTGCGCCGTAACCCCCAGCTCCTTCGCCACCTGGGTAGTAGTGAAGCAGGAAACGGAATCCAGCACATTGTCACTGTAGATCGCCTTCGGCATCAGCCCATCCACCTGGTGCTCCAGATGAATGATGTTCTCACCCTTTCGGGCGATATTCACCACCTGCTCATCCACCACGCCATTCAGTCTGCGGATTTCCTCATCCTGCTCACCGATGAGTTTCTTCTGCTGAGCCAGCATCACCTTGTTCTTTTCGAGCTGAGTTCTGCTTTCCGCCAACTGGATTCTGCTCTCCTCAAGCAGTTTTCTCTGCTGCTCCAGCAGTTCCTCCTTCTTCTTCAGGGTAGCCTGGAGAATCTCCTCGGCATTGCGAATCGTCTCCTCCTCGCTCTCCCCCTCCTTCACCGGGATATAACCGCCCGTCTTGCGAATCTGCGGCAGCACCACCGAGGTAACCCAATCCTTGAACTTCACCGCCGTAGCCAGTTTCGAACCGAGTACCAGGGCATAAAAACCGCTCTCGTTAACGAAGATCATCTGGACAACCTGCATCTTTCCGTTACATTCGCCATAACGGTTTTTAGCAATTCTAGCGACACCTTGTTTTACGGTGTCGCTAGACCTAACATGCTGTCTTACAGCCTCAGACGCTTTCTTATATCCGAGCACATCACACAAATCCTTCGCACAGAACCAAGGCTCGCCCTTCTTATCTATAGTAGTGCGAACCATTCCGAACTCTGGATTCTCAAACACAGCAACCTGCGCAGCCTGTTTCTTATTGGCTTCCTTCTTGTCAGCCACCTTCTTACCAGTCTGCACACACTTCTTGGCAGAGCCGGCATTCTTGCCATCCTCTGCCTTCTGAATCTTTGAATTCATCATAAGCAAAAAAAAATTAAGTAAATATATAAAAGGTACCCGATGGATACCTTCGTAAAAAATACACGCTAAAAGTTTCCGCACATATTTTAAGTTGAGGAATTAACTCCTCTAACTTCCTCACAAAAAGTTCTGCAATAATAAATGTATCAACCTTGTCAAAGACCGATGGGCTGATACGCTGCGCCACTTACAACATGGCAGGAAACCTATCCCAGCAACCTGGCGATAGAAAACGCAAAAGCCCCAGACCTCAGAACCGGTATCGTTCTGAAATCTGGGGCAAAAGTAGAAAGAATACTCCGTTACGCCTTTTCCGCCGAATGCGCCAAATTGAATTCGGCGGAAACAAGAAAGGGACAAAACCATTGTCTTGCCCCTCTATATCAATATCTTACAGAGATAGAATTATTTTCTTTACGTCAAATGAAGTCTATCATTCGGCGCAAGATTCTATATATTGTGAGACTTTGCGAAATCCTCCACAAAACCCTCTACCTCATAATCTATATTCCCGTCATTGATCTTCTTTCTGATATAATTGCCATACGACTTTTGGGTAACACCCAGTTCCAGATGACAATCATCGTGCAGAAAACGAGTGATGGATGAGCCATTAGGAACACCAGCACTCACATAGCCCTGATTAGACCAACGCAGGAAAAACGCCACCACACTCTTGTTCAACAAACCATCGGAAGTGGAAAGCTGACTGTCCGAAATATGATGCAGCTTGAGATATTTCACAAAAGCATCCGCCATCTTCCCGGTAAGCCCCACATCCTTTTCACCCTCAGGAGTAGAAAAGAGATTCTCGGCACTTCTTCCCGCAGAAGATGAAGCACACTTCACCTTAACACTCTGTTCAAAAACAACTTCATCGGTATCATTCTTCATTTCAGAAGAATCATCGGAATCCTTATGTTGATGTTCATGACTCTCATAATAGTTCTCTATATAGGTTACGGAACCTGCAAAATGGAAATTTCTACTCATCAGTATGTGGTTTTGTGTCTTCATCAGAATTCTCGTAATTATTCTCTATATATTTGCTATTAGACTGTACATACACAACATTCTTGTACAAGCAAACACCACCGTTTTTACACAAAAAACGGATAATTCTAAAAAATGATATTCTATCCATATCTTAAGTAGTTTAAAATATTACTAAAACTTGATATGGTCCTCTAATTGGTACGCGGAGGGCTAGACTAGAATAGCCAAGGAGAGCTTCTTAGGGTGGCATCCTCGATGCCGGCAGACAAGTCTTCCCTAGGTAAGTGTATTAGTTCGTTTCATGTTGATTTTTTTAGATAAATGTTATTGTTATTCATTATTTATTTTTAGGCACAAAAAGCTTTTGGTATTTTGCTATATGTGCTTCCAATTTGTTAAGTTGCTTCAAGTCTTTCGCAAAAGTAATCCACTGCGAAAAGGCTTCATTGAAATTCTTCTCAAACTGACTCTTGTCAAACTTCTTACTTTCCGCCGTATGTCGTTTAGTCACTTCTTCAACGATTCTATCCCAATTATATAGGATACAGCAGCACCATCTTCTCTGCTGCAAAGGCTGAAGACTTACACATCTCTTCAGCACTCTGAGCACTGTATCACACTTTATATGCGTGATATTAGAAAACTGATATGCAGATATCTGTTCAGCTTTGCCACCAATAAATGAATTGAGATACAAGATGATGCATTCTTCCTGTATCTTATCAATTCTTTTGTCTAGCTGAGCTAAATTCTCCAGAATCAACACCCTTCTATGTTCTGCTATATCCAGCATATTAATTGTAAATTTATGCGAATTTACTACTAATAGTTGGAACAGCCAAATGCATTACCCACATAGCAAAAATAGGAGGGTATATTTTTCAGAAACGTTAATACTTGAACAAAAATTAACTACAGAATAACAAAAAAAAGAGAGAAAGTGCGCATTTTTAGCACTACACTTCCTCTCCTCGACTTTTATGGATGGGTAGGTAATTCTATTACCATTTCCACGGCTCTTGTGAACGACATGAGAGGTGGGATTTTTACTCCAGCGCTTCTCAGATAGTTCACCAGTTTCTTCTTGCCCCAGTTGATTCTGGAATCTCTTTCACGATAGAGTTCCCTGAGCTGTTTGACATTGGAAGGCAGAGAATCCAGCTTTTTCTTCAGCTCGGCAGGATCTCCATACCGGGTCATTTCCTCTATTCGAGCCTTCAAGGCCTTGTTCTCCTCCACCAGCTGGTCGTAATAGCGGAGCAAGACTTTTACCTGCTGCTCGTAAGGCAGGTCTTTGTTCATTTCATGCATAAGCATTTCTATTTTAGAATTCCAGGTATACATCTGTTCAAGTCTGGACTCATCAACAGAAGAACCTTACTCTTAGCTCTACTAATCATCACGTTCAGCCTATGTTTCTCCAGAACGAAAGGCAATTGTGCCTCCATACTGCCATAACGGGCATTAAGCACGAAACTGAGGATAATGATTTCTACATCCTGCCCCTGTAAGCATTCTACTGTATTGATAAGCGGCATCTTCTCTTTAGGATATTTCGTTTTCCATAAGGTACGGATGCATTTAACCTGTCTTCGATACGGAGTAACAATAGCAACATCTTTCAGTCGGATACCACCTTGAATGGCTTTCCTTGCCAGCTCTATGGCCTGCTCTGCCTCCGCAACATTGACATCACATTCCATCTCCATCAATTCGCTCTCTTCAGGAACAACTTCTATTGTCTGTATCGGTTCTTGGGATATCCCTTCTACATCCAGCCTTCTGTCCTTGGCGGAATCAGCTGATATCAACTTGATCCCATTCTCATCAGACTCATAGAAATTTCTACTGATGAAATCAGTAATCTCGTCGTTCATGCGATAGGTAACATCGAGAGTATGACGAAGAGTAGGATATCTGTTACAGAGATATTCGAAGATACTTACCGACAACGGATTCTCTGCCAGCTGCGGATGGAAGATTGGCGGCATCTGCTTATCATCTCCGATGAAAATGATACTACCGCACCCAAAGGCACCAATCAAACTGGCATATGCCAAAGGCATCTGACCTGCCTCGTCTACCAAAACAATCTTAGGCTTAAAACCTGAGTTTCGTAAACCTAAATGGATGATGGCAGCATGCAGCGTCATACCCACGACATCGGCTGGAGCCATTCGCTTCTTGCTATTCTTTCGATAAGCAAGATAATTATTGTAGGTTCCTGCCTTGATTATCTTCTTGTTCAGTCCTTCACCCTTAATCTTCTCTCCTATTTTCACCACATCGAAATTGCCAGTCTGCTCTGCAATCTTATTCAAAGCATTATTTACAGCCTGATGAGTATTGGATATCACCAAAACCTCCTTGCGCATTGATGCATAGACTTGCGCTATCGTAGAGAGTACCGCCGTCTTACCTGTGCCTGGAGGACCTTGCAAGCAGTAAACGGATGGTCGTTTCAGACAGTCTGCTACCGCCCTATTCTGACCTGTGTTGAGTGTTTTAGGTATTGCAACATATCTTGCATCTATAGCACCTAAGCCTTTTGCACGAGGAACATCCTTCCCAGCCAGCAGATTCAGGAAGCTATACCCAGGATAACCTTCACGGATTCCATCAAGCAATTCGAGCATAGGATCAAGCATCATGTGTTCCTGAACTTCTATGTCTACCAAATCATTAACAGATAAGGCTGCTGAAGTTTCTATACTCAAGCCATCAAGATAAAGGTCAATAATCTTAGCCTTATCAGAGAAAGAGCAACTAGAGAGCTTAATGCTATCGCCCACCCTGAGCTTGGTATTATCTTCCGTGGTATGAAGTTCATACTGGTTGTCGCAGACCTTCACCACCTGAGCATCCTTGATCAATAAGCCAGCCTCTACTTTTTCTTCATCGGTAAGCAGAGAATTAGCTTCAATATCAGCCAACTCCAACTCTTTTTGTTGCTGCAAATAATCATAGATACGCTGGTGCATATCTTCTATTAAATTTTCCTCCATATCTTTATTCTCCATTAAGTAATTCGCGTACGTAAGCCCTTGTTTCTTCATCCTTGATGTAGATGGTTACGCCCTTGATGGCTCGGGTCATAAGGATGCGATAGGCTTGGGCTACGGTTTCGAACAATGCATGTGCTGCTGGAAAACGAGGATCAAAACCAGGAACCTCGTCTATATCTTTCATCTTACCCTTAATGAACTTGTTTCGGATAGCTTCCTTCTGCTCGTCTCTAGCACGTTTGCGAGAACTGGCTGTTGCCGTTTCTTCATTGTGCTTGATACTCACATACCATTTGCCATTTCTAACGTAAATATCCTCTAGCCACAGCAATCCTACATAGTCAAAATCAAAGCCTCTTACTACATACGGACAGCCCACTTCCGAAAGAGGATTCTGATGCATCATAGAATTTCCTGCACCCTGCACATAGATAGCATAGCCATTCGGATTATTCCAATATCGCTGCCAACGCTTTCCATCCTTATCAGCTAAATCGAAATCGAAGTCAGCATCCGCATCATGCAAAGGAGCCAAATTGCTCATTGATTCCCATTTGCGAGTATAAGAAGAAAGAATTCGGCAAGATTTATCGCCTCCTACCATTTGAGCCCGGATATCAGCTTCCATATCTGAAGGGTAATCCACAACCTTTACTTTGAATTTATCCTTCCACTTTGTAACGTTCTTCAACGGATTCTCAGTAAACAGGCCGTCAATCCAATCTACATATTCCTTGGAACCGGCACAACGGAACTGCATATCCTCAAGAGAAATAAGCGTAAACTCAGCACCCAGTTTTTTAGCCCATCTTTCTATATCCTCTATTTTTGTAGACTCATTGTCTCGGAAAGACTGCTTACCATCGGTAAAGAATATGCTCACCTGGCTTTCACGGATGATATGGTACACCTGCGGTCCCATCTGAAAGCACCAGCCAGCAGTTTTGTTGCTACTAAATCCATCTGCAACAGGATTAATCAAAGCATGCGCCTCGTCGACAACTGAAAGAAAATGAAGGTTATCCTTATAATTTCTAGTCATATCATGTTCTATCATATAATCAAGATAATCTTCAAAATACTCATACTTGAGAGAATTTTCATTATCATCACTCACGTATTTTGGATCAATCTGTTCCATCAATGGCAACAATTCGTTTTTCATTCTGCCACCACTCATACCAGGATTGAAATCATTGGCTTTCAATATTAAATCAGAAGCATGATATTGGTATCCATAATAATTGAAGATTTCACTCCAATTATCACTCTGGCTTCCCGATGTCGTCACAAACACGATATTGCCGCAATCCTTCTCTTTAGAGTATTTCATTACGCTCTCTATCCAGAGATTGATGGCTACGGCAGATTTGCCTGATCCCGGAGGACCCTGCACCACAATCACTTCCTTCTTGCCATCCTCCACTCTCTGAGCCAAAGTCTGCATAACCAGGTTAAAGCCCAGACGCTGCTCATCAAGCAACACGAAAGGACGAGCCGTAGCAGAATTTGCACTCAGGTTTTCGGCAACCTGGCGCAAGATGTTTCTGTCCTGCTTGTAAAAGCCATTCACAAAACTGGCAGCAAAGGCTTCGTCACCTTTGCAAATTTTGGATGTTACATACTCAGCCAGATGGTCAGAAGAATCTTTATTATACATCGGATACTCTGAAGTAAGCTGATCATTAGGTGCCTGGCGGTAAGGCTTCAAATCGATAGGTTGCGTAAAATATACACAGCCATTTACCTCAGCTCCTTCATCGAGCACCACAGAATGGAATCTTCTGCAATATTCGGTATATCCCTTAACCTGGTCGGCAGGATGCTTGATCACGCTTCCCTTATGTATCATCAAGCCTTCATAAGAACCTGGAGCATCATTGGGATTTTCCTGATAGTTTTTCAACTCCACGATGATCACCTCTTTCCTGTTCTCCTCATTGGCACCCAGCAAAACCAAGTCGCACCAAGCCGATGCAGCAGGGAGCTTATATTCAAGCAGCAATTCTGTAGTAGAGATATGGGCATCGCCAATAGCCGGCTGCTTCTTCATAGCTTGCACCAACATATCAGCCACCACAGGATAGGAACCAGCATAGGCCTTCTTCTCCTCGTCACTCACATAACGAGTGATGCCAGCCACCTCGTCTATCAGACCATTGAGATCATCCTGGACATAACCACAAAATTCCCTAACTGTGTATAGCATAAGCCTTTATTTCTTAAGATTGGTATTTACTATTATTCGTTTTCCAGCGCATCATAAATGATTTTTCTCTTGAGCTGATAATCCTCATCCGACAATTCATCTATAGACACTTGCATCAATTCTTCAAATTTACCATCAATTTCAGATGCTGTCGATATGTCAAAAAGATGCGGGTATTCATCTCCTTCTTCACTTAACTCTAGGATTGGATATTTGCTCAACAACAAGTCATCCGAAATTTCCATATTCTGTACGGCCATCGTATCACAGAAGACCTCACCATCGTCAGCTATCCATGCATCCAGTCTTGAGATAGAGAGGCGATAAAGCAATCGTGCCCCATATTCAAGCGTTGCAATAAAAACAATATCACCTCGCTTCATTTCATCCAGCTGAGGAAGATACGCTGTCCCGGAATGTTCTATCATATCAACCACCGAGAAGGTATCTGGCTCATCCAGTATGTATATCCAATATTTCATATCCATTGTTTTATGTAATTTCTAAGTTCTTCGTCGCAGACATAAACGTAACAGCCCTTCATACCTCGGGTCATCAGCGTGCGGTAGGTGTTCTTGATTAGAGCTCGCAGCTTGTCATGGGTAGATTCCCTGTCTTCCTGCTCCATCTTTTTCCATCCCCAGATACTACGGTCATTAGAAGACCTTTTAGAAGGATTTACTTTAATAATGCCATCTCTATAGACCAAGTCTTCTCCGATGATGACTCCTACATATTCGAATTCCAATCCTTGGCAAGTATGAATACAACCAATCTGATCTACCGAACCTTTTGATATGCTCCAAGTATCATCATTAGATAGATTCCATTTGTAGGCAAAATCATCACCTATGACAATATCTTTCTGATGACTGGTCTTTCTGGAATTCCAATCCCAGCAATAACCTGCAACCATTCGGCTTTTATTCTTATATCGATTCAGCTTCTTGATTTCAGCCATCATTTCCGAAGGAGAATCAAAAATCTTGAATTCATAGGTAGTGCCGCTTAACTTCATCGGGAGCAGATTGTTATATTGCAGAAGATGATCGAGCCAATTCAAATACTCATCGCTTCCCGAACAACGAAGCTGTGCTGTCAATTGATGATGATGCACATCAGCCTGCTCATATTCAGCCCAAGCCTCGATTGCTGCTACCGAGCCAATATCCCTGAAATCAACCAATTGTTTTTCGTCAATGAAAAATACGCTTACTTTTGCAGCCAATATGATTTCCTTGATCTGGTTCTCACCCAGATTACCATAACGACCACTAAACTGCTGCAAGCGATGAGCCTCATCTACGATCAGCATATCCAGTTCGTTTACCTTCTTATCAAAATATCCCCCACTTGATTTAAAAAGATTTTTGATGGAAGAATGAACGTCTTTTGATTCCATAAACTTCTTATAGAACACATTTCTTGGAGCACTGTTTTTAGATACATAATGAGCCAGCAACTTTCTTCGTGTCATTTCCACCAATAGCTTGACAGCAATCACACTCTTACCGGTTCCGGGGCCACCTTTCACGATAACCACCTGTTTTCTTCCAGTTCTAAGATATTCGTCATAAGCCCAGAGAATGTTCTGATAAGCCACTTTCTGCTCATCAATCATCTTGAATTCAGGCTTGCCTTGTGCCATTTTAACAACACTATCTATCAAACTCTTGGAAGGTACAATCTTGCTGTTTTCCACAACATAGATAGATTTATTCTGGTCACTCTTACAAACATATGTAGTGATAAATTCTCTCAGCTTATCTTCTTCGCCCTTGCAGAATACAGGAGCCTTCTGGGTGTATTTCTGATAGCGGGCATCAGATATGCTTCCGTCATCCACATAATTGTGCATAAACACACAAGGATGCAGACTTACCTTTCGCTGCTGAACCGCCTCCTTAAAATCATAGAGAAGAGAAGCATAGCAAGCCACCTGATAACTAGGATGGGTGGTCTCCTTCAACCCATCTTCATAATGGGTTACCACCAGTCCATCCTTCTCTGTAGCCTGAACATGCTGCCATTGTTTCAACTCTATCATAACAACATTGGATTTTTCTTCGCTATCCAATCCTGTTATGATAAAGTCAATACGATTATTGGTTACGGGAATATTATATTCCAGGGCTATTCCCGTATCATCAGGAATTACCTGACTATCTACAACCTTCGCCATAAATCTTAACGAATTATGCCAGGAGAGAATTTCACCTTCACTCGTATCCTCACCCATTTTGGCTTTTACATTGGATGACAATATGCCTTCAATATGGGGGATATCATTCAGGAATCCCCTTTTGGTATTGTTATAGATAATCATGGTAAGTTCTCCGATTGTTATTATCAATTACTAGTTTATTGATTGCCCTTTTTCTTCTTCCACATTTCCTGAGCTGTAGCCCAGGCTGTATCGAATGGAAGTCCCAAGGATGCCAGCATCTCTGGTATTGCCAATGCCCAGCTTACATAATAGTAGGCCAAGAGCTGATAGCCACCAAAGTCTTTCTCCGGAATAGAAGGAACTTTGTAGCCACTCTTCTTGTCCGGTGAAATGCCAGTAGTACCAATCATAGCGATTTCGAAAGCAATCTTCTTGATTTCCATCTTATCCATACCATCGAAATACTCCAGTGCACCCAACATATACATAGACATCATCATGGTCTTCATCGGGTCTTCACCATCCTTGTTCTGGGCATAGAAATCATCCTGATTCTTTTTTTGCTCTTCAGTCAGACCATCAAAGGAATTTCCACCAGCAGGAGCATCCTCGCCCAGCGCAGCATCACGCATAGCCTTGGTTTTCTCCATTCTATCGAAGCTATCATCGAAATAGTCAGACAACGGCAAGATTGACATGAATCTTTCGGCATGGAGAGAATCCATAAAATACTCTACCAGCTCATACTCCTCGCCCGGTTTGTAGTCATCATAAGCAAGGAATTCATCGTAAAAATCCTTTGCCTGATCAAATTGAGCTCTTGTAGGCTTATACTCCTGATAGAATCTCAAACCGAAGAGATGCTCGAAATGCATTGAGGTAACAATATTCATCACCTTGCTGTTCTGTACAATATCGAGTGGAACGAATTTTGAATTTTCAGAGCCTTTTATCGCCTTGATATTGTAGGTTTCCTGCTCCATCAACGACAATAACTGAATAGCCCTAACAATAGGATACTTATCATACATTCGCTTTTCAACGAACAAATCCAGAGGACAGTTCATCACCTGGAGCATATATCCTCTATGAATCTGCTCTACCAGATTCATTGCCTTGGAATGCTCAAAGCGATTCACCAATTTCTTGATCCAAGCAGCATATTTGGTTCTGAAAGCTATGACGTTATCATTGTTTGAAATGATGACCTTATTGTTGTTCACCTTATCTGCCTCCAAATTCATCTGAAGGTGCATCATTTCATGGATAGCGAGATGCTCCATAAAAGGCTTCTTAGGATTATACTTAATAAGATGATAATCGCGATGATGGGTTGGTCCATATTCCAGTTTAGCAGAAAGATCCAGCGTATCATCCTCCTCTATTTCTATCTTCTGGTTATATTTCATCTCTATCTCATCCTTGATACCCAGAACCACGTTCATATAGTTGGTAGACTCTACTACGGCGTGAGCCGAAGCCAGCATAATCTTATGGAGTTCATCCATTACCTGAGGATTCTCTGAACGGATATCAGCCAGCAGGCAGCCCTTCAAGGCTGTATCAAAAGCCTTCTGATTTTCACGCTGATTATAATAGCAAACAGCCAAACCATAATAAGCGTTTGCATATTTCTTATCACCTTCCAATGATTTCTCGAACAAAGGTATAGCACTTTCATAATCCTCGTTTTCCATCATCAAAGCTGCAACATTATTGATGGCGATGAAGTTATCTGGTGAATATTTCAGCACGCTATCATAGTAGGTACGTCCAATCTCATAGTTGTCTTTATACTTACTATAGAGGTTACCCATCAGAATTAATGCCCAAATATTCTTAGGATTACATCTCAAGGCCTCAATATCGATATCAATTGCCTTATCGATATTGCCTGCCTCCATCTCCATCTGGGCAAGAATACGATAACCCTCACTATGGCGTGAGTGTTTCTTAAGGAACAGCTCCAAACGGCTGTGAGCTTCCTTAAACTGGCGTTTTTCACAGAGAGCAGTAATCTCATTGAATTCTTGCTGAGACTGCTCTAAATCTTTTTGGTCAACTTTTACCTTTACGTAATCTCCGTCAATAGTTACTTCTGCCGAGTATCCATCCACGGTATAGTAGGCTAAGAGTTTGTCTCTCAACTCTTCAGGAGAATGGGCTTCAAATACCCCCCCCCATATCATTTATGTTATATGTTATTTCCATTTTCCTAATTATTTGTTTTGAGAGCAAAGGTACGTTTTTTATTTGAAACAAGCAAGAAAATCGGGAGAAAAGTTTTAGAAAAAGTTACAATCGAAGGGGGATTATATTTCACATCTCCCCTATATGCATTTTCAGATATCACATTCGTGCCTCTGGATTTACCTCGTCCAACAGTCTATCCTATTCGAATTGTGTACGAGCTCGTACACTTTCGCAATGATTTATAGCAACATACATAACAAATGCTCGAAAAACTATAAAATAAATCCACATGGATTCTTTAGCAGTACTTTTTGCCCATGTTCTAACTATTTTTGTACTTTTGCAGCGTATACCTATTGCGTGCATTATAAATAAGGAGGGCAAATGATGCTATACCATTTCATAGAGACACAGTTTTTGGTAAACCAGCTGCGAAGAAACAGCTTCCAGACTTCTCCACCAGAAGTAAGCAGTGATGTCGAGCGAAGTCTTGTCACGAGCGATAAGCTCCTCAACAGGGGAAGGAGGAGATTCAACTTTCCCATGAAAATAATCTCCAAAAATCTTGGTGATTTCAAATAAAAGTTGTAGCTTTGCGGTTGAATTAAAATATAGACAATATGGCAAAGGATATTTTATTTACAAGAGAAACTTTCTTGGCGGCAATGCGTCGTGAAAAGAAGCGTAAGCAAGAATGGGAGGAAAAAATGAATAAGAAATTGGATGATTTGCAAGAAAAAATTAAGCTTGCAAATGATTCTCATATCTATGATTTGGCTTAGTTATGCAAACCTTAGACATAAGCCAAATCAATATTCTTGCGCCATATCCTGTATGGTATGAAGGAGAGGAAATCCTATTTAAGACAGATTACAACATACTCTATTCTGTTGCTTTTGAATTAGATGATATGCTAGGATTAACAGCTTATTGGTTCCGTATAACTAATAGAAGTGGGAAAAAATCACCTAATGACAAAAAGATTCAACAGACAGTTATTATTGTTATAGAAGAATTTTTTCGTAAAAACCCCGACATACTTCTTTATATGTGTGATACAGCAAATGAACAACAAGCACAACGTGATCGTTTGTTTTTGCGATGGTTTAATGCGTATGAACAGAAGAAAAAATATGTCATCAAAACCGCAGTTGTTTATGATGAGGGCATACCTAACTATGTTTCTTTAATTGTGCCAATTGAGCATCCTCTGTTAGAGGATATTCAAGCTACTTTTGAGAGTGAAATTATAATGTTTCAAAATAACAAATAGCATCTGATGATAAATGGTTCACCTGCAAAAGCGTGTGGCTATGCATAAATTCTAGTGAGCCTTCCTGTAATTGTGCAACAACTTGTTGCACAATTATATTTCCTTGATTATAAAAGAGATACCCCTGCCTTTGCTATGCTATTCCCGCTATTAGGGCTTACTCGGGACTTACCCCGGTTAGACAGTGCTCATGTCAAGCGTACTAAAAGAGAACTTGCGGTACAAGTTTTCCATGTATCGCAAGGTCGAGTATCTTTTGGCTTAACGCTTTTGTATTCATTCTGAGTTTTGTTTAATCTTCCTCTAATTTCTTTATTTCTTCATTCTCCTCAAACTCCTCAATCCATTCCTTCACCTTGGCTTGCAGCAAGGCTTTGTCGGGCAGATAGAGCTGGTAAGCCGCTGCATAGACATATGCCTGTCATAATAGTTCACGTACATCTGCATTTGCCCCAAATCTTGATGTGTCAATTTGCCCATCTTTAGGTCAATGAGTACATAACATTGCAGCAGGCGGTTGTAGAACACCAAATCAACAAAGAAATGTTGCTCGTCAAAAGTAAACCTCCATTGCCTTTGCAACAAAAAACAATCCTTTCTGTACATCACCCTTTATCTTGTCAAGGATGAACTTATGGTGTGTCCATGGTATTGAAAAAAGCATCTCCGCAATGTCTTGCTCCTTTTCTCCAACTTGAGGTAAGAATTGAACAGAATGTGGTGTTTCAAATTTCCCCCAACTTGGGGGAAATTTATAACTATCTGAGAATAAGCAGTATAGAACTTTTTGATTTCTTTTGAATTGGCTAAACAGTGTTTAGCTTTTCAGAATACACGCAATAGAATCACTGTATCTATGGTCGTGCGAACATGCTTGTGTGCCTCGTCAATCAATTTAGAAATGTGCTCAAAGAGAGCATCCTAAAAATGAAGTTACCGCCCCAGTTCGTGCAATTTTTAAGGAACTGTCTTTTCGCTTACGGAGAAAAAGTGGCAATATTGCCAAAAAATCTTCGTAAGATATCATCTAGATAGCACTCGATGATATCGAAAATTCAGAACTTAGGGAGCCACTTACTCTCTACAGACATCAAAGCCAAGATGATAGACGACGACCTGTACTATATCCTTCTTGACGAAGTGCAACTGGTACCCAGATTTGAGGCACTGCCAAAAATCTCAGAAAATACGCAAATCTTTTTAGCGGAAATCTTAGAAAATACGCAAATCTTCTATAATATTGTAGTCGTTTTACCAACCTTCTATAGAAAATGGTCTCCTTGCTAAGGATTAACGAGAGAACGTTATATTCTGCCGCAAATCGCTAAAAAAGCATGATTGCGGCAGAATATAGTATATTATATTTTGCCGCAAACTATATTTTTTGTACTTTTGCGGCAGAATATAATAAGTTTTGAGACTATGATAGTAGGAAGAAAAGAGGAAATTGCAGAATTAAACAAGTTGTATTGTCTTATATGCGAATACTGATTATTTGTCGGAATTTAGCATTTTAGCGCGAATTATTTGTCGGATTTCGACATTTTTATTATTTTTACAGCTGATAATCAAATAATTAAGAAGATACAAGAATATATCAGTAGAAATATCGACAAAGAACTCCTCGCTTATTTGGGCAACAAGTTGATGCCCATCATCTTCTCCTAATTTGGCAACAGCTTGTTGCCAGTTTCCTTTTTGTAAGAGGGTGTATCATAAGTCTATGGCGCACCCTCCTGTGTATATATTAAAGTATTACGATGTCTTTATCTTGGGCTTTTTCAAGAGCTGCATAACTTCTGAGAACTCTTGCAACTTTATTCCTTAAGTTTATTGTATTGTCGGCAAACACAAATTCTTCCTTATCAATACTATGATTTGATACCAATACAGAATATGAATTGCCGTCCTTGAAGAATAAAGACAATTTATTGTTTGGGCTATACATATCCTCTATAGTAAGCTTTGGCGCATCTTCTTTGCTCTTGCCTGAGTAAGAGGAAATGTGCCTGCCCATTTTGTTGAGAGCATAGCCTATACCCAAAATAGCATAAACTACAAAGAGTGAGAAAATCGATATACCTAACATAATTCTAAAGTTTATTATAATCTTTGTTGCAAATATAATAATAAACTTTGAAATATGCAAGTTTTTTTATGTTAAATCTTTGCTTTAACCCTGTTATTTAACTACTTCTATGTATCTCGAGTAGTTAATTCTGGAATGAGGGTTGAAGTTGACGATTTGAACCTTATATCCTTTTGTCCCCCAGCGCCACCATAGAAACTTGTGCTTGTAGGTTCTGCTTACGATGGTGGCGACTTCATTGCTGCCATATCTTTCTTGATTGATATTTTAATTTGCGTTTTGGGGGGCTAGCGGAATTGCGTTCTTGAAAAACTAAAAAAGGGTACGTTATGGACTTACGACACCCCCTCTTTCCACATAAAAAGCCCCCGATGCATCTCGCACCAGGGGCTTAAGAGTTTATTTAATTTTTATGAAGTACAACCAACTTTTGGTTGCACATCATTCAAACATACTGTAGAACTGGTTTATCTATCAAGAGACCAGCGTCTAAATCTCCTTTTATCTTGGCAATGCCTTGCCTTATTTTTTCCAAGCTCTTGGCCTGTGGCACCTTGATGCCAGCGGCATATTGTCTGAGCAATGATGCATTCATACCGATATATTTTGCAAAAGCGGAGATACTGAGTGGATAGTAATCAAAAAACGAACCTACATCCAGGACAAAACGGAAATCCAAGTTTGGGTATTCTTTGCCGTCCTCCTCGAAAGACTCTCTCATCTCTTTATCAGCAATCAGGAAATCCTCCATCGCAGCCTTGGCATTCTTGCCATCTCCTATTAGACAAAAATTTAAGTCATCGGAGTCGTTAGCCATAAAGCAGCTAAAGCCACCCTTGCCCGACTCAACCACAACAGTTACCTTTCTAACCATATTACATATATATTAAATTCATAATCATCACTTTGTCCTCATGGACGCTGCAAAGGTAACAATAAAGTTATAAACCGCCAAACACTTCGGTAACTTTTTTGTTACGTTAGCTAAACTTTAACATTTGGGGGAAGGAATTGGCGGCTTTTAAAAATTGTGTTCCCTATTTTCCAAGAGACTTGAACATCTTGGTGATGCATTTTTTCTTCTGCTCCATATTCGGGTGAACATAGAGATTAAGGGTTGTTGTGATGTTGGCATGACCGAGCAATACACTTACAGTCTTATAGTCGCAGTTGCTTTCAATGCAGCGTGTGGCAAAGCTGTGGCGCAGTCCGTGGTATTTCAGCCGAGGTATGTCGAGACGCTTCATAAGCCGATGATAGTAATTGCGGTAGGTGCGTGGCTCTGTTGGCTTTTCTTCATTGGTCAGCACATAGAAGTCTGTGTTTACCACCTTTTTCAGTGCTTTTACCATCGCCAGCAGTTCCTTGTTCATCGGTATCTCACGGCATGAGTTCTTGGTCTTGGGTGTGTTGATGACCAACTCTGTGTGCTTGCGTTCGCCCTCCACAATGTAGATGCGCTCAATGGTGCGATTCACGGTGATAGTACCATTATCGGTGTTGATATCCGACCATTTCAAACCGCAAATCTCTCCGATACGCAAGCCTGTGGTCAGACTGATATAGATACCGAGGTTGCGGAATGTGAAGTTCTGCTTGATAAAATCGAGGATCTTCTTGTGGTGTGCCACCGTCAGCACCTCAATTTCCTTGTTGGTCTCTGTCGTAGGGTACTTGATATCCCACTCGCAATAGTTCATCCATTCGTTCTTTACCCCGAACTTCATAACCATTTTCAGGACAATCAGAATGTCCTTCACCGTTTTAATGCAGAGTCCGTCATTCAGTTTCTGCAAGACGAATTCCTGCACAAGTTTCTCACTCAGAGCCTCACAATCGCCAAATGATGGCAGAATGTGATTCTCCAGAATTAACACATAAGCAGCGTATGTGGACTGCTTTACGTAGCGTTGCTTGTCACTTTTCCAAGCCAACGCAATTTCTCTAATTGTTTTTGTTGTCATTTTAATCCTTAATTTTAAAGGTGTACATAATAATACATAATAATTAGAGAAAAATAGACCTCTGAGTCCCAAATCTCAGATTCAAGGAGTTTGAGGGGGAGTGGGAAGAACATTATCTTTCCGATTATCTTGATTTCAAGAACGGCTTGAATCCAAAACCTGATAAATTCGGCAAGGGTATAAAGTTCATTTCTGTTATGGACATTCTTAATAATGCAGTCATTACATATGATTGCATTAAGGCTTCTGTTGATGTAACGGAGAAAGAACTATCTGACTTTTCTGTTGAAAAAGGAGATATGTTATTCCAACGCAGTTCAGAAACCTTGGAGGATGTTGGTAGAGCGAATGTTTATATGGATGATAAAACTGCTGTATTTGGAGGTTTTGTTATTCGTGGAAAGAAAAAAGGAGAATATGACCCACAATACTTCAATTATTTGTTACGCAGTCCGTTTGCTCGCAAAAGAATAATTCCAATGGGTGCAGGTGCGCAACATTTTAATATTGGGCAAGAAGGATTGAGTAAAGTAAAACTGCACTTTGCAAATATCGAAGAGCAAAATAAAATTGGCAAAATGCTCTCTTTGCTTGACGAACGTATCTCTATCCAAAGCAAAGTCATTGACAAGTTACAGTCCTTAATCAAGGGAATTAGGCATGATATTTTCAACGACATTCAAGGCGAAGTACTTGCTTTGAGTAATATTGCCGACATCTATCAACCGCAAACCATTTCGTCTTCGGATTTAACGACAGAGGGATATTGGGTATATGGGGCAAATGGAATTATTGGAAAGTATAAAGAGTACAATCATGAAACAGAACAAATCTGCATTACCTGTAGAGGCAACACGTGTGGAACTGTAAATTATACACAACCCAAAGTGTGGATAACAGGAAACTCCATGGTCGTTAACACAGACAAATACCAACGACAAGTCAACAAGAGATTCTTGTTCCATTACCTTTCCTCATACAACTTCAAAAGTATAGTATCAGGTTCTGGGCAACCACAAATAGTACGAACGCCATTAGAAAAAATAAAAGTGGTATTACCTACAATAGAAAAGCAAGTACGAATAGCCAACAGTATTGACATAGTATCTGAAAAGATAAACACTGAAAGCTCAGTGCTAAGATTACTTGAAAATCAGAAGCAGTATCTGCTTCGCCAAATGTTCATATAAACATCTGGCGAAGCAAGTATTGCTTCTGATTCAACAGACAATTTGAATGCGTTTCCTCGTTTTTGATTTTATTTTCGATACTTTTTATAACATTGACGATATGAGATTGTTGTTCTTTTGAAGGGATGACAACTTTCATGTCAAGCCATTCATCGACGTTAATGGAACGCCCATCTCTTATGCCGTATGTAACAATTATCAGCGATTTCACAAAATCTCTTGATGTGAAATAATTAGAGAGATAGCCATATACCAATAGTCCGTTAGGTCTCAATATGGTATACGCAGGACTGCAGACTCCAGTCTTTTCAGAAAAAGCAAAACCGCCTTGGAAAGAACGCAGGTGAATAACATAGTCACCATTTCTAACAATCTTGTATGCGTTGATATTGCTACGCTCAAATTGAATATCCAAGTTCAAATCTTCCCTGCTCACCATTCCTTTTTCTTGGCTTGCAGAAAGAACGTTTGAATATTCCAATTGCTTATTACGCTCATTTATAATATTGAATAGTTGCCGGTAGGAATATTTAGTTCCTTTTACTTCCGCATATAGCTTTTCAGTAATTGCGCACTTTAGCTTCTTCAAATCCTCAATGACTTTGCTTTGGATAGCTATGCGCTTGTCGAGTAAAGCCAATAGATTTGCGATTTTCTTTTGCTCTACAACCGATTGCGGAATGTTGATTTTGGTATTCGACAATATAGGAGTGTTTATAGACGGCATAGTTTGACCAACAGCCCGATTTCTTATACTTCGCTTAACAGACTCTGTAGACAGAATATAGTGTAAGCAAAGAGAATTGACAGACTTGATAGGTCTAACGCGAAGTACACGCCCGGAAAACAACCATCCTTGCTGTGACTGTTCTACATGAGCGTTTATGTCAATGGAACCGACACGTGAGAAAACAATGTCATCTTTCTCTAACTTATAGCCTCTTAATCTGTAATAATCATCATCTGAAACTTGTGGAATGCCATTTTTAGATTGAGGCAGATTCCCATTTTTGAAATGCTCTGTTGTGACTATTGGCATACCTTCATCGACATAATCTTCCGCATGAAGAACACTGCCAAATGGTCCATTCTTTATAGTGCTAATTTCACCAATAGTCTTCTTCTCCCACTCCTCGCTAAACTCCTTGAATCTGAGATTTGGGACATTGAGTTTATTATGTTCGTTATTTATTGTCATTGTCATTTTTAATCCTTAATTTTAATTCACCAAACATGGCTCAGTTACATACCAGTTACATTGTTTTATTTGTCTACCAACTTGGTAGACAATTTCTTCCACAACTTGTGGCAGATTTCTAACGTTCTTATTAATCTTCCTCAGAGGCTTCCTGCTTTATTTCAAGCAATGTTCGTTCATAGACCTCTTGCAGCTGATAGCTTGCCACTCCCAAAGGAGTAGTGATGCCACGCAACGACCATTCTACCACAGACGAATCTTTGTCCTTGCAAAGAAGAATACCAATACTTGGATTGTCTCCCTCGCCTCTAAGCAACTCGTCAGCTGCCGAAACGTAGAAATTCAGTTTGCCGATGAACTCTGGCATAAAATCTACAATCTTCAGTTCCACCACCACATAGCATTTCAGCCGAGTATGATAGAACACCATGTCGGGGAAGTATGACTTGCCACTTGGCGTGTCAAGTTCCATCTGTCGACCGACATACGCAAACCCTTTACCCAGTTCCAAGAGGAAGCGAGTAATATTGGTTGCTAATTTATTCTCCAAGTCCTTTTCATTGAACTTGCTCGGCAATGAGAAGAAATCCAACTTGTATGGATCTTTTATAATCTCTGTTGCCAATGCGTTTTGAGGTTGTGGCAGTGTAACATCAAAGTTATTCAAAGCCTTGCTGGTGTGCTCGTACAGTTGAGCCTTAATAACATGCTCCAATTCCGTGCGGCTCATGTTGCCTTCAACCACCTTGTTGAGATAGAACATCGCAGCGTTTATGGTGTCGCATTTGGAAACAATTACCGTTTGATGTCTCCAAGGCACGCAAAGCAATATATCGGGGATAGGTGTATTAGCATTATCCACTTTCTGTAATTGTCCACCAGCTTGGTGGACTATTTCTATCTGGCTTGAATAGAATATAAACCACCTTTTTATGTCATATAGGTTTGTTCGGGAAAATCCCTCACTCTGAGGGAACTCTGAGCGCATATCAAGACTAAGCCTGTCAACAACTTTTGCACCCCACTTATATTGTTTCTGCTTCTCACAGATGTCCTCGCCCAAACTCCAGTAGAATTTGAGCATTTCCGTATTCACTTTGACTGCAGCTTTGAGCTGTGCAATGTGGAAGCGTTTCTTCAGGTCAGACAACCACTTCACATAGTTCTTGTCTGCCATGAAGGAGTCGCTATTCACGAACTGCGGTATGTTATCTTTATTTTTCATATCATTACCCTTTTTTGAAATCCTTAGTCTCCTTTATATCAGAAAGTGTTGCTTCAATGTATTTAATTGTAGGCAACTGGCTCTGTATGTTTCCAGGCATGAGCTTAGACATCCTTCTTGTAATTGGGCAACAAGTTGTTGCCCAATTTCTTCGCCTAATTTGGCAACAGGTTGTTGCCAAATTGTAATTCGCTGATAATAAAATTCATACCATTGGCGAATACACCTTATGTTACGATAGGAAAACCCTTTCATATCTGGGAACTCTGCCACAACTTGTGGATAGTTTACTCTACCAATCCCAACTCTTTCAGATAGCCCTCAATCTCCTTGTCAAGGTCGGCTCGTTTGGCTTCCAGCTCCTTGATTTCCTTCATGACAGCATGAATGTCGATAGGTTCTTCTTCCTCGAAAGTATCAACGTAACGAGGAATGTTGAGGTTGTAGTCGTTCTCAGCCACTTCTTGCAGTGTGGCAAGATGACTGTACTTTTCTATCTCCTTGCGCTCACGATAGGTGTCAACAATCTTCTTGATATGCTGCGGACGGAGTTTGTTCTGGGTCTTGACCTTTTCAAACTCCTTGCTGGCATCAATAAAGAGAATATTGTCATCCTCCTTACGACACTTCTTGAACACCAAGATACAGGTTGGGATACTTGTACCATAGAAGATGTTGGCAGGAAGTCCGATAATAGCATCCACATAATTTTTCTTTTCGATGAGGAAACGGCGGATTACCCCCTCGGCATTACCACGGAACAAGACGCCATGAGGAGCGACACAAGCCATTGTTCCACCCTCATTGAGATGATAAATCATGTGAAGAATAAATGCGTAATCGGCAGTCTTTCGAGGTGCCAAGCGTCCTGCCTTGCTGAAACGGTCATCGTTGTTGAACTTATCGGCAGCACTCCATTCGGCAGAGAACGGAGGGTTTGCAACGACCGCATCAAACAGGGTGTCTCCAAATGCATCTGCTTCCAAGGTGTCACCATTCTCAATGCGGAAATTGCTGAACTTGATGCCATGAAGGAGCATGTTCATACGAGCCAGATTATAGGTAGTAGGATTCTTCTCCTGACCAAAGATCTCGTTTGCATGCCCGATGCTTGCTGCACGGAGCAACAGCGAACCACTACCACAAGTAGGGTCATAGACATTGCGCAGACGAGCGTGACCGATGGTTACGATTTCTGCCAAGATACGGCTCACTTCCTGAGGAGTGTAGAATTCACCAGCTTTCTTGCCAGCACCAGCGGCAAACTGGCTAATCATATACTCGTAGGCATCACCGAGAATATCAATCTCTTGCGATGCTTCCACACCAAAGTCAATGTCATCAAGGGCAAGAAGAACATTGCTTACCAAAGTGTTCTTGTCATCGGCAGTCTTGCCCAACTTGGGTGAAGCAAGGTCAATGTCAGAGAATAGACCTCCAAAGTCTTCTTCGCTGTCCTGCCCGAGGGTACTGTCCTCAATACGCTTCAATGAGCGTTCGAGCATTGGCAGAATATTCTCCTTTCTCTTAATGCTCTCAATGACTGACGAGAACAGAAAGTTGGGTTCAATGAAGTAGCCAATGTTCTCCAGACATTCGGTCTTGACAACCTCCTGAAGTTCTTCTATATCTTCGTCTTTCTCCATTGCCCACAGTTCTTTAAACGTGACTTCATCATCCACCAATGCGTCATTGGCGTGTTTCTCTATCTTCTCCGACAAATACTTGTAGAAGATAAAGCCAAGGGTGAAATACATGAAGTCACTTGCCGACATATTGCCACGCAACTTGTTAGCAACTTCCCAAAGTTGGTCACGGAGTTTCTGTTGTAATTCTTCGCTCATATTGTTATTTTCTTTTATTCGTTTTTGTTATTCCCAACTGAATGTTCTTATAATAGAACGTAATTTATCGAGTATTCTTGTTAATGCCTTACGCTTTTTTATCAGTCCCAAGTGTTTCTCTTTCAACGCCTCTTGTATGATTTCAGGCTGTTCCTTTTGCAAGTAATCATATTCAGAGAGGTAGTGATTGAGCACGGATGCATCCAAATCCTCATCCTTGGCAAGCGTATTGACTGCATTGTTACGCTCTGTAGTGATGTAATTGTTCAACCGTTCTTCAAGGTCGCTTGTACCATCTGCCTTTTGTTTGCGAGCCATAAAGTTGTCACGGTCATCATCCACATTCTTCTGGATAAATCCGTCAATGAGTTTTGCCTTACTGCGAAGTTCGGCATCCTTAATCATTGTATCGATGATGTGCTTACGCTTCTCTGAATAGTCCTCACTGTATGGATTAAGGTCTGCAATCAACTCCAATATATAGGCAACATTGATGATGTCGCTGTGCAGAAGTTCCAAGCAGAAATCTATATCTCCCATGCCTGTAGCAGCTTCTTGTTGAGGGTCTGGTTCGCCAGCCATGCCTGGATTGTCCTCTGGTACCTGACATGTCGTTGGCTGCTCTTTGTTTTGCACAGCAAACGAATCGTATATATCAAGATACTTGCTGCGGAAGTCCATAAACTGTTGTTCTGTCATTCCGAGGTCAGGATCATCCTCCTCAAACTCGTCATAGACCTGTATTTCAGCATGCTTCTTGATGATGTCACGAAAAGCGAGGATAAACTGCTTCTTGTCGTTCTCACTCTGCAAATAGTCCACATAATGAGGTTCGGGATAATGTTCCAAGAAGTATTTTGTCAGTTCTTGATAGTTCTTCTTGACATCATCAAATGGTGGGCGCACAATATCTTCAAGATTGTTGCTGTTGCTGAAAAGTTTGATGGACTCGTCCACCTTGCTTTTCAGGTCACGGAAGCAAACCACCTTACCGAAACGCTTCTTCTCGTTCAACACACGGTTGGTACGGCTGAACGCCTGCAACAAACCATGATACTCCATATTTTTGTCAACATAGAGCGTGTTGAGCTTCTTGCTGTCGAAGCCAGTAAGGAACATACCGACAACCAAGCAGAGGTCAAGAGGCTTCATGTCCGCCTTCTTTTTCTTCATGCGAAGGTTGATATCATCGTAATATGCACGGAAGTTTTCTGTAGTGAAACTCGTTCCATACATCTTATTATAATCATCCATAATGGCTTGCAGCTCGTCTGCCTCGCCTGTACTTTCGCTTGCAAAACCGCCAGTGTTCATACCGGTCTGCTCATCGTCTTGACTACTGTTGGCAGCGTATGTGAAAACTGCTCCAATCCTTATCTTCGGATTGAGGCTCTTGAATATCTTGTAGTAACGGATAAGCATCGGCACAGACTGCACGGCAAACAACGCGTCAAATTCACCGTCGAATGTTGACTTATTGAAATTAGTAAGGATGAATTTGGCGATCTCCGTCATGCGGTCTTGGTCGGCATTATCCACATTCTCATTGCCGTGGTAATACTCCACAAGGAAACCAAGCACGTTTTCATCGGCAATGGCATCCTTGATGAGATACTTGTGAAGACAGTTGCCGAAGATTTCCTTTGTGGTATGTCCGTCCACCGCATTCTCTACAAAGATAGGCGTGCCAGTAAAGCCGAATATCTGCGTGTTGTCGAAGAACTTCACGATGTTCTTGTGACATTCTCCGAAATGGCTTCGATGACATTCATCGAAAATCATCACGATACGAGAATGGCGTATTTCCTCAATACGACTGCTATACCACTGCTTACTGACAGCGGCATTGAGTTTCTGTATGGTTGTTATGATAATCTTTGAATTGCTGTGCAGACGCTTCACCAATTCGTCTGTGTTGTCGGTGCTGTCAACGGCACCAGGTTCAAAAGCCTCGTATTCGGCTTGTGTCTGCGTGTCAAGGTCGTGGCGGTCAACCACAAACATCACCTTATCCACATCGTCCAACTCCGATACAAGTTGGGCTGCCTTGAAAGAAGTCAAGGTTTTGCCTGCTCCTGTTGTATGCCATATATAGCCGTTGTCATTGGAGTTCTCCACACGGTCGAGAATCTTCTCCACGGCATAGAACTGGTAAGGGCGAAGCACCATCAGGCATTTGTCTCCCTCATGCAATACAATGTACTTGCCAATAATCTTGCCCAACGTACACTTGTCGAAGAACGCTGTGGCAAACTTCTCCAAGTCGTTGAACGGAACGTTTGCGGCATCCGTCCAGTTGAATGTGAACTTGAAGCCGCTATTCGGATTGTTGGCGAAATAGCGAGTGTTCACACCATTAGATATGACAAACAACTGGATGTAATCAAACAGTCCATGAAAAGAAGTCTTGTGATAGCGTTGTATCTGGTTGTATGCCTGCTTCAATTCCACACCTCTGCGCTTCAGTTCTATTTGAACCAAAGGCAGACCATTGATGAGTATCGTCACATCATAACGGCATTTCTTTCTACCCTCAACCGTGATTTGATTGGAAACCTGAAACTCGTTTTGACACCAGTGGGTGCGGTTCAAGAACTCCACCCATAGGCGTTCACCGCTTTCCAGTTCAAGCGGAAAGAGGTCACGCAGTTTCTTTGCCTTTTCAAAGCGGGTGCCACCTTCAAGATAGATAAGTATCTTTTCAAACTCAGACTCTGTAAATTCGGTACGACCCAATTCTTCCAATTTCTTCTTGTTGTGTTTCTCCAACTGTTTCTTGAAATTGGCAGACAAGTTCTTCTCCTCTTCAATATGAACATACTCGTAGTTCATCTTTTGAAGAGTATCTATAAGTCCGTTTTCGAGGGCAGCTTCACTTTGTACTGGCATATCTTATTTTTTTATCGTTACACTTATAAGAACATGGCTGTTCATCCATTGAAGGAATGCCATTTCGCCTACAAAGATAACTGATTTTTACGAGAAAACGCAACTACGGGGGTGTTTTTCTACATAAATGAGACAAAAATGTGCAATTGACTTGTTTTTTGCAGTCTATTATTCTTTATTCGGTGATTTGTGGATTTTATCCTCAACCTTGATGCACTGTTTTAGTGCATCAAGAGTGATCACAGCTATCACAGTAACAGTTATCACAGTTTTTACGGAAGGGGTATCTGAAGGGAAGGGAAATGTTAAATAGAATTTAACTATATATATTATTATAAATATATAATATATATAGTTAGTTCTGGAATGAGAAAAAGAAAAGTGTTTCGAGAAACTGTGATAACTGTTATTGTGATAGGTCTTTGATGGGGAGCCATGGTTTGCGATCTGCAAAGCTATGGGGGGAAGTTATCTCTAAAACTATGGTTTGTGATCTGCAAAACTATGGTTTCTCTTTTTCAAAATTATGAGTTAGGATTATTAACGGGATTTGGAATCTAGGGCTGCTGAAAATCGGAGCTTATCACACCCTGATTTTTGGCGGTTACCTAAAAAAGCCGTACCTTTGCATCGTCAAAAATTAATTATTAACCCTTTAAAAAACTGATTGACTATGGGACAAGGAACTAGTAAGTATCGTAAGATTATGCGCACCCCTCAGACGGGTGAGAACGCTGGTAAGAAACTCTGGTATGCTACTGCCGTGAGCGACCGTGAGATGAGTTTCGAGGACTTCGTGACTCATATCTCTGAGCACAACTCTCCATACAGCCGAGGCACCATCCACGGTGTGCTGATGGATACCCTCGACTGCCTGAAGCATCTGATTCTGGATGGCAAGAGCGTTCGTTTCTCCGACCTCGGTTTGTTCTCCATCGGTATGACTTCGCGTGGCGAGGTGAGCAAGGAGAAGGTGACGGCGGCTAGCGTGCAGGGCGTGCATCTGATTGTGAGAAACACAAAGACCTGGAGCAACGCCGAGCTGAAGAAGCTCACCAAGATCGTGGCATACGATGATTATACTTCGGGAGTCGATGGCGGCGGTGGAACTGGGAATACACCGGGCGGAGGTGGTACCAGTCAGGGTGCTGGCGGGGGTACCAGTCAGGGCGCTGGCGGGGAGACTAACAAGGATAACGGCGGAACATCGCAGGGCGGCGGTGGAACCGACAGCGGCGGCGACAACGTAAATTTTTAAATCTTGCTTGATGCGGATTGCAAATCCGCAGAGCTCAAATAGGTTAGGACGTTTTTTAACGGCGGATTGCAAATCCGCCGAAACGCCTAACGGAATCAAACACTAATCATTAATCAATAAAACAGCTGATGCGAATTGCAAATCGCAGAAACGACTAACGGAATCAATCAATAATCACTAATCACTAAAAAAAACTGCGTATGAAGAAAGAAACATGGAAAACTGTATTTCAGATAGTAATATCTATCTTGACCGCTATTGCCGCCTCTCTGGGCGTGACGAGCTGCATGTCGTAGAACTGCACAAGGAATCTTAGATTTTTCATTAATTACTCCTAAAAAAAAGAGGGTGTGTCATAAGTTCATGACACATCCTCTTTTTTTTTATTTATTCTCTATTTTTCTTCATCGGATTACGCGGAGTTATCGGAAGAGCTTTCCTGCTGTACGGATTACGCACGGATTTTATACGGAATCTGGCCTTGCGGCCATTGGCTAGCGCCGTAGCAATATGCCTTCCGTATGCTATTACGCCTTTCAGCCTTAGCGAATGAACAGCAGCTCACGATACTTCGGCAAGGTCCAGAGTTCATCTGCTACCAGCAGTTCGAGCTTGTCGATCTGATAACGGATTTCCTCCATCTTCGGAGCTACCGTATCATGATAGGCTACAGCCTTCTCACGCTCGCTCTCTATCTTGTTGGCTACCTTGCGGGCATCCACCAATGCCTCTACACCACGCTCTATCGACTCGGTGCGCTCGGCTATCTCACGGATAATCTTCACGTTGCGGGCGGTCAGTTTCTTGCCTTCCTCGCCACCGAAGATGTGAATCATACCCTCTACGTTCTTTGCCAGACGGCTCTGATAGTGGGTAGCCACAGGGATGATGTGGTTCATGGTCAGGTCGCCCATCACACGAGCCTCAATCTGAATCTTCTTGGTATAGGTCTCCCACTTCACCTCGTTGCGCGCCTTCAGCTCGCTCTCGCTCATCACGTTGGTCTTGGCAAACATCTCGATGCTCTCCTTGTCCAGATAGCGGTCGAAGACTACCGGGCAGGATGCCTCGCAGTCCAAGCCACGCTTCTGAGCCTCTTCCTTCCACTCGTCAGAATAGCCGTTGCCATCGAAGCGGATAGGCTTGCAGGTCTTGATGTCCTCTCTAACGATGTCGATGATAGCCGATGTCTGGTCCTCGCCCTTGGCTATCAAGGCATCCACACGAGCCTTGAAGTTCTCAAGCGCCTCAGCTACCGCAGCATTCAATACGATGAGAGAAGATGCGCAGTTTGCCTCAGAACCTACGGCACGGAACTCGAAACGGTTGCCGGTGAAGGCGAATGGTGAGGTACGGTTGCGGTCGGTATTATCAATCATCAGCTCCGGAATCTCAGGGATATCCAGCTCCATGCCCTTCTTGCCAGCCAGGGCGAAGAGTTCCTCCTTGTCAGCCTTCTCGATATGGTCGAGCAGGTCGGTGAGCTGCTTGCCCAGGAATGAGGAGATGATGGCTGGTGGTGCCTCGTTGGCTCCCAGACGGTGGGCATTGGTAGCACTCATGATAGATGCCTTCAGCAGCCCGTTGTGCTTATATACACCCATCAGGGTCTCTACGATGAAGACCACGAAGCGGAGGTTATCCTCAGGAGTCTTGCCTGCCGCATGCAGCAGCACGCCGGTATCGGTGCAGAGACTCCAGTTGTTGTGCTTGCCGGAACCGTTGACGCCGGCGAATGGCTTCTCGTGAAGCAGCACACGGAAACCGTGCTTGTGAGCCACACGCTTCATCAGACTCATCAGGAGCATGTTGTGATCTACTGCAAGATTGCACTCCTCGAAGATAGGCGCCAGCTCAAACTGGTTAGGAGCCACCTCGTTATGGCGGGTCTTGCAAGGGATGCCGAGTTCGAGTGCCTGGATTTCAAGATCCTTCATGAAAGCCTGCACACGCTCTGGGATGGTACCGAAATAATGGTCGTCCATCTGCTGGTTCTTAGCCGAATCGTGGCCCATCAGGGTACGTCCGGTGAGCATCAGGTCTGGGCGAGCCGAATAGAGGCTCTCATCTACCAGGAAGTACTCCTGCTCCCATCCGAGATTGGTCTGCACCTTCTTTACCTGTGGGTAGAAATAGTGGCACACCTCGGTAGCCGCCTCGCTCAGGGTATGGAGCGAGCGGAGCAATGGAGCCTTGTAGTCCAAAGCCTCACCGGTATAAGATATAAAGATGGTAGGGATACAGAGGGTATCGTCGATGATGAACACAGGCGATGTAGGATCCCATGCAGAATAGCCACGAGCCTCGAAGGTGTTGCGGATACCGCCGTTAGGGAATGAGCTGGCATCAGGTTCCTGCTGGACAAGCAATTTGCCAGAGAATTCCTCAATCATACCACCCTTTCCGTCATGCTCCACGAAGGCATCATGCTTCTCGGCAGTACCTTCTGTCAATGGCTGGAACCAGTGAGTATAATGTGTTACCCCGTTTTCCTCAGCCCAGAGCTTCATGCCGGCAGCCACGGCATCAGCGATGGAACGGTCCAGACGAGTACCATTATCAATCACATCGATGAGTTTCTCGTACACATCAGATGGCAGATACTTGTACATCTTCTGGCGGTTGAATACATACTTGGCGAAGTACTCCGAAGGGCGCACCTTGGGAGCCTCTACCTCTACAGGTCTTTTCTTAAAGGCCTCGGCTACAACCTCAAATCTCAAATTAGCCATTCTTCTTTTATTATTTTATAAGTTTGCGGGTGCAAAGTTACGAAATAATTGGCTAACTGCTACCATTTTGCCCGTTTTTTTATGTATAATTCAAACTTTTCTTATTTTGATTACAGGATTCTGCCCACAATCTGCAACTTGAGCACAGGATAGAACTGGATTTTATCCACGATATCGGCGATGTCACCGCCATCCTTGCCCATCGAATCATTGAGAGCTTTCCTGACATCTACCTCCGAGCCGTTCTGATAGATCTTCAGCTTGCCCATATACTGGCAGCCGATCTCCCAGCGGAAACCCAGACGGTTCTTGGGAACCACTCTTCCGAATCCCAGACCGAGATAAGGACGGAAGGAATTGCAGCGCAGGTCGGCATTGATATCACCATTCTTGTCGAACTTGATATTATAATCCGAGAGTTCCGCACCTACGTTTTTCAGAATCTCATCTGAATATTCAGGATATTGCTTGATAAACTGCGCCAGATCATCGCTGTGACCGCTCAACTTGGCAAGCTTGGCACCGCCGAAAGCGAAGCCGGCAGCCACGAAGAACTTGCTGTTACCGCCGAAAGGATAGATATTCGCCTTGGCATGAAGGGCTGTGCGGGAGAAATCTGCATCAATATCCACCTCGGAATCAGGAATCCTTACTGTCTGTCCCTGAACGATGATAGAGGCATCTGTCTTTATGTTCGCCTTATCAGAAATCGAGAGAAACTTTGGCAGAATATCCACGCCTGCCTCCAACTCCACGAAATTGGAAACAGGAGCCGCCACACCTATACTGATACCTTCGGTACCCACGCCTGCATTCAGCCCCACATGATTGAATGCAGTTCTCTTGAACTGTGCAAAACCACTTGTTGTAAATACGAGGCACAAGATGGCCATCATCAAAATCTTTTTCATCATTTCCATTATTTTTTAATCGTTAGCATTCACATCTCACACACGTTATTTCTTCTTGCTTACCTTCCACTCGAAGAGATAGTCGATGCCCTTGATCTTTACCTTGACGAAGAGATCGGCAGCCTTGCGGTCGGTGGTATAGAGATAGCCCGAAACCACTTCGCCCGGATGGATGGTGGTGCGCTCCAGATAGCCCAGGTCCTCAGGCATCTTGTCGGAATACTTCATGCGGTTGCCGTCTTCCAGCTGCTGCATCCGGCAGATACGGGTCTGGAAATCCTTCAGCGTATTGGAGGTTCCGGCATCAAACACCTGTGCGCCCAGGTTGGCATTCACGTTGTTTTCACGTTCGGTCTGCACAATCGCCTTGTTCTTTACCGCACGCTTAGCCACCTTCTTCTTGAACTTGAAGATTTTCTTGTCATACTCATCAGCGCCCACCAGTTCGAAATCCTTTCGCTTACCGCCCTTCATATCGTAGATTTCAATCTGAGAAGGGTCGATATCCACATTGATCATGCTCTTGTTGACGATGAAGACGCCGATTTCGCGGTAATCGCCGATGTTCTCATCTACCATCGAATTGCTCACGCCCACGATGAGTCCGTTCTTGTTGTAGTAAGGCCATGCCACACCGTTCTTATACTCGGTGAGGATTTCATCAGGCGAAGGGGTTTCCAGGATAGGCTGGTGGTCGGTGAGCGAATACTTGGAATAGTTGCCGTCGGCATCCACCACTACATAAAATCCTTCAGGGATATCATTCTTGTAGGGAGTAAGGGTGCATACCCTGCCGTTCTCGGTGAAAGAGGCTCCTACCCCCATCTTCTTGCCCTGGTTCATGAAGAAATGCTCCTTCACGTTGCCGTTATTATAATAAGAGGTATATTCGCCCGAGAGCAGTCCTGCCTGATAGGTCTTCTTCTGCTCTACCTGTCCATCCTTGAAATAGGTGGTAAGCGTACCGACAAACTGGCTCTTGGCATCATCCTTCCTGTCGAGAACCACAAAGCTGCCCTCGCCCTGCAGTTCGCCGCTCATATAGTAGGTGCGGAACTCCTTGGCTGCCGTAGAATCAGCAGGATAGAGCGCCAGGCGATAATAGTTGGCGAAAGCCTTGTTAGGGGTTACCTTCCAGCTCTTGTTGTAATAGAGGGTATCCAGCCGGTCTTGCGGAACGGGAGGAGTTTCTGGCACGATTTTCTCCTGCGCCAGGGCTGTCTGTCCTCCGAAGAGGGCAATCATCATGATGATGACCGAATACTTATTTTTCATCATAATTATTATGTTTTTAAATACTTAAAAATCTATCTATCAGTTTCTTTCTATAGAGTCTGCCCACCTTTACATAGTCGATTTCATCGAAAGGGGGATAGAAATGGCACACATTGTCAACCACCTCGATGAGGTAATTGATGTTGACGATGAACTTCTGGTTTACCTGCATGAAATGAGGGGCGAGTGCGAGCAGGTCGGTGCTCTTCACGCTGCGCTTCAGCCTGATAGGCTTTCTGTTATCAGCTACCACCACCTCCCAGCATCTCACTTCGTGATTATACTGGAAGAGGCAGACATTCTCCTTATCCACCAGCCTGAAATCCACGGAGTTGGTATAGAAGAGCAGCTTGCCGTTAGCAACGGGTGCATTCTTCACGCCAGCCCCTACCACTCTCTCAGCCTCTTTTTCAGCCTCTTTCTCAGTCTCTTTCTCCAGGCGTCTGACGATGGTATCCAGCTCCTGGGGATTGATAGGCTTGAGCAGCACATCGAATGCCTGCTTGCGGAAGGCTGTCAGGATATATTCATCGTATGCCGTGTACATCACCACCTGGCAGCGGCGGTGCACGAATCCCGACAGCTTATCCAGGAAATCCAAGCCATTCACATCGGGCAGCTGGATATCCAGGAAGAGCACATCGGGCTGGTACCTGTTTACCATCGCCAAGCCGTCGAGCCCACAGAGCGCGCATCCCAGCACCTCCATATCGTATTTCGTTTCCAATAAATCAGCCAAAGCCTTGCCTGAAGATTTATCGTCGTCTATGATTACAACTTTCATACACCTTATTATATTATTTATATTCAAGTATTGCCAGCGGGGGTTACATCACGAAGCCATCGGGTATGCATACCTGCGCCAGACATCCAGCCACGCTGCCATCTTCTGCCTTCCGGTTCTGCAGCGAGAAGGTCATCTTGTGGCGATTATGCTCATTCACCACTGCCAGGGTCTGGGTGATGATGCCCAGTCCGGTACGCTTCTTCCCCTTCTGGCGGATATCGAATCCCCTGCCGTTATCCAGCACGGAAACCACGGTATAGCCCGGCTGCTTTCTGCCTACCTTTACCTGCAAGCTCTTCCTTCCCTCCCAGCCTCTCAGTCCGTGAACCAGGGCATTCTCTACGAGAATCTGGACAAACATCGACGGGATATACGTATTCTCCACATCCACTTCGGGATCTATCTGCAGCGAGAAATCGAAATCATCGCCCATCAGCGGAGTTTCCACCGCCAGATACTGCTTCACGAAACCGATCTCTGCGGCCAGAGATACCTTCGACTGGCAGGACAGGTCGAGGTTGCTGCGTATCAACCGGGCAAGCCCCATCAGCTCGTCGGCTTCCGCCGTACCGGCATGCAGGATCTTGTTGTTGAGGACATTGAACACGAAATGAGGAGAGATTCGGTTTCTTGCTCCTTCCAGCTTCAACTGCAGCACGCGATGCCTGCTCTCTTCGAGTCGCTTGCCGGAGCGCATACTCTTGATGACGAAGAACATGCACAGCAGCAGAATCAGCAGCACTACAGCCAGGGCGATGAAGCGGGTCTGGTTCAGCTGTGCCGTCTTGTGCTCAAGCACCAGGTCGTGGTGCAGTTTCAGCGTATCCTGGGTAAAGCGGTCCATGATTTCAGAAGCTCTCATCTTGATTCTGTTGTGCTCCAGCGAATCATTCTTCTGCATATCCCTGCGAAGATTCTCGAATGCCATGCGGTAATCGCCCTTGGCGAGGTAATATCGCTGCAGATACTGATTGCGGATCTGGCGCAGGTTGAAGGCTACGAGATTGCTGAGATCCTCGCCGAACTGCTGCCTCTCGCTGTCCAGAATGCGGGTAACAGCCGCCATATCTCCCTTCTTCACCTCCTGACCGATATGAATCGTATTACAGTAATATACCGCCTCTCGATCGTGGTTGGCCACCATGAAAGGCTCGCTCTCGGCAAGATATTTCTCCGACTGGGCAATGCTGTCCAGATTGAGATACACATCTGCCATATTCAGCTTGCAGAGATACATGTCGAAGCAGTCGCCCTTCTTGTGTTTCTCCAGCAACAGCTTCAGCTGCAGGAATTTGCGGAGCGACTGGGCATAGTCTTTCTTATAATAGTAGTAGTTGCCGTAATTGTTCAGATAATACGCCTGCATAGCCAGCGACATCTGCGGGAGATGGTCTTCCGTCTGCTGATAGCACTGAAGCGATGCATCAAAATCATTGAGTTTCAGGTAGATGGTAGCCAGACCCACATAGAGGGAGACATTCTCCTCCTTAGGCAACTGGAGGGAATCTACCAGAAAGAGCGCACGGCGATACCAGGAGGCAGCCTGCGGCAACTGATTCTTGAAGAGATAGGCATCACCCAGGTTGGCACAGATGCTAGGCGCCTGGTGCTGCACATCGCTACGCATGGAATAGGCATAGGCAGACTGGTAGAGCGAAACCACCTCGTCTGCCTTGCGATGAAAATTATGATAGTTGATGCCCTGGCAGTTGTAGGTATAGGCAAGAAGTCCGTTGCGGCGCGGAGTATCAGGCTGACGGAGGGCGAAGCGCAGGGTGCGGTCCACATAGCCTACCGTAGAATCGGGCGTTGCCGACTGGCAGAACCATCTTCCCTTCCTGGCATAATACTCATAAAACGTGAGGCTGTCTTTCGCCAGCTTCATACCTTTTTCTATTTCCGCCTTAGCCTGCGGCGACTGCGCATTGAGGAGTTCATCGAGCTGATGCAGTTTTTCGATACGCAGGTTATCAGCAGTTTCCTCTGCCGATTTCCGGCAGGAAGCCAGGATCATCAGCAGAGGCAAGAGAGGCAGGAGAACCTGCCAGAGGCAAAACTTATCATTTTTCATCATTTCTATTATTTTCTACAGAACTTTCGCAGTGCTGGACTGCGAAAGTTAAGTTTTCTACGAATTTACCTTGCAAATATAGGTAAATTAACGCAGACGAGCAAGCTTTTGGAATATTTTTTTCTTCTTAAAGCCATCAAACTTACATTTTGATATCGGATTGAGATGCTTGCGGGCTGTTACTCGGGTGCTGCGGGTATCATCGGCATCCTCCTCCATCAAGGCACGGAGCGTATCTTCTGATATACCATCCAATACTGTCATGTGGATAGGAGCATATTCTTCAGCATCCTCCAAGGTAGTCTTGCCGGTAACGCCTGTAGCCTCAGAATCATATTCAAGCGTAATCAGAATCTTCTTCTTTGCCGAATAGAAGATTACATACATATCGCCATCCTCATTGTCCTCTCCCATATTGGTAAGGCCCAACTTGGCTGCCGCATTCTTCAGCTTCTGATAGTCGCTGCTTCCACCATTATAATAAATGATGCCGCCCTTGCCCAGATTGAGACTTTCCGTAATCAGCAGTGCCAAAGGAGCCTTTGCCTCCAGCTGTGGAGTGAAAGAAGGGAAGCCTGCATCTATCGGCTTGATGTTGCGAAGTGTCTTGGCTGCAGCCAGGAGCGGATAGCTCATCATCTTGCCAACCAACTTGGCGTTATCATCATATTCTGCATCAGATTCCGGTTCATCGACATCATCTTCGTCAAAAGAAGCCTTGCCGAAGGCTCCATTTCCTTCCAGTGAGAACACAAAATCATTGCCGTTTCTCTGTACGGTGCACTTCATTTCCTTGCCCGGCATAGTCCGGAACAGGCGCTTCTCTGTCCGATTAGCCACGTTGGCTGTTACACCATCCGTATAGGTAGTCTTCTCCTTATCATAATGAGCTACCAATATAGACATAAAGATGTTAGCTCTTTCTTCTGGTATCAGCATCAAATTATCATCCAGAAGAAGCACACCGCTAATCGGACTCGTGTAGGTAGGTATAGGCCATGCTTCATTGCCCAGAACATCAGAGAGGATATGGATCATATTGGTAGTAACACCTCCACCAGTTTCGCTTACAGTCAGTTCTACATATACATCCTCTTCCTTGATGGTTATGTCCTTGGAACCTTCACCTCGATAGGTTCGGGCATATACGGTGGCTTTACCCTTCATATCCTTCGGTACATACACACTGAAGTTTCCTTCCTTATCGGTCTGGAGAACTTCTGTCTTAGCCTTTTCCGTCTGCACCCATACCGCTGAGCGGATGCCATCGCCCCGCTCGTTCATCACCTTGCCATATACGCGAACCAGGTGAGGCAGCGTGATATCCACCTGACGTCTTTCTCCCGGAGAGAGGGCAGGAACCTTTACGGAGACCTTCTGGTCGATGCCGCCATAGTACAGATCCTTCACCGTGATGCTGAAAGCAGTATTGGCAGGAACCTCATGAGAATAATATCCATCTGATTTGGATACAGTAGAAGCCAGCAACTGTCCGATGTTCAATCTTACACCTGGCAGAACCTTGCCGGTATCATCCTTTACATATCCATAAACGGTGCCCTGCTTTTCAGGATAATCCAGGTTGACCCAGGAGAAATGAGCCACTTCTCCTACATATACATTTCCCTGCAATGCGGCACTACCTTCTTCCTCCCAGAGTCCTGTCTTCTCATTGAAGCTCCACAAAGGGATGCTGGCTGGCGGATTCTCGCCCATTCCGGCTGGTATCGGGAAGGTAAGCTTTGCCTTGCTGCCATCCTTGAGCTGCAGCTTGTCGCCATTTTCGGCATGCATGTTCAAGTCGGTCATTCCATAGGAAACCAGTTGGGCGCTGGAGTTGTCGGAACGCACAGCGGCGAGGTCGCCACCCGGCATCATCTCTGAGAATCGCTCATTGTTAGGATCCAGATACACCATCTCCGACTTCACCTTTCCGGTATAGCCGGCTCCGGTGCCATCCACCTTGTATCCATCCTGCGGCATATCTATCTTCATTTCACCAGCCTGCAGGGTCTGGTCGGATGAAGAAGAATAGGTCTTGATGCTGGTGAAATCATTGTTCTCCTTCTTGCACATCACCACCTCCCAGCTTGCGCCATCGGCAGCATCATCGTCAGCATCCATAGAGCGCACCACATCAAAATAGCCCGCCTTGCTGAATCTCACTACCGAGCGGTCGTTCAGGACACTTACTACCTGAATCTGGTCGAATTCAAAGAATCCGTCGGTATTGGTAGTAGCAGCAGAAGAGCCGCTCACGATGCTCACGCCCTCGATAGGAGTGCCGCTGGCATCTCTCACGATACCCGAAAGAGCGATGTCTTCCATTCTTCCTTCTACGAGTTCCGGCGGATTAATGCCTCCATCGTCGTCGTCATCATCATCTCCCTCATTCAGCAAATCCTGAATTTTACTGCATGAAGCGAACGTCATCAACATCATCAACAATGCCATGAACACAAAAGTTAAACTGTGATTTTTCCGTCTCATAAGCCTTACATGTTTATCAGTTAATACAAAAATAGAATTTTATTGATTACACAAACAGAATCTTATTGATTGAACAAATAGAATCTTATTGATTGCAAAGATATATAAAAAAATGTATATTCGCAACCTCCCTTTTCGGGTCATCGTGCCTGTTTGTTATCAAATGTGTTTAAACGTCGTTTTTTCGGGCTTATCCGACAATAAAAAAAACAAACTATACGGTTAAAACGGGCTAAGAGCTTCTGCCCTTTACCTTTCCCTTCGGACGGTGACCGTTGGTTCAGGGCGTATTGGATAATTTCAACCGTGCAGATCGTATTATTTCTCGGATTTGAGTATTTTAACGCGATTTATTTCTCGGATTTGAGTATTTTAACGCGATTTATTTCTCGGATTTGAGTATTTTAACGCGATTTATTTCTCGGATTTGAGTATTTTCGATATATTTGCGCCTGTTATTCAAACAGTTACAATTATGACAGAATATATACATAGAAACATAGACTCAGAACTCATCGCCTGGAAGGAAGATTCCATGCGGAAACCCTTGCTGCTTCGTGGTGCCCGTCAGGTTGGGAAGTCATCAGCAGTTAAAAACTTGGGAAAGCAATTCGAGTATTTCGCCGAGGTAAACTTCGAACGTAACAAGGCAATCAAAACCTTCTTCCAGGGGGATATTGACGTACGATTGATTGCTAAAAAAATCAGTAGTTATATCAATGTCCCTGTAGAAGCAGGTAAGACGCTTCTCTTCCTCGACGAAATTCAGGAATGCCCAGAAGCCATCATGGCACTACGCTTCTTCAAGGAAGATTATCCAGAGCTGCATGTCATAGCCGCAGGATCACTTCTGGAATTTGCGCTTCAGGAGCTCCCTACTTTTGGAGTAGGAAGGATTCATTCGCTCTTCATGTATCCGATGACTTTCGATGAATTCCTGTATGCCAATCACGAAGAAGGACTCATCCTTCTCCGGAATGAAGCATACGGAAACCAGTCTTTAGATCAAGCCTTCCATGATAAACTCGTGGAATACTTCCGCACCTACCTGCTTGTTGGAGGCATGCCGGAATCTGTACTGGCGTGGATTAATACGCACGATTTCAACCGATGCAGAAACATCCAGGAAGACATCATACTGACATACGAAGATGATTTCAGCAAGTATAAAAAGAGAGTCAAGCCAGATTTACTGCGCACAACGATGCGTGGCATCTGCCATCAGGCAGGAGAGAAGTTGACATACAAGCAAATATCAGCAGATTATCAGAGTTCACAAATCAGAGAAGCCCTCCGCCTGTTGACACTTGC
>OARK01000022.1_pt1 | contig 43000 bp, 29 predicted proteins | sample 1475711 | NCBI WGS metagenome assembly OARK01 (sample SAMEA3360700, study PRJEB22359) | human gut metagenome | biome: ENVO:urban biome; feature: ENVO:human-associated habitat; material: ENVO:feces | place: Bangladesh | collected 2011 | reverse complement strand
TGAAAGACATGTTCGAGGCAAAGACCAATATTAAGGAAGACCGTCTGAACGATATCTCCCGATTGGTAGAAGGATATAGTGGTATCGCCGTTGCTCCGAATACACCGGTAGTAGGAGACAATGTATTCACCCAGGTGGCTGGTGTGCATGCCGATGGTGATAACAAGGATAAGCTTTATTGCAACGACCTGGTGCCTGAGCGTTTCGGCAGACATCGTGAGTATGCACTGGGCAAGAATTCCGGTAAGGCCAACATTATCCAGAACCTCAATGAACTGGGCTTGGAGTTGACTCCGGAACAGACCAAGGCTGTGACCAAGCGAATCACCGAACTCGGCGACCGCAAGGAGCTGGTAACCCAGGACGACCTGCCATACATCGTCAGCGATGTGCTGAAGCATAGCACACCTGAGGATAAGGTAAAACTGGTCAGTTACATGGTGTCCACTTCTTATGGTTTGAAGCCTATCGCCAGCGTGAAGGTAGAAATAGAGGGTAAGGAGTATGAAGACCGTAGCTCTGGTGATGGTCAGTATGATGCCTTCGTCAAGGCGCTTCGCAACATCTATAAGGTGAAGCTCGGCAAGACCTTCCCTACGCTCGACAACTATCAGGTAACCATTCCACCTGGTGGCCGTACCGATGCCCTTGTCCAGACCGTCATTACCTGGCGTGAAGGCGACCGCATCTGGCGCACCCGCGGCTTGGATGCCGACCAGACAGAGGCTGCTATCAAGGCAACGCTCAAGATGCTTAATATGTATGAGGCAGATAAGAGCGATGAACAGCCAGCATCGCCTCGAAATTTAGATATGGAATAAAAACAATTAAAAAATCAAATAAGATGAAATTAAACATTGCAGTTCTCGCCGGTGATGGTATCGGACCAGAGATTATGAAGCAGGGCGTAGCAGTTATGCAGGCCATTGCAGAGAAGTTCAACCACGAGTTTACTTACAACGAGGCTATCTGCGGCGCTCACGCTATCGACGAGGTAGGTGATCCATTCCCAGAGGAGACCTTCAAGACTTGTATGGATGCTGACGCAGTGCTCTTCGCTGCCGTTGGTGACCCACGTTTCGACAACAACCCTACAGCCAAGGTTCGTCCTGAGCAGGGTTTGCTCGCTATGCGTAAGAAGTTGGGCCTCTTCGCCAATGTTCGCCCAGTAGCTACATTCGATTGCCTGCTCCACAAGTCACCATTGAAGGATGAACTCCTGAAGGGAGCTGACTTCGTAGTAATCCGCGAGTTGACTGGTGGTATGTACTTCGGTGAGAAGTATCAGGATAACGACAAGGCATACGATACTGATATCTATACCCGTCCTGAGATTGAGCGCATCCTGAAGGTAGCTTTCGAGTTTGCCATGAAGCGCAACAAGCACTTGACAGTAGTAGATAAGGCAAACGTATTGGCATCTTCTCGTCTCTGGCGTCAGATTGCCAAGGAGATGGAGCCACAGTATCCTGAGGTAAACACCGATTATATGTTCATCGACAACGCTTCTATGCGCGTGTTGACAGAGCCTACATTCTTCGATGTCATCGTTACAGAGAACACCTTCGGTGATATCCTTACCGATGAGACCTCTTGCATCACCGGTTCTATGGGCTTGCAGCCATCCAGCTCTCTCGGTGAGCACACACCATTGTTCGAGCCTGTTCATGGTTCATGGCCACAGGCAGCTGGCAAGAACCTGGCTAACCCAGTAGCTCAGATTCTTTCTGCAGCCATGTTGCTGGAGCACTTCGGTTTGAACGAGGAGGGCGCCTTGATCCGTAAGGCTGTAGATGCATCTCTCGATGCCAATGTCCGCACTCCTGAGATTCAGGTTGAGGGTGGTGCTCACTATGGCACAACAGAGGTTGGCGAGTGGATCGTTAACTGGATCAAGAATGCTTAATCTAGATTGATTTTTAGAAGTATTCTTACAAGATAGAATTTTGATTTGAATAGCCTTAAGGGAAAGAATATTTTTCCTTAAGGCTATATATATTTATCCTTAAGGGAAATTATTTTTTTCCTTAAGGATAAATTTCGTATCGCTAAAACCCGGAAAAACAAGGAGTTTTGCTTCTGTTTATTTTATTTTGAAAATTCTAAACATCTTTTATCTTTCCTTTTTTGGTTGATTGCATAACTATTTGTATTTTTGCAGCATGAAAAAGAAAAGTATCATATTATATATAGGTTGTTTGCTGGCTACACCTCTGTTTGCCCAGCAAAACAATTTGACGGCTGATTCCAAGGTTGATGATGTAGCGTTGCGCGATTCCAAGGCTCAGAACAAGGCGCTGCGCGATTCCCTGTCGGCTGCTACGAGTGTGCTTGCCTATCATCCTGACAGCATCGATCTGCGTCTGAAGAAGGCTGCGTGGAATATCCAGCTGGAACAGTGGAGTTATGCCAAGGATGACCTGGACAAGGTGTTGTTCCTCAACAATACCAATATCGCAGGTCTCTTCTACCGTGCATTCGTTAACGAAAAGCTTCTGCGCTATAACTTTGCTCGTCTTGATTATCAGAACCTTCTGGTTCTGGTGCCTGGTAACTTCCAGGCACAGCTCGGTCTGGCGTTGCTGAATGAGAAAGACAAGCACTATACCGAGGCGTATGATGGCATCAACAATCTGATAGAGCAATATCCGGATAGTGCAACGGCTTATGCAGCACGTGGCGGTATGGAGAGGGAGCGTGGTCAGCTGGAACTTGCCGAGTATGATTACGCCAAGGCAATCTCCCTCGATGAGAATAATGCAGATTACCGCATCAACCGTATCGATCTCCTCATCATGCTCAACAGAAAGTTGGATGCCTATCGCGAACTGGAAGCCTTGCAGAAGAAGGGCGTTGCGCCTGGTCGTCTGCAAGACTTCTACCGCAGATTGCGTCGCAAGAAATAATCATTGATGAGCTGTGCTACCCGGATGACTTCCTCGTCTCTCATAGTAGAGTTGCAGGGAAGGCTCAGCTCCTGGCAGGCGATGTTCTGGGTAATCGGCAGTTGATAATGTCGAAGCTCAGGATATCCCAATTGCTCATTGGGTGGAATGGGGTAGTGTATCGCAGTTTCTACAGATTCATCCTTCAGAAACTCCCTCAGTCTCATCCTTTCTTCGGTCATGAAAGGGAAGATATGGAGTACATTGCTGAATGGATCTTCCAGTAATCTCTTCGGAATGCAGCGTTCCACGATGGCAGGGTGCAGATAATCCATATAGAGCATCGCCTTCCTGCATCTGGCGATATGCTCATCGTGGGGATGTCTCAGCTTTACATTGAGTACAGCAGCCTGAATCTCATCCATTCTGGAATTGATACCCTGATATTCAAAATCAAATCTGCTGGTTCTTCCATAATCGTGGAGGGCTCGGATAGCCTCTGCCAGCTCTTCGTCATCGGTTGTCACGGCTCCTGCGTCGCCCAATGCCCCCAGGTTCTTGCTTGGGTAGAAACTGTGGGCGGCGGCATCTCCGAGAGCACCCGTGTGGCAGATGCTTTTCTGGATGGCGTAATTACTGATGATATCTATCTGGTCCTGATAGGTGATATTCTCGTCTATCTGATTTTGATGGGTGATATCCTCGTCTTCTTGATTCAGCTTTCTTCTGATAGCCTCTCGTGCAGAGCTGTTGACGTATCCGCATCCGAAAGCCTGTGCGTTGTCTTCGAATATCAGCAGATCGTTCTCCTTGCAGATCTCCTGGATTCTTTCCGTCCAGGATAACTTGCCGTAGAGATGTACCAGCATGATGCCCCTGGTTTTATAGGAGATGTTGCTCTCGATGAGGTCCTCGTCGATTTGCAGTGTCTCTGGGTTGGGTTCTACGAGGATAGGAACCAGCCCCACACTCGTGATGGAAAGAATGGTGGCGATATAGGTGTTGGCTGGCACCAGAATCTCATCACCCTGGTGGAGCTTACCAATAGCCATTTCTCCCATCAGAATCAGTTTGAGAGCATCCAGTCCGTTACCGCAGGAAATGCAGTATTCGGTGCCGATGAAAGTGGCATAATTCTTCTCAAACTGCTTCACGCATCTTCCCTGTAAGTACCATCCGCTACTTACTACCTGGTTGATTTCCTTCTTGATCTCTTCTTCGTATGGGGCATTGATAGCCTTCAGGTCAAGATACTTGATGGCTTTCTTTTCGTTTTCTGTTTCCATTTCCTTTATTTTTGATGAATAGTAAGAAGCAGGGAATGCTCGGTGCTGTCAATTATGCTGCTTTTACAAGCTTCCCGCAGAATCAGAGCCTGATTAGGACGGGTGAGCCTAAGGGTTCCTTCTTCCATAATCTGTATGGTGATTTCACCTGCCAGTGCAATCAGCATCATAGAACAATGTTCAAGTTCCATAGGGGCATCAGAATGAATGATGCCGATATGCGTCCATTCCACCTTTTTTATTTCGAAGGGGATATGGCTGCTTTCCTCAGCGACGGTAAGACAGCCGCGAGGATCATATATCTTGGGAAGTTCTATGATTTCTATTTTCTTCATATATATTAGAACGCAGGATAGCGGGCGATATTGTATGAATTGAAAGGAAAAAGTAAGTTGTTGGAAAAATAGGGGGAATATAAAAAATAAAGAGCAGCTATCTTCTCAGACAACTGCTCTACATTCAATAGGTATTAGTTTTCTTTAAGGTAAAAAGATTGTATTCAGGATAACGGTTGCAAAGGTAGCAAAAATATTTGGTTTAAAAAAATAATTTCTAAACTATTTTAAAAAAAAATGCTTTTTTCTTGAATTTGCCCTGTTTTTCTTTTGTTTTTCCCCTGTAATACAACATTTATTTAATTTATAAACAGTAAACTCTAAATGTTCAAAAGGGGCAGTCTAAAAAAAGAGAGTGCTGTGAATGGGATTCGGTAGGGAAGATATGGAAAATAAAAAAGGGAAGATATGGAAAACAAAAAAGGAAACCCTTTTTAAAGGATTTCCTTTTTGTGAGGTGTCTAGCGGAGTCGAACCGCTCTACACGGTTTTGCAGACCGTTACCTAACCGCTCGGTTAAGACACCTTGTAGAGTTTTTTGTTTGCAAACATCTAATTGATGCTTGATAAAACTTTCGAGGTGTCTAGCGGAGTCGAACCGCTCTACACGGTTTTGCAGACCGTTACCTAACCGCTCGGTTAAGACACCTTGTAGAGTTTTCTGTTACCATTTCTGATAAGCGAGTGCAAAGGTACTACTTTTTTTTGAATCCACCAAATCTTTCCGCATCTTTTTTCGAAAAATATTCGATTTTTTCAAAATTATTCATTTTCTGAGCCATTTCTAGTGATTATCTGTAGGATCCAACTTTCTTTTTGTAGAATCCAACTTCTTATCTGTAGAATCCAACTTCTTGTTTGTATTGTCCAGCTTTCCCTTCTTCTTGCACTGTTCATAAAAAGCGCAACCACTGCACCGGTAGTTGCCATCCTTGCATTTGTTTGCCTGTTGCAACGATTTATAAATACGAAAGGCGGCATACAGGATGCATGCCGCCAGTATCGTTGCAATGATGGTGTATTGTATCATCATTTTCTTTTAGAGTTTAAAATCCCTCTTTAACCTACGGCATTGTAGCCATTGGTAGAGTTCTTACGCATAATGTCGCGGATGTTCATCTCCTTGAAACCCTCGGCACGCTTCTGCTCCTCCAACTCTTCCTCTTCCTCGATATCCTTCTCGGAACGGGTAAAGGTGAAGGTCTTGTACTTGAATTCTGCGATAGCCCAACCTACGAGTGCTACCACGATTAATGCGAATAATCCTACTACTGCGTTCATTTCTTTCTCCTTATTATATAATAATGTATATTTTAATAATCGTCATCAGCTACGTCCTCAGCGTCATCGAGTCCCAGGTTCTCTGGATCCTCAAAGGTAGTACGGTAGCTTTCCTCGGTGAGCTTGTCGTCATCGAATGCATCATCGTCCTCATCTGGATCATTGTAGTGATCCTCGATCTCTGGTGCATCCTCATCTTCCTCGTCGTCACGGTCCAGCAAGTCCTCATCGCGATCCATGTCGTCATCCATAAACTTCATGCGGATCTTCTCCTGCTTTGGCTTCTCCTTGGCGAAGATAGCCTCTACCCAGGTGCCCTTTGGTACTACGAGTACTTCGTAGTCATCAGCGAGCTTCTTCTCATAGAGACCACCTGGTTTCTTGAGGCGATCCTTTGGAAGGGTAGTGGTACTGATGTCGAAACCGCTCTCGATGATATCCTTGATGCTCTGAGACAGACTGTCCCAGCCACCGCCAAAGTTACGCTCCAGCACTTCGATGAGCTTGGTAGCTGTTATATGGCCGATGTTCTCATAGGTGAGGTCAGTCACACGCATGATAGGACGCTTCTTGATGGCATACTTCTCGTTCTTGTCGTCGATACGGAAGGTACCGATCTTGAAGCCACGGTCTATCAACTTGTCGAGCACTTCAGTACGGTCAATCTTGACTGGCTCAATCTCGAAAGCACTACGAATGATGTCGAGGTATCTACGCTGATTATCCTTCAGGTCGTTGTCTTTCTCGGCAGCTTCCCAGAGACGGAAAACATCATTCTCCTGGAGATCCCAGACACTGCTCTTGGTCAATGTCTTGAGGGTGATATTTTTTTCATTTCTCATTGTTGTACGTATTTTGATTGCAAAAGTAAGTACTTCTTTTTATATATCCAAATTTTCTAGCTTATTTTTTTGCTTTTATGCATTTTTTTTTCTTTTATCCTAAAAACTTATGCGTGTTTCGTTTTTTTTCATTACCTTTGTGGCGAAAAAATAATTGATATGAGTGAACCGTTAGCTGAAAGAATGAGACCTCGCTCGCTCGCCGATTATGTCGGACAGAAGCATCTGGTAGGCGAGGGTGCCGTGCTGCGCAAGATGATAGACGCAGGGCGCATATCCTCTTTTATTCTCTGGGGACCTCCGGGAGTGGGCAAGACTACTTTGGCTCAAATCGTAGCCCAGACCCTGAAGGTCCCTTTCTACACCCTTTCTGCCGTTACTAGTGGCGTAAAGGATGTGCGCGAGGTGATAGAGAGAGCGAAGAGTGGCAGATTCTTCAATTCTGCTTCTCCTATCTTATTTATTGATGAGATTCATCGCTTCTCCAAGAGTCAGCAGGACTCTCTGCTGGGGGCAGTGGAGAAGGGTATTGTCACCCTGATTGGTGCTACCACGGAAAATCCCTCTTTCGAGGTAATCCGTCCGCTCCTTTCCCGTTGCCAGCTCTATGTGCTCAAATCGTTGGAGAAGGAAGACCTGGAGGGACTCCTGCAGCGAGCCATCACCGAGGATGTGGAACTCAAGCAGAAGAAGATTGAGTTGAAGGAAACCGCAGCCATGCTCCGCTTCAGTGGCGGTGATGCCCGGAAACTGCTCAATATCCTGGAACTGGTGGTGGAATCTGCAGGCAGCGATGAAGTGGTTATCACCGATAAGATGGTAGAGGAACAGTTGCAGCAGAATCCGCTGGCTTATGATAAGCAGGGCGAGATGCATTATGACATCATCTCTGCCTTCATCAAGAGTATTCGAGGCAGTGACCCTGATGCGGCGCTCTATTGGATGGCGCGTATGATAGAGGGCGGCGAAGATCCGCAGTTTATCGCCCGGAGAGTGGTGATCAGTGCAAGCGAGGATGTGGGACTGGCGAATCCGAATGCGCTTCTGTTGGCGAATGCAGCCTTCGATACGGTGATGAAGATAGGCTGGCCTGAGGCAAGGATTGCACTTGCCGAAGCGGTGGTGTATCTGGCTACCAGTCCGAAGAGCAACAGTGCATATCTGGGCATCAATGACGCCATTGCCACGGTGAAGCAGACCGGTAATCTGCCTGTGCCGCTGCATATCCGCAATGCGCCTACCAAACTGATGAAAGACCTGGGCTATCATGATGGCTATAAATATCCTCACGATTATCCGGGACATTTCACAGAACAGCAATATCTACCTGATGAGCTGAAAGACGCCAGATTCTGGCAGCCGCAGCATTCTCCTTCAGAAGAACGACTCTATAACTGGATGGTTACCTGCTGGGGAGAAAGATTCAAGAACTAAAAAATAATTTATTACGAGAAAATGACTATTCATCAAGACCCGGAACTTGTGATGACCCTCCAGAGCGTCATCGAGTTCATTGGAACCTTTGCATTTGCCCTTTCGGGCATCAGACTTGCCGCCAGCAAGCATTATGATTGGCTGGGCGGATTTGTGTGTGGTGTGGCTGTAGCTATCGGAGGCGGAACCATCCGCGACGTGATGCTGGGCTTGAATCCTTTCTGGATGTCGAGTCCTATCTATCTTCTGTTTACGTTCTTCGCCCAACTGGTGGTGATTGTGTGCCATCATTATCTGAAGCGTCTAGACAATACCTGGTTTCTTTTCGATACCCTCGGTTTGGCGCTTTTCAATATCGCCGGAATCCAGAAGACCCTCGATTGTGGTTTCCCATTCTGGGTAGCTATCATTATGGGATGTATCACGGGCTCCTTTGGAGGAGTGATCCGCGATGTGCTTCTCAACGAGGAACCGGTTATCTTCCGCAAGGAAATCTATGCGATGGCTTGTGTGTTGGGCGGCCTGGTTTACTGGGCATTCAGCTATCTGGGCTTGAGCCTCTATGTTACAGTGATTGCCTCCTTCCTCACCGTCTGCATCATCCGTCTGCTCGCCGTGAAATACCATATCTCGTTGCCTACGTTGCGTGATGAGGAGGATAAGAAAGAATAATTTAGAATTAAACAATAGAATTAAACAATAACATTAAACGATAAACACTAATTAATGAGAAGAGAGAAAATCTTAGGGATGCTGATTTTGGCGATGATGCTGATGTTTCAGACTTCGCTGATGGCACAGAACAAACGTGAATTCCGTGGCGCCTGGATCCAGTGTGTCAACGGACAGTATTTGGGTAAATCAACCCAGCAGATCCAGTCGATGCTCACCAGGCAACTTGACGAGTTGCAGAAGGATGGCGTGAATGCCATCATCTTCCAGGTACGTGCCGAATGTGATGCCCTTTATCAGAGTGATCTTGAACCTTGGAGCAAGTTCCTCACCGGTGTCCAGGGCAAGGCTCCATCGCCTTATTGGGATCCGCTGGAGTGGATGGTTGAGCAGTGTCATCAGCGTGGAATGGAGATTCATGCCTGGATCAATCCTTACCGTGCCAAGCATGGTTCTACCTCGTTCTCCCAGGTGTCATCCCAGAGCGTAGTGAAGAAGCATCCGAACCTCTGTTTCAACTATGATAATCTCGTGCTTCTCAATCCGGCACTTCAGGAGGCTGCAGATTATACCTGCCAGGTGGCTGCTGATATCGTGAGCCGTTATGATATTGATGGTTTTCATATCGACGACTACTTCTATCCTTATCCGGTAGCTGGCAAGCAGATTCCTGATCAGCAGATGTATGCAGCCAATCCTCGTGGATTCCGTAATATCGGCGATTGGAGAAGAGATAATGTGAGCCGGTTCGTCAAGCAGTTGGGTGAAACCATCCATCGTGTCAAGCCTTGGGTGAAGTTTGGTGTGTCTCCTTTCGGTATCTATCGCAACAGGAAAAACTCTCCGATCGGATCTCAGACTTTCGGTCTTCAGAACTACGATGATCTCTATGCTGATGTTCTCCTCTGGGTAAACAATGGCTTCATTGATTACTGTGTGCCTCAGATCTATTGGGAGATTGGTAACAAGGCGGCAGATTACAAGACCCTCATCCAGTGGTGGAACAAGTATGCCGGCAACCGTCCTCTTTATATAGGTGAGGATATCGAGCGTACGGCGAAGTTTGCTGATCCTACGAATCCGAAGAGTCATCAGCTGCCAGCCAAGCATCGCCTTCACCAGCAGATGAATAATGTACAGGGCACCGTGCTCTGGTATGCCAAGACTGCAGCAGATAATGTTGGCAACATCGGACATACGCTGCGCGATTATTACTGGAAATATCCTTCGCTTCCTCCATTGATGCCGTTCCTCGACGATAAGGCGCCAAAGGGTGTGAAGAGTCTGAAGATGGAGTGGACAGAGAAGGGACCACTGCTTACCTGGAAGGCTCCAAAGGCAAAGAAGAAGAAATGGGGCGATGTAGCCAACCGTTTTGCCATCTATCGTTTTGAAAAGGGAGCGCCTGTGAATCTCAATGATGTCACCGCTCTCCAGGCAGTTGTTTACGATACCACCTATCCGATACCATACGTAAAGGATCAGAAATATACCTATGTCGTTACAGCGCTCGATCGCGTAGGTAACGAGAGTAAGGGTAAGAAGAAAACCGTTTCGCTTTAGGCGAAGCGGTTTTTCTTGTTTCTTTCATTCTGATTCAGAGCGGTTTTTCTTGTTAAAAGCCTGGAATTGCACCTTTATCCATAAAAAAACACTAAAAAGATTCAGTATCTCAAATTTTATTTGTACTTTTGCAGAGTCATTTCAGCGTTCCATTTGTTTTCTAATGCAACACTAAGATGAATGGAGTGCTGATTTGAGAGAAATGCTGAGAAACCTAGATGTTGATCAGAACCTATTAATTATTACTAACAGTAAGTGTTGCTAACTTTAGGGATGAAAATTAAGAGTTTTTTGATGGCAGCCTTGGCGGCATTTTCTTTGTCGGCTAGCGCTCAGTCTTTGTCTCCAGGCACCAAGTGGCATTGGGACAAGGGTACAATCGTAGTGGAGACACCAGAGCGTCCTGCAGGACAGCAGAATGTTTTGGGATTGACGGCTCCTAAGTTGAAGACAGTACGTGTGGGCTTTGTCGGTCTCGGTATGCGTGGTCCTTGGGCAGTAATGCGTTTCTGCCACATTCCAGGTGTAGAGATCGTTGCCTTGTGCGATTACGAGGAGGCTCGTGCAGAGAAATCACAGGAGTACTTGCGCAAGCAGGGCTTGAAGCCTGCTGATATCTATAGCGGTGAGAAGGGTTATGAGGCTTTGTGCAAGCGTTCTGACATCGACCTGGTTTATATCGCAGCCGACTGGAATCACCATTTCCCAGTTGCCAAGTTTGCGATGGAGAATGGCAAGCATACAGCCATCGAGGTTCCTAGTGCCATGAATCTGGATCAGTGCTGGAGCCTGATCAACTTGAGCGAGCAGACTCGCAAGCATTGCTTCATCTTGGAGAACTGCTGCTACGACTACTATGAGATGAATGCGCTGGCTATGGCTCAGGATGGCGTTTTCGGTGACATCATCCGTGCTGAGGGTGCTTATATCCACTGTCTCGAGGACTTCTGGGATGCTTACTGGAAGGATCCGGCTGACAATGACAAGGACAACCTCCACTGGCGTATGAAGTATAACATGGAGAACCGTGGTGATGTTTATCCTACTCACGGCTTGGGCCCTGTTGCTCAGTGCCTGAATATTCACCGTGGCGACCGTTTCACTACGCTCGTTGCCATGGATACAGAGTCTTTCGTGGGTAAAGACTGGGTGAAGAATAAGAGCGGCAAGGAGTGCAAGGAGTTCCGCAATGGTGACCATACTACTACCTTGATGCGTACAGCCAAGGGTAAGGTGGTGGAGATCCAGCACAACGTGATGACTCCTCAGCCATACAACCGCTTGTTCAAGCTCACAGGTACCAAGGGTTACGCTACCAAGTATCCTACAGAGGAGTTTGCACTCTCTGGCGAGGCGCTCAAGGGTACAGGTGCTCCTCAGATGGATAACCTCAATGCTCATGGTTTCATGAACAAGGAGCAGAAGGAAGCTTTGATCAAGAAGTATTATCACCCAATCTTGAAGAAGTATGGTGAACTGGGACGTCAGATGGGTCATGGTGGTATGGACTTCATCATGGACTCACGTCTGGTTTACTGCTTGCAGAATGGTTTGCCATTGGATATGGATGTTTATGATTTGGCAGAGTGGTGTTCTTTGGCAGAGTTGGGTGCGCTTTCTATGGACAACAACAGCGCTGCCGTTACCTTCCCAGACTTCACCCGTGGTTTCTGGAACAAGCAGGATGGTTACAAGCATCAGTATGCTGCACCTGAGGCTGAGGCTGCTACAGAGGCTGCCGCTGCAGCTTATACCAAGTCACAGAAGGAGGCTACTGCTAAGTTCAAGTTGTGGAATCTTTATGATGCTGTAGCTGCTGCCAAGAAGGCTAACAATGCCAAGGCTTTGAAGTCGGCTACTGCTAAGTACAACAAGGCTGTAGCTGCTGCCAAGAAGGCAATGAATGCTAAGAAGTAAAATCAACTCCCCATAAAAGAATCAATCCCGGCTCTGAGATTCTAACGATGAATCTCGGGGTCGGGATTAATTTTTTGTTAAACTCCCGGAAAAACTTGGTTGTTTCGTGTATTTGATGTATATTTGCAAATCATTAGATAGCTATTTCTTGCAAATAGAATACATAACTTAAGAGAAGATAGAAAATGAAACGGATTAAGGTTTTAGTTTTTAGCATGTTGGCTGCCATGATGCTTGCATCTTGCGGTACAACGCAGAAGGTGCCTCTTACGGGTCGCACCCATCGCATCTCTGTTTCAGATGCACAGGTGTTGAGCTTGTCTAATCAGGAATATACCAAGTACATGGCTTCGGCTAAGAAATCTACCAATGCGGTGAAGACAGCACAGGTGGTAAGAGTCGGAAAGCGACTGGCTGCTGCCGTGGAGACTTATCTCAAGGAGAACGGATACGCCAATGATCTGCAGAACTATTCCTGGGAATTCAACCTCGTGCAGGACAACAGTGTGAATGCCTTCTGCATGCCTGGCGGAAAGATTGTGGTATATGAAGGCTTGCTCCCGGTAGCTTCCAGCGATAATTCGCTCGCCATCGTACTGGGACATGAGATCGCACACGCCGTGGCTAAGCATAGTGCCGAGCAGCTTTCCAAGGCTCAGAACCAGCAGGTAGGTACCAGCATCCTGAGCGGTGTGCTGAATCAGGCAGTAGGTAATGGAGTCGGAGATTTGGCGGGTGCCGTAGCCGGACAGTACTTCTCCTTCCGTAATCTGAAGTATTCGCGTGAAAACGAAACAGAAGCCGACTATATGGGCTTGATCTTTGCTGCGATGGCAGGCTACGATCCTCAGCAGGCTATACCTTTCTGGGAACGTATGGCTGAGGCTTCGGGCAATCAGGGCAAGAGTGATATCTTCAGTGATCACCCTTCCGATGCCAAGCGTATTGCTGCCTTGAAGGCGGCGATGCCTACTGCGCTGAAGTATTACAAGCCTCAGGGAAAGACTTCCGTTACTACCACAACCAAAACGGGCGTCAAGACCATCAAGGCTAGCTCGCTGATGAAGAAATCAACTAAAAAATAATGATATGATGGAATATATCTCTCAAAACCTCTGGCTGTTTTGGACTGTCATTATGTTCATCTGCCTCATCCTGGAGTTGTCTTCCGGCGACTTCTACGTGACTTGTTTTGCCATCGGTGCGCTCATCAGCATACCAGTGGCTGTGATGGATGCTCCGTTCTGGTTGCAGGTAGTGGTCTGGGCGGTATGTTCCGTACTCAGTATCCTGTTGATCCGTCCGCATCTGGTAAAGGCTATCCATAGGGGAGCCGATCTTCGGGAGAGTAACTCCGATGCCCTTGCCGGACAGATAGGCGAGGTGAGTGAAACCATCGTTGCCGGTGGGTATGGAAGAGTGAAGCTCGATGGTGATGACTGGAAGGCAGAAGCTCCAGGCGCTGCTGGTGATATCGCCAAGGGTACCCGTGTAAGAGTGATGGGTCACCAGTCTATCATTCTCCAGGTAGAGAAGTATTAACTTTTAATTATAAACATCATGGAAATAGGACTTTATGTATTGATTGCTCTAGTGCTGCTTGCACTGGTAGTGGTAAAGAAAACCATCGTGATCATTCCTCAGAGTGAGACCAGAATCATCGAGCGGTTGGGTCGCTATTATGCTACCCTGAAACCAGGTATCAACATTATCATTCCTTTCATCGACCAGGCCAAGACCATCGTGGCGATGCGTAGAGGAAGCTATACTTATACCAGCAGCATCGACCTTCGTGAACAGGTTTATGATTTCGACCGTCAGAATGTGATTACCAAGGATAATATTCAGATGCAGATCAATGCACTGCTTTATTTCCAGATTGTAGATCCTTTCAAGAGTGTTTATGAAATCAACAATCTGCCTAATGCGATAGAGAAGTTGACTCAGACTACCCTGCGTAACATCATCGGTGAGATGGAGCTCGACCAGACACTTACCTCCCGTGACACCATCAACACCAAGCTCCGTGCGGTGCTCGACGATGCCACCAACAAGTGGGGAATCAAGGTAAACCGTGTAGAGTTGCAGGATATCACTCCTCCTGAGAGTGTGCTCCAGGCGATGGAGAAGCAGATGCAGGCAGAGCGTAACAAGCGAGCTACCATCCTTACTTCAGAAGGTGAGAAGGAGAAGCAGCGTCTGCTCTCCGAAGGTGAAAAGGCGGCGATTGTCAACAAGGCTGAGGCTGCCAAGCAGCAGGCTATCCTGAGAGCCGAAGGTGAGGCTACCGCTCGCATCCGCAAGGCTGAGGCTGAGGCCATCGCCATCCAGAAGATTACCGAAGCCGTAGGACAGAGTACCAATCCTGCCAACTATCTGTTGGCACAGAAATACATTACCATGATGCAGGAAGTGGCTCAGGGTAAGGATAATAAGGTGGTTTATCTGCCATACGAGGCTACCAACCTCCTGGGATCCATCGGTGGCATCAAGGATTTGTTTAACAGTAAGTAAACTAAAAAATATGAGTAAGAAAATTTGTATTGTTGCTGGAGCGAGACCTAACTTCATCAAGGTGGCTCCTGTGATGAGAGCGATAGAGAATGCCCGGAATGCGGGCGGGGAGATGGAGTGCAAGCTGGTCTATACCGGTCGCGAAGACGATGAGACCCTTGAAGATTCTCTTTTCTCTGACTTGGGTATCCGCAAGCCGGATGTTTATCTGGGCGTGGAATGTGAGAATATGAATGAGCTGACCGGTATGGTGATGGCACAGTTTGAGCGCTATCTCCAGCAGAATCCTACGGATGTGGTGATTGTGGTGGATGATCTGGCTTCTACGATGGCTGTGGCTATCGTCACCAAGAAACAGGGCGTTCAGTTGGCTCACATCGCCGCAGGTACCCGTAGCTTCGATATCACGATGCCGAAGGAAATCAACCGTCTGGTGATTGATGGACTCTCTGATATTCTCTTCACCGCAGGTATCTCCAACAACAGTATCGCCAACAAGGAGGGTGCCGAACTCTCTAAGGTCTATATGGTGGGTAATGTACTCATTGATAACATCCGGTTCCTGCAGCAGCGCATGAAGCGTCCTCAGGTGATGGATGAACAGCATCTGGAGGATGGCAAGTATATGGTGCTTACCTTGAACCGCAAGGCCATCGTCAACAATATCGATGAGATGAAGACCTTGATCTCAACGATCGACAGTGTGGCTCGCCAGGCAGGCATCAAGGTTCTGGCTCCTTTGCGTGGCAAGGCATTGGGATTCGTGCTTGCCTTCAAGGCTTATCAGGATGTGGCTGACCATCAGTCAGGTATCATGGTTGTGCAGCCTCAGGGTTATCTCGATTTCTCTTATCTCTCAGCCCACGCCATGGGTGTAATCACCGATTCGGGTAATGTGGCAGAAGAGGCTACCTTCAATGGAGTGCCATGTATCACCCTGAACAGCTATACCGAGCATCAGGAAACCGTAACCGTAGGAACCAATGAGCTTGTTGCTGAAGATCCGGAGAAGCTTCAGCAGGCTATGGAGAAGATTGTGAAGGGTGAATGGAAGAAGGGTGGTATTCCTGATAGATGGGATGGACGGTCTGCAGAACGCATCGTTCAGATTATCTGTGGATAATCACTACTCAATACAATAAATAATAAAGCCAGCGACCGAAAAATCGCTGGCTTTATTGTTTATCACTTAAGCGGTTCCGAAACCGGATAATCATACTGTTTGTAATAGGTAGGAGTCTTTGGGGTGTTATACCAGTTTCCTTCTACGCTTACTCCGATGGAGAAGTTCTTGTTGGTGTATCTTACTCCGGCACCTAATACATTGGCACCGGCAGCTCCCATGCCATATCCTCCAGGCATCACGCCCATTCCCCAGATGCCGGGATACATACCATATCTGCCATATCCGTAAGGACCATATCCGGCATAACGGTTGTAGATGGAATTGTAGTTGTTGGCTACACTTACCTGTCCATATACGTATGCTTCCCAGTGCTCATCAAACTGATAGCCCAGAATGCCATACACACCACCATCCCGGAAATTGTCGCCTCCGTAATTGATGTTGTTGAGATAGGTACCCAAAGCCATCCACAGCTTGTTGTCCTTGGTGAGCGGCGTGAGATACGTAGCATTGATGGTCTGGGTAAAACCGCCCCAGTGTGGCGCATGCTTGCCGAAAGTGGCGAAGACGGAAAGATCTACCGAGAGGTTCAATCCCTTATGGAGTCCCCAGCCATATCGGTTCCAGCCATATTTGCCCCAGTCATTTCCCCAATAGTCATAGCTGTTTCCCAATCCTCCCGTATTGACCAGGTTAGAAATTGGATTGTTATAATAATCACTATCCTGAGGATTCTTCAGATAACTGCCCATCTTGTAGAGTTCGTCGCTGTTGGAATCGATATGCCGGATAGGGGTGTAGGTATTCTTCACCGGTTTTCCGCCATATACCACGGTCTTCCCGTCCTGATAAACCGTATCGCCTGGCAACAGCCAGTCTTCCCTCGGACTATCCTGACTGTGCAGAGGTCCGAAGCTCACGTGCTGTGCCTGGGCTTTCATTCCTATCAGTGCGAAGCCCAGGAGAAGAAGATATAATCTTTTTGTTGTCATCATATCAAATCGTTTATGTAGCCTCGTTTTCGAAGCTTTTTATGTTATTCACCAATTTTCGAGCATCATTTTGCCCGTTTCTGTCATTTTGCACGCAAAGATATAAAGAAAGTTTGAGAAAAGCATAACTTTTTAGAATAAAATCATTATCTTTGCAATCAATAACATAAAAAACAGATTTAAGTATTAAGAAAATGAAAAAGATAATAACGATATCTGCCCTTTTGCTGGCTGCTTTTGCTCCTCAGGCAATGGCGCAGGAACAGACTCAGCCAGCTCAGCAGACTGCCCGTCCGGCATACGATAACGAGCTGCTCCCTTGGGAGACACCTCGTGATACCACCTGCCACGAGGTACTGCTGGAAACCACGATGGGCAATATCCGTGTGGCTCTTTATAACGATACTCCGCATCACCGCGACAACTTCCTCAAGCTCGTGAACAGCGGATACTACAATGGCTGTATCTTTCAGCGTGTCATCAAGAACTTCATGATCCAGGGTGGTGATTATTCCTGTCGCAAGGTAACTCCTGGAAAGGTGGAGAAGTTTGATGTCAACTATACGGTACCAGCCGAAATCATCTATCCTAAATATTACCACAAGCGCGGTCAGCTCTGTGCAGCCCGTGAGGGGGATGATGAGAATCCAACCAAGGCATCAGCCTCTACCGATTTCTATATCACCTGGGGCAGAAACTTCTCGCCCCGACAGATGGAATACTATGTAGAGAAGGAGAAGAGAGAGGGTGCGAAATCCTACGCACTGCCATCCGAGCAGTTGCAGCAGGGTTATATCAAGCATGGTGGCGTGCCTCATCTGGACAATGGATATACCGTGTTCGGCGAGGTGCTGGAAGGTATGGATGTGGTAGATAAGATCCAGAATGTGGCTACCAACAAGGACAACAATGACCGCCCGCTGGAAGACATCGTCATCACAAGAGCCACCCAGGTGAAATAGACCAGCAAGGGGAAAATACCTAAAATGAAAACAATAACATTATAATACGGGAAAAATGAAATCTTTAAAGGAGTTATACCGAATTGGCAAGGGACCATCGAGCAGTCATACGATGGGACCTCAGCGCGCAGCTAAGCTCTTCCTGGAGCGTTGTGCTAATGCTTCGTCCTACGAAGTTACATTGTATGGTGCCCTGGCTGCTACCGGCAAGGGTCACATGACCGATGTGGCTATCGAGGAAGTGCTCAAGAAGCATATTGTTCATATCATCTGGAAGCCTCAGGTCTTCCTGCCTTTCCATCCTAACGGAATGAAGTTTGTGGGCAAGGACCTGAATGGCGACGTGATTGATGAGTGGATTGTTTATAGTATCGGTGGCGGTGCCATCTCGGATGGTTCTGATGGACAGTCGGAGTTGGGCGCTGAAGATGTCTATGACCTGAAGACGATGGCGGAAATCCAGAAATGGTGCTACGACAACGGCCGCTCTTTCTGGGAATACGTGGAGAAATGCGAGGATAAGGATATCTGGGATTATCTCCGTAAGATCTGGGATACCATGAAGCAGTCTATCCACAATGGTCTCAGTCATGAGGGTGTCTTGCCTGGACCGCTGAAACTCCAGCGCAAGGCTGCTGTCTATCATATCAAGGCAAAGGGCTATCGTGCTTCCTTGCAGAGCCGCGGACTGATTTATTCCTATGCACTGGCGGTGAGTGAGGAGAATGCATCGGGCGGTACCATCGTTACGGCTCCTACCTGTGGTGCCTGTGGTGTACTTCCTGCCGTACTCTATCACATGCATACTGCTCATGAAATGAGCGAGGAGCGCATCCTCCGTGCCTTGGCTACTGCCGGACTGGTGGGTAACATCGTCAAGCACAATGCTTCTATCAGTGGTGCTGATGTGGGTTGCCAGGGTGAGGTAGGTGTAGCCTGTGCGATGGCTTCAGCTGCGGCATGCCAGCTCTTCGGTGGTAGTCCTGCCCAGGTAGAGTATGCTGCCGAAATGGGATTGGAGCATCATCTGGGTATGACCTGCGACCCGGTTTGCGGATTGGTACAGATTCCTTGCATCGAGCGCAATGCCTTTGCGGCTGCCCGTGCCCTGGATGCTGATCTCTACGCTTCCTTCTCGGATGGTCATCACAGCGTATCATTCGATAGAGTAGTAGAGGTGATGCGACAGACCGGTCACGATCTCCCTTCGCTCTATAAGGAAACCAGCGAGGGCGGTTTGGCAAAAGGCTTTAAAGGAGAATAATGATTAATTATATGATTTATAACAGATTAAAACGATTTAGTTTAAGTACTTTAGTAATAGCAGTCTGTCTTCTCCTGTCTTCCTGCGGCTCGGATTCTTCCGATGCGAAGAAGCAGTTGAAGGCGAAGGCTGATTTGCAGGGCGCCGTTATCGGCGTACAGTTAGGTACCACCAGCGACGGCCTTGCCACAGAGTTGGAAAAGAAAGGAGATGGCACCAAGGTAGAACGATACAACAAGGGAGCCGATGCTATTCAGGCGCTCCTCCAGGGTAAGATCGACTGTATGGTGACCGATGAGGCACCAGCTAAGGCATTCCAGCGGGTGAATCCTTCTCTCCGTATTCTGCCGGAAACCTTCGATGCCTCCTCTTTCGCCATCTGTGTGGCAAAGGATCATGCCGAGTTGCAGCAGTCCATCAATCATGCCATCCGTATTCTGAAGGCGAATGGCGTCATCGATTCCATCGTCAACCGCCATCTGGAACGGGGCATTGCCGTGGCTTATACGCCTAAGGCTTCGGATGTGAAGAAGGTGGGACCGGAAGCACTGCAGAAGCTCGGACTGAAGAAGAGTCTCCGCTTTGCCACCAACGCCACCTTCGAACCATTCGAGTACTACCAGGATGGTAAGATTGTGGGTATTGATGTAGATGTGGCGAATGCCATCGGCGATGTGATGGGCGTGGATGTCGAGATTCTTGATATGGAGTTTGATGCCATCATCACTTCCGTACAGGCTGGTAAGGCTGATGCCGGCATCGCCGGTATTACCGTTACCCCGGAGCGGGAGAAGAACATTGGATTCACCGATTCCTACGCCGATGTGCGACAGGTTATTATGGTAAATTCCGAAAATGCAGAAGTAGCTGATGCACAGCATGGATTTCTGGATAAGTTCAAGTCTTGCTTTATCGATGACAACCGCTATGAGTATCTCCTGCAGGGATTGTGCAATACGCTCATCATCACCTTCTTCGCCATCATCCTTTCCGTGATTCTCGGTACGCTGATTGCCATTGTCCGTGCCCGTCATGAACGCCGTGGCGGTTGGCGCATTCCGAATATGCTCTGCCAGTTGTATCTCACCATCATGCGTGGTACGCCTACCATGGTGCAGTTGCTCATCATCTATTATGTGGTCTTCGCCTCAGCCGATGTCAACAAGATCCTGGTGGCAGTTATTGCCTTCGGCTTGAACTCTGCGGCATATATTGCCGAGGTCATCCGTTCGGGTATCATGTCGGTAGATGAGGGACAGATGGAAGCGGGTAGAAGTCTCGGTCTTTCTTATGGCAAGACCATGCGACTCATCATCCTGCCACAAGCCTTCAAGAATGTGCTGCCGGCGATGGGTAATGAGCTCATCACCCTGCTCAAGGAGACTTCCATCAGCGGTTACATCGGTCTCGTGGATCTTACCAAGGGTTCCGATATCATCCGCAGCATCACCTACGAGGCAATGATGCCATTGGGTGTGGTTGCCTGCCTATATCTCATCATCGTCCTCGGACTGAATGCCGGAGTGAGAAAGTTGGAAAAGCGTTTGAGAAAGAGCGAAAGATAATAGAATGGATAAAATGAACGAGATAATCAAGATAGAAGGACTTCGCAAGCGCTTCGGCGACAACGAAGTCCTGAAAGGCATTACCACTTCCGTCAAACAGGGCGAAGTGGTTGCCATTATTGGCCCGTCGGGCTGTGGCAAGAGTACCTTCCTGCGTTCCATCAATCTCTTGGAGGAACCTACGGAGGGAAAGATTCTGATCGATGGCATAGACCTCACCTCCTGGGATGTAGATATCAACAAGATGCGTCAGCGGGTGGGTATGGTGTTCCAGCAGTTTAATCTCTTCCCGAACATGACCATCCGCCGCAACATCATGCTGGCACCGGTAGAGTTGGGGAAGATGACCCGTGAAGAGGCGGATGAGAAGGCTACAGAGCTTCTCTCCCGCATCGGATTGCTGGATAAGGCTGACTGTTACCCGGATAGTCTTTCGGGCGGACAGAAGCAGCGTGTAGCCATCGTCCGTGCCCTGGCAATGAATCCGGAGGTTCTTCTTTTCGATGAACCTACTTCTGCGCTCGACCCGGAGATGGTAGGAGAAGTATTGCAGTTGATGAAGGATGTGGCTGCTGAAGGCATGACGATGGTGGTAGTAACCCACGAAATGGGATTTGCCCGAGAAGTTGCCAATCGTGTGCTCTTCTTCAGTGATGGCTATATCACGGAGGATGGCACCCCTGAAGAAGTCTTCAATCATCCGAAGTCTCCAAGACTCCAGGAGTTCCTGGGTAAAGTCCTGTAAAGTGATTAATGATTATCATACAAAAAAAGATGCATTGCTGAACAATCCGCAATGCATCTTTTTTTTGTATGATGTCTATAATCGTTATTTTTTAGCCTCGATGATCTCTTCAGCCCGCTTCAGCGCCTTGCTGATATGATCAGTGATGTTCTCCTTGCCGAGCATATTGTAGAAGCCCGCCTTCTCCAACTGGGCATTTACCTTTTCGCAGACACCGGAGAGAACCACCTGGATATCCTCCTTCTGACTCATCTCGCAGAGGTTGGTGAGGTTGTGGATACCGGTAGAATCCACGAATGGAACCTTACGCATGCGGATGACGCGAACCAATGGACGGTCACCGAAGGCTGCCATCACTTCTTCAAATTTATTACCTGCTCCGAAGAAGAAAGGACCGTTGATCTCATATACCTCTACACCCTTAGGAATCGTATAGTGCTCCAGGTTGGTAGAGAGGAAATCATATTCCTTGTTCAAATCAATCTCATCCTCAGTAACTGCCGTCACATCAGTGGTTTCGCTCATTCGCTTCATGAAGAGCAGACAGGCGATGATCAGACCCACCTCGATGGCAACGGTCAGGTCGAAGATGATGGTGAGGAAGAAGGTAATCAGGAGCACGGTAACGTCGCTCTTAGGATTCTTCATCAATGCCAGGAAACTTCTCCAGCCACTCATACCGTATGAAACCACAACCAGTACACCTGCCAGACAAGCCATAGGAATATACTTGGCGAGCGGCATCAGGAAGAGGAAGATGAGCAGCAGTACCACTGCGTGGATGATACCTGCGACAGGAGTCTTACCGCCGTTGTTGATATTGGTCATTGTGCGGGCGATGGCACCGGTAGCCGGAATACCGCCGAAGAGTGGGGAAGCGATGTTCGCCAGACCCTGGGCAATCAACTCAGTATTAGAGTCGTGGTGGTCGCTGATGACACCGTCGGCAACGGTAGCAGAGAGCAGACTCTCGATGGCGCCGAGGATGGCGATGGTGATGGCAGGAGATACCAGACTCTTGATGGTCTCCCAGTTCATCTCAGGAACCTGGGCAGCAGGCAACTCGTTGCTGATAGAGAAACGGTCACCGATGGTCTCGATGCTCTCTACACCGGCAAACTGCTTGAGCAGCAGCGCCACAACGGTCATCAGGATGATGGCGATGAGCGATCCCGGAATCTTCTTGCTGAACTTAGGAGTGATGGCGATGACCACCACGCTAACCACACCGATGAGGGCACACCAAGGGTCGATAGTGTCGAAACTCTGGAAATAAACACCCCATTTCTCCAGGAAGTCAGAAGGATTGGAAGCCAATGTCAAACCGAAGAGATCCTTGATCTGTGTGGTGAAGATGGTTACGGCGATACCGCTGGTGAAACCCACCACGATAGGATAAGGGATGTACTTGATGATGGTACCGAGTCGGAGCAGACCGAAGAGCACCAGGAAGAGACCTGCCATCAGGGTTGCGATGGTCAATCCCTCGAATCCATACTTCTGGATGATGCCGTAGATGATGACGATGAATGCTCCTGTAGGTCCGCCAATCTGCACTTTGCTTCCGCCGAAGATGGAGATGATGAGACCCGCTACGATGGCTGTGATGATACCCTTCTCGGGTGTCACGCCAGAAGCGATACCGAATGCGATGGCCAGAGGCAGGGCTACGATACCAACGATGATACCTGCCATGAGGTCAGACATGAATGTTTTCTTGTTGTAACTTTTCAAGCAAGAAAACAAACTCGACTTAATTGCTATTGCCTTCATTTAAAAAGTTTTGTTATATGAATTAATGTGATTTTTGCTTCGTTATCCGAAAATCGACTGCAAAGGTACAACTATTATTTCATATAACAAAATCTTTTTTAATGTTTTTTAATTACTGCAGCTGTGTCATGTGATAACCCAGTCTCTTCAGCTCCATGGCTGCGCCCATCAGATACATTTGATGTAAAGCTGCAATGAAACCACGGAAAGCTGCCTCTGTACCAGGCTCATATCCCTGATGGATGAGCAGGGTATAGGTACGTGCGGCACACTCTGCTACGATGGTAGAAGTAGCCTTGTGCTCGTTCTCGTCGAGCAGCAGAACCTGGTCGAGAATATAGTCATCCATGTGGTCGAAATCAATGCGGTCTCTGAGGTATTCATAAAGATTATCTACCTTACCATACAGCTCCCAGTCCTCGTCCCAGTATTTGGCGATGGCCATGCCTACAAACATAATCCATCCCAGAGCCACGGTAGGGTATTTGCTGAACTCGCGCATGGCATCAGGCAGATAGCTTTCGCCTATCTTAGCCCACTGTTCCTCGATATCTGGAGCATCCGGAAGCTGCTCGTCAACTCGTTGTCTGCCAGTAAGGTACATACTCAGATCCTGTTTGAAGATCTCTTCTATTCTTTTGCTTTTATTTTCCATATTATTTAATCTTTATTGTCTCTAACTGTAATTGAAGGTACAAAGGTAAAACAAAAAACTCAGATAATGCCCGTTTTTTACAAGTTTTAATGCTTTCTCCTTTCCGCATATCACCCATAGATTTCACAGATTTTATTCCATCACTTCCAGTAATCCTGTTGCTTCTCCCCATCCGCTGATGAATACCATCTGTCTGGCACGGGTGATGGCTACATAGAGTAGGGAGCGGATCCCCATCAGATACTCTTTGCGTTCCGGAACATCCATTATGGAGAATGGTTTACCGGAAGTCTCCTTTGATGGCATACTTCGCTCTGTTACACCAACCAGAATAACTATGCGGAATTCCAAACCTTTCAACGAGTGGAATGTACAGAGTGAGATTCCTTCTTTATTACCCGTAGCGTTTCCACCTTTCAATTCCTGATAAGGAATATCATTGTGATGTAATCCGTCAACAACATCTTTGTATAATGCCCGGGTTCTGGCAGCTATGCAGATATGGTTGAGACTGATGCCATTATTTTCACATTCTGCCACTACCTTCATCACATATTCTACCTCTTCATTACTTGATGCAAATATCCTGTAGCAAGGCTTTTCGCCATGAACCAAGGAGATATATCCCTTGTTGTTCTCTTCGCCGCCATCCATGTCGTCGTATTTCTCACCTTTCACTACGGCAACAGCCATGCGCTTGATTTCTTCCGTGGTGCGGTAGTTTACCTTCAGTTTCTTGCTCTTCTTGCCACGGATATTGATTCCGGCAGCAGTAAAGTTAATCTTTCTTCCACTATAGATGCGCTGGTATGGATCACCCGTCAGGAACAGATCGTTTCTTCCTTCTGCTACAAGCTGGCGCAGAAATCGGAGTTCAGGGTTCGAGAAATCCTGAAACTCATCAGCTATCACATGACTGTATGGATGAATCTGATGCTCTTTCATATAGTTAGCCGCCATATTGAACAACTCAAGGCGATCTACTTTCTTACGTTCCTGCTTGAGGGCTTCATACTGCTCTTTCAGTTTCCATATCTCCACACGCTGTTTACGGGTAATTGGCTTCGTTCTGCCCGTTCTAGCCTGCAGCAGGTATGATTTCAAGTCCTTATTGTTATTATAGATGATTACATCTATATATTCCGAATAAAGGAACTGTTCGTCGAATTCAGAGATATTCTGGTCAAGCACCTCACTCCAGAGAGCCAGGGATTCCTTGTCGCCGGAGTAATCCAATACATGGAAATCTGTCGGAAGAATCTTATACTCCTTGGCTACTTCCAAAAGCACCTTATCAATGTTGTTGAGGGCATACTTCTGCTTGTCAATGCCCATTTTATCTACAAGTACTCTCAGGTTTTCTACCAGGGCAGTGGTATAGGTTGTGAAGAGAACCTTCCCGAACATATTGCTCTGGCAGAGATATTTCAGACGGTGAATGGCTGCGATGGTCTTTCCGGTGCCAGCTGAACCGCTCACTTTGGTTGAGCCATTGTAATCGCTATCTACCAGCTTGCGCTGTGAAGGATGGAGAAAAAGTTGCCATTTCTCCATACCTTCGTCCATGATTCGGGCAAGTTCTTCATCGGTTGTAATCTCGATGAAGCGGCGGCGGTTGTTGCTCGACAGCAATGTATCTTCTCCCTCCTTTGCCTTGCCTTCTTCTATATTGGCAATGATGGAGCTGATATCGTTACCATCCATCACGTCAAAGATATTCTCGAAAGCATCCTGCGGAAGCTTCTTCTCAGCCTTGTCCAGGTCATCAAAGTTTCTGATATTTCTGACGATACCGATCAGTTCTTCTGGTACGCCTATTGATAACAGCTGAGTGTCAGTAATATCGTAGAACGGACTCTCGGCAGTTGTTTCATTCGAGTTCCCGCTGTCTTCTACGTATGCCTCTTCTTGCTGAATATCAATAGGAATGATCTGGCAGGTTTGTGTATGCTCATTCCATACGAACTTCTTGTTCTGTGCCCAGCGGTATGCCTTGTCGTGCTTATCTACATAGAGCAGCATATAGTTGTCTTGTCCCAATGCACCCACAACGGCACGATACTCCTGGTTCACACGGGCAGTTTTCAAGGAAGAATCCTTAAACTGGGTGATGGATTCCAGATGTATGGCAGAAGACTGAGAATTCTGACGGAACTTCTTCTGGAAGTCCCTCACGTTTTGTTGGACGTTGCGTGGCAACTCCGTGAATTTATCGAAAAATGAATCACTTAAGAATAGTCTCATATCTATCAATTCTTTTTAAGTTCTACAATGTTGAAGGTCTCAGGTGTATATACCTGATAGCCATGCGCCACGAAGTAGTCGTAAGCTTCGGGACGGTCTGAAAAATCATCTATCACGATGTCCTTGCCTTCTATCTTGATGGCAGCCTCCATAGCTACCTGCCCGTTTTCATCCATAACAGAGAAACCGCCATCGGTATTGAATGGAATCTTGTTGTTCACAAGTTCCATTACGATATTCTCCAGCCCAGGGAAGTAGAGCAATACTTCATCCAGGTCTATCTGTTCCGTTGGCTCTTCCTGTGCCTTGTTGCTGAAGAATTGCAGGAGATTGAATCGGTGCCAGAAGTCTGTCCAGTCGGCTTTGTTGATTTCTGAAAGTCCTTCCTTGATGTCCCATTTATATCTCACGCTGTTGAGGTAGTCTTCTTCGCAATCGTATGGATACCAGGCTGAACCAGCCAGCAGCGTGTTTCGTGGAATGAATGTGGTCTTCACGAAGAAATGGCACTCGTCAGCTTCTTTATCTGAGAAGTCTGCGTATTGTGTCCTTGCGTTTTCTTCCACAGCCTGGTCTATATGGCTATACGACGCTGCATACTGATTCTCATCTGTCCAGCATGATGCCAGATAATAGAATGCTTCTTTTCTTAAATTGCCCAGATCAGGGTGGGACAGCATGAAGACGAAACGCTTTACAGAGTCCTTTATTCTCCAGAGGTCATTTTGAAAAATGGACAACATTTTTCGGTTTGGAGAACTTACGAACAGTTCATCTGTTGCTTCATCCATATTCTCATCGGGTGAGATGTAAGGCTTAATGTCTTCCCAGGTCAATGTCCATGAGAGTTTTGGAAGTCCTGAAGAGTGACTGATGGCTTCTCGTTTCTGAACATCACTGTAGAAACGAAGGTTCTGCTTGCTGGCATGATAATCGTAGCCGTCCATGAATACAGACCATTGCGGGATGCTCTGTACACCCACTTCCTGACCCTTTACCTGAGCATAGGCACAGATAAACTGGAAATCCGGAACGGTGGTTTTCTCTACGCCCAGCGATGGACCCAGTTTATATTGTGGAAGGACAATATATTTAATCTCCCGTTCATCATCCTTGATGATAAGCTGATAGTTATATGTCTCGTCCACGGCATCCACCTCTTTCTTCCAACTCCAGTGCTTTTTCTTGCAGACATTCTCCATTGTCTTGACGAAGAGAATCTCCAACTCGCTATCCTCAATAACACCGCTGCTCGTGATATTGCCCACAGAACCGTTGATGTCTTCCCAATGATCCAATTGGTCAACAATCTTCTTAAACAGTTCTTCAGCTCTTGCACGGCTCAGGTTCTGGCGTTGCCATTGGTTTCCATAGCTCAGGATACAATGGTAGCAGCCGTCCTTGCCTTCTCGCTGACATTCACAGTTGCGGATATGCTCATAGCTGATTTCTATGAGTTTTGAGAACTCCACCTTATTATATAGCTTCGACAGATAGCCCGTACCACCCGGTATCGTATCGTAGATAACCAGATAGTTGTCGAAGTTCTGCGTTGCCTTGTTGTATTCCTGATAGGTATCTATGCGCAGGTGCTCCGGATTACTCTTGTAGTAATGGCGCATACCCAGTTCGATGCCAGCCTTGAACAGTTGTGATGAAGCCTCTGTTTCAAAGAGCTGTACAGGGAGCAATACCTTGATAGCCTCCGTATGCATGCTTCGGTAAAGATACAGACTGTCGAATGTATCTGCATGGGCAGCATCGGCAGGATAACCTATTTCCTTATGGTTGCAGTAAGGATGATGCATCTCTTTGGCGTCCATTGTGCCATAGAGCACAGGAGTCGATTTGCCGCAATACCGGCAGGTAACGAAGCCCAGTCCCGATATGTGCTGCTGCTTGTTGATGGTTACCTGGTCGGCAAGCTGCTTTCTGCTGCCATAGTTCACCTCTGTCAGGGTTACGTCCTTGCAGAACTCAATACCGAAGCCCACCTTTTTCAGACCATACGAATGGATGGCTCCATTGTGGTCGAAACGGAAATGCTTCATGGTCTTATAGAACTCCTCCTCACGCTCTTCCTTGCTGTCGTTGATGGCAGCCTTGTCGCGGTAACAGCTGGATAGTGCAGCCGTAAACTTCAGAAACTTATGCTTGTTGGCGTGCCAGGAATCGCTGCCACATTTAGGGCAGGTATTCAGGTTGTATTCTGGCATGTCTTCGGTGGCAAGTGCATCGCAGTCGCTGCAGTATCTCAGCATCTTTACTGAATCGGCTCTGTCTTTCAGCGACAAACCGTTGATTGGCAACTTCAGTTTCTGTGTATAGAACTTGTTGTCGGGAGCCAGCTCCCTGATTCCTTGCGAGGCTGGTCTTACCAGCTCCAGGGTAGTTGGTTCTGGCGTATTTTCTGCCTCATCGCCCAATGCCTTCTTGGAGAAGATAGTAGCGGTCAACTTGACGCCTGTTTCCGGGAAGGCGTAGTTTGGCAGCAGACCGGCATTGGTCATAAACTCCACAACAATCTCCTTGTTGATCATCTCTTCCTGGGCTCTCAGGCTTCTGTTCTGATCTAGCAGTTCCGTCCGGCGCATCGTATCGTTCATAGGAATCTCCTTGAGCATCTTTCCAATATGGGTCTTTTCTGTACGTATCTGGTTGATGCGCTCTATCAGGTTTTCAAACTCTACGATTACGTGCTCATAGAACTTGGTGGAGTCGAGCGTAGCAAAGAGTTCATCCAATACGGGTTGCGTATTCTGGGGATACTGCTTTCTGAATCTCTCTTCCAACTGGGCGAGATTTCCCTTGATGTATTCGAATATTCGGTTGATGAAGAAGTTCGGATCAGTCAGCAGAGTATGGTTGAGATGCAGTTCCCTGAGCACGTTTGGAATCTCGTTGTTGCTGTCTGCGCTAACCCATGAATCAATGCAATAGGCTAGGAAGTGGCGGCGCAAGATGTCTCTAGCCTCCAGGAAACATCCCGGTGTGCTCACTTCACCCTCCATCATCTCCAATGGGGAGGCAAAGTAGAACATGTCGTGCTTGCCCGCCTTGGCATAGTTGAGCACCAGAGCCGAACCTTCCTTACGACCCGCACGTCCGATGCGCTGCAGGAAGTTGCCTGGCTTGGGCGGAATGCCTGTATTGGCTACTACGTTCAGGTCACCGATGTCAATACCCATCTCCAGGGTAGAGGTGGCGGTCAGTACATTGATGGCATGCTGCAGTAGCTTGCCGTTTTCGTCGGTATGGTCTTTGAACTCATGCTCAATCCTTTCTCTTACCTCTCTGTCCAGAAGTCCTGTATGTTCGTGTGCATAGATACGGGGAGAAGATTCTCTGTCATATACCTGGCGATAGTAGTTATCTGACATTGATTCTCCTTCTTCGTAAATTCCCTTATCGCACTTGAAGTCAAGGCAATGGGTGCCTTCGCTCAAAGTATCACTTTTGCCAACAAACAGGTGTGATTCGCATTCGTCACACTTCAGGTTTCTGACTCCTGCCTCCACATAGATGGCATCCGGGCGGATGGCATAGTTCACCATGCCATGAGCCTCCTTCTTATCCAGAATCATACAGTCGGTCATGGTGTTGAGCAGCATCACATAGAAGTCGTTGATCTGTTCTACGTTGGGCTGGAACATCATATCCTGTGGTATCAGGCACTTGATGAAATAGTTGTAGAACCAGTTGCGGCGATTGTTTCTTACAGTCGTCACATCCAGTACTTCATCTTTGGTCTTCACTGGCTGATAGCCTATCATGTGTGGCACACGGGTTGAGCGGAATCCACGATACAGAAAGTGGATGTTGCTCTGGCGAGGCCAGTTGAGCATTACGGGTTTCAACTGCTGCGTGCGGTACAGACGCAGGAATTCATGGTCTATGCCACCACGCTGGCGCAGACGATGCAATATGCCATTGGCAAAGTGAAGGAAGGCTGGTTCTTCCTGGCATATAAAGTCAAGATGGTTTTCTTTCAGCCATGTTTCCATTTTGTGGAATACCAGGCGCAGGTCGTTCTCCCTGAACAGGGTGGCACTGGAACCCATCTTTTCCAAAGTACGACCTCGGGTTGACATCATACCAAACTCAGAGCAGATTTCCCAATCCACTCTCAGGTCAAACTCTTTCTTGAACTTATCGGTCAGTTCGCCTGTAGCAGGGTTGCGATAGTTCTTTTTCAAGTCTATTTTCTCTATCTGGTCGTCTGGTATGAAGCGATAGTAGTACTCGTCGCCCTCTAGCCTTGCTTTCCAGTATTTCTTAAAACCCTCCTGCAACTCTTCCAGACTGACGGGCTTGTCTATCGTCTTGAGATATTGCTGGATACTTTGGCGGAAGAGGAAACGGTAGGTTCTGATTTCATAGTAACCAGCCAGATAGGCTGAATCCTGTACCGAGTTGCTGAAACTCAGCATCTTTCGCTTGCTCGCATCTTCGCTGTCCATGTCGCTTGCCATGATTTGGCTCACGCCCACCGACGATAGTGTGGTGGTTCTGCCGCCCACGATGGTGAGTGAATCGCTCATGCAGAGCGGGCACTTCTTGTCCAGGAACAGCGACTTGCCATTCTGGGCAAAAATCCTGCGGCTCAGAACTCTTACTCTGAGCACTTCCGGGTCGGTCTTGACACCGATAGTCAGGTCGTCAGGATGGATATAGAGTGGCTTATTTACTCCGTTTTGGTTGATGTAATCCTCGATAGGCTCATTCTTCCTGTTTTCTGTATTCATGAGTATCACATCCTTGTCCCCATCCATGAATGCAGTATTGATGGCTGATGCATCTGTAGCAAACTTCTGCTCGGTTGCCTTCTTGGTGGTAATCCAACCGCTGCTTCCGCAATCTCTGCAGAAGTAGATTGGCAGGGAGATGCGGTCATCCATCGGGATGTTGTCTCTCCATGTGAACTCCGGTTCATTCTGTACAAATCGCTGAATGCCACTCAACTCTCTCTGCCACAGCTGCACCTGGAGATAGAGCAGCGGAAACTTTCCGCCTGGCATCTTAGCCTCTGATATCAGGGCAAGCATATTCTCCAGTGCTATATTTGCATAGGCTGGGTAGTTGAGGAGCATTCGCTGAAAACCGACATTCTTTCTTCCCAACTGTTTGCCCAGCTGTTCCATGGTGATAATGCCTTGGGTAGTAACGCTCAGCAGGTCTTTGAATATCTGCAGTTTTCTGAGTCTTGCGCCTATTTCTGCCCGGTCGGCTTTGCAGCCTGGCAACCAGATCTGTCGGATGGTGCGCAGGTAGGCTTCCACGGTCTTGGTTTCTTTCAGGGTGCATCGCTTCAGGTCATACTTCTCTGGCAGTCCATCTTCCGTGATGTCTGCAAAGAAATCTTCCACGCTGATACGGTGCTCTTCTATGATGCTTTCGGCTGTAAACTCTTCGCCGAATACGCTGCTGGCATATTCGCACAGCAGTTGCTTGGAGTCTTTCTTGTTGCCGATGGTAGCACTCGTTCCTACTGGGGTAAGTCTGTGCTCCGGCAGATTCAGTTTCAGCTTCAGGCGTCGGATGAGGTTGGCTACATCCGTGCCCTGTGCGCCATCGTAGGTGTGCAACTCATCCAATACCAGGAACTTGAGCATCGGTTCTCTGGTTCCTAGGTTGCCTCGCCACAAGGGAGTATATTTCTGCTGCATCAGGGCATAGTCGAGCATCTTGAAGTTGGTAAGCAGGATGTCGGGAACTTCGCCATGTACAATGCTGTCTCGGTTTTCTATGATATGGTCTTTCCCCATCTGGGTAGGGTGCTCCTTGGGGTTCGTGCCTTCACCGATAAAGAGTCCGGCTGTTACCTTGCCTCTCAACGGGTGATCTTCTTCCGTTCCCCAAATGGCTTCGGCAAGACGCTTTGCCTGGTCGCTAGCCAGGGCGTTCATAGGGTAGAGGATGATGACTTTCACGCCCGGGCAAACCTTCTCCCGGTTCATCTGATATACGTAGTCGAGTACCGGGAAGAGGAAACACTCGGTCTTTCCCGAACCGGTTCCTGTGGTGAGCAGGGTAGGTTTCGGCTGATGCCCATCGTGGGTGGTCAGACGGCGGAAAGCCTGTATCTGGTGCAGGTGAGGAGTGAACGGTGGACGGATATCCAAGGGAATCTGCTCATCTTCCTTTGCCTTTACAAAGGGAGTTTTCAGGGAGACATAAGGACCCTTGAAGAGTCCGTTTCTGGAATCCTCAATAAACTGGTAGAAAGCCTTTCCCACTTCATTGTCCTTGAAGTGGAAAGTGGCTTTGATATATTCGAGTACGGCGGAGCGTACCTCGTATGCTTGTTGCAAAGGTAACATAAGCTGCTTGTTTTATTTAATGATAACCCATCGGCCTGACTTTTGTGAGCCTTCACGACGAATGATGTTTTCTTCTTGCATCTTTTTGAGATGTTTAGATATGGCACTTCGATTGATTCCCAATCTGTTAGACATCTCTCTTGAAGTGATGCATTCATTCTCTTGTATGAGCTGTAAGATGGAAATCCTAGTTTCTGGTCCACTTTTCTGGTCCACCTTTCCTTTTTCTGGTCCACCTTTCCTTTTTCTGGTCCACCTTTCTGGTCCACCTTTCTGGTCCACCTTGGTCTCCAGGTAAGCGAAATCTTCGCTTTGTGATTTTTTATGCTCTGCTATTTCGTTTCTCAGATTCTTGATATGCTCCTTGATCATGAATAGCTGGAAAGGAACCATGCTTTCTTCTTCCCTTGAATCATTCAAGGCTTGTATGTATTCGGCTTTGTCTTCTTTGACTACCTTGGTAGGGATAAGATCAAACTCATATTGTATATGGTTCATAATGAGACGAGACATTCTGCCGTTGCCATCTACCCATGGGTGGATGGTAACGAGAATATCGTGTGCATCAAAACTGAGCAGATAAGCATCGATAGGATTGGGATTTTTGATCAGGGCTTCTCGGCGCTCATTCATCTGTTTGCAAAACTCTTCCAGTTTCATTGGCACCTTTCTGTAGTCCATGTATGAACGTCCTCCAATACCTGCTGTAACCCCCACCAAGCGTAAGTCTCCTTTTGAGGAATCGAAGTCACCCATCAGCGTACTATAATGACTGCCTGTATTACGCATTAAGATGGCTGAGAGATTCTTTAGCATTTGGATAGAGAACGAATGGTGTTCGCTTGCCCAAATCATGCTTTGCTCATAAGCCTGTTTCAAGTCCAGGTTCATGAGTTGTTCCACCATCGGCTTTCCTTTTGCAGTGATGCCTTCGTCAAAGAGGAGTTGATTCTCTATCTCGGTTACGGTGGAACCTTCGATGGCTGTGGAGTGGGTGATGATGGAGTACAGATAAAACTTTTTATGGTCTATCTGGTTTTGTATGCCCAACTGCTTATATTCTTGCAGAACTTTTTCAAGTTCGCTTATGCTGTTATGTATAGTCTTCATATTCTTGCGAGTTCGTTTGGTAGATTTTGCACGCGCACGTGCAAAATTAAAGTCTGTTCTCAAAGAATGCCCAGGCACGGCGATAGTCGGCTATGCGGTCACACTTCGTGTAAGGGGCATAGTAGGTTACTTGCTCGCCACCATACATTTCGCTCTTCTTGGGGTCGATGGTGTGGATGTAGGTGGCTTCCGTGCCTTCGTAGGTCATGCTGTCTTCGCTGAGGTTGCCACGGATGGCTTCCCATTCCTTGCGTTCACAGCCTACACCTTTCAGACCAGAGGAGCAGGTGAAGACGATATTGCCCTTGGCATCATACCAGGTATCGTTCTCGTTCTGCTGGAGTACAGGGAACTGGATGGTATAGATAAGCTCTAGGTCTTTTAAAGACAAGCCTAATGCCATCGCTGCCAATACATCGATTTCCACCAAAGCCTGGCGGCGCTCGAAGTAATTGCGCAAAGGAGTATCCCATGTCCATTCCTCGGTTAAGCCAGTGAATGGCTTAAGACGTGGGTCGGCGAGTGACCATTCTTCATGAGCGTACTCTGAACGCCAGCATTCTAACCATAATTCTTTGTAATACTTATTTAAACAATTCAGTCTTAAAGTCCTAACAAACAACTTGGTTTTATATCTAGAGTCAATTCCTAACGGAAATGATAGTAGACGGCTTTCATAAAGATTTGAGGCACCAATTACCTTCATAAAAAAATCTAAAGGAATGGAGGTCGTCAAACTTGCTAGTTCTATAAGATTATCTGCATTTGGAAAAGTTATTGAGATAATTCCATTTGTATGTGCAGTCTTATTAGGAAGAATAGCACTTATTAATGTTCGTTCACTATACGGACCTACCATTTTTCTAAAGCCCAATTTATAATAATCTATCCAATTTTTATCGACTCCTATGCCCTCAAAAATCAAATTGCTAAAAAGCTCTTTATAGCTTTCTGTTGTTTTGGTATGAGGAATATAATTTGTCCTTGGAAGAAAATTATTTTCCATTTTAATTAAACTAACAGAATCATAATCAGAATTTAGAGTGCATTTTGATTTGGGTGACTTGTAAAACGGATTACTTACAAATATATGGGGACCACTATATATCATTTCATAGTTATAAAATGATGGATATTTCGTATGTCTAACCATATTACCAGCATCTATGGCTCGTGTCTCATGTAAGATTTCGGACATTAACACCCTTGTATAGTTTCTAACACAGCCTTTTAATTTACTAAATTTATTTAAAACACTTAGAATTACGTTTGCATGTATGCAAATTAATTTAACACCTGTCCAGTCTTGCTCATTTTCGAAAGTCTCATTGAGAATTCGCAGTTCATTATCATTAAAATGAACAATTCTTTCTTTGTGTGCATTAATATTCCAATTATTTTCATTATCTTTTATTCCGTAACAATTCCCAGAACCATTATGAAGAAAACAATTGTCAATTGTGGATGGATAATACAAGTTATGGATAGAATCAAATTTAATGTGGCTTTTTGGGCTACCAAGTATTTGTTCTCCATACTTTGTACTATGATGAACTTCTTTAAATAGAGAAAGTTCATTTTGATACTGGAAATGGTAGCGCAAACGTTTGTATAGTTCACGTCTAAGTGGCTGTCCCTTAGGGTCATCATAGATACTTTCTGGAGTAAGCAAACCAATGAAACCTCTTTCTTCCGAAGCCAAATCCATTGTATTTTCGAGCACGCACTTATACAGGTTAGTCTGCTGACCAACCAGTAACGGATAGTTACAATAAGCGTTTAAGAACGCAGTACTTCCCACGTTCTCATATTGTTCTGAAGTATAAAGGTCTCTCATGGCTGGATTGCCCAAGAAGTCGTTGATGCGCTGGCGCACGTCAGGAGCTGATACCTTTCGGATAGCTACCTCAGGGTATTTATCTGAAATGATGTTAGCCTCGTTAAACTCCAATTTGATCCAAGGCGGATTACCGCAGATAATATCGAATCCGTCTCTCAGCCAGAATACTTCTATAAACTCCAGCATCGGATGGAAGAAGTGGTAGCGGTCGGCATACTTCTTTACCGTCTTGAAGCGCATACTATCATCAAAGAAGGTGCGGACGGCACCCTGGGTGTCGCCTAAGATTTCTTCCTTCGACTGAGTCTTCAGTTCGCTTACCTCGTCGTTGTCTTCCAAGTCTGTATCCTCATCATGATGAGGGTCTTCGTGTGCCATGTTCTCATACTGGGCTTGTGCAAAGAGGTCGTTCTGATGGTTCTCTCCAAAGAAGCCAAGCTGACCGTCCTTCTCCACATAAGTCTGCAGGACACGTTTGGTACGGGCATTCAAATCCTCGTCCTTTACCTGGAGAATCGCCTCGATGTCACTCCAGAACTCACGGCGGGTAGGGAGCTCATGGGCATCATCAAACTCCCAGAACCAAAGGGCACACCAATAGTCCATCACATTCTTCAGAATGAAGTATGCGTTGTTATGGCGGTAGCGGGTATCATTCAGTCGTTCTTTCTCTGCATAGTTTTCGGCAAGAGATCCAAACTCCAGCGTAGTCTGACCATAGATTCCCCAAAGGTCGGTCTTGTTGTTGGTCAGTCGCTCAATGTCCCATTGGAAGGTGAAATACTCCAGCAATCGCTTGTCAATCTTGGCAGAGATACGTTGCAGAATTTGGAACTCCTCACTGCTGATAGGGGCTGTCCAGTCATCCAACATCTCCTTCATGCCCTTGATCTGCGCCTTGCGGGTCTCTTTCAGTTTCAAACGCTCTTCTTCCGTAGCATCAGCAGGGATGAACACATCCTTGATGCTGCGCACGGCAAGCATGTTCTTGTCAGGCAACAGAAAGTGGTAAATCTCATTCACCGAACGCTTTACGGCACTCTTTACCTTTCCATTCTCGAAGTTCACCTTATTGAAGTGAATCTTATGAGGTGCTTTGGTCCACCATTCGTTAGGAAGCAATTTGTATTTGCCCTTAACGGTAACAGAATGACCTATAATATCCTTCTTGTCATAGACTTTCAGCCAGGCGCCAATCACGGCATTGCCTAAAGCCAGACGGTTGGAGAAGAACGGAGTCTCCATGTCCTTGTGGATTACGTTCAGCCACAGCGATAGCTTACCCAGCTCAATGGCAGTTGGGTTTAAATCGACTCCATAAACATTGTGTGTGGCAATGTACGCCTTCACCTTCTGAAGCTCATCACGATAGTGGTCTGGGGCGATGCGCCACTCCTTGAAACCAGCTTCGTGGCGTTGCTGTTGCTGATAGGTGAGATAAGCCTCAGCAAGCTGGTTGATTACCTCGTTCTGGAAGGCGGCAGCACCCATGGCAGGTTCAAGAATCTTCAAATCGAGGAGATCCTGCGCCTTGCGCTTGCCCTCAGCTACCTCGTCGAGGATGCTCTTCAAGGTATATTTCACGGTGCTTCGGGTCAGAACCTCAGGCGTATAGTAGCTGGCAGACTTCTGGCGGTCACGACCATTCAGACGATAGACAAAGGTGCCCTGTGGCAGAATCTTAGGTTCACCCTGTTCATCGCATAGAATCTCGTCAGCGTCGAAATCATCCATTCGGCTGTAAGGTACCAGGAAGGTTCCTTCCTCAGGCTTGCCCACCTTGTGTACTTCGATATAATCCTGTTCGGCATAGAAGCCACGGTAGGCGAGAAGACTCTCATATACGCTACCCAACTGGTTGACGCCGAGGTTGGCGTAGCTGATTCTGCCCACCTGCTTGTCGCGGTTGCTCAGAGAGAGGGCACGGATAATCTTCTGCCATTCAATATTGCGGATCTTTACATCCTTGAGGTGATGCAATCTTCTGTTGTCGAAAAGAGGAGAATCAATCTTTCTTACCGAGAAGCTCTTGTTATCCTGCTGCCCCTGGCGGTAGCCGTTGGCAAGGAGCCAGAAGAGGTCGTTGAGGCTGTCGTTGAAGAAGTAACCGTTGCGGCTTTCTTCCGTTCTCATCGGTGCTTTCTCCAGGTCACGGAGCATCTCCAGCGAGTAACCGTCCTTATAAACCTCGTCCTTGGTAGGCAGGATATCCAACTCGTCACGGCTCTCGGCATAGAAGATGAAGAGCAGACGGTAGATGATGTTAAGGCAGTCGTCCTTTACTTCTGCCTCGAATGTGTCATCGGTATAATCAATGCTGCTTAACGGGTTGCTCTTCAATGTGGTATCAGGATTGGTTAATTCTTTCTTCCAATACCACAAGGCTTCGTTGGCAAGAGTCTCTACAGAGAGAATCACACCTTCCTTCAGGTCCTTGGTAACCTCGTAGGCACTCTTGTAGCTTTCTTCTACGAGCTTATCCATCAATACCGATTCGCTGTCTGCTGCCAGCGTATCCTTGCAGATAAGCAGATGGAAGAGGGCGTAGTATTTGCGGAATGCAGAGATGCTTGCCTGCGAGAAGAGTTCATCCATGGAGAACTCCAGGTAGCTTCCACGGTTCCACTTGTCGGAGTCGAGCAGGAACATCGTGTTGCCTGCCATCATCAGAATGAAATGAGGACGGCGCTCTTCTGGCAAAAGGAAGATGGCGTCTATCGCCTTGTTGATGATGGCAGGAGAGATATGAGCCTCTTCGTCTTTAGGCAATGTGAAGAGTTCGCTCCATTGACCGGCATAGTACTGCTGGTGGCGGATGATAACAGAGGAGGTCTGTCCATCTTCCACCACATTATACTGCTGCTCGAACAATCCGGCTGGTTCCTGCTCATCGGTCTTGATGAGATGCTGCATCTCCATCACGAGCATCGTGGTCTTGCCGTTGCGGGTAAGGATGTGGCGCACGGGAACCACGGAATGGTCGTCCTCGTTGATGGTGATGAACTGCTGGTAGGCGCAGGTAGTATCGTAGCCCAGGATATTGAGCAGCAGGGTGTGGAAGTCGTGGGTATGCTTGATGGCATCCTTGACACGCGGATGGGTGTTGAGGATGTAGTTCTTGTACTTCTCGTACTCGCCACGAAGTTTTACGTATGGCTTGCACAGCTCCGTCATCTGGTCGGAGTTCAAGCCTGATGCTTTCTGGACCTTATCGATAAAGTCCTCTGAGAAATATCCTGAAGGGAAATAGTCTCCCACATTCTGGATGAATTTATATTTTACGTTTTCTGCCATAACGTTTTAGTTTATCTGTTAAAGAATACGGCTAAAACCTTGATGTAAGGTTCGTTGTTGTCGAGCGTAAACAAGTCGTTGTTAAACTGGCTTTGCTTGCTGACGATGGTTTCGATTTCTTCTTCTGCCTTGCTGTATGCCTTCTGGCGGAACTGGATGACATCCTCACCAAACTGGATACTGAGCTGCTGCTTGGCCTGGTTTGCCCAGTGGGCAAGTTTCTGTCTGTATATCTCGAGTTGCTGGCTCATCTTGTGGCTCTCCTCGTTCTGTCGGCTATACATATATTGAGTCTCACCATTTTCGAGGGCATCAGAGAGCAAGTCCTGGAGTAGAGCCAGTTCTTCCTCGCTCACAGACTCCTGATAGATGGTATTCATCATATCGGGATACTTTTTCAGCATATCATCCAGGGAGTAAGGCGCCTCACAGAGGGTACCCTTCTGGATATTCATCGGTACCACGAAGAACTTGCTCACGAGTGTCTGTCCCAAACCATTGGCTACACTTCCATACATCAGGAAGAGGGCTGTATCCTGAGGAAACATCTTATGCTTGACCACGAATGCCTGTTCCTTAGGAACGGATGCAGCCAACTTGGTGAGCTGATACTGGATGATAGGGTGCAGATCGTAGAGCGGCTGGAACTTTGCCCAGTTGTTATTGTTTTCCTTTCGGGAATCTGCAATGGCATCCATGACTACCTTCCGGTTGTTGCAGAGGCGGAAGACACGATCGGTAGGCAATGCTTCACGAGGAATATCATAGAGCACCTCTTTCAGGTCTTTGCTTTCCATTGCCTCCACGTATGGAATTTCAGCATCTACCACCTGTATCTCTCCATGTTCGTTGCGCCCCTTGCTTTCCAGTTCGGCAAAGAGGTCACGGTAGAACTGCATATCGTCGTGATAGAGGCTAAGTTGAGGCTCGTACAGCACTTTGTGCTCTTTGGCTGGTGTCGTGTTCTTGCCGAGAGAGAAGAAACCGCCCCGGCGACGGCGGGTCTTTTGCTCTTCGCCTTCCTGGTTGGTTTCCAGAAAATGGGTGTCGTGGGTTTTGATGGCCTTGGTTACAGCTACAGCTTCCTTCTCTGCGCTATACAGGTTCATGACGCTGAGGGCATCGCCCAGGGTCTTGTGTACTTCCTCTTCCTTATCTACCAGTTTCTTGAGAATAGCCATGTCGCTGCGAACACTGTCGCTCGTACTCTTGGCTATCAGATAATAGATGTATGGAGTCTCTTTCTGACCATAGCGGTCGATGCGTCCGTTTCGCTGTTCCAGGGTAATCAGACTCCAAGGAATATCGTAGTTGAACATCAAGTGGCAGTAATAATGCAGATTGACACCTTGTGAACCGGAGTCGGAAGACAGGAACACACGTATCTTGCTGTCTTCCTTGCCGAAGTCAGCCACCAGTTCTTCCTGTTCGGTATCCGACAGACTGCCGTTGAAGAGTACAATCTGGTCATCTTTCATCTTGAAGTCTTCTTTCAGGCGGGCAGCCAGATAGTTCATGGTCTCGATGCGTTCGGTGAACACCACGATACGCTCATCTTTCTTGGTACCTTTCCACTTGAGTTCCTTCAACTTGTTTCTGAAGGCTTCATAGCGGGAGTCAATCTGCAGCTGGTTCATCTCTTCCAGGATTCCTTTCAGATTCTCCAGTTCCTCGGTATTGTTGTGGTCCTTTGCCAGTCGGTTGTTGACTGCCTTCAAAGCAGCCGCAGGACTGGAAAGGAAGGTCTTGAACAGGGAGAAGGCAAAGAGGAGATCCCGATGCTCCTCATCGGTCTCATCCTTCAGGGAGCGGAATTTAATCTTCTGTTGCAGGGCAAGCAGCGCCTCTTCCTGAGGAGCCAGTTCCACATCAACAGAAATCACCTTTCGTTCCTGGAAGTTCTGTCGGATGTTCTCGTCTTCTATATCGTTTTTGAAACGGCGCACGTAATACTTCTCTACATCTTCCTTGGTATATTCTCCATCACGAGGGATGGAAGTAGGTTCAAGCATACGCATCAGATTGGCAAATGATTCTGCCGAACCATTATGAGGTGTGGCTGACGTGAGAATCAGACTGTCGCAATGGTTGGCAAGGAATTGAGCCAATTGGCCACGAAGACTTCCTTCATTGGCTACCGTATGGCATTCGTCAATGACGATGATGTCCCAGCGGGTCTTTTCCAGCCAGGCACGGAACTTACCGTTATTCTTCAACGTATCGATAGAGATAATGGTCTTGTCATAGTAGTCGAAAGGATTCTTGTTCATCGGAATGTTCATGCGGATATGATCCACGCCGGTACTGTCGAGACGCATCAGTGGGATAGCAAAACGATTCCACAGTTCTTCCTGGAATTGGGCAAGAATACTTTTCAAAGCACATACAAGGATACGGCGGCCTCTTCCTCGGCGTATCATTTCGCTGAGGAAGATTCCCACCTCTATGGTCTTTCCCAGACCTACGCCATCTGCAATGAGTAGGCGAGGGCGTGGCAGTTCAAGTGCTTTCAATGTAGGTTCCATCTGATAGTCGGCTACATTGAAGGCACCTTTTTGAGCAACGCAAATCTTCTTGGAATAATAGTCGTTGCCACGGATGGTTGATTCTATCAGCAATCGGGTGGCACGGCATTGCGGACTGTCATCTGCTACTAACTGGGTGTTGGTGGCAGAGACAATCATGATTTTGTTGTTGTTTTCTTCTTCGATTTTGGTGTCGAAGATATAGTGTTTGTTTGCGACAAGTTCGCTGAGACCATCGGCATATAGAATTTCCTTGCCATCGTAGTTTCTTTCAACACGAGTGATTCGGAACTCTTCGCCTCTGACACAGATTCTTTGTCCTGATGAGAATGCTGTCATATACCTGTATATTTTATGCTTTTTCGTGCAAATTTAATAAAAATGTAGAAGATGGGCAAATTTTGATGGCAGAAAATCGCATAAATGGCAGCATTTTCTAGATTTATACGAAAAAGCCCCAACCTTATGCGGGACATAAGATTGGGGAGTGGAAATGAAAGTATATGAGATGAGTACGGAAAATTATATGTGGAAATGGATGGAGGTGAGCCACTTCTTGACATTAAAACATGGACACTCCTTGTGAACGCCAGGGAGATCTCTATGACCCAGGATCTCGGCTTCAGGATAGTCGGTGCAGAGACTCTTCAGAAGCTCTCTCATGGCAGCCTTCTGGGCTGGCGTGCGGGTGTCGGCAGGATGACCATTGGCATCCAGACCACCCTCGTAACAGATGCCGATACTGCGGGCGTTGTAATGACGGGCATGTGCGCCAGGCTCCGACTCCGGACGGCACGGATAAATCACTCCGTCCTTCGTGATGTAATAGTGATAACCGATGTCACGGAAACCACGGGCTAAATGACATGCCTCCAACTCGCCTACCGTGAAGTCCTGGGTAACTCGGGTGGCACTGCAGTGGATGACGATTAAATTGATCTTTCTGTTCTTGATCATAGGCAACTCTTGTTAATGATTACTGAATAACGATTTCTGAATAACGATTTCTGAATACTGATGCGGGATTCATTACAATCCCTTGCAGCTCTGCACGCAGACGGCAGAAGCGATGGCGGTAAGTACTGTGATGATAAGATTGATGATCTTCTTGATGGTTTCTTTTCTCATGGTCTGATGATTTACTAAAAATTGATTTACTAATACTTGATTTACTAATACTTGATTTACTAAAACTTGATTCAACTAAAAAGTTCATAACCTGGGAGATATCCTAAGAAGGAAACCCTATAACCCAGGCACCCGTGCAGAGCTTGCTTTTGATGATTGTTGCAGATGATTCCTGCCTCTTGATGCTCTCGGAATGCCCCTGACGCCATACGGCTCCCTTCTTTCAGATTTTACGATTCTCGGCTAAAAATTTACGTTGTCGCCGCCTTCTTCTGTAGAACCGCTATCCGTGGTTCCGCCGCCACCCTGCTGGGTGTTATCGGTGTTGCCACCACCACCTCCGGTAGTCTGGCTGCCACCACCTGATGGGTTGTCCTTGCCGGCATCATCCGGATTCTCCGAATTCCCCGGATTGCCCGTTGCAGGAGCTGCCAGATTGATGAGCTTGATAGAGGTGTCAAGGTTCTCGGTCTTGAGCTCGCCAGTGGCTCTGGCTCTCAACTTCAATCCCAAGATGTACTTCGCCACGTTGTAGTTCTCCTTGGTAGGTGCACCGCCCTTCACCTTCAGTCCGAGGGAGAAAATAGCTATGTCGGCAAATTTTACATTTTTACCCAAGAGGAGCAACTCCTTGGTGCAGGCAGCTGCATCGGTAAGCATGCCGAGGATGGCACCCTTGCTGTAAGGGGTGTTGTGGCTAGCCATGTGAGCGGCGAGCTCTTCGAGTC
>OARK01000021.1_pt1 | contig 44320 bp, 33 predicted proteins | sample 1475711 | NCBI WGS metagenome assembly OARK01 (sample SAMEA3360700, study PRJEB22359) | human gut metagenome | biome: ENVO:urban biome; feature: ENVO:human-associated habitat; material: ENVO:feces | place: Bangladesh | collected 2011 | reverse complement strand
TGTTCTTATGTTCCCGCGGTAAGCGGCTAACACGAACGTTATCTTCTGTTCTTATGTCCTTATGTTCTTCTGTTTTCCGCGTTAGCGGCAGATCTCATAACTCACAAACAATATTTGCACATCAGCGAGCAAGACCCGCCTTGCGCGCTCAATATCCGTAGCTCACACTCGCCACAGCGCCCGAGGCCACATGGTAGTTGCACAATGTCACATTGTTGGCATGCACACCATACTCAAAGGTAGTGGTGGTAGCGGCCGTAGGCACCGCGGCATCGGGATACTCGTAGGTAATGCTCTGCGGCAGCATGGTGGGTGCCTTGCCAAGCAAACCGGCGTAGTAGAGGTGTTCAAAGCCGTCGATGCCCATTTCCTTGCTCACGGTGGGCGGCATGTGGCCATTCACATTTTGCTGCGCCGACTGCGTAAAGGTGAGCAACACGCGGCGGCTGTCGGTGCCATTGTACACAATCTGCTGCAGCGCGCCCGCCGGGGTGTAGCTGATGGTGGCCGACGACCTGTACTCTGTCAGCTCGCCCAGCGAACTCTCGAATATGGTACGCGTCCACGACACCATGCGGCCGTCGCTGTTGTACTGAAAGTGGTACACGTTGCGGTTTACCGTCATCTGGCCCACAAGGCCCTGCATGTTGAGTTGCAGACCAACGCGCTCGCCACTCGTGTTGCTCATTTTCACCGATGTGGGGCCGTAGCTGAGGGTGCTGGTGTAGCTGAAGGTGCGGTCGGTGTCGGCGCTTGGCTTGCGCAGTGTGCCTGCGGCCTGGGTCAGACGGCCGTCGTTGTAGGTGAATGTCCAGTCGTAACCGCTCTCAATGCTTCCCAGACGGCTGATGCTGCGCACGGCCTTGCCCGTAGTGGCGGGCAGGTTGGGGCGCATGGGCGCGGGGTCGTCGTTGCTGCAAGCGGTAAATGTGCCAAGAGCAAGGGTGGCGGTAAGTATGAAGGCAAGGGGGTGTTTCAGTATCATGATAGTTGTGTTATATATATTATATATAGGTATATTAAGTGCGCACAAACTTAGGCAATTTTGCCGACATAGCGTGCTCCGCCCTGACACAAATCGCCGGCGGTTGTCAAACTTTTTGCAAACTGTAGCGTACGTGTGCACACTGCCACGCCCACTCACTGCCCTCTCACTCATACTCCTTGGCCTGACACTCGCCGCGCAACACAGCCAGCGCATTGAGCGCAAGGGCCTCCATCTCGTCCTCACCCGGAAACACGTGCACCGGTGCCAGATAGCTTACGCGCTGCTTGATGCCCTCGGTGATGTAGGTCGAATGGGCCATGCCGCCAGTGAGCAGAATGGCGTCTACCCGGCCGCAGAGCACGGCACCCTCGGCAGCTATCTGCTTGGCGGTGTGGAATATCATGGCGTTGATGAGCAAGCGTGCACGCTCGTTGCCCTGCTCTATCATCTGCATTATTTGCAATATGTCGGTTGTGCCGAGGTGCGCCATCAGTCCGGCCTGTCCGGCCACACGCTTTTTGAGTTGCTCCTCGGTGTAGCGCCCGCTGTAGCACAGGTGTATGAGGTCGGCAGCGGGCAGTGTGCCGGCTCTTTCGGGCGAAAGCGGCCCCTCGCCGTCGAGGGCATTGTTGGCATCGATGGCGCGCCCGTGCTCATGCGCCGCCACGGATATGCCTCCACCCAGATGGCAGACAATGAGGTTGAGGTCGTTGTAGCTGCAGCCCACCTGGCGCGCATAGCGGCGGGCAATGGCGCGCTGGTTGAGCGCATGCCAAATGGCCAGACGCGGCATGAGAGGCGAACCGCTCACCCGGGCCTCGGGCACGAGTTCGTCCACCGTCACGGGGTCGGCTATGTAAGCCTGGCACCCGCCACCCTGCTCCTTGGCCAGTTCATAGGCCAGTATGCAGCCCAGGTTACAGGCGTGCTTGCGCAGGGCATAGTAGGTTTCAAAGCACATTTTGCGGTTGACGCGGTACACGCCGCCGGGAATGGGCTTTATCAGTCCACCCCGGCCTATAATGGCGTCGAAGCGCAAAGGTATGTTGTTCTGCGCCAGCCAGTCGGTCACGAGTTGGCGGCGGAAGTCGTGCTGGTCAATTATTTGGGCGTAGGCAGCCAGCTCGTCGGGGGTGTGGCGTATGGTGCTCACGCAGAGGGGGCGCTCGTTTTCATAGACGGCCACCTTGGTGGAGGTGGAGCCGGGGTTGATTACAAGTATATGGTATGGAGGCATGGGGTTGAAAGGAGGTGTGTGGGGGAGCGGCAGTTGTCAATGTGCTAATTAAGGCTCATGGCGGCAAGGGCAAGACTGTGGTATTTTGCCTCGAGCGAGTCGCCGCGCGAGGGCAGCACCACAGGAGCCGTAGTGCCCTGCAATGTGCCGGCCACCCGGGCCGAGGCGAACAATGACAGGGCCTTGTACATCAGGTTGCCGGCCTCGATGTCGGGCAATATCACGGCATCGGCCTCACCACCCACGGGCGAGGTTATGCCCTTTACGGCAAGGGCCACAGGGTCGCATGCGGTGCGCAGGTCGAGCGGACCGTCAACTATCACACGCCCCCACTCGCCACGGGCGGCACGGCTGCAAATGTCGCCATAGCCCATGGTGTGCGGAAACTTGTCGCTCACCGTCTCGGCACAGTGCACCAGGGCTATGCGCGGCTCGTCTATGCCAAAGGCGTGGAGCATCTGCGCCATGTAGCCCACTTGGGCCATGCGTTGCGCCTGAGTGGGATAAGGTATGACGGCGGCGTCGCTGAAAAACAGCAGTTTGTGATAGCTTGGTATTTGCGCCACGGCTATATGGGTGAGCACCTCGCCACGCGGCAGTATGCCCCACTCCTTGTTGAGCACGGCGCGCAGCAGTGTGTCGGTGTGCAGCAGTCCCTTCATCAGCAGGTCGGCCTGGCCCTGGCGCACCATGGTCACAGCCAGCTCGGCTGCCTCTATCTGCGAGCCGGCCTCGATGTAGCTCACACGGCCGCCCGACCATGCACTGACGCAAGGCTGCTGCCTGACTGCCGCACAATCGCCCACAAACAGGGCCTCGACAAATCCGGCCTCAACCGCACGCATCACGGCACCGGCCGTGGAGGCATCGCTGCCACACACCACTGCCAAACGGCACACGCGGCGCAAACCGGCCAGGTGGGCTGTCATGTCATCAAAAGTTCGGATAGGTTGCATTGGTAAGTAGGTATTAACACGATGCTGGGCATCGGTATAGTGTTTGCTAAGCGCAAAACTACAAATAAAGCGGCAAATATTGCACACTTGGCCGCCTAATATGCAACATTCGGCACACTTTTGCGGCGTTTTGCGGGGACTGTAACGCGCATTCGACAAAAAATTGCTACTTTTGCCCTATCAAAACCACGAGCCCCCGTAGTTCAATGGATAGAACACCGCTCTCCTAAAGCAGTGATCTGAGTTCGATTCTCAGCGGGGGTACTGTGTAAAGGGTGGTTCTAAAAATTCTGTTTTTAGAGTTCTGCTATTCTGGAATGTGATTTGCACGCTCTCGAAAGTGCCTTTTTGAAAGTATGTTCGCTCACATAGCCCGCTATGCTCCCTTACATACTTTCAAAAATACACTTCCGATAGCGCACAAATCCCTATTTCAGAATTATTAGAACCACCCTAAAGCGGTCCGCCGCAATGCAGATGTGCAAATGTAAAGATGTGCCGACAGGCCGATAATATATACCTTATATTGTCAGCACGCCAGGCCGCTCTGCATTTGCACATTTGCGCATTTACACATATACATACACACATCAAATATTCCCCCCTGCACATACCCCTACCCCATGGCTGAGACTCTTACACCGATGATGAAGCAGTTCTATGAACTGAAGGCCAAAAACCCCGACGCCATACTGCTATTCCGCTGCGGCGACTTTTACGAAACCTACGACAACGATGCCCAAACCGCCTCGAAGGTGCTGGGCATCACCCTGACACGCCGCAACAACAAGGGGCAGGCGGCAAGCACCGAAATGGCCGGCTTTCCCTACCACGCACTCGACACCTACTTGCCAAGGCTCATACGTGCAGGCTACCGCGTGGCCATCTGCGACCAGCTTGAAGACCCCAAACTGGCCAAAAAGCTTGTCAAACGCGGCATTACCGAGCTTGTAACACCCGGTGTGGCCATGGCCGACAATGTGCTCAACGCCCGCGAGAACAACTTTCTGGCTGCCGTACACTTTGGCGCACAGGCCGTAGGCATATCGCTGCTCGACATATCGACGGGCGAGTTCCTCGTGGCCGAAGGCACCACCGAGTACATTGACAAACTGCTGGCTGGCTTTGCACCGAAAGAGGTGCTCGTGCAGCACGGGCTGAAAGGGCGCTTCGAGGGGCTTTACGGCCAAAAGTACTTTGTGTTCGACCTCGACGACTGGGCCTTCACCACACAAACGGCTAACGAAAAACTCACGCGCCACTTCCAGGTGCGCAACCTCAAGGGCTTTGGGGTAGACCACCTGAAGGACGGCGTGGTGGCCGCCGGCGCCATCATGTGCTACCTCGAAATAACGCAACACAAGCACACTTCGCACATCACCACCCTGCGCCGCATCGAGGAGGACGGCTACGTAAGGCTCGACCGCTTTACCACACGCAACCTCGAGCTGGTAGCCCCCATGGCCGAAGGCGGCACACCGCTGCTCGCCGTTATCGACCGCACCCTCACCCCCATGGGCGCCCGCATGCTGCGCCGTTGGCTGGTGTTCCCACTACGCTCGGTGCAGGCCATCGTGGCGCGGCAGGACGGTGTGGAGCACTTCTTCAAGCACCCCGACTTTCGCGAGCTGTGCGAGATGGAACTGCCCAAAATAGGCGACATGGAGCGCATAGTGAGCAAGGTGGCAGTGGCGCGCGCCAATCCGCGTGAACTGCAGCAACTGCGCTGCGCACTCGAAAGCACCGCCACGCTCAAGTATGCCTGCGACCACGCCGACGGCTGCCAGGCCATAGCACAGGTGGGCAGCCAGCTCAACCCCCTGGCCCCACTGCGCGACCACATCAAGGCCACGCTGTGCCCCGACCCGCCAGTGCTCGTCAACAAGGGCGGCGTGATAGCTGCCGGCGTGAGTGCCGAGCTGGACGAACTGCGCCACATACAAACATCGAGCAAGGAGTTCCTGCTGCAAATACAGCAGCGCGAGAGCGACGCCACCGGCATACCGAGCCTCAAGATTGGGTTCAACAACGTGTTTGGCTACTACATCGAGGTGCGCAACACCTACAAGGACAAAGTGCCACAAGAGTGGGTGCGCAAGCAAACTCTGGCTCAGGCCGAACGCTACATCACACAGGAGCTGAAGGAACTTGAAGACAAAATACTGGGTGCCGAGGACCGCATACTCGACCTCGAGGCACGCCTCTACGCCAACCTCGTGGCCGAGGTGTCGCAACACATCACCCCACTGCAGCACACTGCCGCCGCCCTGAGCCACCTCGACTGCCTGCAGAGCCTGGCCGCCGTGGCACGCGAGCGCCACTACGTGCGCCCTGTGGTTGACGACAGCCTCGTCATCGACATACACGAGGGGCGCCACCCCGTAATCGAAACGCTCATGCCGCCGGGCGAGGAGTATGTGTCGAACAGTGTAGAGCTCGACACCAAGGGCCAGCAAATAATCATCGTTACCGGTCCCAACATGGCGGGTAAAAGCGCCCTGCTGCGCCAAACGGCCCTCATCACCCTCATGGCACAGACCGGCTCATTTGTGCCCGCCGCATCGGCACACATCGGATTGGTTGACAAGATATTCACGCGTGTGGGTGCAAGCGACAACATATCGGTGGGCGAGAGCACCTTCATGGTCGAAATGAGCGAGGCGGCCAACATCATGAACAACCTGACGGAGCGCTCGCTTGTGCTGTTCGACGAGCTGGGACGCGGCACATCTACCTACGACGGCATATCCATAGCGTGGGCCATAGTAGAGTACATTCACGAAAACGCCAAGGCGCACGCACGCACGCTCTTTGCCACCCACTACCACGAGCTTAACGAAATGGAACGCCTGTTTCCACGCATCAAAAACTGGAACGTGTCGGTGCGCGAGGTTAACGGCCGCGTGGTGTTTCTGCGCAAGTTGCAACGCGGCGGTTCGGAGCACTCCTTCGGCATACACGTGGCGCGTCTGGCGGGCATGCCGCAGAGCATTGTCAACCGCGCCACACAGATACTTGCCGACCTTGAGGAGGCCGGAGCCAAGGCAGGCTCAAAGGTGCCAAAGGCCGAAAGCCGCACACAGCAGCAGGAGGGCATGCAGCTCAGCTTTTTCCAACTCGACGACCCCGTGCTGGGCCAAATACGCGACGAACTGTTAGGTCTCGACGTCAACAACCTCACACCGCTCGAAGCACTCAACAAGCTGAACGACATCAAACGCATACTGAAGGGCTGACAACACGCTGCACAGAAACGCAAGCACTAAACGCAAGCATCAAACGCAAGCATCAAACGCAAGCACCAAACGCAAGCACTAATGGGGGCGACGCGTCTCGCGTCGGGAAAATAAGGCAATGTTCTTACACTATAAAGGCTCACAGACAGCAGTATTTACACTTCTGTCTGTGAGCCTTTGCCTTCAATCCCGACGCGGGACGCGTCGCCCCCATTAGTGCTTGCGTTTGGTGCTTGCGTTTGGTGGTAGCGTTTGGTGGTAGCGTTTAGTGCTTGCGTTTGGCGCTTGCGTTTAGTGGTAGCGTTTAGTGCTTGCGTTTGGTGCTTGAGGCCGTTAGCATATTGACGTTTTACCGTTTACACATTAGCACATTCGCACATTATTTCGTAAATTTGCCGCAATATCCATTATAACGCTCAATCACACACATACTCAGCGCATGAAAGAGTTTTTCCGCGTCATGCGGCACTTCGTCACACCATACAAGGGCTACCTCGCTGGCTCACTCGTGTTCAACCTGCTGTCGGCAATACTGAACGTGTTCTCATTCGTATCCATCATTCCCATGCTGCAAATGCTCTTTGGCATTGACCAGAACCGCTACGAGTTCATACCATGGTCGGCCGCCGGCATGAGCATCAAGGACATTGCCGTAAACAACATGTATTGGTACACCACCGAGCTGATGGACCAATATGGCGCCGCCACGGCACTGCTGCTCATTGGTCTGTTCCTGGTGACCGCCACACTGCTCAAAACGGGCTGCTACTTTGCCTCGGTGGCTATAATGGTGCCGCTGCGCACCGGCATTGTGCGCGACATCCGCACCCAGGTGTATCACAAAATCGTGTCGCTGCCGCTGTCCTTTTTCAGCGACGAGCGCAAGGGCGACATCATTGCACGCATGAGCGGCGATGTCAACGAGATTGAGAACTCTATTACCGGCTCGCTCGACATGCTCATCAAAAACCCCATTCTGCTCACTTGCTACTTTGGGGTGCTCATCTACACCTCGTGGCAGCTCACGCTGTTCACCATCATCGTGCTGCCGCTCATGGGCTGGCTCATGGGACGCATCGGGCGCAAACTCAAGCACCAAAGCCTCGACGCACAGAACAAGTGGAGTGAAACAATGGCACAGCTCGAGGAGACGCTGGGCGGCATGCGCATTATCAAGGCTTTTACGGCCGAGCACAAAATGACTGCACGCTTTGACCGCTCAACCAACGACTTTCGCGATGCCTCGAACCGCGTGGCCATACGTCAGGCCTCGGCACACCCGGTGAGCGAATTTTTGGGCACGGCACTCATTGTGCTGGTGCTGTGGTACGGCGGCACACTCATCTTTTCAGACCACTCACCCATCGACGCGCCCACGTTCATCTTCTACATGGTCATACTCTACAGCATCATACAGCCCTTGAAGGACTTTTCAAAGGCTTCGTATGCCATACCCAAGGGCATGGCCTCGGTTGAGCGTGTCAACAAAATTCTGAATGCTGAAAATCCCATCAAGGAGGCTGCCGAGCCTGTACACACTGAGGGATTGAAGGACGAAATAGTGTTCAAAAACGTAAGTTTCTCATACAACGGCACCACCCCCGTGCTGCAAGGGGTCGACCTCAAGGTGCGCCGCGGCGAAACCATCGCCCTTGTGGGCCAGAGCGGCTCGGGTAAGTCGACACTGGTTGACCTGCTGCCACGCTACCACGATGTGACGGGGGGCGAAATTACCATCGACGGCGTCAACGTCAAGGCGCTTGCCCTGTCGGACCTGCGACAACTCATTGGCAATGTCAACCAGGAGGCCATTCTGTTTAACGACACCTTCTACAACAACATTACCTTCGGGGTGGAGAATGCCACCATGGAGCAGGTGGTGGAGGCGGCCAAGGTGGCCAATGCGCACGACTTTATAATGGAGAGCGAGCAGGGCTACAACACCAAGGTGGGCGACCGCGGCTGCAAACTGTCGGGCGGACAGCGCCAGCGCATCTCTATTGCCCGCGCCGTGCTCAAGAACCCCGACATTCTTATTCTTGACGAGGCTACCTCAGCACTCGACACCGAAAGCGAACGACTGGTGCAGGAGGCGCTCGAAAGGCTGATGAGCACACGCACCACCATAGCCATTGCCCACCGCCTGTCGACTATCAAGAATGCTGACGAGATATGTGTGCTCTACGAAGGACGCATCGTGGAACGCGGCACACACGAGGAGCTGCTGAAACTCGGCGGATACTACAAGAGGCTGAACGACATGCAACAGCTGTAATAGTTTCGTGCATTACCATTTTAGGCATCATACAAACCATTGCTTTTGCCTATATTGCGTATAAAATCACTAAAAAGGACTGGCCATGCCTCTAATCATCACATTTTGCATCACACTTATCCCTACATTCGCATTTATAGTGTGGCTTAATACCAACCGGGGCAAGAAGTGGCTTAAGGAAATGTCATACTACCTGCGCACTATGCCCAACAACAATCATAACCCCATACTGCGCCAGGCTATGCGCCTGGTGCTGCTCTATTTAGCACTCGTGTTGGCCGGCACACTGGCCAAACCGCTGTTTGTGCTTGCACAGCCCGCCGCCGTTAGCGGCAGCACGGGCTGGAGCGGCATAGGCCAGGCCATGCTGCACGGCTTGCTGCTCGATGTGGCCACAGCGGGCTACCTCATTGCACCCGTATGGCTGCTGTGCGGCCTGGGCCTGTGGGTGAGGCTGCGCGGCTGGCGCGTGGCCTACAAGGTGTGGGCCGCTGTGGTGGGAGCCGCCCTGGCACTGGTGCTGGTGGGCGACGCCTGTCTGTATGGCTTTTGGCACACCAAACTCGACGCCACGGTGTGGAACTATCTGGCACAGCCCGAGGGCGCGCTGCAAAGTGTGAGCATGGGCTACGCCCTGTGCGCCACATTGGCCGTGGTGGCCGTGGCGGTGCTGCTCTATTACCTGCAAGTGCTCACCTTTGTGCCACGCCGCAAAGCTGCACACGCGCCCAGCCGCAAGGGGGCCACACGCCGCACACGGGGGTGGTGGACCGCTGCATGGCTCGTGGCCGGCGGACTGATATTTTTAGGCATTCGCGGCGGTGTGGGCAAGGGCACTGCCAATGTGGGCATGGTGTACTTCAGCCCCAACGCCTTTCTTAACCACACGGCGGTCAATCCGGCCTTCAGCCTCATATCGTCCACTCTCAAGGCGGGCGACTACGGGCGGCAGGCCCACTTTTTTAGCCACGACGAGCGCAAACGCATCTACAGCATGCTGGGCTACAACACCGAGAGCCTCGACACCGAGCCGCTGCTCAACACCACACGGCCCAATGTGCTGATTATACTGATGGAGGGCTGCGGCGGCACCTTTGTCAATGCCGTCGACCCCAAGAGCGACCCGCGCATCACGCCTAACCTCAACCGTCTGGCACACGAGGGGGTGGTGTTTACCCAAGCCTATGCCAACTCCTACCGCACCGACCGTGGCACGGTGTGCGCACTGAGCGGTTTCCCTTCGTTTCCCGACCTTAGTGTGATGAAGATGCCCTCGCGCTGCGAACACCTGCCAAGCATTGCCTCATCGCTCAAGGGAGCGGGCTATGCCACTGCCTATCTGTACGGCGGCGATGCCAACTTTACCAACATGAGGGGCTACCTGCAAAGCACTGGCTACGACCGCATTGAGGGCGACGAGAGCTTTCCGGTGGCGGTGCGCCGCACACACAACTGGGGCGTGACCGATGCCATTGCCTTTGACACACTCTACCAGCGCATCATGCGTCTGCCGCAAGGCCGCCCGTGGCACGTCACCTTTCAGACGCTGGCCAGCCACGAGCCTTGGATTGTGCCCTACAACCGCATCAAGGGCGACAAGGTGGCCAACTCCATGGCTTATCTCGACCACTGCATAGGCATCTTTATCAGCCGTCTGCGGCAGTCGGCCCTGTGGCGCAACACGCTGGTGGTGATGCTGCCCGACCACGGGGTGAACTATCCCGAGGGCATTAGCGATGCCGACGAACGCCGGAGCCACATTCCCATCATCATGGCGGGGGGCGCACTCAAGGGCCCGCGCGTGGTGACGCAAATATGTAACCAAACGGACTTGGCTGCCACACTGCTGGGCCAACTGCAACTGCCACACAAGCAGTTTGGCATGAGCCGCGATGTGCTGAGCCGCACCTATACTCACCCCTCGGCCGTACACACATGGCAGGAGGGCACTTACTACATGGACAACTCGGGCATTTCGGTGGTTAACCTGCTCACTCAGCCGGCCAGCGTGATGCGCGAGGCGCCCCATGCCTCGCAGCAGCGTGTCAATGCAGCCAAGGCTTTGCTGCAAACGGCCTACGACCACTTTAGGGAGTTATGAGGGTTATTGGGTTAGGAGGTTAGGAGGTTAGGTTAAAGGGTTATTGGGTTAGGAGGTTAGAGGGTTAAAAAGGCACTCTGACTTGCAGGATAGCCTTCTATTTCTACTTGCATAAGGCGTCCTGCTCACAAAGGCTGCTTTTTAACCCCTCCAAGCCACGCTCACTCAAATGGGGGCGAGGCGTCCCGCCTCGGGCACAAGCTGTTACGCTGGTGATTGTGAGCGTTCTCCATTTCACCGACGCGGGACGCGTCGCCCCCATTAGAGATTAGGAGCGTCCTGCTCACAAAGGTTACTTTTTAACCTTATAACCTCATAACCCATTAACCTTATAACCTCCCTCTCCCCCAACCCTGCTCACAAGAGTTACTTTATAACCTCATAACCTCTAAACTCATAACCCCCTCCCCCCATAACCTCATAACCCCTCCTCCCCCACACGATGCACAAGATACTCATTACCGGCGCGTCCGGTTTCATAGGCAGTTTCATGGTTGAACGCGCCCTTGCCGAAGGCATGGAGGTGTGGGCCGCCGTGCGACCCACAAGCAGCCGACGCTACCTGCAAGACGGCCGCATCAACTTTATCGAACTCGACCTGGCCAACAGCACACATCTGCACCAACAGCTCGACGAGCACCTGCAAGCACAGAACGGACGCAGCTTCGACTACGTCATTCACGCCGCAGGAGCCACCAAGTGCCGTCGTGCCGAGGACTTTTTCAGCATCAATGCCGAGGGCACAGAACGCCTTGCCACATGTCTGCTCGCCACAGGAGCCTTGACAGAGGCCGGCCGACTGGTGTTCATCAGCTCGCTGAGCGTGATGGGCCCCATACACGAAAAGGATTATAAACCCATCTGCGAGGCCGACCTGGCACGCCCCAACACGGCATACGGGGCCTCAAAACTGCAGGCCGAGGCTTTGCTGGCCGACATAAAGGGCCTCAACTACGTGGTGCTGCGCCCAACGGGGGTGTATGGCCCGCGTGAACGCGACTATGCCATGATGGCCGACAGCATACGCCGCCACATCGACTTTGCCGTGGGCTACAAGCCACAGGTCATCACCTTCATCTACATGGCCGACCTGGTGGAGGCCGCCTTCCTGGCACTGACACATGGCAAGAGCGGACGCCAATACTTTCTGACAGATGGCAAGGAGTATACAAGCCGCACCTTTAGCGACCTGATACAAATGGAGCTCGGTGTACGACACGTGCTGCACATCACAGCCCCACTGTGGGTGCTGCGGACCGTAAGCTGGGTGGCCGAACGGGTGGCCCGCCTTGCTGGACGCACCTCGACGCTCAACTCCGACAAATACCGCATCATGCGCCAACGCAACTGGCGCTGCGACATATCGCCCGCACGCAACGAACTGGGCTACCGCCCGCAATGGCCGCTCGTGAGGGGCGTTAAAGCCACATTCGGCACCCCAAGCATTTAGAAAACCTTACCAACGCGTTACCACGTCAACCCATAATTCCGCCAACAGGTATCACCACACCATATATTACATAATATTATATGTCTGACACACCAGTCACCACACGCACGCATCAAGGCCCCATACTCGTAGAGTGGGCCACATTGGCATACACCCTGTTCACCACACTGCTCATTGTGCTGTTTTGGTCACAAATGGGCAACCCGCTGCAGCTGCTCGAAGGCCGCGGCATGGTAGTGGGCGGCATGGCGCTGCTGTGGTTGTTCTACCACCTGCGTCCCAACAAGTACATACTGCTGCTGCGCTACATCTTCCCCCTGTCGCTGCTCGGCTACTGGTATCCCGACACCTACGAGTTCTGCCAGTTGTTTCCCAACCTCGACTATTTGTTTGCCGCAGCCGACCATGCCCTGTTTGGTTGCCAGCCGAGCATAACCTTTGCACAGTGGTTACCCCAAAAGGTGTGGAGCGAGTTGTTCCACATGGGCTACTTTGCCTACTATCCGCTCATATTCCTCACAGTGCTCGCCCCCCTCTTCACCGACCGCAGCCAGTTCAGCCGCACGGCCTTTGTGGTGCTCTCCTGCTTCTTCCTCTACTACCTCATCTACCTGTTCCTGCCCGTGGCCGGCCCCCAGTACTACTTTCATGCCGTGGGCACGGACGTGATACAGAGCGCCCACTTTCCACAGCTCGGCAACTACTTCCGCTACCACACAGAGCTGTCTCCCTCGCCTGGCCCCGACGGTTTCTTCCGCGAGTTGGTTGAGAACACCCAAAAGACGGGCGAGCGCCCCACGGCAGCCTTTCCATCAAGCCATGTGGGCATGAGCACGGTGCTCATGCTGCTGTTGTGGCGTAACCGCCGCTACCTGTTTGCCATAGCCTTTCCGTTCTACATTTTTCTGTGCTGCGCCACAGTATATATTCAGGCACACTATCTGGTCGACGTGTTCGGTGGTTTGGTAACCGCCCTCATCTTCTTCAAACTGACAGATTGGACGTACACGAGATGGCGGAAGATTAGAGTAGAGGGTTAAGGGGGTTAGAAGGTTAAGAGGTTAGAGGGTTAGGGGGTTAAAAAGGCACTTTGACTTATTGCCCACGAGATTGGTAGTATAACCAGTCTTACCCACAAGAGTTACTTTTTAACCCACTAACCCCCTAACCTCTTAACCCCCTAACCTCTTAACCCTTTAACCTCTTAACCCTTTAACCCAATAACCACTTAACCCCTTAACCCACTAACCTCCTACCCTCCTAACCCACTAACCCATTAACCCCCTATTCAACATGACTATCAAGCCCATTATTACCTTGGCCCTGGCGGCCATGACGCTTGGCGCTGCCGCACAGACGGTGAGCGCGGGCAAAGGCGGCATCACTACCGAAATGCTGCAACAAATCAAAAAAGCCAACAAGACCACCCCGGCCGACCGCGCACTGCGCAACGCCCTGGCCGGCACAAGCATCAACCAGCTTGCCACCAATGCCGACAATGTCGATGCACACGACACACACTTCAGCAACGAGGTGCCGGGCAAAGGCATTACCGACCAAAAGAGCTCGGGACGCTGCTGGCTGTTCACTGGTCTCAACGTGATGCGCGCCAAGATGATACAACAACAGGGATTGGGCAGTTTCCAGTTCTCGCAGAGCTACAACTTCTTCTACGACCAGTTGGAAAAGTCGAACCTCTTCCTTCAGGCCGTGATAGACAATGCCAGCAAACCCATGGACGACAAGTTGGTAGAGTGGCTCTTCAAAAATCCGCTGAGCGACGGCGGCACCTTTTGCGGTGTGATTGACGTGGTGAGCAAGTATGGCCTTGTACCTGCCGAGGCCATGCCCGAGTCGTACAATGCCAACAACACGCAGCGCATGGCCTCGATACTGAGCCTCAAGCTGCGCGAGTACGGCCTTACACTGCGCAAAATGGCCGCTGCGGGCAAGAAGGGTGCCGAACTCGAAAAGCAGAAGGTGCAGATGCTCGCCACCGTTTACCACATACTGTCAATATGCCTTGGCGAACCCGTGCAGCAGTTTACGTGGACACCGCGCGACGCCAGCGGCAAGGCACTGGCCGAGCCACAGCTGTACACGCCCCAGGAGTTCTATAAGAAGTATGTAGGCACCGACCTCAAGGGCTCGTATGTCATGCTCATGAACGATCCCTCGCGCCCCTACCACAAAACGTACACCATCGACATGGACCGCCACTCATACGACGGCATGCAATGGACATACCTCAACCTGCCCGTCGACGAAATCAAGGCCATGGCCATAGCCTCTATCAAGGACTCGGTGATGATGTACTTCTCGTGCGATGTGGGCAAATATCTCGACTCAAAAACGGGTGTGCTCTCGCTCAAAAACTACGACTACGAGTCGCTCTTCGGCACCACCTTCCCCATGACCAAGGCCGAGCGCATCAGCACATTTGCCTCTGCCTCGAGCCACGCCATGACACTTATGGCTGTTGACCTCAATGCACAGGGCAAGCCCAGAAAGTGGATGGTAGAAAACTCGTGGGGCGCCTCGTCGGGCTACAACGGCCACCTTATCATGACCGACGAATGGTTTGACGAGTACATGTTCCGCCTGGTAGTGGACAAAAAGTATGTGCCGGCCGCCACGCTCGAGCTGCTCAAGCAAAAGCCCGTCAAACTGCCCGCCTGGGACCCCCTCTTTGCCGGCGAGGAATAACTCCGCGCGCCGCGCCCCCACGCCTCGGCATACAAGTCCAAAGGCGTGACACAACAAGACACAAAAAAGTGGCAGAGCCCCCTTTCCTAACAGGGCTCTGCCAATAGTTTTTGCATCTCTTTCTTGCGATTTTTATAATCACTTACAGTTACATTGCATACATGCGGCAACGTTTTACCTTGTGTTTTAATGTTGCAAAGAGCGCCCCTCAAGCAACGCCTGCCAAGCATTGCAGCGCTCAAGCAGCTGCGCAAGCGCAAGCAACGCATTTACCGTGCCGTAACTGCCACCGTGGCAGCCATACTGCTGGCACTGGCCGGCTGGGGAGTGTACATTTCGCAGGAGGATAACGGACGGCCGCGCTTCGAACAGGTGGCACAGTTCCAAGTGGCCAACATAAAATACACCTCGTGGGGCGGGCTGGCCGCATCAGCACAGTTGGCCTACGCCAAAGAGAAGAACGTTGTAGTGCCGGCAAGCGTCACTCACAACGGGCTGACATACTTGGTGAGCGAATTGGGCTTCAACAGTTTCAGGCACGACACTCTGCTGCGCAAGGCTGTAGTGCTGTGCGAGGCCGACACTATGAACATACTGGCGGGAGCCTTCAAAGGGTGCAACAATCTGAAGGAGCTGTACCTCATATCGAGCAAGTTCGTAGGTATTGGCAGCGATATATGGAAGTGCCCCATCGACTCGCTATTCGACGCGCACCACTACAACGACGTCACACTCTACGTGCCTGCCGCACAACTGCAGTTATACCGCCGCAGCGCATGGAGCAAATTCAAACATATCAAGCCTGTCGTTAAGTAGGCTCGCAATAGCACACACATATTATTAGGCGAAGGGGTTCAAGCACCAGACGCTACTTCAAAACGCTACCTCAAAACGCAAGCACAAAACGCAAGCACAAAACGCTAGCTTACAACGCAAGCACAAAACGCTAGCACTAATGGGGGCGACGCGTCCCGCGTCGGAAATAAAGAAAGGTGAAAACAAGCTCTGCGAAATAAGTAGCTGCATCTTTTTCCGACGCGGGACGCGTCGCCCCCACTAGTGCTTGCGTTTTGAGGTAGCGTTTGGTGCTTGTGCAGTTAGTGGGTTATAGGTGCACAAAGTGCAGGTGCACAGCCCTAAATATTTGTTTGGTGATTTTGCCTGCACCTTGCACTTTTTGTCGTAACGCGTTGGTAGCCAATGCTTTCGCGTGTGTAGGCAGTAGTCGCTTTTGTGTACACACCTGCCTGCACAAGATGCTTGCACACCCAGGCATAGCAGTGTTTGCGGTTGTGCCATGGCGGTGTTTGTGTATGGGGAGGTAGAATATTCGGTTGCTCCGAAAGCTCTTTCTACCTGCCTATGTTGTGATACGTGGCAGTAGTGTAAGTGCAGACAAGTGCAAGCACTGTGTAGGTGCAGTGCAGGTAAAGTGCAGGTAAAGTGTAGGCATAGTGCAGGTGTGCATACACTGCGTAATACTCTGATATTCAGCTTGTTATAAGCAAAAAGTGCAGGGTGCAGGCACTTTTGCGTTTCTTGTTTGCAGTTAAAGCCGCTAACGCGGGAAGCAGAAGAACATAAGGACATAAGAACATAAGATAACGTTCGTGCTTGCCGCTTACCGCGGAGACATAAGAACATAAGCTACATAAGAAACATATAAGGCCGCTGCGCGGCTGACGGCCACGGACTATCGTCCGGGTGGCCTCAAGAAACATAAGGGCTGACGCCGTAGCGTGGCTTGGCAGCCGCTAACGCGGCAAACAGAAGAACATAAGGACATAAGGGCTGACGCCGTAGCGTTACTATATGTAATACTACGGCGTCAGCCCTTATGTTTCTTAGGCCACGCGGACGTTAGTCCGTGGCCAGCCGCGCAGCGGCCTTATATGTTTCTTATGCAGCTTATGTTCTTATGTCTCCGCGGTTAGCGGCTAACACAAACGTATCTTATGTTCTTATGTCCTTTTGTTCTTATGTCTCCCGCGTTAGCGGCGGCTGAGGTAGCGCACGGGGTACCATACGGCGAGAGAGCCGACTACGACTACGGTGAGGAGCACGATGAGCACGTCGAGGGCATGGACACTGACGGGATAGGCGTCGATGATGAAGTTGCCACCCGACGAGGAGAGGCTGATGAAACCGAAGGTTTGCTGCAGCCAGCACAGCAGGAGGCCGAGCACTATGCCAATGACGGCACCTAAGAGGGTGATGAGACGGCCCTCGTAGAGGAAGATGCGGAATATCATGCTGTCGGTGGCTCCAAGATGGCGCAGGGTGGCCATGTCGCCACGCTTTTCGATGATGAGCATGGACACTGAACCGATGATATTGAAACAGGCTACCATGACGATGAAGGTGAGGAAGAGGTAGGCCATGAGTTTTTCGATTTGCATGACGTTGAACACGTCCTGCTGCTGCTCAAGCTGGTCCTGCACCTTGAAACGGCTGCCTGCCACCTGCTGCATGCGCGACTTGACGGCCTGGAGGTCGGCCCCGGGACGTAGTATTAGCTCAAGACCGCTCACGCAGCCGGGCTGCTCGAAGAGGGCTTGGGCAAAGGTGAGGGAGGTGATGAGGTAGTTGTCGTCGTACTTGCGCTGGTTGACGTTGAAGCAGACGCGGGGGGAGGTGATGTCGAGGGCGTTGATGCTCTCGCCGGGGTTGGCCAGGTTGATGCGCTCGCCCTTGCGGGGGGCGCATATCTGGAGTGTGCCGTAGTCGATGCTGCCCATGGCGGAGGCCAGGCCGATGCCGGGTATACCGTACTCGATGGTGCCGCGGTGGAGCTGGTAGGTGCCTGTGCCGTAGAGTATGGAGCGTATGCCGGTGACGTGGTCGTAGTGGTCGTCGACGCCCTTGAGGGTGATGATGGTGGGACGGCCGCGGAAGAGTATGAGGGCGTTGTCCTCGAGGCAGTATGAGGCTGCCTCTACCTCGGGCATGGTGGCCATGCGCTGCAGGGCGGGGTCGTCGGCGGTGACGAGTTTGCCCTGTGTGGGCACTACCTCGATGGGGGGATCGAAGGCGGTGTAGAGGGAGCCGATGAGGTCGTGAAAACCATTGAACACGCTCAGGGTGCAGAGCAGGGCTGCCGTGCCGAAGGCTACGCCTGTGACGGCTATGCCGGATATGATGTTGATGCTGGCCACGCGTTTGCGCGAGAAGAGGTAGCGCAAGGCCATGAACCATGGCAGGCGTTGGCTGTTAAGCATGGCTCGGGGTGGTGTCGTCGGGTTGTGGTTTGTGTGTGCCTTCGTTGAGCAGGCTGTCGATGTGGTCGAGGTAGTCGAGGGAGTCGTCGATGAAGAACTTTAGCTCGGGTATGATGCGGAGCTGGTGGCGCACGCGTGTGCCGAGTTCGTAGCGCACTTGCCGGGTGTTGGCGTTGATGTTGTCGAGTATTTCGTGGGCGCGCTCTGAGGGGAATATGCTCAGGTAGCCGCGGGCTATGCTGAGGTCGGGACTTACGCGCACGGCGCTTACTGACACGAGCACGCCGTGGGTGGCTTGTGTCTGACGCTGGAATATGTCACTTAGCTCCTTCTGTATCAATCGAGCTATCTTTTGTTGTCTTGTTGTTTCCATATTTGTAAGTGTGTGTTATTGATTGGGGGTAAAGAGTTTTTTTGGGGGGGCAAGCACGAAACGCAAGCTCTGGATATGAGCACCAAACGCTAGCACTGAATATGAGCACAAGACGCTCGCTCTAATGGGGGCGACGCGTCTCGCGTCGGTGCTACTCAAGCACCCAGGCACTAACCGCTAACGCGGAAAACATAAGAACATAAGGACATAAGAACATAAGTGTTTCAAGACATACGGGCATGGACTTGCGTCCATGTGCCCTCAAGAACATAAGGGCTACGCCGTTACAACCTCGAGCGTCATATTATATATGTAAGGAAGCAAAAGCACCAAGCACGCTACGGCGTCAGCCCTTATGTTTCTTGAGGCCACATGGACGCAAGTCCGTGGCCGTCATCCGCGCAGCGGCCTTATGTGTTTCTTATGTGAACTTATGTTCTTATGTTTCCGCGGTAAGCGGCTAACACAAACGTTATCTTATGTCCTTATGTTCTTATGTCCTTATGTTTCCCGCGTTAGCGGTTAGTGGCTGAGTTGTACCGACGCGGGACGCGTCGCCATTAGAGCTAGAGTTTGTGCTTGAGTTTGTTGCCAGCGCCCTGTGCCTGCCGCCTACCCGCGGTCGTCCTCGATGCTTGCTGTGGCGCGGGCCAGCCATATTTTGTCGGCCTCGTCGGTGAGCAGCGGCATGAGGCGGCGGCGCACCACCATGTGGTAGGCGTTGATTTGCTCCACCTCGTCGGTGGTGAGCATATCGCGCTCTACGGCACGCAGGTCGTAGGGACAGAGGGTGAGGGTTTCGAAACGCAAGAAACGGCCGAAATCCGTCTCACGCGACGGTACGCAAAGGAGTGTGTTTTCGATGCGCACGCCAAAGCGCCCTTCAACATAGATGCCGGGCTCGTCGGTAATGGTCATGCCGGGCTCGAAGGGTATGAGTGTGCAGGGACGCACATTTTTGCGTATCTGGTGCGGACCCTCGTGCACACACAGGTGGGAACCCACGCCGTGACCCGTGCCGTGGCCAAAGTCGTAGCCGGCAGCCCACATGTCCTGGCGTGCGGCAAGGTCGAGCTGCAGACCCGTGGTGCCCTCGGGAAACTGCAGGTGAGCCAGTCGCAGATGGCCCTTGAGCACAAGGGTGTAGACGCGGCGCTCCTCGGCGGTGAGGTTGCCAAGGGCTATGGTGCGTGTGAGGTCGGTGGTGCCGCAGTCGTACTGTGCTCCGCTGTCGAGCAAGAGCAGGCCGTGGGGGGTGAGGCGCACATTGGTGTGGGGGGTGGCCTCGTAGTGTACTATGGCTCCGTGGGCGCCACAGGCGGCTATGGTGGGAAAACTCAGTTCGCAATAGCCGGGCTGCTGGGCGCGCAGGGCGGTGAGCTTTTCGTCGGCCGAGATTTCGGTAACCTCGTTGCCGGCGGCTTGCTGCTCGTCGAGCCAGCGCAGAAATTGTACCATGGCCACACCGTCGCGCAGCATGGCCTGGCGAAAGCCCTCGGCCTCGGCCTCGGTCTTGATGGCGCGCCAGCCCTCGAGGGGCGAACTGAAGGTGGGCTGCTGCCGTGGGTCGGCACACAGCGACATGGTGGCCTGCGAGGGGTCGAGGCGTGTGGCGTGCGTGGCCACCCAGGGTGCCGCGGCCTCGTAGGGCTGCACGGCTACCCCACCCTCGTGCAGCTGGGCGCTGGCCTCGGCGGTGAGGGTGCTGGTGTGGGTAAAGAGGGTGAAGCGGTCCGTGGCGGGCTCGTAGCCCAGGTAACCCACAAACACGGGGTTGTAGGCCACATCGGCCCCGCGCAGGTTGAGCAGCCATGCCAGGTCGGCCAGGTCGGTAAAGAGGCAGGCGTCGGTCATGCCGCTCTTGCTGAGGTACTGGCGCAGGCGTTCGAGCTTTTGCTGCATGGTGGCCCCGGCATAGGTGGCGGGCTGCACCACGATGGGCTCTGCCGGCACGGCGGGACGGTCGGTCCACAGGGTGTCGAAGGCGTCGGGCAGTGCCACGTAGGCCAGTCCGTCGGCGGTCCATGCCTCCACGTCAGCCAGCGTCACCATGTCAGCCGGTGCGCTCACGCGGGTGATGCCCTGTGCCTTGAGCCACTGGGCCAAGGTGGGCGTGTCGGGGTTGCCCTCGCGCATCAGTGCAAAGGGTGTGCCGTCGAGTTGTGTGGCGGCCTGCAGCCAATAGCGCGAGTCGGTCCACAGTGCGGCAGTGCCACGGGTGGTGACCACGGCCAGGCCGGCCGAGCCGTCAAATCCCGTGAGCCACTGGCGGCACTGCCAGCGCACGGGTATGTACTCATCATTGTGCGGGTCGGCAGTGGGCACGATGTATGCCTCTACTGCCCCACCCTCGGCCCCGGCATGGCTTGCGAGCCACTGGCCAAGGGCCTCTACACGTTGGGATATTGTCATGGGTATAATAATTTACAACCTATTTGCTCAGTTCGAGCATGCGCTCGATGGGCTTGATGGCGCGTGCGGCCACCTCGGCCGGCACCTCAATTTCGGGCCACTCGTAGCGCAGCGTGTTATACACCTTTTCGAGCGTGCAGAGGCGCATGTAGTTACACTCGTTGCAGCCGCAGGTGCTGTCGTCGGGCGGCACGGGTATGAAGTGCTTGTCAGGACAGTGCTTCTGCATTTCGTGCAGTATGCCGCTCTCCGTCACCACCAGGAAGGTGTTGCACGGCGAGTCGATGGCATATTTCAGCAGTGCGGCCGTAGAGCCCACCACATCGGCCAGTTTCACCACCGCGCCGCGGCATTCGGGGTGTACCAGCACTTTGGCTCCGGGGTGTTCCTTTTTAAGTTCCACGAGTTTCGTCACCGAAAAACGCTCGTGCACATGGCAGCCGCCGTTCCAGAGCAGCATCTGGCGTCCCGTCTGCGCATTGATGTAGTTGCCCAGGTTGTAGTCGGGACCGAAGATGAGCTTGGCGTCCTTGGGGAAAGTTTCGACAATCTTTTTGGCGTTGCTCGACGTCACCACCACATCAGTCAGCGCCTTGACGGCCGCCGTGGTGTTGACATACGACACCACCTGGTAGCCGGGGTGCGCCTTTACAAAGTCGGCAAACTTGTCTGCCGGACAGCTTTCGGCCAGCGAGCATGTGGCATTGAGGTCGGGCACGAGCACCTTTTTCTGCGGACAGAGAATTTTGTTAGTCTCGCCCATAAAGTGCACGCCGCACATCACGATGATGTCGGCATCAGTTTTAGCCGCCTGTTGGGCCAGTCCCAGGCTGTCGCCCACAAAGTCGGCAATATCCTGCAGCACGCCCTCGGTGTAGTAGTGTGCCAGAATGATGGCATTTTTCTCCTTGCACATGCGTCGAATTTCGGCCTTGAGGTCAACGCCCTGCGGCACGGGCTCGTCAACATAGCCCTTTGCTTTCCAGCTATCTTTAATCTGTGTCATTGTCCTTGCGTTATATTCTGTGTGCAAAATTAGTGCAAGGTGAGTGAAGTGCAAAGTGAAAGTTCTTAAAACTTTTGACTTTGCACTTCCGAACCACAAACATGCTAACGAACTCAAGCACCAAACGCAAGCACTAATGGGGGCGACGCGTCTCGCGTCGGGGATAGTGCTACTGTTATTTAGTAGGGCTTGTGTCTTTCCTTTTTATTTTCCCGACGCGAGATGCGTCACCCCCATTAGTGCTTGAGTTTGGTGGTTGAGTTTAGAGCTTGCGTTTGGTGCTTGAGTTCTATCGCATGTTCATGTTTTACCAACCAGCAATACCCGTTTTTTGCCTGGCACCTCCCAACCGCAAAAGTTCAAAAATCCTAAAAAAGCGCACAAGCCGAAAGATGTATCAAAAAAATAACGCGTCGCATATACCATAATTCGCGAAAGTTTGTAATTTTGCGGCGTGATACGACACACACCCCCTCCGGTGTGCAACCGTACACACCATACAGACACACATATATAACCAATATATATAGTAATACAACTATGGCATACTTAAGCAATGAGAAACTCGTCATTGTCGGCGCAGGCGGCATGATCGGTTCAAACATGGTACAGAGCGCTTTGATGCTCGGCCTTACTCCCAACATCTGTCTTTACGATATCTACGAACCGGGCGTACACGGCGTGTTCGACGAAATACAGCAGTGCGCATTCCCCGGAGCTAACGTAACCTACACCGTCGACCCCAAAGAGGCCTTTACCGGTGCCAAGTACATCATCTCATCAGGTGGTGCACCCCGTAAGGACGGCATGACACGTGAGGACCTGCTCAAAGGCAACTGCAAAATTGCTGCCGAATTTGGCGACAACATCAAAAAGTACTGCCCCGATGTAGAGCACGTAGTCGTTATCTTCAACCCTGCCGACGTTACTGCCCTTACAGCACTTATCCACTCAGGCCTCAAACCCAACCAGCTCACCTCACTCGCTGCACTCGACTCTACTCGCTTGCAGCAGGCTCTCGCCCACGAGTTCGGCGTACAGCAGGACAAGGTGACCGGCGCACACACCTATGGCGGCCACGGCGAACAAATGGCCGTATTTGCCTCACAGGTAAAGGTTGACGGCAAGCCCCTCTCAGAGATGGGACTCTCTGCCGAGCGCTGGGAGGAAATCAAGCACCACACCGTACAGGGTGGTTCAAACATCATCAAGCTCCGCGGCCGCAGCTCATTCCAGAGCCCTGCCTACAACGCTGTCAAGATGATCGAAGCTGCCATGGGCGGCGAACCCTTCACTCTGCCCGCAGGCTGCTACGTAAACTGCGACAAGTGTGGTTACAAAAATGTCATGATGGCCATGCCTACCACTATCGACAAAACCGGTGTGCACTTTACACAGCCCACTGGCACCGAAGAGGAAATGGCTGCCCTCAACAAGTCGTATGAGCACCTCTGCAAGATGCGCGACGAGATTGTTGAACTCGGCATCGTACCTCCCGTTGAGAAGTGGGGCGAGGATAACCCCAACTTGTAATTCATGACATACTCATACATGGACTGAATTTCATTTCTCCATTCATTTTTCCATTAAAATCCAAATATTCGTAGAGGAGACTCCACGAAGAAGATATCCCGCCGCTGTGAAGCGTCGGGATATTTTTTTGCACAAAAGCCCGCTGCCGCGAGCCTAATGTGCTAATAGGCTGGCGCCTTAGCGTTGCAAGTAGTAACGCTAAGGCGCCAGCCCTTTTTATTAGACCTATTATGCCTATTGCCTAATATGCCTACTGCCTATTATGCCTACTGCCTATTATGCCTATTGTGCCTAATATGCCTATTATGCCTATTGCCCATCATGCCTAATATGCCCATTATGCCTAATATGCCCATCATTACCACCCCCCGAGCAAAAGATAAAGGGAAGCAAGCAGCCCACCACATTGTGTGCGAGCAACATGCTCCCCTGTTTATCTTGCATAGAGCGCCTGCCAGCAAGTTAGTGCCACCCAGCCACCCCATTTTGAGAGAGAGAAAACTGAAACCATTATTCCGGGGGCCAGAAACAGCCATGCAGCACACAGGTAAAAGGCAAAGTCGTGCACCGCGCCCAGAGGCATACAGTCAAAAGTTGATTGTTTTATTAAAGATCGCTTGCGCCATTATTTCAACCCCGTGGCACGGGCGGGAGCGTTTGATTGTTTTATGATAAAGTGCAAATTGATTGTCAAAAGTCAAGAGCGAGAGACCACAGCCAGAACAGCCCGGCTCAGCGGCGCCTCAGCGCCTCATCAGCGTGTCCAGAAAGTCGTTCGTCATGTTACCCGTCAGGTTAATCAAGTCAAAGCGGCCCGAGTGCCTCATCATCAGCACCATCTCCACAATATACTTGCCCCTGCGGCGCACATACAGGCGTTTGCCAGCCCGTTCGGCGTACAACTTGTAGCGCAAGGCATTACGTTCGGCCAGCCGGCGCGCGTTAGCATAAAGGTGCGTCACATCATGCCCCGCCGTGCTGCTCACCAGCCTTATCGACTTGAGCTGCTTCAGCACCTCACGCGTGTGCGAGTCACCCTCCACATCAGGCAGCTGCATCATGCGCTCAAGCATCAGCGGCGACACCGTGGTACACTCCACCGCGCGGCCCTTGCCATAGAGCGACATAAAGCGCGAGGCAAAATCCTGCTCGCCGCCACCCTGTGCACGGGCGGCCACCGCAGCCACAAGGGCCAGCAGCAAAGTCACAAACCAATGTTTCAGTGCCATAGCCCCGCCCATCAGTTCTTGGCAGCCCTGTCAGCCGCATTATGAGTAGCAGAGTCATTCACAGCAGTCTGTGCGCCCTCCTTAAACATCTCCAGCGTGCGCATGCTCGCCTCGTAAGCCTTCTGCGGATCCTGGTACGAGTCCTTGTAAGCCGACTGGTTATAGTCCCAGCCAGCAGCCTGGTCCGTGGCCGAAGGCTGCATAAATGAGTGCTGCGCAGCCGTGCCAAGCAGCGTCACTATGGCCACAGCAGCAGCGGCGCGCCACAGCGGACGCAACCTGCGCCCCAGCGTAATGTGGTGCACCGACACCACACGCCCTGCGGCAGGAGCCTCAGCCCCGTCAGCCACACCGGCAGCTTCCATCACGCGGCGGTCAAAGTCGTCGCCCAGCGTGCTGGCGGCACATTGCTCGGTTTCATATACGAACAAAGCCCTGTAGCGCGCCAGCGCGGCCGGCACGTCCTTTTGGCTGAAAAAAGCCTTCAGTATGCGTTCCTCCTCCTCAGAGGTCTCGCAGGCCCAGTAGCGGTCAAGGAGTTGTTCAATATACTTATAGTCCATAGTTCTCAATTTTTTCGTATTGTGTCTTAACAGCCTTGCGAGCGCGGTGCAGCGTCACCTTAAAGGCGGCCTCCGTCAGCTCCATTGCCCCGGCGGCCTCGGCATAGCTCAAACCCTCAATGTCGCGCAACTGCAGCGCTGTGCGCAGCCTTTCGGGCAGAGCGTTGAATATTTGGTGCACCCGCTGCAACTTCTCGTCCCTCTCCAGCCTCTCGTCGGGCCCCGGAGCCGTGTCGCAAGCCTCCGTGCCCGCAGCCTCGAGCGGCTGGTTAGCATTTTCGGCCCGCGCCATGCGGTCGAGCGCAAGGTTGCGGCAAATGGTTATGCAGAAAGCCTCCAAGTTCTTCACCCCCACCAGCTCTGCGCGCCTTGTCCAGGCACGCACCAGCGTGTCCTGCGTCAAGTCTTCCGCCTCTTGGGCGTTGAGCGTGATGCGCAGGCCCACACGGTATATTTTATCCTTTAGCGGAAGGAGGTCTTGTCGAAAATCTATCTCTTTCATTTTTGGCTCTCTGTTATGTAGACGGTCATAGCGGCAAAAAGTTACAGCCCGCACGCACTTTTTTTCAAAAAAATGTGCGAGCGGGCTGTGTTATCAAGCCCATTATGCCTATCAAGCCTATTATGTCTATTGCCTATTATGCCTAATATGCCTATTGCCTATTATGCCCAATATGCCTATTATGCCTAATATGCCTATTGCCTATTATGCCCCCACCCCCCAAAAACACCAATGGGGGCGACACCCCTCGCGCCGGGGCAAAGAGAGCACAACCCCCTTTTACCCCGATGCGGGACGCATCGCCCCCATTTATGCTCGAGTTTTGAGCTTAAGCCTAATGAGCGCCTTTACTCCTCGCTCCAGCTTTCGCTGCCCCAGCCCTTGGCGGCCGATTCAAACTCCACATCGTCCTGGGCGTCAGCCTTTGAAGTGTTAGCCGTAATCGAACCGTCAAGAATGTGCTGCTCCATGCAGAGCTGTATTACAGTGCCCTCGGGGCGCATATATGTCTTTTTCATTGTCTTTCTTTATATTATTATATGTTACTTCACTACCACCTTCTGGCCGTTCACAATGTACACACCCTTTGTCAGGTGCTTCAAGTCACCGCTCACGCGCACGCCCTGCAGGTTGTAGATAGCCTCCTTGGCTGTGGCAGCAGTAGTGGCATTGTTGATGCCCGTCACAGTACCCTCAATGTTCACACCGAAAGCCATGGGAGCAGCACCCTGTGAGCCTGCCACCTTGACATAAGTGCGGAAGGGCTTCACCGAACCAGTCTTAGCCTTAACAAACTTGCCATCAGCATAGCCATACACGTCTGTTACATTCTGAGCAGTGTACGAACCAATGTGGCTTACACCATCCACGGTAGTAGTCAGGTCGGCACCCGTAGTAGCCTTCACCTGCACATTTGTCAGCTTGTTGATAAATTCACCATCAGTAGTCACCACCAAGTAAGGCTTGTTGGCCTCAGTCGTAGTCACGGGCTTAAACACGAGGTTGTCACCATTCACGCTGCTGAGTTCAGCCACCGTAGTACCTTCGGGCACAGTAAAGCCGAAGGGCAATACAAAGCTCTGCACATAGTTGCCATCATTCTTAAATACGCGGTCATAGCTTACTGCTGCGGCAGTGAAGTCCTTGGTCACACCCCAGTCATTGCCATCAGCGAGTGAAAGGCTGCTGGCGGTGGTGCCTACTACTACGTTATTTTCCTTAGCATCTACACCCTCTGTAGCCTCGGGCAAGAAGATGGTCAAGTTCTTGTTGGTCATGTCGGCCTTCATGCCGGCAAGCGAAGTACTACCAAGATCTACGGCGTTTGACGAGAGATCAAGGCTTGTAGCATCAAGCGGAACGAGGTCTACCGTGATTTTCTCTCCATTCCAAGTAATGCCAATATTCGCAGTAAGTTTGCCGTCCTTCAGCGTACCCGTGAGCACTACGGGGAGGTCTATCAAGCCCATATTTTCTGAATTATCACCAAATATAGTAATAGTCTGCTCCTTATAGAGGGTTACCACACCATTTTCCTCTACATAAGGCACATCGGTTACAAAGATGTCACCGATGGGGCCCCCGAACAGTTCAAAACCAAGGAGTTGGAAGTCTGCCTTGCCATCAACAGGAGTCGTAATACCTACGGTTGATGTAGCAGCCGACAGCAGTTCACCAGCCATAGCGATGCTCATCTTGCCCTTGTAATCAGTAGTGGCTTTTGCGAACTTTACAAAATAGGTATTTGCCTTAGAGCCACCAGTCACATTTATGCTATAAATGCGAGTAGTAGCATCATAGTTGGTAGCCACCACGTCATCAGCGCCCTTGGTCGTAGCCGTCACACAGCCATCGGTATAGTCGCCTACTACGGTATAGTGGTAACTGTCTTCGGCAAAAGCCTCTATGTCCTTTCCATTCACACTGAGGGCTGAGAGCATACCTGTGTAATCCACCTTCTTAAACTGGAAGGTGTACACCGTTTTGCTCGTAGCATCGTCTGAAATGTTGTTGCCATTTACGGTAACAGTGAGCAAGCCCGTTGCCTCATCATAGCTCCTTACAGCCTCTGCACCTATACCCTTCACAGTACAATCAAACTTCTTCTCATCATAAACCTGTGATGAAAGGTCATAGCTCAATGTATTCTCAGCAAAGTTTTCTATCGCTTGGCCATCGTATGTGGCAGACTTAAGAGTGTGGTAGTATACGAGATCAACATCATCAATATACATTGTCACGCCTTGAGTCACCGTCGAATTAAAATAATCGCTTGCTGCAAATATAATATTAAACTTTGCAGGAGTCTCTGCCGCGTTCTTCTTTACATATTCAAATGGTATGATACACTCCGTCCACTCTGTAGGCGTTTCGGTTGTATAATACTCTATCTTGGCTATAAGTTTGGCATTGTTAGTCACATTGCCACCTTGAGAATAAGACTTCCCGAGAACGTTCACATCACGATCTGCCATAGTAACCTTGGTCTGTGCACCAAGATCTGATGGTACATTTTCCTGCGAAGTACTACCATTCCACAAATAAGCGATCACCGATGAACGTGTATTTGTACCTGTATGACTACGTTTGTAATAAAAGCGCAAGGCATCGGGCTTGTTAACAAACGATATGCCACCAAAAGTACCACCGTCTGCGTCCCCACCTGTATTATTTGAAGTACTCCACGATTTGCCCAATGTCATATAACCTGGCACAGTCTTTGATGAAAGAAAACTATTGGGAGCATTGTATATTTTGATTGCGTTACCTTCTCCACCACGGCCAGGTGTCTGCTGATCCCCTACATTTGTAGCACCTTTAAAAGTCAAAACACGACCTACAAGTCCTGGAACATTCGACACCGTCCATTTTTCGGGTTGCTTATTCATCTCCTTGGTTTTGCCATTGCCTGTCCAAGGCTTACAAGCTGCCCAACTACCTTCAAAGTTGCCATTAGGCACTTGCGAAGCAGGGGTAGAAGTCTGCGCCCCCGCCGTGCCAGCCACAGCCAGCAGCGCGAGCGTCAAAAGTTGTTTTTTCATTGTTTTGTTTTGCGTTAAAAGGGGGCTGCACCAAGCACAAGGTTTGCACCGGCCTGGCACAGCCCCATTGTTGTTATTGTTTCGTTGTTAATTACTTGATAACCTTCTTGCCACCAATAATGTTGGCACCCTTTACAGGGGCAGCCAAACGGCGGCCATCAATACCGTAAACGGCAGGGACAGCCTCAGCAGCGGCATCAGCCTTCACACCTGCAATGGCGGTCTTCACAGCGTCAAACTGAATGGTGTACACCGTTACAGACTCGGGGTTGAAACGCACGTCCTGACCCTTCACCGTAATGGTCAGCACACCAGTCTCGTCGTTATAGCTCTGCTCCACAGTGGCACCCTGGCCCACCTTGGTAAACTGCAAGTTGGCAGGCACATAAGCCTCTGTGCTGAAGTCGGCAGTTTTGTCGTCACCGAACACAAACTCATTGCCGTTGTAGCTGGCATCCTTAATGGCATGATAGTAGAGCAACTTCACGTTGTCCACCACCAAGGCATTGCCTGCACCCACCTTGCTGCGCTGGCCAAAGTAGTCGCTGGCCGCAAAGATGATGTTCAGCGAGTCGGGCTGCACATCAGTGCCGGCATACTTGCCATAGTCGAGGGGCACAACCATCGTTTCGAGCTTGCCCTCCACATTGCCGGTAATGCTCTTCACCACCTTGGCTATGCAAGCCGCGTCGTCGCTCTTGGTTGCAGCACCGCCAGTAGTGGTCTTGATGTCGAGTATGTTGCGCTCGCGGCCATACATGGTCACTGTCGAAGGATCGGCAAAATTCGTTTCGCCCGGCACAGCCTCCTGCTTGTACTGGCCCTTCCACAAGTAAGCCACCACAGTGGCAGGCTCCTCGCTGTTAATCACCTCAGCAGCATAGAGTGTGTCGCCAGCCTGTGTGTGTGAGCGGCTGTAGTCAAACTGTATGGCGTCGGGCTTGCCAGTAAAGGCCACACCGCCAAACGTACCACCGTCGGCCTTGTTGAGGTCTAACACACTGGCCGAGGCAAAGCTCGTGCCGAGCGTCATATAGCCCGGCACAACCTGTGTGGGCATAAAGGGGTTGGGGGTGTTGGTCAAACGCACTGCATAGTCGGGATTTTCTTCGTCGCCGTTGGTCAATTCCTTAGCGCCCACCACTGTGGCACCGAGGCCGTTCATGCCCATCACGTGCGAAATGCACCAAGCGTCGGGGGTGGTATAGTCTTCCATCTGCCATTTTGAGCTCTCCCAATATTCGTCGTTGTCCTGCAACGCTGTCCAGTCAAAATAACCATGCGTGCTGTCCCACGGACGGCTCTGCTCCCAACGCGTAGCATCATTAAAGTTGTAGTTGCTCAAGGCGTAGGGGTTCACGCGCGCGCCCTTGAACAATACGGCAATAGGCACCTTCTGTGTCTCGCTTTGCACCCACTTTACAGGAATATAGGCCACGATGCTATCACCCTTTACGTAGGTCTGTGCATCGTCGAGCTTGGCATCAGCCAAGATGGTACCAACCTCCTGAGTGTTGAATGTCAGGCGCACCTCGGGATTCTCGCCAAAGGTGTAAACGCCATTTTGGGCGTTCAAGCCAATAGTTGGCAAAAAGATGTCGCCGAGCTTTAAACCCATAAACGAGAAGTTGGGCAAGCTGAAGTCTACCTTGCCGGTAGCGTCCTCCGAAGCATTGACAAACACCTTGGCGTACATACGCAGGTCTTTGTCCTCCACATAGTCGGCACTACCCACATTGACGTAGAGGTTGCCCTCATAGCCACCCACCACGGGTTGCACGTCGGTCTGTGCAAAAGTGGGCGCACTGCAGCACACGGCCACAGCCATAAGTAAAAGTTTTCTCATAAAAAGTATGAATATATTTGTTATTGTTGTCGGTTATAATGCCCCCATTAGTGCTTGCGCTTTTTTGCAGCACCAAACACTACAATAAACGCTACTACTAAACGCTACCTCTAATGGGGGCGACGCGTCTCGCGTCGGGAAAAAACGCTGCTATTATTTAGCAGAACTCGTATTTCTTTTCTTTCTCTGTCCCGACGCGGGACGCGTCGCCCCCATTAGTGCTTGCGTTTTTTGCCGCACCTTTCAGGCAACTTGTTTAGAACAGGTAATTAAACCCTAACGTGCCATAAATGGGGAAGAGCTTGAACGTCACAGCCGAAAAGTCGGAGGGGAAAATGCTGTTGCAACCCCATGTCAAGTTGGCCGACACCGACAAGTGCTTGTAAGCCTTGAACTCGCCGCCCAACTGTACGCCCCATGCAAAACGGCGCAAGTCGTTGCTGAAGTCGTAAGTGGCGCTCTCTATCTCGGCTTTGTTGCCCGTGGGCACACCATCGCGGATATAACCGTCGTAAGCCTCGCCCTTGAACGTGCCATTGATGAGGTACGAAAAGTAAGGTCCGGCCTGCACCTGCCAACGGTCGTTGAAGGCATAAGTGGCCAGCACGGGGAAGGTGAGGTAGTTGTTGTTCACCTCGGTCTTTACATTACCCGTCCAGGCACCTATCACCTGGCCCGATGTGCCCTCGGCCGGATTGTTGTTGGTGGCCTCCATGTGGTAGTTCTTCACCTTGGCATCGGTTTTCATGCCTTTGTTTTCGAAGCGCACGCCTATCATGGTGCCCCAGTGCGGGCCAAACTTGCGTTGCACAGCGCCCTCGAGCTGAATGCACAGCGTGGGGTTGTAGCTGTTAATCTTGCGTATCTCGGCCGGCAGCGGCATGGGCGATGTGCCGCCCAGGCTCACACCGGCGCCTATGCGCACGTGCCAGCCCTTCAGGGCAGCCTTTATCAAGTTTGTGTCCGTTTCTTTGGCCTCGCCCATCTTCTGCGCTTGGGCAGCGGGCATGAGGGTCAGCAGCAGGAGTATGCTGAGTAGTATCTTTTTCATTGAACGAATGATGATATTGTAATATTATTGACCATTTTTCGTACTACGCTGCTTGCGCCCTACTTCCCAGCCCAAACGTTTTGCCAAGGTTCTGAAAAAGCGCACATCTTCTTTAGGCATCTCTATGCTATATTTGCACCACTCTTGATGGTCACTGCATGTATCTGTCGTCATAATTACAAATTTTGAAATATTCCGAGTTCTCTCGCCATTATACACACTCGCAATTACTCATACACCACGCGCAGCTGGTCTACATAGAGCGTTGAACCAATAGCACCCTCAAAGTAGGCACCCTGGCGGCTCGAGGTCATGACAATGGCTATGGCATAGCCGCCACGGGCCAAACGCTCTGCGTCAAATTCCTTACCGTTCACAGGTTTGAAGGGTTCGCTAAAGTGCACCCAGTCTGCAGCCGCAAGCTCCGACATGTCGCCCTCAAATTCTGCGGGCTTGTCGATGCGTGCCATAAGGGCTATGTTTGAGGCAGTAAGTATGTTGTCGCCATCGAGTGGCACAAAATTGTCGGGGTCAATCTCATACACAACAGCATAGATGTCGGCCGTGTCGTGCATGGTGGGCTGCACCTTTTTCTTGGCATCGGTAAATTTGGCACCGGCCTTATATTTGTAGTAGCCCTCAAGCGTGACGGGCTTTTTACGCACCAATGGCAGACCAAACTTGGTGGCCTTGCGCGGGAAGCGCGACGCCTTGCTCAGCTCGAACTCGCCAATGAACAGGTTGCCGGCTGCAATAGGCATTTTGGGTCTGGTGTTCATGCCATACATACCAGTGTCTTTTGTCTCGAGCTTTATACACTTGCCCGACACGCCCCCCTCTGCCGCAGTGGTGGGGAACACCTCTGGCGACGAGCCAAGACCCGTAAGGTTGTAGCCCGGATTGCCCGACGCCCAATAGTTGCGGCGCGGATTGCTGGCATCGTTGGCGTCCATCTCGAACCAAACTTGGTAACGTCCCGAGGGGTCGAGTTCAAAGTTCTCAAAGTCGAGTGCCCACTTCTCAACCGGCCGGGCTTCAAGTTCAAAGGTCACCTCGTAGGGCTTGCTCCATTGGCCGTCCTCCGAATGGGCTGTGTAGGTTTGCGGTGTATTGAAGTCGCGCGTCATGCCGTTAGCATCTGCCACTTCCACCCCGTCAACCACAGCCGTAAGGTGTGCGCCAGGGGTAAGATAGAATTTGGGGGCAAGGGCCGAACGATCGGCATCATAAGGCACAGTAAACGACACGCGGTTGTTGTCTATGCGCGGATTACCCTTTATCAAGCTGCGGTTTTGCTGCAGCCACAGTGTGTCCACCCCCGTTATGTCGCACTCGGCATTGAGTGGTTCGTCCTGTATGCACGAGTTGAGGGTGCAGAGCAGCAGTGCCGCCTGCATGAACAGTATTATGCGTTTCATCAGTCAGTCAAAATTGTATGTGTGTAATGTGTAATCGTGTGTAGTTAAGTAGAAGATTTTGTACGTTATGTCGGTGTTACAGGCACAACGCGTGCTATCCCCTTTTTCTCCGGGTGCAAAGTTACAAAAAAAATACTAATGAGTATATATGTGCTGATAATCAAGGCGGATAATACCGGTAAAATCGGTATTTACCGCTTTTTTGAGGGAAAAGACATGTGTGCTAATGGGCTGACGGGTAGCCGCTAACGCGGGAGACAGAAGAACATAAGGACATAAGAACAGAAGATATGACGTTCGTGTTAGCCGCTTACCGCGGGAACATAAGAACATAAGATATAACGCTTGTGGCAGCCGCTAACGCGGAAAACAAAAGAACATAAGAACATAAGAACATAAGGCCGCTGCGCGGCTGACAGCCACGGACTGACGTCCGCGTGGCTCAAGAACATAAGGGCTGACGCCGAGGTTTAGGTTTTGAGGCGCTTACCGCGGTAACATAAGAACATAAGCTACATAAGAAACATAATTTGAACGTCTGGAAACTGCGTTCCCAGACTATAAGAGACATAAGGGCTGGCGCCGTAGCGCTACCATGTGTAATACTACGGCGTCAGCCCTTATGTTCTTGAGCCACGCGGACGCCAGTCCGTGGCTGTCAGCCGCGCAGCGGCCTTATGTTCTTATGTCCTTATGTTCTTATGTCTCCCGCGTTAGCGGCTGCCAAGTAGCGCTACGGCGTCAGCCCTTATGTTCTTGAGGCCACGCGGACGATAGTCCGTGGCCTTCAGCCGCGCAGCGGCCTTATGTTCTTTTGTCCTTATGTTCTTATGTTTACCGCGTTAGCGGCTGCCAAGCAACGCTAAGGCGTCAGCCCTTTCATCCTTTTGTTTCCCGCGTTAGCGGCTGCCAAGCATTAGTTCCTTACCACATTACCACAGCGAGCCGAGCGAGCGATTTTTCACACGGAGCAACAAAAAATCCGCACTCCCGCAACTGAAAATCCGCCCGCACACAACATACTTCGGCATTTAATATTAACTTTGCAGCGCACATGGTACGGCCTTGACAAAGCACTGTGCCAAATGTGACAATAAAAGTTATAAAACAATAGAGCTGACACCCGCAACTAAACTGAGATGCACCAACGCCTCACACGCACATATATATATATTATAGGTGTGCTCGTAGCCCTTGCGGCCACGGGCAATGTGGCATGGGCGCAGCAGGACCCTGCACTGTCGCACTACTGGCTGGTTGAACCGCAGTTTAACCCCGCTGCCGTGGGACGCACTCCGCAACTCAACATCAACGCGGCCATGCAGACTCATGCCGCGGGCTACGAGGACGGCGGCTCTACCATGTATGCCGGGGCCGACATGGCCTTTCAGTTGGGCAAGACACGGCACGGCGTGGGGGTGTACTTTATGAACGATGCTTTCGGCTTGTTCAGCCACAAGCGGTTCAGCGTGCAGTATGCTTACCACTTCAAGCTGTGGGGCGGCACACTGAGCATCGGTGCCGAGGCGGACATGCTGAACGAGAGTCTTAAAGGTTCCAAGGCCGACCTGGGCGACGCCAACGACCCGGCTTTTCCTACCACCGACCTCGACGGGTCGAAATTTGATGCCTCGGTGGGTCTTTACTACGCACACCGGCGCTGGCAGGTGGGACTGGCCATGCAGCACGTGACTTCGCCCACGGTGACGATGGGCGAAACGAACGAGCTGAAGGTTAAAGCTTTATATAATTTGACGGCAGCATACAATATTCGGCTGCGAAGTCCGTTATTTACTATAACACCCTCTACCATGTTGCGCTACGATGGCACGGCTTTCAGGGCAGACATTACGGCGCGGCTGCAATATGCGCATCAAAAGAAGAGGCTGTACTGCGGCCTTGGCTACAGTCCGCAACACTCGGTGACGGGTTTTGTGGGTGGCATGTTTCATGGTGTGGACCTTGGCTACTCGTACGAGGCTAACACTTCGGGCATGGGGCTGGGCGCCGGACAGCACGAAATTACATTGGGCTACCGCCTGGACCTTAACCTTGGCAAGAAGGGACGGAACTTGCACCGTTCGGTGAGGTGGCTGTAGCGAGGAAACTTGACAATATGGCAATGTGCTAATATGTCAATGCTTTAATGTGCTAATGGGCAGACGCCGTAGTGTGACCTTGCAGCCGCTAACGCGGAAAACATAAGGACATAAGAGCATAAGGACATAAGGCCGCTGCGCGGCGGACGGCCACGGACTATCGTCCGGGTGGCCTCAAGAAACATAAGGGCTGACGCCGTAGCGTGATCTGGCAGCCGCTGACGCGGGAGACATAAAAACTCAAGCACACAATATCTATATAATACACATAAACACCATTAGTACTTACAACTACTGTATGTTACACAAAATAGCAAATATACTCGCGGCTCTTGCCCTGTGCGGCCTGATGGCATCGTGCATGGGCAGCGGCAGAGCCATGATGAGCGGCGGCGAGGTGACCGGCGCACGCGGTGCCTCGTTTAACGAACCGACACCATACGGCATGGTGGAGGTGAAACGCGGCTACCTGAAGGTGGGTCTCGAAAAGAATGACTCGCTGTGGGGCACGGTGACATCACAAAAGGACATCTCGGTGGACGGGTTCTGGATGGACCAAACCGAGGTGACTAACGGCATGTACCGACAGTTTGTGGAGTGGGTGCGCGACTCTATCATTCGCGAAAGACTGGCCGACCCGCAATATGGCGGCGATGAAACGTACAAAATTGAGGTGGACAGAAACGGCGACCCCGTGAAACCGCACCTTAACTGGGCTAAACCGCTGCCGCGCAAACCTAACGAGGACCAGGAACGCGCCATTAACAGTGTGTACTACACGCACCCCATTGACGGCACGCGCATGATTGACACCAAACAGCTTAACTACCGCTACGAGGTGTTTGACTACGAAAAGGCCGCGCTGCGCAAATACCGGCTCGACCCTAAGGAGCGCTCGCTCAATACTGACCACCCTACCGACCCCGACGAGGTGGTGATGATATCGAAGGATACGGCTTATGTGGACGATAACGGACAGATTGTGCGACAGACTATCGAACGGCCGCTCTCGAGTCTTTACGACTTTCTGAACACTTACATCGTGCCCGTGTACCCCGACACAACGGTGTGGGTGAACGACTTTCCAAATGCCAACAACGAGCAGTACATGAAGCTCTACTTTTCGTCGGCCAACTACAACGACTACCCCGTGGTGGGTGTGTCGTGGGAGCAGGCCGAGGCTTTCTGCGCCTGGCGCACCAACTATCTGCTCAAAGGCATGGGGCCACAGGCCAAATTTATTCAGCGCTACCGCCTGCCTACCGAGGTGGAGTGGGAATATGCCGCACGCGGCAAGGAGGGTAACCCCTATCCGTGGCAGGGCATGGAATCGAAGAGCCAGGACGGCTGCTACTATGCCAACTTTAAGCCCGACCGCGGCAATTATACCGACGACGGCAACCTTATTACCTCGCGCGTGGGCATCTATGGTGCCAACTCTAACGGCTTGTTCGACATGGCGGGCAACGTGGCTGAATGGACCAGCACGGTGTACACCGAGGCGGGTGTGGACGCCATGGCCGACCTCAATCCGCAACTGACCTACAATGCTGCCAAGGAGGACCCCTATGTGCTGAAGCGCAAGAGTGTGCGCGGCGGTTCGTGGAAGGACCCCATGTCGTACATTCGTTCGGCATGGCGCACGTGGGAGTATCAAAACCAGCCGCGCTCATACATCGGTTTCCGCTGCGTGAGGTCGAAGGCTAACACGACAAGTGCAACTAACAATGGCAAGAAGAAGAAATAATGAGCAAGATTAACATAGTAGTCCGCTTGCAACACTGGATGGATAGTGTGCCCGGACAGACGTTCCTTAATTATGCCTACTCGTGGGGTGCATCAATCGTAATTCTTGGTGCGCTGTTCAAACTGACTCACCTGCCGGGCGGCAACTTTATGCTTTTTATGGGTATGGGCACCGAGGTGGTGGTGTTCTTCCTCTCGGCCTTTGACCGTCCCTTCGACAAGGATGAGATTGGCAAGGAACTGCCGCACGACTATGAGACTGACGAGGAGATTGCCGCACGGCTCGGCCTGACCGATGACGACGAGGAGGCTGACGACACTGACGAGGATACCATTGAGGATACGACAGCTGACGAGGCGGTTTCTCAGCCTGCTGTTCAGCCTGCGGCGGCTGCTCAGTCTAATGCTCAACCGGCTGCGGCTGCGGCTCAACCTGTGGCTCAGGGCATGAGTGGTGTGGTGTTTGTGGGTGGTGGCGCTGCCGCTGCACCGAGTGCCGCTGCTACATCTGCTACTGTTGACGAGGGTGGCACTGCTGCGCCCGAAACGGCGGCTGCTACACCGAATGCGGCCGAGGCGGCACAGGCTGCCATTGCGGCTGCCACGCCGGCTGGCGCCCAGCCCTTTGACGCTGAGGCTAAGCGGTTGGCAGAAATCATACGGCTGGCAAACGATGAGTTGCTGCGTCGTGCACAGGCGGTGCTCTCGCCCGAAATGGAGGAGGCTACGCAGGCATACATTGCCAAGTTGCGCACACTGGCCGACACCTTTACCAAGGTGGACGAGCAGAGCGCACGTCTGGCTCACGACAGTGAGGAGATGGCGCAGCTTAACCGCACGCTCACGGCTATCAACAAGACTTATGACTTGCACTTTCAGAGTATCAGCAAGCAGGTGGGCACTATCGAGCAGATCAATGAGGAGACGCGCCAGCTGGCGAAACGCATTGAGGAGCTTAATGGTGTGTACCGCCGCATGATTGACGCCATGGCGGTGAATATGCCGAAGCAGGCGGAGTAGATCGGGCATGTGTGGCTTGTTGATGTGACGTTGTTCTTTGCTTTGCGCTTTGTGCGGGGATAGATTGTTTTACGCTTACCGCGGAGATAGGCTGTTTTACGCTTACCGCGGAGACATAAGAACATAAGCTACATAAGAAACATAACTTTGGTATGGGGGCTGCGCCCCATACTATAAGAAACATAAGGGCTGACGCCATAGCGTGGCATGGCTGCCGCTAACGCGGGAAACATAAGGACATAAGAACATAAGGACATAAGGCCGCTGCGCGGCGGACGGCCACGGACTGACGTCCGCGTGGCCGCAAGAACATAAGGGCTGACGCCGAGGAGTATGGGTTTGATATGGCAATGGGCTGACGCCGAGGGTTATGGGTTGAAATGCTGAAAATATCCCGACGCGAGACGCGTCGCCCCCATTAGAGCGCAAATCCCTGGCATAACAGTACTTTCCCTGGTTTCAAATATGCTTTTTAACCTGTCAATATGATAGGAAACGCAAGCACTAATGGGGGCGACGCGTCCCGCGTCGGGCATTTTTCAGCTGCCTCGTCCCGCCTCGGTGAATCCGCTTGTGCAACAACTTTATTTCCCGACGCGGGACGCGTCGCCCCCATTAGTGCTTGCGTTTCTTGCAGCACGTTATTGCGGCCTACCCACGCCAAGCGAAGAATTTGAATATATAATAACATTACTACAGATGTCTGTAAAGAAAAGACCGGTATCTCCACGCCAAAAGATGATTAACCTGATGTATATCGTGTTAATGGCTATGTTGGCGCTCAATGTGTCGAGTGACGTGCTGAAGGGCTTCACCATGATTGGCGAGAGCCTGAAGCGCACCACTGGCAATGCCATGAAGGAGAACCAAGCGCTCTACGCTGACTTTGCCGAGGCCATGAAGGGTAATCCGGCAAAGGTGAAACCCTGGTACGACAAAGCCATGGAGGTGAAACGCATGAGCGACTCGCTATACAACTTTGCCGGCGAACTGCGTATGGCCATTGCCCGTGAGGCTGACGGCAAGGACGCTGACCCCGACAACTTGCAGAATAAGGAGGACCTTGAGGGCTCTAACCGCGTGATGCTGGCTCCGGCACGGGGCAAGGGCAAACAGCTGTTCGATGCCATCAACTCGTTCCGCAACCGCATTCTGGCCCTCGTGACCGATCCTCGGCAAAAGGCTATCATTGCCTCGAACCTGTCGACTGAAGTGCCCCGCAACGAGAACACGGTGGGCAAGAACTGGCAGCAGTATATGTTTGAGGAGATGCCGTCGGTGGCTGCGGTGACGATGCTGGCCAAGCTGCAGAGTGATGTGCGCAAGGCTGAAAACGAGGTGGTGCACACGCTGCTGGCTAACATCGACTTGAAGGATATCCGCGTGAATCAGCTTAACGCCTATGTGTCGGCCGAGGCTACCACGCTATACCCCGGCGAGCAGTTCCGCTCTAAGATATTTATGGCGGCTGTCGACACCACACAGCGCCCCGAGATATATGTGAACGGCCGGCGCATTGCGGCCGACGGCTCTTACAACTTTACGGTGGGGGGCCCGGGCCAGTACAGTTTTTCGGGCTACATACTGATGCCTAATGCTGCGGGCGATGTGATACGCCGCAACTTTACGCAGAAGTATAATGTGATAGCACCGCCCACGGGTGCCACTGTGGCGGCCGACTTGATGAATGTGCTCTATGCGGGCTTTGACAACCCCATCAGTGTGACGGCTGCGGGCGGCAATGCTGGTGTGCACTTGACCATGACGGGCGGCTCGCTTGTGCAGCGCGGCCCTGGCAAGTATACGGCACGTCCGGCCAGGGTGGGCGAACACGTGACCTTTACGGTGAGCGGCACGGTGAACGGCAAGGCGCAGAATATGGGCCAGTTTACCTTCCAGGTGCGCAAACTGCCCGACCCGACGGCCTTTATACAGGTGGGAGCCGACCGCTTTAGGGGTGGCCGCATAGCCAAGGGGAGCATTATCGGTGCTCATGGCCTGGGGGCTGCCATTGACGACGGGTTGCTCAATATCCCGTTCAGGGTGCTGAGTTTTGAAACGGTGTTTGCCGACCGCATGGGCAACTTCCGCCCCGAACCCTCGGCGGGTGCCAACTTTACCGAGAACCAACGTAACTTGATGCGCGAGCTGCGCCGCGGCCAGCGTTTCTACATATCGAAGGTGCGTGCCATCGGTCCCGACGGCATTGCGCGCAACCTTAACGGTAGTCTCGAAGTGATAGTAAATTAACACAACCTCATGAAAAAGATATTTGCCCTTGTACTGCTGCTCTGTGCCACGGCTTATGCTGATGTGGCCCAGGCTCAGCCGCCACGCCGGCGCGCTGAACAGCAGGCTCGACAGGAACAACAACTCAACGCGCCGCAAGGCAGCGCATACCGCGAGTTTCCGACCGCACAGACCATGCCGGCTGATGCGGCCTGGCGACGCGACTTGTACCGCACCATCGACTTGAACAAGGAACAGAATGCGGTGCTCTACTACCCTACCACGCCGCAGGACGGACGCGAGAATTTGTTTACGTACTTGTTTAAGTTGCTGCTGCGCAAGCAAATCAAGGCTTACGACTATAAGCTTGACGGCAACGAGGACTTTTCGGCCAAGAACGAGGTGACGGCCAAGCAGTTGATGGACCGCTACCACATCTTTTACGAGTCGAAGGGTGACAAGGTGCGTGTGAACGATGCTGACATTCCGTCGGACGAGGTGAAGGCTTACTTTGTAAAGGAGAGTACTTACTACGACCAGCATACGGCTACTTTCCGCAGTCAGGTGACGGCGCTCTGCCCTGTGCTGAAACGCGGCGATGCTGACTTTGGCGGCGAGCTGGCGCAGTACCCCATGTTCTGGGTGAAGATGAGTGACATTGCGCCTTATCTGGGCAAGCTGATGCTGATGGGCTCGTCGCTGAATAATGCGGCTATGATGTCGGCCGACGACTTTTTTACAATGAAGTGTTACAAGGGCGACATTTACAAGGCTGTGAATTTGCAGGACCGCTTGCTGTCGAACTATTGCACGGACGACTCTGCGGTAATTCGCGAACAGAAGCGCATTGAGAAGCAGCTGGTTGATGTGCAGGAGCACGTTTACGGTCGCGACAGTGCTTATTATGCCAAATTGCGTGCCGACTCGCTGGCGCAGGCGGCGGCTGACTCGTTAGCTGCGGCTGGCAAGGCTTCGCGCACAAGCCGGCGCACGTCTACTTCGCGTCGCACGTCGAGCACGCGCCGCACAAGCACAACGAAGGTGTCGACTGGCAGCTCGACGAAGCAGAGCAAACCGGCCAAGACGAGTTCGCGTCAGCCTAAGGCTTCAACCGGCAAATCGTCGGGCGGTGGCTACTCTGTACGCCGCCAGAGGCATTGAGGAAGCAAGGTTATGAGGTTATAAGGTTATGAGGTTATAAGGTTATAAAGTAACCTTTGTGTGTTAGACACGTTATGGTAATCTTTTAACCCCCTTGACCTCTTAACCCTCTAACCCTCTAACCCCTTTTAACCCTCGAACCTCTTAACCCTCTACCCCCCGAGCCTATGGTGTCGTTTTTGGGTATTCTATTCGTTGTTATGGCTGTTCGGTGGAAAGTAAACATGCGAACGGACTCAAGCACCGAACGCTACCTCTAATGGGGGCGACGCGTCTCGCGTCGGGAAAAGATGCAGCTATTATTTAGTATAGGTTGTATTTTCCTCCTTTCTCTATCCCGACGCGAGACGCGTCGCCCCCATTAGTGCTTGCGTTTTTTGCAGCGCGTTCCAGGCAACTTAAAATGCTCCAAAAACGGTCGCGCTTTTGATACCGATTTTGAATACCCTACCTCTAACCTCTTAACCCCCTAACCCAAATTATGAGATATACTGAGGAACGTTATATAAGTCTTCTTACAGACTTTGGATTTAAGCGCATTTTCGGCACGCTGCCTAACAAGGACTTGCTGATAAGTTTCCTTAACTCGCTTTTTAATGGTGAGGAGGTGGTGAAAGATGTGCACTTTCTGAACAGCGAACATGTGGGCGACGTGTATGCCGAACGCAAGGCTATTTTTGACGTGTATTGCGAGAATGAGCGAGGCGAGAAGTTTATTGTGGAGATGCAGAATGCAAAGCAGCACTACTTTAAGGACCGCTCATTGTATTATGCAACCTTTCCCATACGCGAACAAGCTCCAAAGGGACAGGACTGGAACTTTAAGCTGGCACACGTCTACGTGGTGGCTCTGCTCAATTTTGACATGCACGAAGAGGCTTTTGCAAGAGACTCCATCATCCATGATGTGGCGCTGATTGACAAGGAAACCAACAAGGTGTTCAACGAGAAGCTGAGGTTTAAGTATGTGGAAGTAGCTAAATTCAACAAGAACCTGGACGAGCTTGACACGTTGTATGACAAATGGATATATGTGCTGAAGAACCTTGCCCGACTCAACAAACAACCTGCACACCTGCGCAACGCGGTGTTTGACCACTTGTTTTCGGAAGCCGAAATCGCAAGTTTCACCCACACGGAATTGAAGGAATATGAGGATAGCTTGAAGGCTTACCGCGACATAAAGAACTCGCTTGATACTGCCAAGGACGAGGGACGCGCCGAGGGCATGGCTAAAGGTATGGCTGAAGGTATGGCTAAAGGTATGGCTAAAGGCATGGCTAAAGGTTTGGCTGAAGGACGGGTTGAGACGCTCAACAAAATGGTTAGCGAAATGAAGAGGGAAGGCCTGGGTTATGACTTGATAGAAAAGCTGACAGGACTGGATCAAAAGGATATTGATGCCATACCATAAGTGTGGCATTGAATAATGATTTGAACAAGGCCATTGCTGCGCGAATGCTGGCAGCAATGGCCTTTACTACAACAGACGTAAGGACATGAAACTGGTCATTGACTCTAAAATACCCTTTATGCACGGCTATGCCGAACTGCTGGGTGATGTGACGTATAAGGCGGGGGCTGAAATTGGTCCCGATGATGTGCGTGACGCTGATGCGCTGATTGTGCGCACTCGCACGCACTGCAACAGGGCGCTGCTTGAAGGCTCGAAGGTTCAGTTTATTGCAACGGCTACTATTGGCTATGACCACCTGGACACGGCGTGGCTGAAGGAGGCTGGCATAGCATGGACTAACTGCCCGGGCTGTAACGCTCGCAGTGTGGCACAGTATATTGAGGCTGTGCTGCTGCAACTGGCTGCACACGGGTGCTGGCGCGCGGGGGGTGAACTGCTGCCTGCTACGGCACGGGTGACGCGCGGTGAACTTGACCGCACGGTGTTTGGTGGTTTGACGCTGGGCATTGTGGGTGTGGGCCATGTGGGCACGCAGGTGCTGCTGATGGCTGAAAGGCTGGGATTTAAGGAGGTGCTGCTTTGCGACCCGCTGCGTGCCGCGCACGAGGGGGCGTCGGGACCTGACTTTGTGGGGCTTGATGAGGTGGCTGAAAGGGCTGACGTGGTGACGTTTCATACGCCGCTGACGCGTGAGCCTCAGCCTTATCCTACGTTCCACTTGGCAGGACGGGAGTTTTTTGGCAAGTTGCGCAAGGGGGCTGTGGTGATTAACAGTAGTCGCGGCGAGGTGGTGGACACTGCTGCGCTGAAGGCTGCCATGAAGGCCGGACGTGTGCGCACGGCAGTGATTGACACTTGGGAGCATGAGCCTGGCATTGACCGTGAATTGCTTGACATGGTGTTTGTGGGTACACCGCACATTGCGGGTTACAGCGCTGACGGCAAGGCTAACGGTACGCGAATGAGTTTGGAGGCTGTGGCGGGGCATTTTGGATTGGACGCGTCTGCTTTCAAGGCTGTGTCGGCGCCTGAGTTGCCTGAGGGGTTTGCTTATTACCCTGAGGGGGTGGGGTATTTGCTTGCGCCCGAACTGAGGCTTTATGACCCTGTGCGCGACAGTGTGGCGCTGAAACAATGCCCTGATGACTTTGAACGGCTGCGCGGTAATTACCCGCTGAGGAGGGAACTCTCTGATGGGCTGATGGGCTGCTAATGTGTTAATATGCTAATGGGCTAACGCCGTGGCGTTGCCTGGCAGCCGCTAACGCGGGAAACAAAAGGACATAAGGACATAAGGACATAAGGCCGCTGCGCGGCTGAAGACCACGGACTATCGTCCGCGTGGCCTCAAGAACATAAGGGCTGACGCCGAGGGGTAGGCTTTTAAGGCGCTTACCGCGGGAACATAAGAACATAAGCTACATAAGAAACACACAAGGCCGCTGCGCGGCTGGCCACGGACTAACGTCCGGGTGGCCTCAAGAAACATAAGGGCTGACGCCGTAGC
>OARK01000015.1_pt1 | contig 49575 bp, 39 predicted proteins | sample 1475711 | NCBI WGS metagenome assembly OARK01 (sample SAMEA3360700, study PRJEB22359) | human gut metagenome | biome: ENVO:urban biome; feature: ENVO:human-associated habitat; material: ENVO:feces | place: Bangladesh | collected 2011 | reverse complement strand
CTTTAGAAAAATGGGTGAAACCAAGAATGTCTTTGCTCTTGACGGCTTGTTTAAAGACTTAGGTTCTGATGGCGCCCGACTCGTGAAGACGATGGTTACGATGGCTGCCAAAAATGGTATGCTTACAAAAGCTGTCGAGGAATCAAATAAAGCCTTTAATGACGGTACGGCTGTAACGGTAGAGTATAATATGCAGCAGGAAACCGCTATGGCTTATATGGAGCGTGCCAATAATCTTTGGGAGAAACAGTTTGTTTCATCCAGCGCAGCGGCAGGTCCCGTTCACGATATAGCTAAGGCATGGTTTGAGTTAACTCAGGAATTAACCAGCAGCCTCGGTTTTATGACAGAGGTTAAATTAGCCATCGGACTTATCTTTGCTTCTGTCAAAATGCTGCTGAATATCCTTCCTACGCTCATATCTATGCTCAGTATGGCAGGTTTGGCGGGTGCGTTTGCATACGTAATTGATTATGCTCAGAAGTTGAGTTCTGCTTCGGCCTCACTGAGTGTGGTTTGGGCTAAGATGGTTTCGACTTTCAATAAGCTGTCATTAGTAAAACAGGCTGGTGTCTTTGGCGGTATAATCGGCTTGCTAGGTATTCTTGTTGTGAAGTTGGCTGAATATACGTCTTCTCTGAATCGGGCTTCAGCCGGTCAGCGTGTACTGAACGAAGTACAGGAGGAAGGTAAGCGTAGGGCAATGGAAGAGCAGGAGCAACTGACTCGTCTTCATAATGTAATGAAAGATACTTCTGCCTCTATGAAGTTGCGAATCGATGCGATGAATCAGTTGAATAGTGCTATTCCTGGACTCAACGCAAAGATTAATACTGAAACCGGTGCAGTCAAGGAAAATACTAGGGCATGGGATGCAAACTTTACCCGCTTGCAGAAGTATTACGAACTTGAAGGTGCTCGTTCAAAGCTGGCAGAGTTGGGTCGGCAGAAGGTAGATGCAATTCTTGATTTGCAGAAAAAAGAAGATGCTTACGCTAACTCGAAAGTACAGACACCTAACGGCTCCTATATTCAGACTTCCGGCGGTGCCATGATGCCTTCTCAGGTTCAGGGCGCTATCGGTCAAGCAGGTCAGAGGGCTGCGGCAAAGAGCGCTCGTGATAAGGCTCAACGCCGATTGGATGATGTTGTTGCGCAGGAAAACGCGTTAAGAGATAAATTCGGCGCGGAATTGGATGTGGCAACTGGTAAAGAGACGGGAACCCCACAACATATTGATGAAACCGGAAAGGGCGGTAAAGGCTCTGCTACAACTCCTGAAGACGATGCCCGCAACAATATATCCGAGTTCATAACCAAAATCAAGAACTTCTACGAACGCCAGAAGACGGCAATGGTAGAGGAAATGACAAAGGATAATGTAGAAAAGGAGATACAGAAGCAGGTTGTTAATGACTTGGATATAAAGCTGAAATCGGCTCTCGCTGCGGCAAAGCAATCTATTGTCCTCGGCAAGAAAACCTGGGATGATTTCAAAAAGACAATGGATAAAGACCGCAAGGAGAAGGATGATGAGTTTGGCCAGTCTCAGTCTCGTACCTTGCTGGAGCAGATTAATGCTTACGATGTGTCAAAGCTCCGTGCTGATCTTTTAAAGCAACTGCCTAAAATCAAGAAAGGTAAGGTTGTTGGCTATAAATCCGATGAGCGGGATAGGGCATATCTCGATCGTCAGTGGCTCGATGCGTCAAAGGGCGAAAACAGTAACGCCAATATCATACAGGAACGCATGGAGCAGCGTCGCAAAGAATTGCTGGAGCATGATTACACCAAAGTGGTGCAGGAAAACTCTTTTCTCGGTTTGATAAAATCTCGCTTTGCAGATGTATCTCTCGATTCACTTCAGAAGGATAAGAATGATGTTCTCAAGGTTCTTGAAAAGGCAAGAACGCAGATGGCTGATCTTTTTGCTACTGAAGGAAAGAAAGATAACTTGTTGAAATTCCTCTTTGGCGAGAATTACGAAAATACACCTTCTGTCTTTCTTGCGCTTTTGAATGATACGGAAGAGAATGTCAAACTGTTCTATCGAAAACTGATCCAGTATTCAGACGAATATACAGAAGCCGAAAAGAAACATTACGATGAAGCAAAAAAGATTACTGATTTCTTGTGGAAACGTAATCAGCGCAATCTTGCCAACCAGGAAACCCTTCGCAAGATGCAGCAGGAAAGCGCCCTCTTCGGCAAGCGAACCAATATGTGGTCGAACCTCGGTCTCGGTGATCTCACCGCCGACCCAGAGGTGGAGCTGATGAAGATGAAGATGCAGATGGCAGAAGATTATTATGCTTTCGTTTTCAAAAACTCACGTAACAAGCAGCTCCTCGATGAAGCTGACAAGGCTCGTCAGGAGGCAGAACTTGCCTATGTCAACCAGATGGCAACGGCGATGAAGAACCGCCTCTCTCAGATGCAACAGCTCGTGCAGCCTATCGAAACTTTCGGTGCAGAGGTAGGCAAGGCATTTGCCGAAATGCGCAACGATGTAAGCAGCGCACAGGAAGCTATCAAGAACGCCCTGAAGTCTATGCTCGAATCGTGGGGTAATATGGCGCTCAACGATGTGAACACGCAGATGTGGAAGGCTATCAACGATGCAGGTGCCAAGCGAGCCAAGAAGAAAGCACAGCCTGGTATCGATGCAGCAAGAGCCAACGCTAAGGCCAATGCCGTGAAGGAAGATTTCTCTCATCTCGGCACGAAGGCGAACCCGATGTATGTGCGACTGGTGGATGAGGGTGCATCTTATCTTACTCAGCAGCCGCAGTCTAGTTTCGAGAATATGAGTTCACGGCAGCAGCCTATCGGTTGGAATCCTGACGGCTCGCCTATCAATCCTAACAGTCCGGCTATTGTGCCTCCATACGCGCCCCCTGCAACCCCCGAGCAGGCGAATAAGCAAAAGCATGGCAATGGTGCTCCTCATGCGTGGGAACATCGCAACCGAGACAATGCCAATGCGTTCTATCAGGATGCCGCAACGCAAACGGGTGCGGCGGCAGCCGATGCTATCGCAGGTGGCGGTTCCTGGTCCGATGTCGCAGCCGGTATCGGCGGTTCTTTCATTGGTGGCGTGATGAATACAGAGTTCAAGACTGGCGGCAAATCCAAGGAAGACAAGGAGAAAGCCGAGCAGTTAAAGAAGGAGAAGAAGCATCAGAAGGAACTGAGCAAAGAGGTAAAGAAGGGCAATAAGGATCGTGAAAAGGAAACCACGCAGGGCGTGAAGAACATCACGGATGTAACTGCTGCCGGAAACAAGGAGCAGACCGAGGGTACTAAGGTGGCTTTGAATGCAGGTATGGCTATGACCCAAACGGCGCTCACTACCAACCTTGCCAATACTCAGGCTAATAATGAGGCTATGGCTCAGTCTGATGCAGCCCGTACCCAGTCGGAAGTAACCTTCTCTATCGCTGGTGCGATGGCTAAGTGTTTCGAGTTCCTGGGTCCTATTGCTGGTCCTATTGCTGCCGCAGGTGTAATGGCTACCCTCATGGGCTTGCTCCAGTGGGCATTGAACTCCGCATTCAGCGGCGGCAAGAAGAAGAGCAATACAAATTCTATCAATACCAAGCTCGTAACTGGTATGCTTACCTACGATTCCGGAAACGTTCAAGACTTGAAGCCATTTGTAGATGACAATGGCGAATTGTATTGGATGGCTGATGATAATGATAAAGAACAGGGTATGAGGCCGTTCATGGCTGATAGTGGCGAAGTGTATTGGGCAAATGAGGACGATGGGCATCAGATGCTGGGCGTGAAGATGCTCACGTCTCCAACCGCCACTACCGTGAACGGTCAGCCGTCTCTCGTAGCCGAGAGAGGACCGGAAATCGTGATTGGCCGTGAAACTACCCATGCGATGATGATGAACAATCCAGGCTTGCTGAAAGCACTCGTCAACTACGACCGCAACTACTCAGGAAGAAACTCAGCAAGAAGGGCATTTGACAATGGCAATGTGGGTGATGTTCTTGCAGCAGGCACGCAAGCAGGCAATGGTAATCTTTCGTCTGGCGCGTCAGCGACAGGCGACCTGATAGCAGCAAACGCTGCAAGCAATGCGGCGCTCCTGCAAGCTGTGAATGCGCTGATTCAGCGTCTGAATGAACCTATCAACGCCAAGATAAACATGTATGGTCGCGACGGACTGCATGACAGTCTGAATAAGGCTAATCAGTTTATGAAGCATAAATAGAATGAAATTTTTGTTGATTATTAGTTGTTAGTTTTTAAGTTTTTATTATGTTTTTAGTAAGGCTGTTTCGCTGTGAAGCGAGATAGCCTTTTTCGCTTAAATTTCTTTTTGGTCCCATTTTGCGACCAAATCCATCATTTAGTGGGCTTTTGATAACTCGCTGATTTAGTGGGCTTTTTGGTCTCAAAAGCATATCTTGGTCCCATTTTTCCCCGAAATTCACTACTATATATAAAATTTTCCGTGTATTTTTTCTTTTCCCTAAAATCAAAAACCCCTAACTCCAAACCAGAAGTTAGTAGCATTAACGGCTTTGCCGTAAACATCAGACAATAAGGTAGTTATGGGGATATGTGGGAGTGGCAGCTAGCGAGAAAAATACAGGATTTTCTACATATATTCTACATATTTCTGAAATATTTTGTTTCTCCTGCGTACATTTGTTTTTAGAAAATTAGATAAAAATGAGACCAAAATAAAGCAAATTGCTGAAAAACAAGCAAATAGCAAAAAATCGTAGTGGGCTAGCAGGGGGGCAATGGTGGGGCAGCAGTGGGACAAAATCCCTCGTTTTCTCAATTAATGGGCTTTAACATTTCAGCCTTCAAAATAAAAATGGGACCAAAATGAGACTTTTGAGACCAAAATCGGGAGTTTGGTCCCATTTTTGAAAAAACATCCTCTGCACCCCCGTTCCAAGCGATTCTATCGCTGGTTTCCCCTCTCAAACCCATATTAAATGTTAAAAATATAACTTATTTCAAATATAATATAGCCAACCTATACTATTTTCGATTTATTTTTGTATCTTTGCAGCAGATTTAGTATAATTGATATATGTAAGGTATGTTTGAGGAAATATGTTCCATCTACAAGTCCGCTACGGATGCCCATGGTGATTTCGTCGATATGGAGACGGGCGAGTGCATTCAGCAGATGTCTATCCGTGAGTTCTGTCTGACGGATAGATGGAAGCCGTATGTAGAGAAGCTGAGAGCCATGCGACAGCAGTATGGCAGCAAGGCGAAGAAGATGCCGGAGTATATCGAAACGAAGAAGATGCTTCCAGGTGCCACACTGAGCGGTCTCTTTAGTCTTTATGAAGACGAGAGTTTAACCCATCCCGGCCAGCGGGTAATGGTTTCACGCCGTGAAACACATCTTCAGCAGCATACCGGATGGCTGGCCATCGACATCGACATTCAGGACAATCAGCAGCTTACCAATTTCGAGAATATCCGTATGGTGGCTCGCTTTCGTCCGGAGATAGGTCTGCTGATGCGTTCCTGTTCGGGTACCGGATATTTCGGATTGGTTCGCCTGGCTTATCCCGATAGACACAAAGAGCAGTTCAAGGCTATCCTCAAGGAATACGCAGCCCTGGGCATCGTGCTCGACAAGCAATGCGGCAATATCGGACGTGTGCGCTTCGCCTCATGGGATGATGCAGACCACATATATATTAATAACAATGTGCAGCCTTATCAAGGTTTGGCGACAGATGAACCGCAGGTGATACCACAAGCAAGACCGATGTATCGGCAGCCGCAGAGTAACGCCTCCAGCGCTTACGGCGGCAGCGACAACAGAGCCTTTTGGAATGATCCACGCACGCAAGACCGCATCATCGAACTTATCGTAAAAGCTTTGGTGAGCCGAAACATCAACATCACGGAAAGTTATGATGAGTGGACCAAGGCAGGTTGGGCATTGAAGGCACACCCCTACGGCGAACGTCTGTTTCACGAGCTTTCAGCCTGCAGCCGGAAGTACAACGCTGCCCAGGCATCTCAGAAGTGGCGGCAGCTAGGCAGAAGTACCACCGTGAGTTACAATTATCTCATCCACGCCTGCAAGCAGAATCTTGGTGAGGCAGAGTATCACTCCATCCTGCGGCAAGTATGGGCAGAGCGAGGTTAATTCCATTATCTCGCCCCCGTTCCCAGCGATTCTATCGCTGGTCCACAAGCAGAAAAAAAGAATTTTAATACATATAAGATTAAAGATTATGGCAAAAAGAAAAGTAAAAATCCCGAAGGGGTCATGGCTCGACCAGAAAGGTCAGCGATGGATGAAAGTAGTGTTCGATGTAATGTCCGGTTTCGGGGGGGGTGAAAAGTTCATCCGTCAGATCAATTTGGATTTCACCTGCAACTTCGATTTCGGACTGAAGAAATATGTAGCTAATATGGATGATTATGGTAATCTGCGAAACGTTGTGTTGCAGAAATACCCATCGCTGGCGAGATATGGAGATTTTCGCATGGTGATGACAACCCATCAAGTAAAATGATAAATTATGAAATTGATAACGATTATTGGGCCCTCTGGGGCTGGCAAGGACACGGTAGCAAACATGTTTTCTGCCATCCTGGGATATGAAGTACTCTGTTCCTATACTACCCGGCCTATGCGGGAAGGTGAAGTTGACGGTAAGGAGCATCATTTTGTTAATGAATGCAACGTTCCCAAAAGCGAAATGCTTGCTTATACCCGATACGGCAACTATGAGTATTGGACGAAGAAGAAGCAGGTGGCAGGTGCCGCCATTTACGTCATCGACGAGAAAGGATTGATGGAACTAATGGAGCGCTGCCCGAAAGCCAAGATCATCACCATCTATGTTTCGGCAAAGCCGGAAACCTTGAAGAAGCGTGGTATCTCTGAAAAACGTACCGACAGAGACCATTATCGCGTACAGATTGATTTCAACAGCTATGATTATGTGATACCAAACAACCGAACGATTTTTCATCTTTGGGACTACGTTGCGTTCGTAGCCAAGAAGATAAGAGAGCAGGAATTGGGCATTCCTAACCATTCTGTAAAGTAAGTTCAAAGTGAATATCCAGTACCGTTACAATACAGACTGAGTACAGACTGGGCACAGATAAAATAATGGCAAAAATAACTACCCATTCACCCATCGCGGGTATATTAGGCAAGCTGCATAAGATAGGTAACATCTTTGCCTTTGTCTCCAATCGGTATTGGGATGGCGTGATAGATTTTTAATATATAAAACATCAAATAAGAAACAATATGAAAATGATAATTCCTGGTGTTGAGTGGTGGCCTCAGAAGACCGCCGCACAACAGATTGCCCGAGTAGGCAGAATTTGCTACAAGAGCAAGGGTAAGCAGCCTGACGAGAATCTTCCTGAAGACAAGAAAGAGGATTTCTTGGAAGAGCAGGCAGTAAAGTTGGCCAATCGTTTCTGGGAGAGCGGTCATCGTTCCATGTACCGCCATGGCACCCTCTATTTCTTCGTAAAGAATGACAGTAAACTGCCGAAGCATCTTTGGTCTTTCCTTGTTGCATCGCCTTACATCAGTTATGCAGTGCAGGAAAAGAAGGTATGGATCAGCAGTAATATGCAGTTTCTCTGCGAGCATGGAAATATTCTTGAAATGCTATCTCCATTCAATGTGAAGGAAAATGAGTTTATCGAGAAGGCGCTGAAATATGATTTCAAGGAAGCCCTCTATTTTCTCCGTATGACGCTGGTTGTTACCACACAGATTAGCACCAGCCGTGAGTTGAACCGCACATCACCTAATAGCATCAGTGAGCAGAGCACCCGCTACGTGAACCTGGAGAAGAAAGGTGGCGTGCAGATTGCCCGTCCCCACTGGCTGCACGAGGGCACGCGCTGGCAGAAGTTCCTCTATCTCTTCGGCTGCAAGATTTCCGACTGGCTCTATCGCCGATTGCTGAAGTCGGGATTGCATCCGCAGGATGCCCGCGGCATTCTTCCTCTCGATACCTATACGGTAGTAGCCTATACCTACACTATCGCCGAGTGGCAGCATATCTTAGACCTTCGCTTCAGAGAAACTACCGGCAAGGCGCATCCTAACGCCAAGGAGATAGGTTTCGAGATAAACCGCATCATCAGCGAGAGAATGGAAATGTTCGAGGCTCAAAAGAAATCTTTTAGATAAGTAGGTAAGCCTTCGTTCCCAGCGATTCTATCGCTGGTCCAATAACAAATAAAGAAGAAAGAAAATGGCAAATATTACATTAAACGAATATCAGCAGAAGGCAATGACAACCTGCCTTCCAGAGAGTGATAATCTCTTTTATATGCTCGCCAACCTTTGTGGCGAGGTAGGCGAATTTGCAAGCAAGGCTGGCAAGCACATGCGCAAGGGCAAACTCCACATCACCACCACTGAGCGAGATGAGGACGGCAAGATCTGCCACACTCAAGTCTGGAATATCACCGATGAAGAGCGCAAGCTGATGCTTTCCGAAATCGGCAATATTCTTTGGCAGACCGCAGGTTTGGCCCACGTCATGGGTGTAAGCCTGGAGGAAGTAGCCGAGGAGAACCTGGCAAAGCTTGCATCATGCAAGGAACGACAAGTGATAGCTGGCGAAGGTGACAAGCGATAATCACTACTCACTATTTCTAACGCTCATTATGATTAATAGAGTATTTTGCCAATCAATGCTTGGCAATAAAAAGCAATAAAAAGCAATGGGAACAAAAAACAAAAAACAACAGCAGCAAGCGATGGCCAAGCGTGAGGCTCAAATCAGAAACCTCCCTACCATCTATACCTTTAACTTTAAGGATGTTCCTGCTGAAAAATATACAGAGGCATTGGAGCGTCTTTTTTCCAATCCTGATTTCGCTGAAGCCGTGCGCAACCGCAACGAACTCGTGCGTGCAGCCAGCCGCATTCCGCAGAACTCGCCACAGATGGCATCGATTATCCGAGCCATCCAGGAGAAGGACAAGAAGCTGTCGATGAATATGTACTCCCTGCTTGTGCAGGTAAACCTGCGAAGTGATGAATCCTACGATTTCCTCAACTTCGGCCAGTTGCTCCGCTACTATGTGGACTACAGCAAGCCTGGAATGCAGGACAATGTTGACAAGCTCTCCATTGATTTGGATAAGGTTACTTTCCTTACGGACACCCTGGAGCGTATCGTAATAGATGTGAAGTCAAATATGAAGGAAATCTTTGGAGGGCGCATTGATTTCAACCAGTTTGACAGCGTACTGCAGGTATTGAAACAGATGCAGGGCTTCTTCAATTTCGCAAGAACAAAGGACATCAACAGTAAGGACAATGACCTTTACTGCGACTATGCCAACAGCATCAGTGCCTATGTGGGGAAGCGCATGAAGACCTATTCGGAGAAACGCCGCAAGCTGCACCCTCAGCTTCCTGGCTTCACCCAGGATCAGATGGTGGAAGCCCTCAATCTCTTCTTCGATAAGAAAGGCTTTTTCAACGAGAGCTTCATCGCCAAGACGGAATCTGGAGGCTGCTATATCGACGGCATGAAACTCATCGCCAACCTAGACGAGGAGCAGACTGTCAAGCTCGACAAGCTGGTACCACGTCCGAAGGAAGGTAACAGCATACAGAAGTACTTCCTCTACATTACCGATGCCATCATGCTAAATTATGCCCAGCAGAAAGGCATCGCCTTGAAAAAGTAAAAAAATGTCAAATATCTATCTCCGTCTCCCCACCTCCCGCTGCCAGTTTTTCCGGCACCGCGATCCCAAGCTCACCCTGGCAAAGGATGAGCCGGTAGTGTTCAGTAACTACTCTCACGAGCATTTCATCATGAGAAATTCGCTCATCAATGCCCCAGCCCGCAGCAACCGCATCGACCTCGCTTGCTTCTCCCAGCAGCAATGGTGCAATATGCTCACGGGCAGGCATCCTGCCGGAGGCAAGGTAATGATGCGCCGTGATGCCGGAAGCTGGCTCACTTTTCAGGAAGTTCAGCAGCTCAATGGTCGCCTTACCGATGGTAAGGGCGCACATGATGATTACCTCTGCATCAGACTGCCCAGCGAAGTAGAGATTGTCGATACCGTTTATCCCGTAAAGCCTACCTTTACGCTTGATACCCATGGTATCCGTGCCCTGGTAGTCTCGCTCAACAACGATTTTAAGCGCAGTCTGGTAGAATGGGCACTATCCACCTTCGACTTCTGCACCTCCAAAGGCAGGGTTATCGCCCGCTCCCATAATGCCATGCTGGAGCGGTACTTAATGCGCTACGGCATAGAAGCCAGCGAGGAAGAGAAAGACGTGTTGCGCCGCATCATTGGCAGGTGGTTCCGCACAGAACACTGCTTCTTCAAGTCCTATTCTTGCGTAGATATGCAGTATAAGGACAGTCGTGATAAGCCTAACCGCATCGACGAAGTGCAGTGGCTATGATTTTACACCTTATATAATAGGTGTTAATTCGTAAGATAACAAATGTTAAATAACAGATAAATCAAGGAAAAGATATGAATTTACCCGATAGTTGTAGAGAGTTATTTCTTGATGGAATAACCGACGCTTATTTTTATGCTGCAAGGGAAAGCTCCATTCCTATCCCATTCAGCATACCGCTGGTATTGCAGATTAATGGCTGCAAGTTTGCTGGCGAAGCACTCCATATTGCCACCAGCGAAGGCGACAATTATGTAATATCTGATGGCATCACAGCTAAGCAGACCTCTTCGGAGGCTGGCAATGGTACTGTCTTCAAATTCGAGATTACCGCCAATATCCGTGATGGAAAGGATAATATACCAGAAATTATCAAGAATATGCACGGAAAGGACTATTATATAGTCTTGCGTAAGCAGGATGACTCGCTTTATCTGTGCCATATGGTGCCTGGTTCTTTCAGTATCACTACATCGGTGACCATTCAGAACGATGCAGAGAGCCGTAACATTACGGCTACCTGTCAGGCGATGTCGGAGTTTATTCCGATAACGATTTCCTAATTAGTTACCGGAGAACCAGTTTTTAAGACTTCTGATTTTGATTACATATATTCATAAGTATTTTACATTTATTTTTGCCCTGCCGTCCGTGAGGATCGCAGGGTTTTTTGTTTTGTATAGTTAGCTATTTCGGCATATAGGCTTATTTTGTCCCTATCTGCCCACGTTTTCCCATTACCTTTGCCGTCAGAAAATATATAAGAGTCTTCTTTTGCAATCAAGGTAAGGAGATTTGTTTTCAGGATAACGATAACATACATTAATTTTTAAAATTCTATTACCCACAATGAAAGGTCTTTATGAAATTCTGACCGAAAAGAAGTGGATGATTTCGCCTGACTTTGTTCACGGAATCCGTAAGGCGCTGGAGCAAAATCTGAATGCTCATGCCATATACGAACGCCCTGCACCTACCTGCGGCTTCGTAACCGTGAAGGCAGCCGATGGTTCCATCTATTACCCGGAGGAATATCAGATTTCCGAGGATGGCAAGCAGGTGAGAGGTCAGTGGGCATTGGATGATAATGATAATGCTCAGAACTTCCCATTTGTTTCTGTGCTCACCGTTGATGGTCCTATCACCCGAAATGGTGGCGGTTGCTCGTATGGTTCTATCGACCATCGTAACATGATGATCAATGCGGCCAATCATCCCCTCTGTCGAGGTCACATCTTCATCATCAACACTCCTGGAGGTTCCGCTTGGGCAAAGAACGATTATGAGCAGGCTATCAATTATGCTCGTTCGCAGGGTCAGCCAGTCATCGCCTTCATCGACGGCATGTGTGCATCGGCAGGTATGTATCTCGCTTCTCTCTGCGATGAGCGTTACTACATGCACCCGAAGGACGAAATCGGTTGTATCGGTGTGATGGCATCCTTCTACACGCAGGCCGATGGTAGCAAAAACCAGTTTACCGATGAAACTTATCACGAGTTATACGACCCTGAGAGTTTCGACAAGAACCGTGAGTTCCGTGATATTGCCAATGATGGCGATAGCGAGAAGTTGGTAAAGGAGCTTGCCGAACTGGGCGTTCAGTTCAGAGCCGATGTGAAGAAAGCCTGTCCTGCTGCAAAGGATGAGCACCTTCACGGAAAGGTATTCAATGCCGAAGACGTGAAGGGTATTCTGATGGACGATCAGAGCGACTTCCTCTCTTGTGTCAAGCGCTGCTTCGACCTTTATAATGGTGTGGCGCAGCCTATCAGCAGAGAGTCATCTGATGATGAAGATGAAACGAAAGCCAGTTTGAACGAGCCATCCGACCATCCGGCACATGACCCTCAGTTGGAGCCAGACAAGGCTTCTTCAGCAAAGAAAGAGAATCATCAACATACTATTCATCAAAAATCAATCAATATGGCAAATTATCCAAAGATCAATGCCGCTTGCGGTATGCAGGATGGTCAGCAGATTGAGGTGAAGGAGGAAGGGGCATTCATGAATGCCCCATTGCTCGACACCCTCGAAGCTCATCTCGCATCACAGGAGCAGGCTGTGGCTGATGCAAAGCAGAAAGCCACCACAGCAGAGCAGAGTCTTGCCGATCTCCAGGCAAAGCACGACGCACTCGCTGAAACCATCGCCCAGAAGGACGAGGAAATCAAGAATCTGAAAGAGGCAAAGGCTAAGGCCGATGAGGACATCAAAGCCCTCAACGATGCAAAGGCAAAGGCTGATGAAGAGAAGGCAAAGGTAGATGAGGAGTTGAAGACTGCACAGGCTTCACTTGCTACTGCCCAGCAGACTATCGCCGACAAGGACGCTCAGATTGCTGAGTTGAACGAGAACCCAGGTGAGGAGCCAGCACAGGGTGCAGCACCTCAGAACAACGGTGAGGGTGCAAAGGCTCAGAACCTCCGTGAGTTCGACCCATCGAAGTATAAGACCAATGCAGAGCGCAAGGCAGCCTTCGAGCGTTTCAAGCGAGGCGAGGAGTAACCCCTCCAGCATCAGGATAACACTAAGTATTCAGGTTAAAACATTCTTATTCATTTTTTAATTATTATTTGAAATTATGGCAACACTTCCTAAAGATTTTATCGGCACTACTGCCTTGCAGCACGTAGCCGAGCAGGTAACTAAGGAAATTCTCATGGGTCCAGGTTACACCGATGCAGAGGAGATGGACCGCTTGGGTATCGACATCGTTTCCGGTGTTCAGTATAAGCGCACCATCCATATTCTGCTCCGCAAGGGTGGTACCACCCGCCGTAAGGACGTTCACACTAAGGTGAACAGCGAGGCAGGATTCCTGAAAGAACGTACAATCACAGTTAAGCTCGCCTGGGATCATTACACTGATAACATCGATAAGTACTGCGAAACGGTATTCGGTACAGACGCTCAGGGTCAGTACCCTCTCGCTACCGAGGCTGCTACTGCTATCCTTGCCAACTATGCCGATAACCTTACCGCTTGTTTGTGGAATGGTGACATCAGTCTTGACAAGGGTGATGAGGACACTCCAGCTTCACAGCAGGCTATGGCGTTGTATGACGGTTTCCATACCTGTGTCAAGCATGACATCGAGGATGGTCTTATCAGCGAGGCTAATGGCAACTTGATTCCTTGCGAGTCAATCGCAGAGCCTTCTGACAACAACGACTCTACTCCATACGACAACTTCCTGGCATGGCACCTGAAGTGGGATGCCCGTCTGCGCAAGCAGAACGTTCTCGTTTACATGAGCGAGTTGACAGCTCAGTACATCGCTGCAGGTTACGCTAACAAGTTCCACGGCAACTTCAAGGTTGAGTACGAGGACGGCGGTAACTTCAAGCTTCCAGGTCTCTCTCGTGTAACACTCTGCCCTATCGCAGATTTCGGTGAGGGTGATCGTATGTACGTTACCATCCCTAAGAACTTCGTCTATGCAGTTGACTCTGAGGGTAACAAGACTTACGTAGGCGTTAAGGTGGGCACCGATGACGATATGCGCGACATCCAGTTCCAGATTCAGTCAATTCAGGGCGCAGGTATCCGCAATCCGTTCAAATACGCCTTTGCGATGTCAGACGGCAACCTTGCAACAGCAGAGTACGTAGCTGGTGATTACACCAATTCTAACCTTGTGGTAACAACCGCAATGGAGGATGCTTCTCCTGTTACCGATGGTAAGGTGAAGGTAAACGGCGTAGAGTACACTAAGCCAGTAGGCACAACTCCTAACCAGGTTATTACCCTGGAGGCAGAGGGCACTACCGATGTATTCTCTCACTGGAGCACTGGCAGCAAGGAGAAGAAGATTCAGTTCGCCGCCACCGGTATGAGCATGGGTATCACCGCCTTCTTCAAGAAGGGTTAACCCCCTCCCCTGCCCCCGTTCCAGCGATTCCATCGCTGGTCCAACAGGCAAAAAGGCAGTCCTCTATAAATCCTCGGCGGCGGTCGCCTGACCTGGCGGAATATGGCTTCCGTCGCTATTTCGTTTAATCATCAAAAAAGAAACAATTATGGCAGAAACAGTAACATGCCCAGAGATCAAGGATTTGCTTTCCGAGAATGATTGCTTGGAAAACTTCGGCGGTCTTGGCGTAAACGTATATGTCTTTATCAAGAGTGAGCTTGCTGCACCTCTCTCACCAGAGGCAGGCAAGAACACCTATGCAGCGCTGACTGCTGCGTCCTTCAAGAAAGGTAAGGGTCTCTACAAGTTTGAATGCCAGGATGGCGGTCAGGGTCACACCTGGGAGAACCTCGGTTTTCAGAAGGGTTTCAAGCAGACCTTGGACTACGTTCTTGAGAGCGTAAACGCCGCGACTGCTTATGTGGCTCGTGGCCTCAATAACCTCAAGTGTGGTTACATCATCGAGGATGGTGATAAATCAATCCTCGTTTATGATAAGCAGCACGACTTCAAGTACGACTCCGGTAATATTAAAGGAGACACGGGCAAAAAACCAGAAGATGATCGTGTAGTTACACTGAGCGGTTCCCTCAGTCCGACAACTTTCGGCCGCTATGAGATTGCCGCACCAGAAAGTGGCTGGGATTCTCTCTGTAATGGCGCAGGCACAACGGGGGAAGTGTAAGCGGAACTGACAAGAGCGATACCAATTCCGCTTCCCGGCAGTCATCTAAGCGGAGCAAGCAGGTAACATCTATCAATGATGAAACCGCTATGCTTGGCGAGAATGATGAATAATCGCTCACCTATCCAATGCGTTCCATTGGCAATTTACACTCTATAAATCAAAGCCTCGGTATTGATCCTTAACAAGATAAGGCAAGATACCGGGGCTTTTCGCATTTAAAACTGCATATATCTTTCATTTCTTAATATCTTATTCCATAATTAGATTTTTTAATGCAAGATGCGTCTCCGCATAGAATATTTTTCTTATTTTTGCAGCATAAAATTTTAATATATATATAGTGTAACTAAAAGAGTAAGAGATTATGGAACTAAGACATTTACGTTCGTTTGTGTATGTGGCAGAGACGCTTTCTTTCAGCATCGCCGCCTCCCGATGCTTTGTCACCCAATCCGCCATCAGTCAGCACATCAAGGCTCTGGAGGATGAACTGGGATGCAAGCTGCTGATACGCACATCGCACAGCATCATGCTCACCGAGAACGGGGAGGCACTTCTGCCACGTGCTAAGGAAATACTGAAGTTGGCGGAAGACTGCAAGGAGCATATCAATGCACTCAACAACTGCATGACCGGAGAACTGCGCATCGGTGTAGGTTCCTTTATCGCACCCTATATTCGTGTGGCTGCACTTATATTCATGGAGCGATACCCTAACGTAAGAGTGAATGCCGAATTTTCTAAGGCAACGAGCCTGAACCGCCTGTTGCGAGACCACATGCTGGATCTCGCTTTTACGATGAACGAAGCCTATACCAACGAGGGCATCGAGAGCCAGCCTTGCATCCCATTCAGTATTTGTGCCATCATGAGAAACACACACCCTCTTGCCAGGAAAGATAAGGTAACATACGATGACATGCTGAAGCACGGCATCATCATGCCCGATGTAGGCGAACGTGTTTTCAACACTTTTCAGCAATATTTGCAGAACGATCTCACCAAATTAAGCGTAAAGTGTATCGTCAGCGACCCCGACGAAGACCTTGCCATCATAGAAGATACTCACCTGGTTACTTTTATGCCGAAGCTGTATCTGAAGAACCACCCTACCCTTATAGCTCGTCCTATCCATGGCATAGGAGAAGAACTGATGAGCAATGCCCACTGTATGAAGGATGTACCTATGAAGCGTTCTGCACAACTCTTCCTCGACATTATCAGGGACGAAGCCATTCCGTATATCAAGGCTTTGGAAGAAACCATGTAGTTTGGTACCAAAGTACATTTGTACTTATGTACTTCTGCACGTTTGTACTTTTTCTTATTTGTCTATTAGTGTTCCTGCTTCATGATTTATCCGCAAGAACATCTAATGAACATCACTTTTCTGTTTACTTCATTCCTATTACCTTTGCATGTGATTCCGATATTGGAAGAATTTAAACACAAAAAACTATGCAGGTAAAAACGAATGATGGCAACTATGATGTTGCCAGCAAGGGATTGGGTAATACCGCCCTTGGACTTGGTATCGCAGGTTTGGCTACCAGTTTGCTGGGTGGCGGTGCATCCTTGTTTAACCTCGGTAGAGGTAACAATGGCATGACTGCCAATCCGAGTGACCCGGATGCACGCTTTGTGACCAAGAGTGAGACCAACCTTATTCAGGAGAACTCTACATTGAAGACGGAACTTGCTATCCAGAAGAGTGAGAACTATACCGACAAGAAGATGGTAGATGTTACTCAGTATCTTGACGGTAAGATTCGTCAGCTCGAAAACAAGGTGGATGCCAACAAGGATGCACAGCAGGCGGTCAACGCACAGCAGATGGCATATAATGCCGCTGCCAACGCCAACATCGACGTGCTGAAATCGCAGGTGGCTTCACTTTTGAATGTTACCAAGATGATGATTCCATCAGGCAATGTTTGTCAGATGGGGTGTGGATGCGCTTGTAACCAGTAACCGTATTTCGGATAAAAGGAAGAAACGATATGGATTACAAGAACTCGCAAATCCTGGCAGCGGTTGTGTCCGAATGGGCACGCCCTGCCATCTCTCAGATAGCGGCTGGCAATCTGATGCACTTGCCTATGCTCCAGTCTCTCCAGGCTACCATCGGAAGCATGGGACTGGTGAGCGGCAACTATTCTCTGCAAGCCGATATAGAACCGATGATTCAGCCTGTGGTCAATGCGCTTGTCACCCCGATGCTCGCCAAGTATTTCGGGAATATTCCCGAAGAGAGCATTCCGCAGATGGCGCACGATGTGGTAGAGCAGCTTCGCTACAAAGGACCGCTCTCTATCCTGGAGGGTGTGATAACCTTTGACGAGGAAGATCTTGACGAACTCGCCGACCTTCTTCAGAAGAACCTTCCGGTAGAGAAGACCCAGGGCTATCAGGTGAAACATTAATGCGGCGGTGAAGTCGTCGCTCTATTAAAACAGAAAAGACTATGAATAAAAGAACAATTCCAGCCTGCATCATGGCTACGCTTGCAGTAGGTGCAACCGCCACTGCTCCCTATTATGATGTAAATATCACGCAGCAGCTCTGTGCTCCATCATGTGTGGATGAGACTCCGGTTTTCAACCCTCAGTTCTCTGTAAAGAGTATTGCCAACGTAGGTACTTCGCAATATCTCATAACGATTCACGTAGAGGGTGTTATCAGTTACGTGCCTTGCAACTGTGGCTCCTGCTGCACCCGCTCGCAGGTAGTAAGTCAGGATTTTACCATTCCTGTCTTCTCTGCTACGGCTATCACGAACGTTACCACATCTCTTGGAAGCGTGAAAAACCGTCTTGTCAAGGTAGCCTGCTGCTCCTGCAGCAAGACTTTCGTGTGCGATGCTCCGTTAACACTCACCATCGCATGACTATCCACCAACAAAAGGAAAGGTAAGAGACGATGAAGTATATTCAGTTGATAGATCAGGCCCGCGCTCACGGCGTGGCTACTGAGAAGAAGATGATGGAGGCGATGGAGCAGTTGAGCTGCGACCTCGCCTCCCTGGAGGAAACAAATCCGGAATTGTACTGGTGCATCCTCCGTCACCAGCACGCAGTGTTCTATAATCGTCATTACAGCGAGAAAATGGCCAACCATGATGTCTGCCATCTTGTGTATAGCAAGAAAGGTGAGAATGGCGAATTGGTAGGAACCGGGGCGCACTGGACCAAATCGCAGATCGTGAATGCCACTAAGGGCATGAAGTTCCATGATAAGGTGAACGATTGGGATAAGTATGTTGCCTTCAATGCCATGTACGCTGATCTGTGCAGCGATATGACAGAAGATGAAATCATCAAGGCAGCTTATCTCTTCTATTTCCAGGACGCAGACTGGCAACCCGAAGAAGACGATTGTACCAAGATATGGGACTATATGTCCGCTCACGCTACGATGTAGTTTGTTTTGATATAGGTAATCTGGATTTCGCACTAGCGAGTGCAAGTATTAAAAGTAAAAAGATTGGGATAACATTTTTTGAAGCCTCTTTGCGCCTACAAAAGCCGCAGGGAGGCTTTCTTTGTCCCCTCGAATAAAATCGAAACCCCTATCTTTGCCATCAGAAGAAATAAAAACGATAAAACAGAAAAGATATGGCAAAGATTCAACCTCTTGCAGATTTCATTCTCTCCTTTGAAGGAGGTTACGTAAACCACCCCAACGACAAGGGCGGTCCTACCAACATGGGCGTAACGCTGAAAACCTGGCAAACCCAAGGTTACGACAAGAACCATGATGGCCGCATCGACGCAAAAGATGTGAAGCTTATCACAAAAGCCGATGCCGTTTCCATCCTTCGCCGCTGTTATTGGAACCGATGGAAAGCCGATGGTATCAAAGACCAGAGCATCGCCAACATCCTGGTAGATTGGGTATGGATCAGCGGCACGCCAGGCATCACCCTCGTACAGGCAATGCTAGGAGTAACCGCCGATGGTATCGTGGGCAGCCGAACCCTCAAAGCGCTTAATAGCCAGAACCCCAAGCAGTTCTTCGACCGCATCAAGGCTCGCCGCAAGCAGTATATTCTCGGAATCATCGCCAAGCACCCTAGTCAGCAGGTCTTTGAGGCAGGCTGGCTCCGTCGTCTGAATGCCATCAGCTACGGCAGTCTCATCGCCAATAACGGCAAGAAAATCAGCTTCTAGAAGGGGCAAAAGCGCCTCCGTTCCCAGCGATTCTATCGCTGGTTCGTAAACAGAAAATTTTTCAAACGATAAAAAGATAAAAGATTTATGGCAAGTTACAATGGAAACATCGACCTTTTAGCTCTGAATGGAGCGAAGGTCTTAGTAGGTATCGATGAGAAGAATGCGCAGCGTCCTTACGTCTGCATTCCTCTCGATGTGAACGAAATTAGAGTAGAGACATCAAAGAATGATGCAAGTAAAAATCAGGCAAAACTGAGAGTCAATATCTGGCCTTTCAATGAGGCATACAAGAATAAGATTCGCCAGAGTGCTGCCGAGCGTGGCGATACCAATATCAGCGTACCAACCCACGAAATGCAGCTCTCGTTCTCCACCGAGTACGTCAAGGCAGTAGCCAAGGCTTTCCCTAAGCTCGTAGAACAGGTGAAGGAAGCCAATAAGGAGCGAGACCCTGACATCGTGAATCAGGATTTCAATGATGAGAGCACCCATCTCTTCAAGGCAATCCGTACTCGTATGAATAAGCGTATCGCCAGCCTCTATCAGCCACAGCCTACCGCCCAGCAGCAGACGTACCCACAGCAAGCCTACGGAGCCGCCGGCAACGCTACCGCCTATGTACCGCCAGCAGATGGAGGCAATGATTACTCTTCAATGCCAGGTTACGATGATCCTAACAGCGACCTGCCATTCTAGCCACCGTTCCCAGCGATTCTATCGCTGGTCTTCTCTTAATATATAAGAATATGCAAGAACAGATAAACCTCACCATCCCGAAGGGCTGGAACCAATGCACCCCTTCCCAGCTAGAGCAGATTGCCCTCATCATGCTAGAGCAGATAAAGAAATCCAAGGCAGACCGCTATCACCCTTTCGATATGCAGAAAGTGAAGATAGCCGTCTTCTTCCTCTTTGCCGGGATAAGCATTAACGCCTATCCCGACCCTCGCCAGCCCATCAATGAGCAGCACTACCTGGTAAGCATAGAGCCGCAGAAAAAGAGCTTCCTGAAGAAGCTCCTCTCCATCTGCGCCCCCGTTCCCAGCGATTCCATCGCTGGTCCCCAGTCGGCTAACCATTTCCCCCTCTATCTTTGGCAGCTCAATTATTGGCTCTCCCCGAAAGCCAAGACCGATGATAAGACCTCCCCTGAGTACATCGCTCAGGGCGCAGGTCTTCTCGATTGGCTGGATGCAGATAGCGGCAATTTCCTCACCCGCTTCCCCTATCCGTCTATCCGTCAGAAATCCAAGTGGTACCGTCGTGCAAAAGCCTTCCAGGGTCCACACCAAGACCTCGATGGCTTCTCCTGGAAGCAATACCGTTTTGCCAGCGATATGATGCAGACCTACACCAAGTTAAGCAATAACCTGGTCAAGATGAAGCAGATGAATAAGTTCACCGAGGAGCAACTTCAGACGCAAGCCCAGAGTGTAGCCAGCGCCAGAAACATGTTCCTTGCCACCATCTTCAACACCACCACCCAGTACGTCGATCCGACAACAGGCATCACGAAATACGATTTTCACTACGAGTCAAAGCAGTTTACCGAGAACGCAGGTTATTTCGTCAAATATCCGGAAGCCAACTGGCAGGTCATCCTCTTCTGGTGGAGTGGCATCATGCACACCCTAGCCCATCGCTACCCTCACGTATTCAAGGTGCAGAAGGTAAACAGCACCAAGCCGCAAACCCCGATGGAAATCTACACTGCCACCACCGCAACGATGCAGAAGTATGCCGGTCTAACGGAAAATCAGGTCAACACCCAATCCTACTCCCTAGTTCTCGAACACCTCGAAAGGTTATCGAAAGAGAATGAGGAAATGGAAAAGATGAGGAGAGGAAAATGATAGATGTAAAGGCATCTGTACACTTTTAAAAAAGCCTCCGTTCCCAGCGATTTCATCGCTGGTCAGCCTCCCTCTTTGTCCCCACTAAAACCATAAAAAGCCCTAACTTTACACTCAGAAACAAGAGAAAAAGCGGGCGTGCGTATATCGCCGCCCTTCTCTCTTTCCATCACATTCAGGATAACATATAAAAAAGAAACGCAAAAATGGCAAGCAAAAACAAAAACAGAGTAACAAACCTGCAGCAGCTCCAAAATCGAAGTGAGGAGCTGAAAGATGCAGGCTATGTAGCCGTTCGGCCAGATGCTTTTACGTCGCCTCGGAACGGAGGCAATAAGGTCTTTTCCTGGAACGATTATGTTCACGGCATGCTCCTAACCACAGCCGGTATGTCGGCAAGCGGTGGCGACGCAAGCGGTTCTGTAGCACGGCAGCAGGTTTCCACTATCTTTGCATCAAGTGGCGGCGAGAACCTGGGCAAACCAAAAGGCGTAGGTACCGAAGGTTTGGGCTTTATGGAATGGGGTATGGCCAACCGACTGCCAAATCTTATCTGGCTGCTCTCCCGCATGTCGCCTTTTACGGCAGCAGGAGTTGATTACATCAAGAAGATACTGGTAGGTCGCGGTCCCGCGCCCAAGTATCACTACACCCAGTACGTAGGCGGCAACATCACGGAGAAGTATATCCCCTACGAGAGTGCAGGAGTCCTGCTCCGTGGTCAGATAGCTGACCTGAAAGCCAAGGAAGAGGCAGCCGCCGAAGCCAAGCGCCAGAACGAGCAGCAGAACCAGAACGGGCAGTCTCAGCAGGAGGAGTCACCGTTCTCTGCGGTTCAATCGCAGGTCTTATCCTCCGATGAAGAGGAAAGCGAGGAGATGAAATCTCTGAAAGAAGCCCTCCATAAATGGGAAGAAACCAATGCCCAGGTTCGTGATTTCATCGAAAACAACGACCTAATGCAGACCTTCCTCGATTTGGCAGGAGATATGGCTTTGATGTCGCAGTGCTTTGTAGAACTTCAGCTTAATCAGCGTTCCCTCGACGAGAATGGTAAGGCTGTTCCTACCGCCCAGTGGACCCCGAAGGTGATTGGTCTGAAGCACCGCAGCATCTTTACTACTCGACTGGAACGCATGGACGAGAACTACCGCATCAACTATGCCTACGTGAGCAATCAATGGCTCGACCCTACCCAATATGTCGGCGTGCAGAAAGAGGAAGATCGCAAGATAGCCGCTATCCCTTATCTCCCTACCACATCAGCCGTAAAGGATTTGCAGCGCAATATCCGTGAGGCACGTCAGAAGCAGGTAAGCCGCAAGAAGCGCCCTACCCGCTTCATCATGTCGCCAAGAGATTTCGGTGGTCCGTACTATGCCGATGCCCTTTGGCACTCCATCTTTGCCGGCAGCATCTTTGAGTATGCCTTCACCATCGTAGATGATCGCCTTACCCGAAAGCGCAACAGCAATATCATCGGTAGAGTTATCTATATCCATCAGGACTATATCAGCAGGCTCTATCAGCAGCAGGGCGAGCAGAAAAAGAAGACTCACGGTGAGATTCAGAATGAAATCTTCACTTCTATCAATACCTGGCTCTCTAACCCCGATAATGCAGGTCAGGCGCTCATCTCTTCTGCCTTCACGGGCAGCGACGGAAAGGAGCACAAGGCTTGGGAAATCGTGGAAATCGAAACCAAGGCAAATGATCAGGCGAATGCCGACAAAACCGAGCTGCAGGAAATAAGCAGTATCATCTTCTTTGCCATGGGACTTGATGCCAAGCTCATCGGTAATACCCCTGGCGATACAGCGTCATCGGGCGGTACTGACCTGAGAGAACGTTTCCTGGTAAAGCAAATCCAGTTTGCCCCCTTGCAGCAGTTAATGATACGCCCGCTGGAAGTTTTGAGCCGATTTAACGATTGGGACGAGCATCTGGTGTGGCAGATAGACCGAGAGGTATTGACTACCCTCGATAACTCAAAGACCGGAGTGGCAAAGCAGGAAGCCTCTTAACTCGCCCCCGTTCCCAGCGATTCTATCGCTGGTCCATATATAATAACGTAAAAGCAAAAAAATGATACTCTTCACGAATCAAGAACTCAGGCTCCACCTCTCCAGCAATGCCGTGGACGAGGTGGCCAATCTGCAGGGTATGCTCGACAACAGCGAAAAGGACTTCTTGAAGCCTCGCCTGGGAGCATCCCTATACGACCGTCTCTGCAAGCAGTATGCAAGCATAGAACCCTTAATCTTCTGCAATGCGGTTGCTGATGGTACCTACGTCAATGACCCATGGAACGAACTTCTGCTTTATGCGCAGCGCATGATTGCAAATGATGCAATGGCACAGAATGTAGAAAAGCAAGTTCTCTCCATCAATGGCTCCGGCATCAACGTAGCTTCCAGCAACGACTATGCCGTAGCCACCGACAAGCAGATAGCGCAGGGCAAGGAAAGTTACCGCCAGTCTGCAATGACCTCGCTCAATAACCTGCTTTCCCTCTTGGAGGGATGGGCAAAGGAAGTGAATACTCCTATGCCTATCGAGGCAGCGGGCGATGATGCAGAAGGAACAGATGAAGGAACAGATAGCGGCAAAGATGATACAACCGAAGCCGAGAAGAAGCGACATGAAGCGATAGAGGAAATCGTAACCCTTTGGCAGGAGAGCGAATACTACTACTACCACAAGGATTTGCTTTTCCCTACCTGCGAGTCTCTGCGTCCATATCTCGACATTTACGGCAACAGAGATAAGTTTGTTCGTCTCATCCCCGATATGCTTTTCATTCAGAGCGAGTATCTGGAAGAAGCATTTGGCGAAGATTTCATTCCTCGCCTCTTGCAGGCCGATGAAAACGACAAGATGCTGAAGAAGGCACGTCAGCTGGTAGCTGCCTATCTCAAGGAACGAACATCAGTTATCAGTTTTGATAAGCTAACCCGTTCCACAGCGCATAATGATGCTATCACCGTAAGGGAAAGCATTCATCGGTTGCTGAAGAAAGAGGAAGCCGAGAAGCAAGCCAAACTCGATGCAGTCAAAGCGGAAAACGCATCAGAAGGCAACATTCCTTTCTCATCTACGAGTAACGCCTCCAGTGCTTCATCATCGGATAGCAGGGACGGTAGCGAAGGTTACGACAACAACCAAAAAGGTTCTCGTATCTTCGTCACCCCTATCCTGTGCTAAAAAAAAAGCTTATTTTCGGTTTTATGTCGTATCAAGTGTTTCAAAAACCGCTTAATTTGACGTTTAATCGGGAATCAAGCCTAAAACAGGCAAAAAATATTCTTAATTTTCAAATAAACAACAGAAACAAGGATTTATGGAAAATTTATCATTGCAGGAAATCATCAACATTTTGAAACCAGCTATCGGTGCAAGAATGCTTACCCAGGAGCAGAAAGATGCCTATGAGCAGGGATTGTCTCTCCTGGAAGGTGCAAGTAATGCACGCTCGTTTATCGAAAACTCACGCAAGTTTAAGGACTACCATCGCCGTACCCGACAGATGATAGCCTATCTTAACAGCTACAGCAATTCACAGGCCAACGCTACATCATCTGCCACCGATAAGCGACGAGTAGGTCGCCCAACCAAACAGGAGCAGCTTGAGTATGCCAAACTTCAGAAACAGAAAGCCTTGGAAGAGGCGAAGCAGTCTCTCTTCCCTAGCCTGAAACCGGACACCACTTTGCAGCCGCTTACCTATAATGGTATCGTAGCCAACCCAAACGGCGAAAGCATCGCAGCCACCATGCCAAACCTGATGCAGTTGCGTCCGTTCCTCTCTACTGCCCTTCAGGAGGATGTAAACCATGTGCGTGACCTCCGTAGCGAGATGGCGAGCAAGGCAGAGCAGGCCAAGACCATGGCAGAAGCCAACGAGAAAGCCATCTCACAAGGCAAGAGTGCCATTTATACCGAGGATGAGATTGCCGCTCTCGCCACAAGAGCCGTAGAAATCGAAAGCGATATTCTTCCGGAAATCTTCAAGGCAGTAGATAGAGAGATGGGCGAGTGCTATCTGCGACTGAGCGAGAAGACCGGAGACCCTGAGTACATCGCCTATGTAAAGAAAACCTTTACCGTGGACCCTCAGACCCTCCGTACCCAGTTTAAGCCATTCTACGAGAAAGCGCAGTCTCGTGACCCTCATTTTGCCGAGCAGGTAGCCGAGAAGATTGCCAACGACCGTCCGGAAGTAAAGGCTGCTCGTGATGCAGCCGCAAAGCACAAGGCAGAAGCCGATGCTCGCATCAAGTATATCCTTCGCAAGGATAAGCCATCTACCCAAACGAGAGTGAAAGGCATCAAGGAGCGCATAGACCAACTTCGCCAGGATTTCTCTGACATCGTGACCGAAGAGGAGCTTTCCGGCTATGAAGCTATTCTCACAAAAACTATAGAAGAAGCCAAAGAGGATGCCGAAGCATAATGCCGCCCCTCTTGCCACCGTTCCCAGCGATTCCATCGCTGGGTTCTTTTTTATGTCCCCCCTAATAAGAAAAAACCCCCTATCTTTGCCCTATAAACAAAGAAGAAAAGCAATATGGCAAAGAATAAAGAAACCCCAGAACAGCGCACGCAGCGTTTCAAGACCCTTTGCGTCAATATCCTCGCCCAGAGCGGCAACTGCCAGGAATCCCAGCATGCCTTCAAAAGCACACAGAGCATTCTGGATATGTGCGAGGCATGGCGTAAATACTGGCATGGCTTAATCACCGAGGTTCCGCAGCAGGTAATCGATGCCTTTAAAGCCGTATATCCGGAGTTTAAGGCAGATATTAACCAGGGTGGCATCTTCTATAACGAGGATTCGCCTACCGGTACCGTTCTCGTAGGCGATACAGACGAGGAAATCCACCTCTACTCTTCCCGAAAGATATACGTCTTAGGCAAGGCGCACGTCATTCTCCATAATGCCGCTACCGCCCTGGTAATGAATGAAGGCTGCAAGGTAGAACTCCTGGATGGTAGCAAGGCAACCATCAAGGCAGGGTACGGCATCGCCCGAAATTATTCCCACATGGTAACTTGCAATGAGGCAGAAAGCTACGATCAGAGTGTAGTCTTCATTACCGATGGCACCCTTCACGACCATGGGCACCAGAAAATCAATGCCTTTGGCACGGCAACCATCGATACCTTCACCGATCGCCTCATAGATTTGTACGATAACGCAAAAATAGAAATCAGAAAATGAACTCACATCTCTCTATATTAATCAATGATAAGCCGGTAGCGCTCCCCGATGATTTCTCAATAGATATTGAGGATCAGAATCCCGTGTTTAATGATACGGAAATGTTCTCCTATCCCTTCTCTATCCCGCTAGACGGCAACCGCTGGCTGGTAAAGAACATCGAAGACGTTCACGCCGCGATGAAAGCCGTGAATATGGAGCACCTGCCTGTCAGAATCAATGCCGACGGATTGCCATTCCGCAGCGGCACCCTGGTTATGCAAGATGATGAGGAGATAACCAATTCTCTCTCCATGAACATCGATGCCAGCACGCAGAGTTTCAGCGAGCTTATCAGCGACCTGCAATGCCGTGATATTCCGGTCAAGGACCAGATTATCATCGGTGAGAAAATTGGTAATGTTAGGGTGGATATTTGGAGCACACCAAAGGTTACGGTTAGTCTGCACTCCGATGGCAAGAAGGGTGGAAACAATGTAACGAAAATAATCACAGCAAACCCTCTGCGGGCAAGCAAGGTATTGGAACCGCAAGCGCTTGGTTTCTCTTATCCTGGAAGTTGTGCGGAATGGTCTGTAACTGATACTCGTCATTATAAAGGGGATGCCAAAGTTAAGGGTACAAAATCTTATGCCGATGGTAAAGTAACTCTCAACGTGCCACAAGAGGCTACCAACGGAAATTACATCAACACTTCGGCAGCTTATGGTGAAACTGATGGTGCTGGCCGTCCTTCCACCTATTGTAATGCTAGAGTATGCTATAAACACTATGCGTTGGATAGTGATGGTAAAACATCAAGTAGTACCATAGTGATAACAGATTGTAAGTGGACGAACGAAGACCTTTATCCTTACTGGGTATTGGATGCAAAACGTCCGCAATCGGGTATCTGTTTCTATGTGCTCTATTTCCTCGATTGCTTATTTGCCTATCTGGGTGTTACCTTCGATAAGAAGGCATTGATGGAGATAGAAGATTTGAAACATCTGTGTTTCTTTACCACCGTATGTGGTTACGATACTATCGTCCATCCTCATCATGGCGAAGATTATAAGCAGGATGAAATCTTAAAAGCCATGGATATAGTGAATGCGCCTGGCTACGTAAAAGGTACCAATCCTGAAATGGAAATTGTCGCAGGAAAAACGGTAGGAGAAATCAAAACTGGTTATTTCCGTTCACAAGAGCATATCAATTCATGGCTCGAAAGCCGAGGATGTGGAGGGCAGATTGAAATCGCCGAAGCTGATAATAAGGATGTGCAGGAACTTGATCTTACAGAGACTAAGAACGGCCAGTCTATAACCAGGCATATTCAGATTGGTGAAGTTGTAACATTTCCTCCGGGCAAGGGTATGAAGGTAACAGGTATCAGCATCGATTCAAATATTGAGAAATTCGAGGTGAATGCCAATGTGCAGTATATGGTAGCGAATAGCGACAACTTCCCTGATGAAAGTGTAAGTTCCGTTATCTCTTCACTCGAAAGTGCATTTGGTATCAAGTTTTCGTATGATTATGAACAAAAGAAGGTAACGGCTTATCTCACCCGTGATGTATTTCGCAGAAGTAGCGACAAGGCAAAATCTTTTCATGCAAATATCCACTCCATGGTTCCGATGACCGAGAAGATTACCGGTGTGCGTATGCGCTATTCTCAGGAAGCCGATAGTAAGGAACAGAAGAGTTATATGCGTAATGCTAAAGGCGAGTTAAAGGACTCAAGCTATGATACTGATTACAATTTTATTGATTATCCCCTTCCCGATGGCGACACCAATAAGACCGGTAGAACCGTTACTAGCATGAAATATATCGAGTTCTTTCACAATATCAATAACCCTGGCGATAAAAACTGCTACATCGACCGCAACACGGGTAATGCCTATTGTGTAAAGGTAAATAAAGATGCCAAGACTTCCAAAGAGTTAAAACCAGTACTCTTTGAGGTGGGGCAGTTTAAGGGTGTTGAATATGGAGATTGTAGTAAAGAGAATGAAGATTTTATCCATGATATTTCCATCGACTTTACGCCTGTGCCGTTTAATGATGTAAACTATTACAAGGAGATAGAATCTGCCTACGGTATGCATGGTGCAAAAGGAGATGAAGGAGAAAACTATATGGCAGATATAAAAGGTGTGCAGCAGCCTATTCTTTGTGCATTGGTAGATGAAGAAATGGAACATGAATTTGTTGAGCAGGAAATCAATCAGATTATTACCTCTGCTTTCTGTGATTTCTACATGAAACAGAAATTGAAGCTCGTAGAAAGTTATGATCCATCTAGCACAGATGATGGCAATTCTCCTTTGCAGGATAAATCCCGTTGGGGCTTTGCGGTTGCATTGATGCGTGGAGGTGGTAGCGATGCTACTCGCCAGTCTTACGATTACAACTACGATCATTTTGGTACATCCAAATGGCGCACCGTATCGGGTAAGTATGCCTTGGCATGTGACTCGCTGGATATGATGGGTAACGTGTTTGATTATAATGGTGTGCAGGAAGGTGTAGGTGATGGTGAGCGTTTTTCTCTGAAGATACGTGCTTTCAAGGAACCATCATGGCTGAAAGACCCGAAATATAAGGATATTGTGCTCTGCAATGCCGATGAAGTAGATAAAAACGGTAAGGTAGTTAAGAAGATTCGCTCCCGCGGTCTCTTTGATACCTTCATTCTCCCATACGCCTATTTCCTCTTAAATAGAAAGAAGTTTATGGTAAGATGTACCACCACCGTAGCGCAGGTGGCCGATATACCTAACCACTGGCAGGAATGGTGGAACATAGGTGGCATGAAATGCCTCATAGATAAGGTGAATACCACCATCGATGCCAAGACGGGTATGGGCGAAGTAGAGCTAACGGTATACGCCCTCTAACTCCCTCTCGCCCCCGTTCCCAGCGATTCTATCGCTGGTCCCACAATAAGAAACATAAAAAACGAAATAAAAATGAATAAAGAAATTTTGATTACCGGAACAGGTATTCATTCTGCCATGGGCAGAAGTACAAGAGAAGTTGCCATGAACCTTTATAAGGGTAAATGCGGATTGCATCACGACGAACGCCGCGATAAATACAATTCCGATTTATGTGGCAATGTACCTGTTTGGGTAGAAGAATATAACGAAATTCTCACTCGTGCGCAGAGAGCATGCCTTCCCCTTCATGGCTTTTATGTACTCGATGCAGTATTTGAAGCTTTAAAAGAAGCAAAGGTTAGTAAGGATTTTCTCGAAAATCATAACGTCTCTATTATCGTAAGTAATGATTCTGAATGCTACGAAAGTCGGTCGGTGGTGCATCATATAGGCCAGGAAGTACATAACAGAACATTGTCTGTAGAAACATTGTTTCGCTCGCTCAATTCTACTATCAGCATGAACCTTGCATCTATCCTTCATATTCATGGCTTATCACTTACCGTGAGCGCAGCCTGTGCAGGAGGTGGCCACGCCATCGGACTGGCAAAAATGTTGCTCGATAGCAAGCAGACTGAAATGGTAATTGTGATTGGCGCGCAGGAATGCGGATCTCAATACTGCATGGAAGCGTTCGATGCTCTCGGTGTCTTCTCACCCGATAAGGTGCAGCCGTTTGGCAAAGGCAGAAACGGATTGGCACCATCGGGTGGTGCAGCCTGTATCATCCTCGAATCATCGGATAGCCTTCGCCTGAAAGAAGAGAAGGTGTATTCCTTCGCTTCTCTTTCCGGCTATGGCTTCTCATCCAATGGGAAAGCTATCACTACCCCTGATAGCTATCAGGAAGAAGTATCTATGCTGAATTCTATCGAGAATGCAGGATTGGATGAAGGTATGATAGACGTAGTACTTGCTCATGCTACAGGTACCCCGATGGGCGATGAAGCCGAGGCAAAGGCAATAGAGAAGGTCTTCCCTATCTGCCCTCACGTTGTAGCCACTAAGGGTATGACGGGTCACGAGTGTTGGATGGCAGGTGTATCACAAGCTGTGCAGGCTGTAGCGATGTTCACCTATGGCCGTCTGTTCCATGCAGCCACCACCGAGGAGAATGCCTTCCCACATCTTAACCTGGTGATGCGCCCTAAGTATTATGATCCTCATCATATCCTCTGTAATGCCTTTGGTTTTGGGGGTACAAACTCCTCATTTGTCATCTCAAAGGCTTTTTAAAGGTAAAAGGGTAAAAAGAACCTTACCCCTTTAAGCTTCCGTTCCCAGCGATTTTATCGCTGGTCCATTAATAATAAGTAATATGAAAAAAGAAGAAATAACTCCTCGCATTATCGGCATCGTAAACAGCCTGAAAACCTCATGGGTAAAACACGAGGTAACCCCTTCCTCTAATCTCCGTGACGAGGTAGAGCTGGAGTCTATTGATTTCCTCGATATGATCCAGCAGGTGGAAATGATGTTCCACATCAAGATTACTCCCGAAGAGGCGAAAGATTGTAAGCTCGTTTCCGATGTAGTGAATCTCGTAATTAAAAAGAAAGAATAACATGGCACAGAAAATCAATCTCACATCGGGTTCTATCTTTGCCGGAAACCCGATAACTTTTACCATCACTCCTTCCGTGGCTACGAATCCTTCCTTCCATCGGGTTATCGTAGAAGTGAACTTTGATGATGGTACGGGCAGTTACGAAACCAATAAGCTCACCATCCCCGTTACTACCGAGGGAAGAGATGTATCGCTCGACATATCCTCTGCTCTCCGCATTACGCTGGATAGCTACAAGTATACCGCCACCCCGACCACCTACCCCGTGGTAAGCTGGTACATTAAAGCCTACGATGAGTATATGGATAACAACGGCGAGGTGCATACCAATGCGGGTGAAGTCTATTACCCACAGAAACCCGTATCGGGTGGGAGTACCAACCTCCGCTGCATAGCCGGTGCCTTCAGCGATATAGAGCGCCTGAAGTCGGGCGTAACCAAGGCTGTCACCCTTCTCTCCTGCAAGCCGACAGCTACCCACGAAATAGCCGTTGTAGGCGAGAGCTTCGCCTACCCGGTATCATATAGCGCAGCGCAGAACCTAGCCACCAGCAGCTCATTGACCGCCCCTGCATCCGAGGAACAGGCAATAACGAAAGAAGGTGCGCAGAGCATTCAGGGGCACCCTATCTATGCCCTGCCATCCTCTGAAGCTGAAAACCGAACCACATTCCGCTTCATCAATCGCTTCGGTTGTCTGGAGAGTATCAGCGTTCCGAAATCCTACTCTCAGAAGATGAGTGTAGAGAGCACGCAATATACGAAATCCATTCAGGAAACCTTCAATCAGTTTTCCCGTGCCGCTATCAAGAAGCAGAACGATCGCGAAGGCTGGCTCTATCAGAGCGACCCACTCACCAAGGCATGGCAGCAGTGGTATCTCCATGAGTTTCTGATGTCTGAGCACGTATGGCTGAAAGCGAATGATACCTGGCTCCCTTGTACCATCAGTCTTGAAGATGAGATAACCATCAAGGACGATACCGCCAGGAATATGTATTCCGTTTCCTTTACCGCCACCCTTGGTATTAACGGCGACCCTTTCGCCTCCCTCTAGCCCAGCGTGAGCTGTGTGTCTCCCTCTTGCCTCCGTTCCCAGCGATTCCATCGCTGGGTTTTTTGTCCCCACTAAAAAAGCGAAAACCCTTATCTTTGCTTTATATTTAATAATTTTAATCACAAAAAATGGTAACAGAAGTAAAAAATACGAACTATTGGATTTCGAGCAGTGCCCTCTATATCCAACTGAATGCGATGGGTGAGCCTGACTACATCCAGAGCAGCGTAGTGAGCGGTGCTTCCATTCTCTGTTATATGAACAATGTACCAGGACTTGGCTATGATGCCGGTCATAACTATCAGAGATGGACGCTGGCTTCCTACCCTTCTATCTTTCCCGATTCCGGAAAGAAGTACATCTATGTTGCCATCCCTCGTGTCCGTACGGGTGATAATGATATAGCTACTGTGGTGTTCCCGAGTCAGCGCATTGATATTTACGGAAAGGCTATCATTGAGCAGACAAAGGAAGACGGCAGCAAGGAACTGGTTTCCGGTGATCAGATAGGTAATGAGAACTTCTACTATATTTATCTGCAGGGTATTATCTCTGAGGTTAAGACCGATACAGACAACACCCGAAAGCGTGAGTGGGAGCAGCATATTGACTGCGGTTCCCTGGCTACGGACGAGGCGATTGCCAGCGGTGGAGAAGGTGCATGGTGGCAGTTTAATTCTGCAACCGATACCATCACCTTCCTCAAGACTATCCAGAAGGCTACATTCGAGGAACTGATCGCAAAGGTGGCAAAGATTACAAAGCTCATCCTGAACGGTAAGGATTTGACGGGCGTAGCTGATGATACGACCATTGAAACGAGCACTACTACCGTGGTTACTCCTCAGTATCTTGGGCAGTTTGGTGTGAAGCATTTCCTTGCGAAGGATAAGGACGATGTGGCACATGGTACTATCACCTTCGAGAAGGTACAGAAGTTTCTCAAGGGATTGAATATTGGCGATGGCAACGGCGCATGGTCGGCTGATGGTACTCTGAGTCTATTCAAACTCCTTACCAATAATTTTGACTCTGGTCCTTATGGTCATGGTGCGCAGATAGATGAGAAGGGCAACCTCGAAGTACAGTCTATCTATGCCCGTCAGTTCATATCAGCACCTAAGTTCGTTTTCAATGAGATTTCCGTAACCAAAGCAGAACAATGGAATACGAACGGATATGGTACAATAGAGAGCGTGGACGTGAAGAATCGTACCATTACCCTGCATCTTGAGGAGAACGATTACGGCTCTTTGCAAGTGGGCGATATTTGTCGTGGTATCTATGCCGACATTGACAATGCGCATGGAGCAGACAAGACAGAGGAAGGAGCGTTGGACGATTGCAACTTTGTTCAGCACAAAGGCTTCTTCACTACCTATTTCTACGTGACTCATATCATCACAAGCGAGAAGGGTAAGTTCGTCTTCCAGTATGGCAAGAAAAGTTCTGTGACTCCAGACCCTTGCGCCTATATGGACTTTGCTCAATACGGTAGCTTCACCGATGAGAAGCGTCAGAGTAGCATGTATTTCTCTTCACGAGGAAATAGCTATATCGAAGTCTTGGACGGTGTATGTACATGGGAAGTGCAGCCGCAGAATCGTGTAGCAAGATATGGATGGTTGGGCGGTCTGGCACTTGTCAAGAAGGATGGCTCAATCGTGCGACCTGAAGGCAACGGTATCTACGTTCAGGACAACATCTATTTTGGCGGTAATATCAATTACCTGCAAGGTCTTTCGGGACTGGATGACTTGCGTGAGGAGGCGAAGGCTTATGATGTAAGTCTCTCGCAATACCAAAGCGTCATCACGGTAGATGATATGGGCAATGTCATCAATGGTCTCTATACAGAGGACGAGGCGAAGACTACGAAGCAATACCGCATCTCTACGGCTGTATTCGTGCGCAAGGGAATGGATATATTGCTTGAAGAGGATGGCAATACTGAGGACGTGACAGCAGGACATTATCGTGTGCATGCCGTAAGCGAAGATTGTGAGGTGATGGTGCAGAACTCTACCATCTTTGTTACCGCTATCCGCAATATCAAGGACGGAGTGGCTGGAACAGAAGATGATGCCACCTTTGACTATGATGCAATGCGCAAGGCTACGGATGCGATGGTAACGATTGTGGTGGAGCTTGAAGGCAAGACCTCGAAGATGGTGCAGATGCCTATCCGCATTCAGCATGATACCCTGCCTTTTATGGTGTGCGACCTCAGTAACGAGAGCGCATCGGTGGCGTGGAATACCAAGACAGCTAAGTATATCGGCTTGCCTATCAAGACCAAGGTGTCATTGCTTTATCACAATGAGCCATGGGCGATTTCCTCGCTCAATATCTCTAAGATAGCTGGTCTGAAAACTTCAATGAGCATTGAGGGCAAGGCGAAGGTGATTACCATTGATGCGGATAACCTTACTGCCGATACCCTTGCTCAGGTTACGAAGATGAACATCACGGTTGTTGGCAGATATGCAGGCGCAAACTATGAGTATACAAGGGAGCTTACCATTCTGAAATCGTCTGATACCGTAGTCTATGAGCTGATACCTTCTGCGGACAGCATCGTAGTGGATAAGGACGGAAACACTACAGTTAATTCCATAAGCTGTGATGTCTATGCTACATCGTCAGACGACAAGCGTTACAAGCTGACAGCCCTTCCTGCTGGAATGTCGTTGAAATACGGAAAGAGCGAGAATGCTACTAAAGACTTGGCTCTTGGTGCTGGTGTTGATGTAACCTCAGACGACAAGATGGTTACTTTCGCTCTCTATGACAGTAATAATAACATGCTCGACAAGGAATCTGTGCCTGTCGTGGCATTTGGTAAGGACGGTAAGGGTATTGAGTATATCTTTAAGCTACAAAACTCCGCTCCTTCCAACCCTACACCTAGCGACTATGCGACAAACGAGAAATACCAGCGCACAGATTATGTTCCTACCACATTGGGATGGACGGATGACCCGACTGGCGTGGATGCCGTCAATCAGTACGAATGGGTATGCAAGCGAGTATCTACAAACGGTCATTGGGGAGCGTTTTCTGAGCCTGCGGAATATGCACACTTCGGAAAGCATGCGGCAAAGGCTACATCTACCGATGATATTGTCACTATACCGACAGACAGCGATGGCAATGCTCTTCTGGCATTCAGAGAGGAAGTTGGTTTTAGCCTTCTCGTAGATGGGCATGAATGTAATATCTCATCTATCCAAAAATACAGTTCTACGCTCAGTAATGTTTCTTGCTCTATCAGCAGCAATGTAGCTACAATAAAGTGCGAGGAAGGTGCTAAACTCGGTATTACCTCGCAGACTATAGTCTTCAAAGTTACGGGCACGCATGACGACGGCTCAATCTATATAGACTATGTGACCGTGAAGGTAGTGCCTAACGTGACGGGTTCGGACGGTGATGGGTATGAATATATCTATTACCTTACAGCTTCCAGCTCTGCGTCTGCCATTGCGAAGCCAAGCAGAACGGGCGGTGTGCTGACTACCGGCTGGCAGGACGACCCGATGTTCCCTACCAAGGATAAGCAATATGTGTGGGTAGCCTACAAGCAGGGTGAAGTTGGTAGCGATGGAGAGTTCTCAACGCCAAAGCTCTTCAACCGCTTCCCTAAGAGTATCTCTAAGCAGGAAACAAAGTTTATTGCATGGCACTCTCTGACGGATGGACCTGATGCTTCCACGATATGGAACGATGGCAGCACGTCCATGCCGACCAATTTCAGCGACGACAAGCCTTGGTTGTGGAAGATTATCAGAACAACCTATACTGATGGTGCTACGGACGATGTGGTTTCCTGCGAGGGTTATAAGGCGAAGGATGGTATCGGTATCAAGAGCGTGAACACATTGTATGGCTTGTCAAAATCCATGACTTCCCAGCCTGACAGTTATCCTTATGATACGCTGTCAAAGGCGGTGGTTGAAGAACATAAGAATGACTTCGTATGGAGTGCAGACAAGGTTGTCTACACCAACGGTTCTGAAGCCCTGACTGGCATCTACTGCATTGGTAAGTGTTCAGACCTTGCATCGGTAACAGAGCAATATGGTACATCGGCATCCGACAAAGATAAGCCTACTTCATGGGACGATGCCTATCCTACTGATGCCTCTAAGGGAACGTACATTTGGAGTCGTGATAAGATAGTATGGAAAGACGGTAAAACGACTTATTCCGATGCACAGCTTATCGGCTATATCGCTACCGATGGTAAGCATGCGCCTAAGGCTTCATCTACGGACGATATTGTTACGATACCTACTGACAGTAATGGCAAGGCACTGGCAGCGTTCAGCGAGGATATTCATTTTAGCCTTCGTGCAGACGGAAGGGACTGTAATGTAAGTCAAGTTGTTAGAGACAGGGCAAATACTACTAATGTGTCTTATTACATAAGTGGTAATACGGCTTCTATATCGTGCGCAGAAGGTGCGAGACTCGGCATGGTTGCACAGACTATAGTCTTCAAAGTGACAGGCACACTTGATGGTTCCAGTTATATAGACTATGTGACCGTGAAGATAGTGCCAAACGTGACGGGTGCTGATGGTGACGGGTATGAGTATATCTACTATCTTTCTTCGTCAAGCTCTGCATCGTCAATTCCGACACCAAGCCGAACAAACGGTAGTCTGACAAGCGATTGGCATGATGATCTGATGGAGCCGACTCGGGAAAAGCAATATGTGTGGGTAGCCTACAAGCAGGGTGAAGTTGGTAGCGATGGCGAGTTCTCAACGCCAAAGCTCTTCAATCGTTACCCGAAGAGCATTTCAAGTGTCGAAACCTGGTATCGTGCTGGAAAGAGTTCTGAAGTAGACAAGAATCCGTATACATTCAGAACAGAAGGCAATCAAGATTTCAACAAAATTACCTTTAATGATGACACTCCGTGGCTGTGGATAATGGAAATCACATGGTTTACGGATGGGGACGAAGTTATAAACTTTTCATGCGGAGGTTATAAAGCTAAGGATGGTAAGGATGGTAAGGATGGTGATGGTCTCATCGTAGGCTATCAGTCTTCAGCTTCAGAACCATCAGTTCTTCCTACCTCGAAAACGCTTGCCGACTATGATAAAGCGCAGGATAATATTGGCAACGGCTGGACAAAGACGGCTCCAGCTACGGGAGGTAAGAGTATCGTGCTTGGTGGTAAGATTACAACAGGTGAAATTGTCGACCGGTACAACAGCAGTACTAACGCATGGGGAACAGAAGAAAGTGAAATTCTGTTAGATGGTATCAAGCAGAAGAAAACTTTCTATAAGACTCCTTCCTCTCTTGGTAACAACGGCTATTGCATACGCCGTATTAAGGTTGTTAACCATTTCCGAGACAGCTATCTCAGAGTGATGATGAAGTCTTATTCCGAAACTACCTATGACCTGGTATGTATCTCCCGTCTCTATCTTCCATCTGAGGTTATCGATGACAAAGGTAATCAGCTGAAGACTGACGATGAATATCTCAGCAAATCGAAGTATGCCTATGCTATAAGCGGCGACGGACAGAGCCTTGTCGAGAAGCTTTCCATGCCTGATGCAGGAGAATATTATTTCTTTATCGGATATTTCAAGGATCGCAGCAACGACAGCTACGGCGACTATGGTCTCTTTGCCTGGCAATCGATGATAGCTCTTACTGAGAGCTTATGGCGTACCGACGGAACCGTAGATGCTGTAGGCAACATAACCTGGAGCAAGGCGATGCCGATGCAGGCTGAAGCCATCGTTATGGAGCGCGCCTATATCGCTACCACTAACGATACGAAGGCGCCAGCTAAGCCTTACCGTACTAATGGTATTCTACAGGGAGGATGGACGGCAAAACGGCTAGCAGTATCGTCTACAAACAGGTTCATTTGGGAGTCTGTTCGTGCAGGAAAACATGGTACTGACTCCGTTCAGGACGATTGGAGTCAGCCTGTTGTGGTAGCCAACTTTGCCGAAGCCGGAAAGATGGGCAAGAACGGCTGCATCGTCAGAAATTCCGAAGGATGGAAGAGCGGTGCAACTTATCATAATGATTCTGCCCTGACCAAGGAACAGAAGTATATCGACCTGATATATATTGAGGATAACAATGCTAACGATGGCTGGTCTATCTATCAATGCAACGTTACGCATACGGCTACGGGTAGTTCATTCGACCCTTCGGCAGTTGACTCTGACAAAAATAAGCTATGGACGAAACTGAGTGATGCTGGTCCGATGTATTCTCCTCTCATTGTAGCCAAAAATGCGGTTCTGAAGTTTGCTCAGGGGCAGCAGTTTAACCTGATGGAGGGTAATAATATCTTCGGTTCATTCCGTTGGGTACAGAATAATGCAGATTACGCGTTCTGGATAGGCGGTACTGAAGGTAGCACGGCTACTACTTCAATCACTAGGGGTGGCAAATTTAAGACGACCGATGCGGATATTACGGGTAAGATTACGGCTACGAGCGGACAGATTGGCGGCTTCAAACTGGAAGATAATAATCTTGTCTGTAGCAATGCACGATTAGTTATTGGAGAGGAAAGAAATACCTTTACCCGCATGGTGGTTCTGGATGCAAAGAGTTTTACCTATGATAGTTATAACTTTGCTCTATCTGTCGTAAATTATGGTATTGTTACTCAAAGTACTACAACTCAGGCAGGAATCCATATTAACGTTGGTGCTTCCAATACTAGTGTTCAATACCCTGGCATTGTAATGGAAAATGGTACATTCGTTGGTTTCCGTATTCCTATTGTCCCACTTTATTACAGTATGGATTTGCGCAATAGTGCTTCAATTTATGCGTCAGGAATGTGTATCCGCTGCAACAATTCATCTAGCATCACGATAACTTTGCCAACTTCTGCAACAGGTGCTAAAACAGGAGATGTTTTTACTGTTATAAGAGCAGGAACGGGTAATGTTACAATAAAAGCACCTACTGGAGTTAATTATTATACTGCAAGTGGAAGATCTGGAGACTTCACGAGTTCCAAAAGGTACGAGCATATCCAGCTTGTATTTGATGGCGATACGTGGTTCTCTGAATGTAGTAATGATTCTTAAAATTTTGTTATATAATAAAAAGCAAAGAATATGAAAGTCAAGTTAGAACATTTGGAAGTATTCGTGACACTCGACAAGAGTCAGTGTCAGGTTGTTAACGCTCGCAAGCAGATTGCAAACATCATCTACTCTCAGGGAGCAGGACTCGGACTCGCAGGACAGGCTCTTGCGGTCAAGATGTGGAACGGAAGTGATGAAACCGACTACTCGCAGGAAGAGCTAGACATCATCAAGGGGCTGGTGGAGAAAACCACCGCTCCTTGCTTCATCGAAGCTGTCAGCAAGGTAATCAATGAATCTTTAAATCAATAATGTTATGGCAACAGAAACGAAAATCAACGATATAGCCAGTCAGCTCAGTACCGCCTCACGCCTTGTGGTCAGCACTGACTTCTTCTGGGTCTACACGGCTAGCGGCTTGCAGGTCAAAATTCCTGCCGAGTTTGTAAGAGCTTATCTCAGCGAAGGCATTAAGCCTACCATCAACAGCGATGGTAATTGGGTGATAGGTGGAGAATCTACAGGCGTGAAAGCCGAGGGTGTGACACCTAAGTTCCGAGGTGGAAATGAGGGTATTGAAGTGAGCTATGATAACGGCTCTACATGGAGTATGCTTACACTCTATACTTCTATGAGTCCTGTTATCTCAGGTCTCATAGAAGCGTATGAAAACATCATCAATTCCGAGCAAGGTCGTGTGACTGCGGAGAACGGTCGTGTGACTGCGGAAAACAGTCGTGTTAAGGCTGAAACATCAAGGGTAGATGCGGAAAAGGCTCGTGTGGCAGCAGAGACTCAGCGTGAATCAGATTTTGCAACATCAAAGGCGGCTGCCGATAAAGCAACAGCGGATGCTAACGGTGTAGCGCAGCACCCTCCTTATGTAGACGCGGACGGATACTTCTATAGATGGGATACAACCACTAAGGCTTATAGCAAGACAGACGTGAACCTTACTGGAAAGGCTTTCCAAATCAAGAAGGTATTCGCTTCCGTATCAGCGATGAATGCTACGGACGTAAACACTTTCGCTGAGAATGATTTTATCCTCATCAATACCGCTAATGTGGAGGATGAAGATAACGCCAAGCTCTATGTTGTCGCTCTGAACGAACGAGGGCAGAAGTTCTACTCCTATCTTGTTGATATGAGCGGTTTCCGAGGATTTACGGGCAAGACCCCTCAGTTTCTTATCGGCAATGTGACTACCCTAGCCGAGGATGCGAATGCCACCGCTTCCGTATCGGCTTCGGGCACTGATACAAACGGAAACCCTGTCTACAAGCTGAACCTCGGTATTCCAAAGGGAATCCGTCTCCGTTTTGCCGACCTCACGGAAAGTGACAAGGCAGAGCTGATGAAGCCAGCTACCGATGCTGCTGCGGAATCCAGGACACAGACCGAAGCATGTAAGACCGCAACCGATAACGCCAATGTCGCAACCGAGAATGCGAATACTGCGACCGAGAATGCGAACACCGCAACGATAAATGCCAATAATGCGGCTGATAAGGCTAATAATTCCGCAGCTAATGCCGATACAAAGGCAAAATCTGCGGAGGTTGCAGCGCAGAATGCCAATGAAGCTGCTGACAGAGTAGATGCTTCCGTCACGGATATTACCGAACAGAAGCAAGCAGCCATTGATGCCGCAAACAGTGCGAAAAAAGCTGCCGATAACGCTAACAGCGAAGCAAGAAAAGCCAGCGAGACAAATACTTCCATCGCCAATGCCGAGACATTGAGAGTTAAGGCAGAGGAAGGTCGTGTCGCTGCGGAATCAAAGCGAGAGACTGATTTTGCAACATCTAAGCAAGCAGCTCTTGATGCCGCAGATAATGCTAATGATACTGCCAACCATCCTACATATATAGGCGAAGATAACTATGTGTATGCGTGGGATAAGGACACAAAATCTTACGTAAAGAGCAATATCTACGTAAAGGGTGACAAAGGTGACAAAGGCGATAAGGGAGAGCAAGGTATCCAAGGCGAACAGGGTATTCAAGGTGAGCAAGGTATCCAAGGTGAGCAGGGTATTCAGGGTCTACAAGGTGTAAAGGGCGATAAGGGCGAAAACGGAAAATCCCCTTACGTGCAAAACGGCAACTGGTGGATATATGATGACGCACAGGGTGAGTTTATTGACAGCGGTGTGTCCGTCTCTTCTTCCTATCAGCTTACAAAGGAGAAGGTAGAAGATGTGCTTACGGGCGACATCACGTCACACACTCACAGCAAGTATGCGCTAGGCACATCGCTTACGGATGAAGTGCAGCGTGCGACCGCTAAGGAAGCATCTTTGCAAGCCACCATTGACATCATCAACGGTGCATCAACAGTTGATGGCTCTTTCCGCAAGGCTATAGCTGACCTCATCGGTGGCGCGCCTGAATCCCTTGATACACTGAAGGAGATTGCTGACAAGTTAGCAAAGGATGATGATCTGCACAGATTAATCGAGGAAGCCATCGCTAAGAAGGCTGATAAGTCAACTACGCTCGGAGGATACGGAATAACCGATACCTATACAAAGAAAGAGGTTGCAACTATTCTCGCAGCGTATCTTACTAGTGAGGTTGCAAGACAGACCTACCAGCCTATAGGCAATTATCTGACCGAACATCAGTCACTTGACGGATATGTGAATGCAATAAACGTAAGCGGTTCGGGCAATGCGTTGACAGCAATCACAAAGAGCGGAAAGACAATATCTTTCGTTAAAGGTGCTACATTCCTCACCTCTCATCAGAGTCTTACAGGATATGCTACGGAGACTTGGGTCAAGGGTTTGAAGTATATCACCGATGCTGATGCAGCAGCCAAGTATCAGCCTATAGGTAATTATCTTACATCTCATCAGTCTCTCGCAGGATACGCCAAAACTTCGCAGTTGCCGACCAAGACCAGCCAACTCACTAACGATAGCGGATTCCTCACCTCTCATCAGTCTCTTGATGGATATGTGAATGCAGTCACCACCACAGGAACAGGAAATGCTGTGACAGGTATTACCAAGTCTGGGAAGACAGTAATAATAACTAAAGGTGCAACCTTCTTAACCTCACATCAAGATATTAGCGGAAAGAGTGATAAAACTCACACTCACAGTGTTAAGATTAATGGTGTGACTAAGACGATTGCTGCCACTGGTGGCACACCTGTGGATTTGGGTAACTATCTCACGACTCATCAGTCTCTCGCAGGATATGCCAAGACTTCGCAAATACCAACTAAGGTATCACAGCTCACTAACGACAGCGGATTCCTCACCTCTCATCAGAGTTTGGTAGGATATGCTACGGAGACTTGGGTCAAGGGTTTGAAGTATATTACCGATGCTGACGCAGCAGCAAAATACCAGCCTAAAGGTAACTATCTTACCTCTCATCAGAGTTTGGCAGCATACATGAAAACTGCCGATGCCGACAAAAAGTATCTCGGCAAGACGGAGAAGGCTGCAAGCGCATCAACTGCGGACAATGCTTCCAAAGTTAATGGTCACACCGTCAATGCAAATGTGCCATCGAATGCGAAATTTACGGATACGGAATATGTGATTCCTACGCTCTCATCTGCTCCTACATCAAGCACGCTCACATTTACAGATAACGGAGCTACACGCTCATTTAAAGTAGGATATATGTGCCGAGTAGCGGACAGTTCCGCAGAGCATGGATATAAGTTCTATCAGCTGTACAACATTTCAGGCAATAATGCTGTATGGGGAGAGATTGCTGGAGGTGATTACAATGAAACTGTGACAGTGACACTTAAAAGTACAGTATCATCGTCAGATAGCAAGCTGAACGGTGTTATTGTAACAGTCAAGAATACGATGACTAACGAAACTCAGACACAAACCTGGAAGGGAACACCACTTGTGTTCAAGATTCCCGCGGTTAATACGTATACTGTGAGTGCAAGTAGCGTAAGTGGATACGTTACACCAGTAGAACTATCCCATACTGCTGGCGTAGGTACAAGTAGAGCTGTTGCGATGGCATATAAATATATCCCTGTCGGTATATATATATATGATACGGATGGTAATTTCACCAAGGCCGATGATTGGAATACCGCTAACAACGTAAAGGCGGTCGGTGTGTCTGTGCGTACCGAGAATAGTGAGTTCCTGATTGCGCCTACATACGATAGCGCAAAAAAACGATGGGGCGATTACGGTACGACTATATCTGGAATTGTAACATCTACCGACTCTGTGACGGCAAAGAAGGACTACGCAGGAGAATCGAACACAGACAAGATTATCGCGCAGCTCGGTAAAGGTAACGCTCCCGCCGCAGAACACTGCCGCAGTCATACCTTTAAGAACGGCAAGAAAGGCTATTTGTGGTCATTGGGCGAAGCACAGGATGCTTACAACAACAAGGCAGCGATAGATGCAGCAATGAGCAAAATCGGTGGTACTGCTCTAGCAACGGGCGACTATTATTGGACTTCCACTCAGTACTCCAGTCTCAGCGCTTGGACACTGTATTGGTACTATGGCGAAGTGAGCGGCAACGGTAAGGACGCTAACCGCTATGCCCGTCCCGTGTGCGGTTTTTAATTATTTAAAACTTTATCCCTTTCCCCTTTCTGCAAGCAAGCAGGAAGGGGATATGTAAGGGAGAATACAATTAGTAACGAAATTATATTGTAATAATATGGTAAAAACGTTTGGAGAATCAGCCGATTTTACGGCTTTCAAGGTCTTGGATGGAGACATCTACAGAGTGGCATGGGCTAAGACCATGCAGGTCGATAAAACAGAGGATGGGCAGGAAAAAAAGCTCTCTCTGTGTGATTATATGCTTGAGCGGTATGACTACAAGCCAAGTATGGAATTTGTCTTGAACGACATCTTGGCGAGTGGCGAACAGGCAAGCATGGAGGAGATTAGAGAGATTAGTGAGGGTCTTGGCGCAGAGCCATTGGAGTATATGAAGAAGGCGATGTTGCACTATATTGATGTGTATGATTCATCATCTGCCGTCAACTCTTTTGTGCTGAACGGTATGCAGGTATGGCTCGACAAGGCGACACGTGTGGGACTAATGAACTCCACAACTATCGCAAAGAGCATGGGGCAAGAGAAGACGACACTTTGGCTGGGAAGCTATCAGCTTGAGGTGGACTGTGACAAGGCTATCCAGTTGCTCTCTGCCCTCGAAATGTATGCCCTGGAGTGCTTCAACGTGACGGCAGCGCACAAGAAGGCAGTGATGGAGTTGGATAACATTGAGGGTGTCATGACCTATGATTACCGTGCAGGCTATCCTGAAAAACTAAAGATGGAGGTGTAGGCTTATGTGGTATCTTGCATTTATCTCGTTTCTCTTGCTTGGAGGGTATCTACTGTTGATGGCTCTGCGTTTCGGTATTCCTAATATGGTGAGCGATACCTATTATCAGTTGCAGCCTACTACGGGCAGCGAAATCGCTCCTTTCAAGCAACCTCGCAATATGGGCTGGCTCTTCTCGCTGATCATGGTGACGGTAGCCTTCCTTATGCTCATCTGCCTGCTCGATATGGGCAGGGGCATCCAGTTTCTTGCCTTCCTTGGCTGTGCAGGCTTGTGCTTCGTAGGCTTTGCCCCGAACTATTGCGACCGTGATGCCTATTCCGTGCATAAGACAGCAGCTATCGTGGCTGCGGCAGGTTGTGTAGGCTGGTGCTTGTCTGTATGCTGGTGGATAACGTTCGTGATAGCCCTGATATATACCATCTATCTAGTTGCCATTGATTTCTTCAAGGTGACCAGTAGCTTCTGGTATATCGGCAGCATCAAGTTCCACCCTTGGTATTGGTTAGAGATAGCAGGGTTCGCAGATGTGTTCCTTACGTATTTATTAATATCAATTATTTAAAAGATGAAGATATGAAGATTATCAAGAATAAAATTATTCCCCCTAGAGGTTTCAGTTACGTGAACCTCTTCGGGGTTCTCTTCACACGAAGAGACAGACCGATTAATGAGGTATCGCTCAATCACGAACAGATACATACCGAGCAGATGAAGGAAATGCTTTATATATTTTTCTATCTGTGGTATCTCATCGAATGGCTTGTCAGGCTTATCATCCTCAGAGACAGCCATAAGGCTTATCGGGCAATTTCTTTTGAGCAGGAGGCTTATGCAAACCAGTACGACCTCGCTTACCGTGAAGGCAGGAAGCGTTATAGATGGCTTACTTATATATTCTAAAAGATAAGGCGGTTTACAACATGTAGCCGCCTTGTTTCTGTTACCCCACAAAAAAGCCCTGCTATATCCATCACGGACAGCAGGGCTTTGTCGTTTTTTAATACTTTTTAAAGATTATAACCCCTCGTACATAGAGTACGGGGAGATAGCGCCTGCAAAGATACGAAGAAATATCCGAATACCTATAAAAATTTCCGGAAAAACAAGAATTTATCTGTAAATTTTCGGCTTATCCGGAAGAATTATCTGTATTTTTCTGATAAAAATTATACAGATAATAGCACCTTCCGAAAGAAATCATACAGATATTATCCTATGTTTCATGCAGCTTTTTTGTACCTTTACACTTGGAAAATCAAATGTGATATTACAGGAATGCCTCTATTAACTATAAACCATTAACTATTGATACGCCTCGTCTCTGTTCTTTCTCCATATAGACGAAAGATAGCCGTTCTCGCAGCTATAAAGTTTGATGAGTGAACCGTAGAGATTGATATAATAGAAGGTGGCCACATGATTCTCTACCAGATAACCATTAATCGTAACCTTTCCGTTCCTGGTGGTATAGGTGGTAGTGAAGTCCTTGTCACCTTCTATCACCATGCGCAGCGTGCCGTCCTCACTGAACGTCATGGACCCCATACGCTGTTCCTTCTTTCCGTCCTTGGTAATGGTGATGACGCAATACCAGGTACCCCGAAGCGCCCCATCATGCTCCGTCTCGTCAGAAATATCATCCAGCGTTCTGCCGCATCTCATCTGGCATTCATTGCCGTTGGCGAAGGTACCTACAATCAGCGGACGCATATCGATGCTCGCCGATGTGCCGCTGCCCGTAAGCTTGTTGCTCTCCTGCAGATGTACCCCCGAGATAGTCTCGTTCAGCAGATTGCCGATATTGAAACCTGCAGGTCGGCCCACCTCGAAACGGGTAGTAAGCTTGTCGCCATCCATCTGCCAGTGGCCGAAGGCAACGTTTGGCTCGACAACATAACCGCCTGGAGTCAAACCGCCACCATCCTCATAGCAAACCATGTGGTTCTTATAGTAAGAATAAGTGCCCGTGGTGCTGTTAACGGTCCACTCCTTTCCGGCAAGATATTCCTTCACCTTAGCCGCATTCTTCTCACTCTCATCATCGCTGCTGCTGCAAGCCTCCATCGATGCCATAATCATTCCCGCAGCCACCACTGTGCAGATGGCCATCATGGAATGCTTCATCATAGCAAAAAAGTTCTTTTTCATTTCTTCATTCCGTTTTAAGAGTTATACATTATTAATCATTTAAAATTCCTCATTCATCCTTCTTCAGGCAGCAGCACCACCCCCACCCTTACTTTCTTTCCGCAGTGAGGGCAGAAGGTGGAGGTCTGAATCATTTGCTGCTGCTGGTTTTCCGATACCAATCCGTTTCCGTGAACCGGGTAGGAAGGATCACTCTCAGCTGCCTGCTGCACAAACTTCACATCCCTGCTGATGAAACCTTCCGGCAAATCTCCACTCAGCGTAGCGTTCAGAGTTTTACCCTCGCCTTTCGTTTCTGCAGGAACCTCTTTTTTCTCTGCCTCTTCCGCAGGGTCGGGATAGAAGAGGTCGGTGATGTCGCAGCCGATGCCTTCGGCTATCTGCATGAGCTTGGCAACGGTAGGGTTTCCGCTTCTAACGATGGCACTCATATTCTGTTGAGCTACACCTATTTTTTGGCACAAATCTATTTGGCTCATATTATGATCGGCCAGAGCACGTTTAATATCTAATTTCTTCATATAAATAACATTTTATTGTTTATTTTCGGTGCAAATTTACGGTAAAAATTTGATATACACAAGTTTTTGTGTTAAAAAATAACGTTTCTATGTGTTTTTTCTTGAAAAAGTTTGGTAGTTCCGATAAATCTCCTTATCTTTGCACCGTCTAAAAAATAAAACATATCGGAAATGAATATTGTATCGAAGCACATGCCGTGTCTCTGATACAGAGATGTCGCATACGCAATATTGCAGTGCGCACTCCCCTGCTTGCGATGTAATGTCGCTGGCGTGGCTATTTTGAAGGGTTATTCATTTTCCTGGTATGTATGCCATTAGACAAGGGGCGAGGCGCACTGCTTCTTTTAAATTAATAATGTGCGCATGTCTAATAAATATATATAAAAATGAATGAAACAACAATCACCCTACCAATGGGTAAAGCTGACCTTCAGGAGGCAGCCACGGCAGTAATCGAGCAGCTTGCCACTGCGCCACCCGACACTGGGAGTATGAGTCAAGAGCAGTCCATATCCTATAATATGGGCTTGAGCATCCTTTTTGCGTGTTTGCGCTCCACCTTTTAGTAAATATCAATGTTTCACCTTTAAAAATCATTTTTATGTGTGATTATAAGTCTTCTTTAAGCAAAAAGGAAATAAATGCGATAAGAAACGTATTAAATGGAACTATTTCTATGGAGCATTGTTGCCTTTCGGATTTAAAGCAAAAGCAAATAATACTCGCGGCCAATATTTTCCTTAAATATTCTTCAGAGTTTAATCTTGATTCCGATTTGAATAATCTTTTCGTTATCATGATGGATAATAAGCATAAAGAAAGAGATTGGCATCGAATAAAAGCTTACTATGAGTTAATTAAAGATTTAATTAATAGTGGCGAAAAACTCAATTTAATTAAGTTCCGTATTTCTAAAGTCAAAAATGTAATCGGCGATTTAAAGAAAAAGACGGTTATCCAATCCATGGCAATTTCTGAGAATGTATATAAGGAACGTTATAAAGAATTGGTATTGGGTTTGATTGAACAGCAGGGGAAGGAGGCGAAAGCTTATTTCGATTCCCTCAAGCCTTATAATGATCATGTTAGAAGATATAGCTATAGTACAGAAAACCAAAATAGAACGAAAGATATGTTCGTCAGCGAACTGCAAGATATTTATGGGGATTTGTATGATTATTCTTCTGTAATATATAAAAATAGAAAAACAAAGGTTACTCTATTTTGCAAGAAACATAGTCTTTCTTTCCAACGGACCCCTTCTAATTTGCTTAAAGGCTACGGCTGCCCATGCTGCAATAAAGAACTGGGGCGAACCTATAAGAACACCGTAGAGGTTGCTTATTTGCCGGAAAGACGCAACCTCCGTTGGGACACAGACAGATTTATCAAGGAATCTGAGTATATATTCGGAAAGGGAACGTTTGATTATTCTAAATGCCATTACGTGAATAGTAAAACGCCTGTTACGCTGATACATGTAAGCACAGGGAAAGAATTTTCTGTTAGACCTACCGAACATCTGCGTCATCCTGCCTACAGAGATACGGACTCTAAGTATTACGAAGGTACTACAGATAAGCAGAAGATATATTATTATGCTGCTTGCGTTCGTCGGGAATTGGCAAATAAGGTTTATATTCCTATGCAGCACGTAGAATCATATAAAAGATTTAAGTGTATTTGCCCTATTCACGGAGAGTTTTTTACCGACTTGGTTAATATTCATAAAGGCATAGGTTGCCCGGATTGTACTTCAAAAAAAGAGAGTTTGGGGGAACGGGCTGTCAGAAGATATTTGCAGCAAAAAGGCATTGAATATATACAGGAATATACTATTCGAGACAAGCGATATTTTGATACTTTTGCCCGTATTGACTTCTATGTGCCCGATAAGAATATGTTTATAGAGTTTCAGGGCGAACAACATTACAATATAGCTGTGTCTAAGATAACTCATAATAGCCGTAGCTGGCAGAAGCAAAAAAAGCGAGACGATCATCTGCGAGCTTATTCAGAGAGTAAGGGAATGTCTTTAGTAGAGGTACCTTATACTTACAGAAATAATGTTTCAGTTTTTCTTGACAAATACTTTTAATAAAATGATAGGCTATAATTTCCGAATGAGATTATAGCCTATTTTTGAATTTATTTTTATCTCCCGTAAATCTCTGATAATTAATGCCTTTTTGATGTTTCTTCGTTAGATTTTCACATCGCAGCCTAAAGCCCTCTTGTTTTTTACATCCCGAGAGGAGAATATAAATAATTGAATATCAGAGAAAACCCATAGGCTCCGACACCCTTTCGGTACCTCACTCTCAAGCAGCACTGCGCCGCCACACCGGTATGCTTGGGGACCGCTCCTCCCTGCTGGTTGCCTGAAATATGCGACCAAATCACCCGGGAGGCGCACCGATTGCCCCTGATGCCATCCAGCCACCAGCCACCAGGAGGCGCACCGATTGCACCTGATGCCATACCAGCCACCGGAACCAACCACCAGCCACCAGGAGGCGCACCGATTGCACCTGATACCATCCAGCCACCGGAACCAGCCACCAGCCACCAGGAGGCGCACCGATTGCACCTGATGCCATACCAGCCACCGGAACCAACCACCAGCCACCAGGAGGCGCACCGATTGCACCTGATACCATCCAGCCACCGGAA
>OARK01000012.1_pt1 | contig 52221 bp, 37 predicted proteins | sample 1475711 | NCBI WGS metagenome assembly OARK01 (sample SAMEA3360700, study PRJEB22359) | human gut metagenome | biome: ENVO:urban biome; feature: ENVO:human-associated habitat; material: ENVO:feces | place: Bangladesh | collected 2011 | reverse complement strand
TGAGGCCACCCGGACGTTAGTCCGTGGCCGTCAGCCGCGCAGCGGCCTTATATGTATCTTATGAAACTTATGTTCTTATGTTCCCGCGGTAAGCGGCTAACACGAACGTTATATCTTATGTTCTTTTGTTCTTATGTCCTTATGTTTACCGCGTTAGCGGCTGCCAGAGCACACCTCGGCAATAAAAACAAGCGAGCTTGTTTTGTATTGCTCTCAGTTTGCACTATCTTTGCACAAGTGAGTTATAATGACCTAATTTTGAATACCCGCTTATGATAGACCATATAATAAATACCGCTCTGCGTGCAGGCCGAGCCATCATGCAGATATATACCCACCCCGACCTCGACTGGCAGGTGGAACGCAAAGCCGATAATTCGCCACTGACACTGGCCGACCGCGAGTCGCACCGCGTCATTGCTGAGGCCTTGGAGTCGAGTCCGTACCCCCTGCTCAGCGAGGAGGGCGCACACTTGCCCTACGACGAGCGCAAGAACTGGCGCACGCTGTGGATAGTGGACCCCCTCGACGGTACAAAGGAATTCTTAAAGCGCAACGATGAGTTTACGGTAAACATTGCCTTGGTAACTGATGGCGTACCCGTGCTTGGCGTGATCTATGTGCCCGCCAAAAATCGCCTGTTCTGGGGCGAGAAAGGTCAGGGTGCCTTTACAGCCGAGGTAGAACCAGAAACGCTCCATGTGGGCGAGCCCGAAGCTTTACCCCTCAAAGGGGCCGACACGGGCCGTCCTTATCGCGTGGTAGCTTCGCGCTCGCACCTTTCTGCCGAGACAGAATCGTTCATCAACGACCTGCGCCGCTACCACCCCGACCTTGAATTGGTAAGTGCCGGTTCGTCGCTCAAACTCTGTCTCGTGGCCGAGGGCAAGGCTGACATCTATCCGCGTTTGGCCCCCACCATGGAGTGGGACACCGCTGCCGGACATGCCATAGCCCTGGCGGCCGGTTGCCAGGTGCTCGACGCACAAACCGACTTGCCTCTTACCTATAATAAGGAAGACCTGCACAACCCCTGGTTTGTGGTGAAGTAGGTTAGGAGGTTATGGGGTTATGAGGTTATGGGGTTAAAAAGTAGCCTTTATCTTCATAAGCTGCGCCTCGGTCGCCCATTACTACATTACCACATTGCCATATTAGCACATTAATATATTAGCATCTTCACATTGCACGCACTATTTGTAATAATCGTATTGTTCTTTGTCATCACAGCATTGATAAAGGACAGAATGCGTCCGGGATTGATACTTTTCTCGGGCGCCGTAGTGTTCATGTGTGCCGGCATATTGTCGCCCAAAGAACTACTTGAAGGCTTTGCCAACAAAGGCATGATAACCGTTGCCATGCTCTTCCTTGTGAGTGAAGGCGTGCGCCGGTCAGGTTTGCTCGAAGCACTCCTGCGCCGTTTGCTGCCACACCAGCAAGGCGCAGGTGAGCGGCAAGTGCAAGCACGCATGCTGCCGGTGATAGCCTTTATATCAGCCTTTCTCAACAACACCCCCGTGGTGGTGATATTCGCCCCCATGATAAAGCGTTGGGCCGAAAAGTATGGTGTGGCCGCCACCAAACTGCTCATACCCTTGTCGTATGCTACCATATTAGGCGGAGTGTGTACACTCATAGGTACCAGCACCAATCTTGTGGTGCATGGCATGGTGATAGATGCCGGCTACGGCGGGTTCAGCATGTTTGAGCTTGGCAAGGTGGGCATCATCATAGCCGCTGCAGGACTGCTCTACATCTGGGCCTTCTCGTCGAAGTTGCTCCCCGCAGCCCGCACCGACCGCAACGAAGAGACGCAACCCAGCGAGTTGGGCCGCGGTCTGCACCGCATCGAGGTGGTGCTCGGTGCCCGCTTTCCCGCCATCAACCGCCGCATCATCGACTTCGACTTCAAGCGCAAGTATGGTGCCGACATATTAGAGCTCAAGCGCGGCGGTGTGACCATGATTATGCACGACATGCGCCGCGAACGCTTTCACGAAGGTGACACCCTTGTGCTGCTGGCCGACAATGACTTTATGCAGAACTGGGGCGACTCATCATTCTTCCTCATGGTGTCGAATGGTAAAGAGGCCGACTACAAAATGCCCCGTTGGAAGTGTTGGCTGTCGGTACTCCTCCTCTTCCTGATGATAGTGGGTGCCACGGTGGGCGAGTTGCCCGCAGTGCGCCAGGCCGCTCCGCGCATGCACCTTGACATGTTCTTCTTTGTCAGCGTTGTCACAGTCATTATGGCCTGGCTCAATATATTTCCGGCCCGCAAGTACACCAAATTCATATCGTGGGACATACTCATCACCATAGCCTCGGCCTTTGCTATAAGTCGCGCCATGCAAAACTCCGGCATGGCCGACCTCGTGGCACAGTTTGCCGTAGGATTGAGCCACAGCTGCAGCCCCGTGGTGTTGCTCGCCGTGGTGTTTGTCATTACCAACGTGTTTACCGAACTCATGACCAACAATGCTGCCGCCGCGCTCGCCTTTCCGCTGTCGTTGAGCATAGCGCAGCACATGGACGTAAGTCCCATGCCCTTTTTCGTAACCATCTGCATGGCCGCCTCGGCCAGTTTCAGCACCCCCATTGGCTACCAGACCAACTTGATAGTGCAGGGTGTGGGCAACTACCGTTTTGCCGATTTTGTGCGTATCGGACTGCCGCTTAACATCATATCGCTCATCATTACCGTGCTCGTGGTGCCGCTGCTCTGGCCGTTCTGACAGGCCGTTTGCGCGCAAATGTTGCATTCGTGCGTATAAATGTTGCATGAGTACGCATTTACGCATCAATGCAACATATGTGTAAAGGGTAGGGCGGGGTACCGTTGTATCTTTGCATCGTGAAAATGAGACAAGTAGCCGGTGCGCTTGTGCTACACAACAAAGCACGCGTGGCCAGACACACACTCTCCATTGACCAACACAAAAACGCAAAGGAACTACGACACACACGACTAAACTTCATACCACGGTATGGCCCCTGCGTGTAACACACAAAAGCAGTAGCGTGCGACTTGTTTACGTTTTCATTAAAACTCGAAAGTAATGCGGATTGATCCTTACAAAGGTTGCTATCTCAAGTCTGCGAAGATGACAAGATAAAGGCTGGGTCAATTCATTTCTCATAGATAGGTTAGGTTAAATACTCGGGTAAAAAGGTTGTTAAGGAAAGAAGATAAGGGTGCGTAGAGTCATTTCCCGAGTAGTGACTGCGCTGCCCGACATATAACGGCTCCGACGACGTGATGTTGTCGGAGCCGTTTTGTTATCTAAGCACAGGGGCACCATCGTGCTGGAACTGGTTGTCGGCAATAATTTTACGACAATCCCAATAATGCTTTCAAATCATCAATGCGGCAGTTCATACTTTGCGCTATAACCTCCAAGGACACACCATTGTGGTACATTGCTTGTGCCATTGAACGTATCTGTGCATTGGCATCTGATAGCTGTGCATTGGCATCTGATAGCTGCGAATTTACATCTGATAGTTGTGCATTGGCATCTGATAGTTGTGCATTGGCATCTGATAGCTGCGAATTTACATCTGATAGTTGTGCATTGGCATCTGATAGCTGTGCGTCCAAATCCGACAGTTTTGCCTTTGCTTCCATTAGCAGTGTGTCACGATCCTCGATAGCTGAGAAATATTCGTCCTCGTCGTTCATTTCCTGTCGCAAATCGGCATTCATGGTGGCAAGGCCCAAACGGTGGAGCAAGTGCATCATGTCGGGGTCGTCTTCGTACAATTTGCCGTCAAGGTTGATAACGTGCTGGTTCTTGTCCGCTACCAGCGTTTGGTCGAACACGCTCAACACCTTGTCGAGGCGGTTGTTGATTTTGCCATGCAGCAAAGGTATCTGCACAATAATGCTATCGTGTGTGAGACTGTTGATAAAGGGGTCCGTGTCGCAGTTTGCCACCTCGCGGCCATCATAGTCAAAAGCCTTGTGATTAACGTACACCACAGGCTCTTCGATGTCGCCCACACGGTGGCCAAGCAGATACACGGCCACCATGGGCATGGCGTAGCATCGCTGCTCTTCTTCCTTCAGCATGTTTTCCTCGGCATTGTATTGGGCTGCCAGGTAACGGCGGAAGCGCAGGGTTTCGGTGTTGAGCCAAGTCTTTTGCAACTCTATCAATATCAAGCGCTCAGAGCCGTCGCTCTCGCGCACCTTTGCGGCGAAATCTATTCTGAACATCGACAAATTGTCACGTGTGACATTGGGGTGCTCATGGCGCCGCATCTCAACAGTAAGTACCTCCTTTTTGAGCAAGGCCGAGAGTACGGTGCGGGCTATGCGTTCATCTTCCATCATGAATTTGAACACAGAATCGTATATGGGGTTGGCTACTGTTATTTTCATAATTACTTTACGCTTTGGCGAAATTGGTAAATGAGTGGACAAGCTAACGGGTTAACAGGTTGACGGGTAATAAATCTGTAAACTTGTTACCCCGTTAACTTATTATGGTAGGACACGGTCTGGCCCTTATTCACGCCCGTGTGTTCAGCGAATGGCGCTGAGCATGTTGGCCAGTCCGTCGGCCGCCTGCTGCAGGGGTTTGGCTACCATGCCCTTCATGAAGAAGTTGACCTCGGCGCCCACTGTGACGCGCAATTTGCAGGCCATATCGCCATGCGGCAACAGTTGTATCCACACATAGAGCTGCACGGGCGAGCCTTCTGAGGCAAACTTGATGCACTTGGGCTCCTCGCGCTCTACCACGCGCAGGGTGATATTGCCCATGGGCGAACTGATGTGCAGGGCATCGGTCTCGAATGTAAGGCCCTCAGCATACTTTTGCAAATCGCCTAATTTGTCGGCCGGCACTTGCTGGCTGATGCGTTGCTGCACTTCGGGGTTGCTCAATGCCTCCTTGATGGCGGCCAAATTGTTGAGATCGGCAAAGCGGCTGAACACCACTGCCTGATTTTGCGGTACGAGCTTTACTTCGCTCTCAAATTTTGCTAATGACATATTAGGGGGTTAATGGGTTAGAGGGTTAATGGGTTAGGGGGTAACTTGGTCAAGTTCTCACTTTCCTTTCCCTTTTGTATTCAACACAATAAATAGTAAAAGGCATGCTTACTTGTCAACCCGTCAATCATTCAACAGATATTTACTTGCCCAAGCGTGTGAGCATTTCGGCGGCAGCCCGTTGTGGCGCGCCAGGTTGTCCGAGACGTTCTGCCACATCGGTATATCCCTGCAGCTGGGCTTGGCGCACAGGGGATTTATCGTCCAACAACTGAGTGAGATGTGCACGGAGAGCCGTCACATTCATGCCATCTGCCACCAACTCGGGCACTACTTCGCGTCCGGCTATAAGGTTGACCAACGAGATGTAGGGCACCTTGAGGAAATAGGGGCGCACACGCGATATGAACCAACCGCAACGCATGTAGTAACACACCACCTGCGGCACACGGAATAGTGCTGTTTCGAGTGTGGCGGTGCCGCTCGTAACGAGGGCGACCTGTGCATGCGAGAGCAGTTCGTAGGTGCGGCCGCTGACCATTTGCACACTGTCGGGAGCAATGCCTGCGGCGTGCATGATGCCTTGATAAAATGCAGGTTCGACGCCTGGAGCCATGGCTACCACAATATGATGGGTTGAAGCCCAGGGGCGCACAGCGCACAGCATGCGGCTGAGGTTGTCGGTTATCTCCTGCCGGCGCGAGCCAGGCAGCAGGGCAATGGTGCGGCCGTCGGGCACGGGGGTGCCATGCGTGTGGCAGTAGGCTGACACCTCGTCCACAGTGGGATTGCCCACATATGATATGGGATAATGGTGCTTGCGCTCAAAAAAGTCGACCTCGAAGGGGAGTATCGAGAACAAGCGGTCGACATCGCGGCGTATGGCCTTGATGCGGTGCTCCTTCCAAGCCCATATTTTGGGTGATATGTAGTAGAACACAGGACAAATGGCGCGCTGTTTGACATAGCGTGCCATTTTGAGGTTAAAACCCGGGTAGTCCACCAATATCAGTGCATCGGGCTGCCATGCTTCAATTTCGCGCTTGCAACGGGCCATGCCGCGCAGAATGGTGCGCAGGTGCAAGGCCACTTGCACAAATCCCATGTAGGCCAGTTGGCGATAGTGGCACAAGAGGGTGCCGCCCTCGGCCTGCATCTGTTCGCCGCCATAATAGCGGAACTCGGCACTGGGGCATTGCTGCTTGATGGCACGCATGAGGTGGGCCGCGTGCAGGTCGCCACTGGCCTCGCCGGCTATGATGAAGAATTTCATTGACTGTTTGCTCATTGCATTATATTACGCGTTGGCGGAATATGTTGACGGGGTGATGGGTAAGATGGTTGATGGGGTGGGTTAACTGGTTGACAAGCGAGTTTGTCAGTTTCTTACGATTCTTTGCTTTCTGTCCTTAATACTGTAAATTATGCAGAACATACTTATCTGTAAACTCGTCGGCCCGTCATCACAGCACCTCTCTCAGCACGTCAACCAGTTCGCGGGCGGTGACGTCGAGTTGCGTGGGTGTGACGGCCACATAATTGTGAGCCAGTGCCCAGCGGTCGGTGTCGGTGGCTTCGGGCTCGAGTTCCTTGCAGTCGCCAACCAGCCAATAGTAGTCGCCGCCATAGGGGTGGGTGCGGTGTTCCACCTCGTTTTGCCAGCGTGAGTGGGCCATGCGGCACACTTTGATGCCCTTGAACTTGTCGGCTTTCGGGAAATTGATGTTTAAGCACGTAAGTTCGGGCAGCCCTACGGCAATGGCCTTGAACATGAAGTCGACCAAATAAGGGCGCAAAGGTTCGAAATTGGCGTCCATGCTGTGGTCGCACAACGAGAAAGCCACAGCGGGATAGCCCTGCAGCGCGCCCTCGGTGGCCACGCCCATTGTGCCCGAATAGTGGGCATTGACCGATGAGTTGTCGCCATGGTTAATGCCACCTATCACGAGGTCGAATTTGCGGTCGTTGAACAGGTTGAGCGCCATCTTCACACAGTCGGTCGGGGTGCCCGAGCAAGCGCATACGGTGAGCCCCTCCTCTTGCCGCAACACCTTGTAGGTGAGCGGTCGCGACGAGGTGATGGAACAGCTGAAGCCCGAACGGGCCGAATCGGGGGCCATGACGAGCATGTCGGCATAGGGACGCAGGACTTCGATAAGGAAATTGATGCCAGGCGCGTCGACGCCGTCGTCATTGGATATGAGCAGATATGGACGCATTGTAAACAAAGGTTTCAGAATGATTTGTATGCCACACAGCGGCAACGGCCGTTGCCATCGTGCAGCTTATCTTATGCAAAAATACGAAAAATAGCTAATGGTTGGAGGAGTTCGCTGTTTTTTTCTTACCTTTGCAACCTATTATAGCACCGCTATTCTTAACCTCAAAACCATAAACAACCGACATGAGTAAGATCATTGCTTTGGCCAACCAAAAGGGTGGCGTGGGCAAAACCACTACTTCGATGAACCTGGCAGCCTCGCTCGCCACACTCGAAAAACGTGTGCTGCTGATTGACGCCGACTCACAGGCTAATGCTTCGTCGGGCCTGGGCGTTGACCTGAGCAAGGTGGACTGCTCCATCTATGAGTGCCTCATCAACGGCAACGATGTGCATGAGGCCATTTACACCACCGACATTGACAGGCTCGACATTGTGCCCTCAAACATCAACATTGTGGGGGCCGAGGTTGAGATGTTGAACTTTGACAAACGCGAGTTTGTGATGAAAAACCTGCTGCGGCCGCTCGACAAGGAGTATGACTACATACTTATCGACTGCTCGCCTTCGCTCGGTCTCATCACTGTTAACGCACTGACTGCGGCCAACTCGGTTATCATTCCTGTGCAATGCGAATACTTTGCACTTGAGGGCATATCAAAACTGCTCAACACCATCAAGATAGTAAAGAAGAAGCTTAACCCCGAGCTTGAGATTGAGGGCTTTTTGCTCACCATGTACGACAGCCGCCTGCGCCTGGCCAACCAAATATACGACGAGGTGAAACGACACTTTCAAGAGTTGGTGTTCAAAACGGTTATTCAGCGCAACGTCAAACTGTCGGAAGCCCCAAGCCACGGACTGCCGGCCATATTGTACGACGCCGACTCCACCGGGGCAAAGAACCACTTGGCACTGGCCAAGGAGGTTATTAAGAAGAACGAAAAATAAGTATGGCAACACATAAGAAATATCCAGCATTAGGACGCGGGCTCGACGCACTCATCTCGACCGAGGAGGAGGTTCACACCAGCGGGTCGTCGTGCATCAACGAAGTGCCGGTGTTCAAAATCAAGGCTAACCCCAACCAGCCGCGCCGCGAGTTCCAGCCTGAAGCACTGCAAGAGCTGGCCGAGAGCATACGCCAAATAGGCATCATACAGCCTATCACGTTGCGGCAGATGGAGGACGGCACTTACCAAATCATTGCCGGCGAACGACGCTGGCGTGCAGCACAACTGGCAGGGCTGACCAACATTCCGGCCTATATACGCACCGCCAACGACGAGAACGTGATGCAGATGGCGCTGGTGGAGAACATTCAGCGCGAGGACTTGAATGCCATCGAAATAGCTCTGGCCTACCAAAACCTCATTGAGCAGTACAGCCTGACTCAAGACAAGCTGTCGGAAAAGGTGGGCAAAAACCGCGCTACCATAGCCAACTATCTGCGACTGCTTAAGCTGCCCGCACAGGTGCAGGTGGCGCTGCAGAACAAGGAGGTGGACCAAGGACATGCACGTGCACTGCTGGGGCTGGACAAACCATCGCTGCAGGTGAAGCTCTTTAACGAAATACGCGAAAAGGGCTACTCGGTGCGACAGGTGGAAGAGATGGTCAAAGCGCTTAACAACGGCGAAACGCTGAAAAGCGGACGCCACACACTCAAGAGCAAAACGGCCACTAAACGACTGCCCGAGGAGTACACCGAACTGCGCAACAGACTGTCGGAACGTTTCAGCACGAAGGTGCAAATGACGTGCTCGCAACAGGGCAAAGGCAAAATCAGCATTCCTTTTGCATCAGAGGAGGAACTTGAGCGCATTATCACGCTGCTCGACAAAATCTGATCGAGATACGCCATATATTAAGTGGGTGTTCGGGCTATGTGACCGAGAACAAAGGGGGCAGATACGTCCCGATAACGCACTTCCGATGCGGAAATGACACCTGCTGATGTATAAAATAATATAGAACACCTACTTATAGTCAATGAGTTCGCATACACTACGGAGCGTGGTGCTGATGGTGATGCTCGCATGCTCACAAGCACTGGCGCTTTATGCAAAAAATACGGCCAAAGTCGGAGCCTCAAACGGGGTTCCGGCTTTAGCCGTTTTTGCTGCCGCACGCACCAGCAGCCCTGCCATGCGCCCCGACACAGTGAAATCGCCCGACGAACTGGCCCGCGAACACAGCACCGATGCCGATGCCGACTTTGACCGCATGGCGGCCGAATTGGCGTCGGACCCCGACTCAATGGTCATGCCCGTAGACACGGCCAGACTGCAACACACTGCCGACTCGCTGAAGGCACACCCCGCCACACTGCCCGCCAACGGCAAGGGGGGCAAGCCCAAGGTGTTTGTGCCTAATCCCACCAAGGCACTGTGGCTGTCGCTGGTGTGTCCCGGCGCCGGACAGATTTACAACCGCAAATACTGGAAACTGCCTTTCATATACGGCGGCTTTTTGGGTTGCGCCTATGCCCTGATGTGGAACCAGATGATGTACCGCGACTACTCGCAGGCTTATCTCGACATCATGGACGACAACCCTAACACCAACTCGTACCTTGATATGTTGCCACCACGTTACGACATTACGGGGCGCGAGGACCAATTTAAGAACATATTCAAACGCAAAAAGAACTTTTACCGCCGCTACCGCGACTTGAGCGCCTTCTGCTTTGTGGGCGTGTACCTGCTCTCGGTAGTCGACGCATACGTTGACGCACAACTCTCGGTGTTCGACATCTCGCCCGACTTGAGCATGCGTGTCGAACCGGCTGTCATAGGGCAGCCTGCCTTGCTCGGCTCATCGTCGGGACGCTCGGCCTACGGCGTGGGCTGCAGCTTGACGTTTTAAGCTTCACGCTTTAACGTTTGGCATTTTAAGGCACACCATGCGCCAACAATACAAAAGATACACACTTTTTTTGATGAAACGCTTAAAGACATTGATTGTAGCACTGGCGGCCGGCTTTATGTCTGCCACAGCGCAAAACGAAATTACCGTACACAACGACCAAAACGGACGCGACGAGGTGATAGACCTGCCCGAGGGCATGTCGGCCGACTGCGACTCGTTGCTGGGAGAGTGGATGGCCAAAAAGTATCTCTACCCCGACACCACGTGTGTCAACCCCGACTACAACCCGACCTTCACCGCCGAGGAGTATCAGGAGCGTCTGCGCCGCCTGCCGGTGGTGATGGAGATGCCTTACAACCAGGTGGTGCAAAAGTTTATCGACCAATACAGCGGACGCCTGCGTCGCACCGTGTCGTACGCTTTGGGCGCCGGAAACTTTTACATACCCATATTTGAGGAGGCGCTCGACTACTATGGTTTGCCGCTCGAACTGAAGTATCTGCCCGTCATTGAGTCGGCACTCGAGCCCCGCGCCAAGAGTTCTGCCGGTGCAGTGGGCTTGTGGCAGTTCATGCTGGCTACGGGCAAGCGCTACGACCTCAAGGTGAACAGCCTTGTCGACGAGCGACAGGACCCCTACAAAAGTTCGTGGGCCGCAGCGCGCTACCTGCGCGACTTGTACAAGATATACAAGGACTGGAGCCTGGTAATTGCCGCCTACAACTGTGGCCCGACCACAGTGAACAAGGCTATTCACCGCGCCGACGGGGTGCGCGACTACTGGACTATCTATCCCTATCTGCCCAGCGAGACACGCGGTTATGTGCCGGCATTTATTGCGGCCAACTACATCATGAACTATTACTGCGAGCATAACATTTGCCCGATGAAGACGAAAATTCCCGTCACTACCGATACCATCATGGTGAGCCGCGACTTACACATGAAGCAGGTGGCCGACCTTTGCAACATCGACATCGAGGCCATACGCGCACTCAATCCGCAGTATCGCACCGACCTCATACCAGGCTCGGCAGGACTCATGTCGCTTTGTCTGCCCACCGAAACGCTCAACACGCTTATCGACCTGAAGGACTCGGTGTACAACTACAACGCTGACGAACTGATGACACGCCGTGCCACCGTGGAGGTGGACGAAAAACTCGACAACCGCAGTGTGGCCTCGCGCCGCCGCTCTCGCTCGGCCTCAACCGACAGCAAGGCGTCGCAAAGTGCGTCATCGTCAAGGTCAGAGAGCAGGTCGTCAAGCAAGTCATCGTCGAGGGGCAGCAGGTCGTCGTCAAAGTCGTCAAGCAAGTCGTCAAATAAGAGCCGCAAAAAGTCTCAAGAAAGGGAGAAGAGCACCACGGTGAAGAAGGGCGACACGCTCTACGAGATTGCAGCAAAGAACGGTACAACCGTTGAAAAGCTGAAGAAACTGAACAAAATAAAAGGCAACACCATTAACCCGGGCAAAAAGCTGAGGGTGAAATAAACGCAAGCACCAAACGCAAGCACCAGACGCAAGCACCATATGCAAGCACCAAACGCAAGCACTAATGGGGGCGACGCGTCTCGCGTCGGGAAAGTGCAATGTTCATACACAGAATAAAGGCTCGCAGACAGCACTAATTACATGCTCGTTTGTGAGCCTTTGCTTTAATTCCGCAGGACGAGGCTGCAGAAAAACTGACGCGAGGCGAGGCTGCTGAAAAATGCCCGACGCGAGACGCGTCGCCCCCATTAGTGCTTGCGCTTGGTGGTAGCGTTTAGTGCTTGCGTTTAGCGCTTGCGTTTAGTGCTTGCGTTTGGTGCTTGCGTTTGGTGCTCGAGTCCGTTCGCATATTTACGCTTTGCCGGATAGCCATATTCTAACAGAGAGTAAACTTCATTACATAGAAACCCTAAAGCACAAATCAGGAGTTGAACCGCCAAGCATCATATAGCTTGACCAATGTTCAACTCCTGATTCGTGCTTTAGGGTAAATTCTATGGCAAAGGGAATGCCCCGTCTTGCCAATCAAAGTACGCCTTTCAAACAAACAGCGCCATTCAAACGTAGTCGGTTTAGTGGCAGCAGTTGCAGGGCTTGAGCTGCTTGAAGAAGTCATTGCCCTTGTCGTCCACCAAAATGAAGGCGGGGAAATCCTCAACGGTAATTTTCCAGATAGCCTCCATGCCGAGTTCGGGGTACTCCACGCATTCAATGCTCTTGATGCTGCTCTGCGACAATACGGCAGCCACGCCGCCAATAGTGCCGAGGTAGAAGCCGCCATGCTTTTGGCAAGCATCGGTCACCACCTGTCCACGGTTACCCTTGGCAATCATAACCAACGAACCGCCATGCGACTGGAACTCGTCCACATAGGGGTCCATACGGTTGGCAGTGGTGGGGCCCATTGAGCCACAAGGATAGCCAGCGGGTGTCTTGGCCGGTCCGGCATAGAGAATGGGGTGATCCTTGAAATATTGGGGAAGGTCCTCGCCGGCATCAAGACGTGCCTTGAGCTTGGCGTGGGCAATGTCGCGTGCCACGATGATGGTACCCTTGAGGCTCACACGTGTGCTCACGGGGTACTTGGTCAGTTCGGCACGCACGGCGTCAATACCCTTGTCAAGGTCAATTTCAATACCCTTGCCGCCCTCGCCCGGGTTGCGCAGCTCTTCGGGAATGAGTTCTGAAGGATTGTTGTCCATCTTCTCGAGCCAGATACCATCCTTGTTGATTTTAGCCTTGATGTTGCGGTCGGCCGAGCAGCTCACACCCATGCCGATGGGGCAGCTTGCACCGTGGCGGGGCAGACGTATTACGCGAATGTCGTGTGCCAGATATTTGCCACCAAACTGTGCGCCAAGACCAATTTTGTGTGCCTCGTGCAGCAGCTTCTCTTCAAGGTCAATATCGCGGAAAGCGCGGCCCGTTTCGTCGCCCGTAGTGGGCAGGTTGTCGTAATATTTGATAGAGGCCAGCTTCACAGTGAGCAAGTTCTTTTCAGCACTCGTGCCACCAATCACAAAGGCAATGTGGTAAGGCGGGCACGCAGCTGTACCCAGACTCTTCATCTTCTCTACCAAGAAGGGGAGCAGTGTGCCCTCGTTCTGAATGGTAGCCTTAGTCATGGGGTAGAAATACGTCTTATTGGCAGAGCCACCACCCTTTGCCACCATTACAAAGCGGTATTCGTCGCCCTCAACGGCTTCGATGTCGATTTGTGCAGGCAGGTTGCAACGGGTGTTCACCTCGTCGTACATATTGAGGGGAGCATTCTGCGAGTAGCGCAGGTTTTCCTGGGTGTAAGTGTTATATACGCCAAGGCTGAGAGCCTCTTCGTCCTCAAAGTCAGTCCATACGCGCTGTCCCTTTTCGCCATGAATGATGGCGGTGCCGGTGTCCTGGCAGAAGGGGAGGATACCCTTAACAGCAGTTTCGGCATTGCGCAGGAACTGCAGTGCCACGTACTTGTCGTTTTCCGAAGCCTCGGGGTCGGTCAATATTTTAGCCACCTGCAGGTTGTGCTCACGACGGAGCATAAACTCCACATCGTGGAAAGCCTGTTGTGCCAACTGTGTGAGCGCTTCTTTGCTCACTTTGAGGATAGTTTTGCCCTCAAACTCGCCGGTGCTCACACCCTCGGTGCCGAGCAATCGGTATTCGGTAGTGTCCTTGCCCAACTGGAACATAGGAGCATACTTAAACTCTGGAGTTGTTGCCATAGTAGATGTATATAATAGATGTGTTATGTTTAAGTGCTATGCAAAGATAGTGCAAGGTGAGTGCAGAACATCAAGCTTGCTTGAATGTTATGCCGAACCGCTGCCTATCTTCTGCAAAGATAGTGCAAACCGAGCGAATAAAGTCAAGCTTGCTTGAACTTTATGCCGAGGTGCCGCCTATCTTATCAAAAGATAGTGCAAACCGAGCGAATAAAGTCAAGCTTGCTTGAACTTTATGCCGAGGTGCCGCCATAATTGTCTACTTCAATTCCGAAATAGTTTTACGCAATTCTTCAATAGCCCCCGAGAGGTCTAAGGTGTCACCGTTCTCCATGGCCTCCCTAATAGCAATATTCGTTGCATTAAGATCCTTAACCACCACATCATATTGTTCGCCCGTTACACCAAGAGCCTCAGCCTTTTGCTTTGAAATAGTCAAATAGAAAGTTCTGCCTTTCAGTTCAACATAATTTGCAAGTTTAATGCTTGCCTCACGCTGTCTACGCACTTTTTCTGGCATTCTTGAGTATACCTCACTACTCAGTCCAAGTTTCGCCGCTTTTTCTGCAACAGTTTCCAACTTGTTCAAATCGTCAGCAGAATTACTATCTATATCCACAGCCTTGTTATCAAGAGTACAAGCACACGAGCATAGGCCAATCAATATAAGAAGCAAGATGTCACATTTCATGAAATGATTTATTTTAGAGTTAATCATGTTGCAAATGTACAAACCTTATCACATCAGTGCCAACAACCTGTGCATTTTTGCATTTTATTAAAGGCGCTTCGCCGTTGTCGCTCTTTATGAAGAAATATTCGTACCTTTACACACGAAAACATTATTATTCACTACAAATCTTCCCTTACACAATGAATTCGTTGAAAAGAATCTGTTTGATGTGGCTTTGCGCCCTGGCGGTGCAAGTGGCCGCATGGGCCCAGCAGGTGCAAGTGTCGCCTGTGCCACAATCGGTGAACTGGGGCGCAAAGGCATTCGCTTCGGCAGGAGCAAAATATGCCATTAACAAGGCCGCCACAACCGACGCCTACGCCGTGGCCCTGTTGCAAGACAATCTCACAACGGCCGACGACGGCCTCAGCCTGACAATAGGCAAAAAGGGCGAAGCAACGGTGAGCGCCGTTGAAGCCAACATTCCCTCAACAGCCGAGGGCTACTACCTGAAAGTGGCCGCCGACGGCATTGTGGTGGCCGGCGCCGACGACGCGGGCACATACTATGGTGTGCAAACGCTGCTGCAAATATTGGCACAACCCGAGGTGATGTCTGTCGAAATTAAGGACTACCCCTCCTGTGCGCAGCGTGGCGTGATTGAAGGCTTTTATGGCAACCCATGGAGCGACGCCGACCGCAAGAGCCAGTTTGACTTTTATGGCAAGAACAAACTGAACATTTATGTTTACGGACCAAAGGACGACCCTTACCACCGTACAAAATGGCGCGAGAACTATCCCGACGACAAGGCCGCCATTATTCGCAGCCTGGCCGAGTCGGCCAAGAAAAACCACGTAGACTTTGTGTGGTCTATCCACACAGGTGGTTCAATATCAAACTCAGAGGCCGACTTTAAGGCAGTGGTCAACAAGCTCGAGCACGTCTACTCATTGGGCGTGCGCAACTTCTCCATCTTCTTCGACGACTTTGGTGGTGCCGACGCCGACCTGCAAGTGGCCGAATGTAACTACGTGTGGGACAACTTCATACTGAAGCACGACGACTTGCACAAGCTGTCAATGTGTCCTACAAAGTACAACGCCGCTTATGCTGGCTATAAAAATGACGATGCCTATCTGCGCGGCTTGGGCAACGGACTGCACAAGGGCATCGAGGTAATGTGGACTGGTGCCGGTGTGGCCGACATGATTAACCAAAGCGATCTGGACTTCTTTAAGACGGCCACCAACGGTATGGCTCCTTTTATCTGGTTGAACTATCCGGTTAACGACTATTGCATCGGCCACATGCTCATGGGCAAGTTCTATGGCAACGACCAGGGCGACAACGCCTTTGGTGCCAAAATGACGGCATTCACGAGCAACCCTATGGAGTACGCCGAGGCATCGAAGGTGGCACTGTATGGCGTGGCCGACTATGCCTGGAACATGAAGGACTACAACCCCGAGGCCAACTGGGAGCGTGCCATCAAATATTTGATGCCGACCAATGCTGAGGCTTACCATGTGTTCTGCGAACATAACGTAGACCTCGGCACAACGGTGCACGGCATGCGCCGCGAGGGCGAAAGTCCTAACTTCGACGCCACTGCCTCTATTGAGGCTCGCAAAGCACAGTACGACAAAATGGTGGAGGCTGCCGATGCGCTGCTTGCCGACACCTACAACCCCGCACTGATTACCGAAATTACACCGTGGCTCTTGAAAATGAAGTACATGGGGCAGCGCGGACAGAAAATGGTGGAGATGCAGCAGGCGCTGGATAATAACGAGCCTGACGTCTTCCTGCAGAACTACCGCGACATTACAGCCATACAGGCTAAGGAGGATGCACTCATTTCGCGCAACTTCGAGGGCACAATCAAGAGCGCACGTCCTGTGGTGGCGAGCCAAAAGATTGAGCCGTTCCTCAAAACAAAGCTCAACCAGCTGGTGCTCGACTACAAGAGCCGCTACACCGAGGGCTGGGAGGTGTTCCCGGCACAGGTGCTCGAGTCGGGCAACTACTACATTAAGTATAACGGCAAATACCTCTACGACAAGGACGCCTCGGCCGACAAAACGGGCGACTACCCCGTATGGGCTGACGAAATTGACGATGCGCAACCGCAAAAGTGCGAATGGACTATCACGCTCGACGCCAACACCGGACGCTACAAAATTGTCAACACGCAAGACGGACGTTACTTGAACGAGAATGGCGCCTTCTGGGCCGACAAGACAATCAATCCTTACGACGCCGACTGGCACAGTTACACAATCTATCGCGTGAACGGCAAATATGCCATTCAGACTACCGCAAAGGTCAATAACCGCTTTATGGCTGCCAACGACAGCCGCATTATAAAGCGCGATACGCCGCTGAGCAAGGACAAGAACAACACGCCCATTCTGCACATCGACGATGCCATCTTCGAGATTGTGCCGGTGCAAGGCACTACCACCGCACCCCCCGTGATTAAGAGTGGTAACAGCTACTACATCAAGAACAACAATGGTGAATACCTTACCACTACGCCCCAACTCACGGCATGGAGCAATCCTACCTTTGAGGCCAAGGCCGAGAGTGCAGATGCACGCCAGTATCAAAAGTGGACGGTGAGCATCGACAACACTTCGGGCCGTTGGAAGATTGCCTATAACAACCAGAAATTCCTCGATGAAGAGGGCCGAATTAACAAGAACGCCTACTATTCGGACTGGAACTCGGTAATCCTTACAGAGCGTGCCGGACTGTGGGCCATCATGAGTGTGACGCCCAACGCCGTTCCCCAATACTGGGGCATCACGTCTAAGAATACAATCGACCGTACAGACGCCACCCTCAATGACAGTTATGTATTTACCTTTGTCGATGCAGCGCAGGATGACGAAATCACAGCCCTTGGCCAGGTGGTTGCCAACCCTGCCGCAAAGGCAAACAATGCCATCTACGATTTGTCAGGACGCAAGGTGAGCAAGCCTTCAAAGCACGGTGTTTACATCGTTGCGGGCCGAAAGGTGATTAAGTAAACTCACCCCGCTGCAGACGCTACCTTACCCATGAATATCACTGCTTGGTAAAACATCAAACGCTACCTCTAATGGGGGCGACGCGTCCCGCATCGGGAATCAAAGCAAAGGCTCACAGGCCGGCATGTAATTAGTGCTGTCTGTGAGCCTTTATTTTGTGTATGCACATTGCGCTCAAATGTAGTGTATGCACATTGCGCTCTAATGGGGGCGATGTCCTGGCACAACAGTTCTTTACATGGCTTCTATTTTGCTTTTTAACCTGTCAATCTGATAGAAAACGCAAGCACTAATGGGGGCGACGCGTCTCGCGTCGGAAAATTACACTGTTTATACACTAAACATAAACTCGCTGACAGCACGAATTACACGTCTATCTGTAAGCCTTTGCCTTAATGCCCGACGCGAGACGCGTCGCCCCCATTAGAGCGCAATTCCCTGGCACAACAGTCCTTTACATGGCTTCTAATTTGCTTTTTAACCTGTCAATCTGATAGAAAACGCAAGCACTAATGGGGGCGACGCGTCTCGCGTCGGAAAATTACACTGTTTATACACTAAACATAAACTCGCTGACAGCACGAATTACACGTCTATCTGTAAGCCTTTGCCTTAATGCCCGACGCGAGACGCGTCGCCCCCATTAGTGCTTGCGTTTAGTGCTTATGTTTAGTGCTTGCGTCTGATAGCATGTTTACGTTTTACCACACAACTATAACCCATAACATACCACAAAGCAAGAGACCATTGAGTCGCTGCCATACGCACAAGTGCGTCGGTTGCCAACTCAATGGTCTCTTTCTATTATATTGCTGTCCGGCAAATGATGCCACTACCTGCACAGTGCCCGGCACACCCTGTCTTGAAAATTGCGCCCCGTGCTGCTGTAACGCACCCCCTGATTCATGATGCTGAAACAGAGCACATTGCCCGTGGCAGTAGTCAGATAACCCGAAAGCGTGCTAACACCCTCCACAGTGCCCGTTTTGGCATGCACATTGCCCTCGGCGGCCGAGTGACGCATACGTTTGCGCAGCGTGCCGTCCTCGCCGGCTATGGGCAAGGCAGGGTGCAGGTGGCGGTATATGTCATCGTTGTTGTAAGCGTAGCGCAACAGGCGACCAATGGCCTCGGGCGTGAGATAGTTGTAGAGCGACAAGCCCGACCCGTCGGCTATCTGGTAGTGCGAAGGCTCGAGCCCAATGTGCCTGAACAGCGCATTGTAGTGCGCCACAGCCTGCTTGCGTCCGGCACGCGGCTTGCCCCCCTGTGCGGCAAGTTGGTAAAAGAGCGATTCGGCGGCAGAGTTGTTGCTCTCCTTGAGCATGGGCAGCAACACCTGGTCTATGTTGCGCGTGCGGGTGCATACAAGTGTGGCATCTGACGGCACGGTGCGCTCCTCGGTGGTGCCGTCCCAGTCAATGCCCTCCTCACGAAAGATGCGGCGCAGATTGTCGGCAAAGGTGTCGTGGTTGCGGTAGAGCAGCGGTGTGAGCGGCACGCAATCGTCGTCCCAACACCAGCCCCAGCCCATGCGCTTGTCGTCCTTCATGCTGAGGTCAAGCCCAATGGGCGATGTAATACGGGTAATGCTGTGCGCCTTCAAGCTCTGCGCAAAGGCGCGCAAGTCGTCGGCATCAATCAGCGGGTCGTAGCCACCGCGCACATACACACGTCCCACAAACACACTGTCGGTGTCGCTCGGCAAGTGGTCGGCATAGAGTCTTGTCTGATAGTTGTAGGTCACGCCAAGGTCGTTGAGCGCCACGATGGCCGTAACGAGTTTCTCGTTCGACGCAGGTCGCATGCACTGCCTTTCGTTGTGTGTAAACACCAGAGTGTCGGCCGTGAGGTCGTACACATAAATGCCCACCTGCGTGCGCTCGAATATATCGTTGTCGAGCAGTTGGCGCAAGCGGTCGGGCAGCGACAGCTGCAAGTCGGTATTGTCGGCTATGGTGTCGGTCACCACCGAGTCCTCGGGCATGATGCTGTCGGTGCGCATAATGCCAGCGTGCATGGGCAGTATGCTCACAACGAGCAGTAAGAGAGATATAAAGCGTTTCATTATTTTGCCTGACTATTATTGGTCCATATACCAAAAAAGAGATTTATCTTTACGATAAACCTCTTTTTGTTGTGGTGCCACCAGGAATCGAACCGGGGACACAAGGCCAGATATTTCAACGTCCAGTCCTTTGCTCTGCCAACTGTGGTATAGTGGCATAAGAACTAAACAAGAGAGGTATACCAAAAAAGAGATTTACCTTTACGATAAACCTCTTTTTGTAGTGGTGCCACCAGGAATCGAACCGGGGACACAAGGATTTTCAGTCCTTTGCTCTACCAACTGAGCTATGGCACCAAAATGTTGCAAATCAAATACACACCTTTATAGAATATTTGATATATGCCTATAAGATTTAGGAAGGTGGTGCCACCAGGAATCGAACCGGGGACACAAGGATTTTCAGTCCTTTGCTCTACCAACTGAGCTATGGCACCTTGCTGATTTGCGAGTGCAAAAGTACGAAAAACTTTCATTAGCTCCAAGTAAAAGCCCCTTTATTTCTAACAAAAACGTAAAAAGGAATAATATTTACGCTAAAATCCGATATTATGAACAACAATCCATATATTTGCAAGCACAACCCCTATCAATACACGCATGACCCAACAAAGCTACTCACCCATACGCACACTCAGCATAAACGATGCCCTGGCCACAACCAGCGGCATAGGGCTTGGCAAAGAATTTACCGTGCTCGACGACATCACCCTCGACGACCTGGTTGAAGCCCCCGCACAAGTAGGCTTTCTGCTCATAGCCCTCTGCACCGAGGGACAGGTGGACTTTACAATGAATGGCCGCCAATGCCACATGGAGCCGGGTGACCTGCTCATCAGTTTTGGCGAACAGATATTTCGCGATGGCAGCTCCGACGGCAATTTTCACGCCAAGGCGGTGCTCATGTCGCGCACATTTGCCCAAAACTGCCTGGTGGGCATGGACAAGATGTGGCCTTACCTGCTATTCTTGATGGAGCACCCGGTGCTCACCATGACCGAGAGCGAACAACTGTGGCTGCTCGAGTGCTACCAGCTGATACGCAAAAGGCTCAACCGCCCCACACCAGGACGCTACATGCGCGAAGCCACCGTGTCGCTGGTGCGCGCCTTTTACTTTGAAATATGCAACCTGCTCGATGTGCGTGTGCCGCAGTCAAACTCCAAGACGCAGAGTCGCGCCTACGCCATATTCGACCAGTTTATCAAACTCGTGTCGCAACACTTTAAGCACGAGCGCAGCGTTGAATGGTATAGCAGCGAGATGTGCCTCACCCCCAAACACCTGTCGGAAGTGGTGAAACTGGTGAGCGGCAAAACGGCCGGACAGTGGATTAACACGCTGGTGATTATCGAAATAAAATCGCTGCTGATGAACACCCCGCTCTCTATCAAGGAGATTGCTATGGAAATGAACTTCCCAAACCAGAGTTTCCTTGGCAAATACTTCAAAAACACGGAGGGCATTTCGCCCAGCGACTTCAGAAAGGGCATGCCGGGCTAATGGCTCTTTCACGCTGAGGCAACGCGGTTACAATGATAATAAGACAACCCCTAAAAAATAATCACAAACCTATGAAGAAGAATTTGGTAATAGCGGCTGCCGCAGCCGCTGCGCTGTGCATGGCATCATGCCATGGCAACACAAAGAGTAATGATACAGACAAGGACAGTTTGAGCACTGTTGCAAACGATTCGCTCAGCTCGGGTGTGGCCATCGAGTCGCTGGCTGGCACCTACGAGGGCACGCTCCCCGCTGCCGACTGTCCGGGCATTCGCACCGTGCTGACGCTCAACGCCGACAGCACCTACCAGTACTCGGCCGACTACTTGGAGCGCAAGGACGGCCACGACGAGGCAAGCGGCATATTCAAGGTGCTGGCAAACAATGTGGTAGAAATCGTTCGTCCCTCGAGTGGCGAGGCTACATATTATAAGGTGAAGGACGCCAACAGCATCATCATGACCGACTCGCTTGGCAATGAGCCTGAGGGCGAAACCGCCAAACTCTATGTGCTGACCAAGAAGAAGTAGTACCAAACGCTGTCTCTAAGCACAATCATCAAACGCAATTACAAAACGCTACCTCTAATGGGGGCGACGCGTCCCGCGTCGGGATAAAATGCAACTGTTATTTAGTAGAGTTTATATCCACCTTTACTATTCCTGCACTATCCCCGACGCGAGACGCGTCGCCCCCATTAGTGTTTGCGTTTTCTATCAGATTGACAGGTTAAAAACGGATTTGAAGCCATGGGAAGAACTGTTATGCCAGGAAATTGCGCTCTAATGGGAGCGACGCGTCTCGCGTCGGGATAAGATGCAACTATTATTTAGTAGAGTTTATATCCACTTTACTATTCCTGCACTATCCCCGACGCGAGACGCGTCGCTCCCCATTAGTGCTTGCGTTTTTTTGACCTATAGGTCTGTTTTTATGGCATAGGGAGAGCGAATTTCGGGCATAGGGAGAGCGGACTTTCTGTTGCTCCGACATAATTTTCGGGCTCCCTATACCGTAATTCTCTGCTGGCACCCATCACAACGCGCCTGCACATACGATGGGGTGCAGACTGTGCAAATGGGCTGACGCCGTAGCGCTACAAATAGTAACGCTACGGCGTCAGCCCATTAACATGTTAGCCCGTTGTCACATTAGCACATGCTCAATCGTGCGCTCCCTTCAGCACCTCGGCGCATCTTTCCATCAGCCATTTCGGGGTGGAAGTGGCGCCACAGATGCCCACACTGCGTGCACCCTCAAACCACTCGGGGCGTATGGCCTCGGGAGTGTCTACAAGATAAGTGCGCGGGTTCACCTTTCGACAAGCCTCGTGCAGCACACGTCCGTTAGAACTTTTGAGTCCGCACACAAACACTATTACGTCGTGGCGTGAGGCAAAGGCGCGAATGTTTGGCAAGCGGTTGGCCACCTGGCGGCAAATGGTGTCGAAGTAGCGAAAATCTTCAACCCGTTCCATGTGTGCTGTAATATAGTCCACAATCTGCCGGAACACCTCAAGCGGTTTGGTAGTTTGAGAGAACAAAGCCACGGGGCGCGAAAAATCTATCTGTGCCGCTTCCTCCACACTCTCTATCACCAACGCCTCGCCATTGGTCTGTCCCACGAGGCCAAGCACCTCGGCATGTCCGCGTTTGCCGTAGATAACGATTTGCGGGTGCGGATTTTCGGTATACACCTTTTTGATACGCCGTTGTAGTTGCAGTACCACCGGACAGGTGGCATCTATGATGCAGATGCCACGCTCACGTGCCAGTTCGTAGGTGGCAGGAGGTTCGCCGTGTGCACGCAGCAGCACCTTAGTGCCTTGTGGCAGGTGGTTGAGCGCCTCGTGGTCGATGGTTTGCAAACCAGCCTTTCGCAATCGCTCGCATTCGCTGCCATTATGCACAATATCGCCCAAGCAGCAGAGCGCTGCCGACTGGGCCAATTCTTCTTCGGCCTTGCGTATGGCCGTTGTTACACCGAAGCAAAATCCTGATGATTCATCTATCTCTATGTGCATGGAGGGGGTATGGGGTTATGAGGTTATGGGGTTAGGGGGTTATGGGGTTAAAAAGTTACTTTTATCTTTCTGAGCTATGCCTCGACCGTACATCTGCGAGCGCAGCCGCTACGGCGTCAGCCCATTGTGGCATATTGCCATATTATTATATAACCGAAGTCAATTACTTACTCAAGTTCCTGATTAAACAAGTGCGGGCTGAAGGCCCAATGGAGCACATAGCCCAGGGCAAGCGAAGCGACACCCTGGGTATCGCGTGTTGGAGCAGTCGCGCCCTGTAAGGGCAAAAGCTTTAAGCCATGCCGCAATTATTGCACAAGATATACATACACTTCAGCCCGCCTTGGCCAAATCCGCAGCCTTTCACTTAAAGTCCACCGGTATTGTAATCTTTACAGGTGTAGGGTCGCCCTTGTCATCTGTGCCAGGTTTCCATTTAGGCATACGTTTTAGCGCGTCCATGGCAGCTTTGTATATTTTAGCGTCAAAGGCATTCTTCACCTCAAGGTCGGTAGTGTGGCCTTTTTCGTCCACAATAAAGCAAATCGTGACAGAACCCTTTTCGTTGCGGTCAATACACTCCTGCGGATAAACGATGTGCTGGTCGAGCCAGCGCATAAAGGCACGCAGTCCGCCCGGGAACTCAGGCATCTGCGACACCTGTTCGGTAGGCACAATCTTCTCCTTGGCTATGGGCAGCGACTTGTCGTGAATGCCCGTAGTGTCCACAATAGGTGTGGTAATAACCTGCTGTTCGGGGTCGTAGTCTATGGGGCCGTCCTGTCCGATGGTTTCGAGCGGAGGCAGTCCGTCAACAATCTTTGGCCTTGCCGACTTGGCACCCGGTGCCGTGCGCACCGTAGGAGCCTGGCGCGCTGTGGCCAGGAACTTCACCTTGTAGCCCTCCTTCAGTTCGGCAGGCTTTTTGGCAAAAGCGTCCTCGGCCTCCTTCATGCCGCGCATAGCCATTATGTGTGCATAGAGGGCCAGCGACCCCTGCGCACCCAGCAAGGCGCCCAAGGTGCCGAGCACAATAATGAGCACACGCCGGTAGCGGGCGCCCGTCTGCTCGCGCAGCTTGTAGGCGCCATACGCTTTGTTGCGGCCCTCAAACACCATGTCGCACCATTCCTTTGAATATATGTCTGACGAATGCACTGTTGTTGCCTCCTATTCGTTATTGTTCAGTCGGCGAAGTTACTGAAATCTGCGCGCAACGCAAAACGATAGATTAAAAGACTTGTGCCGCGTAATGATAATATGTATTAAAATGCCTGCGCTACCCCAGGTGCGCACTCCCAACTGCACCCTGCGTAATGGGGGTGTTTGTCCATGTTTTGCCTATGCCATGGGGATTTTGCCACCAATGCCCATTGCCAACAGTCATATTTGGGTTTGACGGGAATGTAAGATGTTACGGAGTTTGTCTGCATTCTCCGTAACTTTTTACACAGAACATTCTTTTTTCTCAATTAGTATCGTACCTTTGCATACAAAACAGGTTTCGACATGAATAAAGGCTCAATCATTGATACACTGCAACAACAAGGTGGGTTCATAACCACTGGCGAAGTGAAAAGCCGTGGTGAATATGAGCAACTCCGTCACGCTGCAGAAGAGGGGAATTTGGTGCGAATCAGAAAAGGGGTCTATGCAGAAACGTCCGCCTTGGCAAATAATATGATAGATGTTGAGCGGATCGTTCCTCGCGGAGTGCTTTGCCTATATAGCGCATTTTCCCATCATGGACTGTCTACGCAAGTTCCCTCGTCAACTTGCATCGCCATTGATGCCAGGCGCAAAGTACGTCTGCCTGACTATCCAATCATAGACCTTTACTATTGGAAGAAAGAATATTTGGAGTTTGGCATCATGCAAAAGGAGATATCGGGATATGATGTGCTTATTACAGACCTGGAACGGACAGTTTGCGATGCTGTGAAATACAGAAACAAGATAGGGCTTGATGTCTGTGGCGAAGTTATAGACAGCTATCTGAAAAAAGATAATCGTAATATCTCACTCCTGCATGAGTATGCACAGATATTGAGAGTTAAAAACATATTGACTACATATTTGGAGACAAGATTGTGACAAAGAATATAGGGCGGTCTATTAAGACACGTTTGCTTAACCTTGCCAAAGAGGAGAAGCAAGAGTATATGAAGGTGCTGGTTAGATATTTGCATGAGCGCTTGCTGTTCCGCATATCTGCAAGTCCTTACAAAAGTAATTTCCTGCTGAAAGGCAGTTCTTTATTGTTTGCATTGGATGGTTTCAAAGCTCGTCCAACAATCGACATCGACCTGTTAGGGGAGTGCATCAGTAATGAGAGGGAAAGCTTGAAAGAAACGTTCGAGAAAATTTGCAACATAGAATGCGAAGATGATGGCGTTACTTATGATGCAACTTCGCTTGAATTAGAACCGATTGCCGTTGAAAAGAAATATCCAGGCACTTGTGTAAAAGTGGTGGCTCACTTAGATACGATTGTGCAACAGATATCTGTTGATATAGGCTTTGGCGATGTGGTAACGCCTTACCCGCTTTCTTTGGATTATCCGTTGCTGCTGCCCAATGTTCCAGCTGTGGAACTATACGCTTATTCTTTGGAAACATTAATAGCGGAGAAATTTCACGCAATGGTCGACCGTGACGAAAGCAATAGTCGCATGAAAGATTTCTTTGATGTGTATCAGTTGTTTGCCAACCATATAATAGACCGAGAACTACTGTCGGAAGCCATTGTCTGTACATTCAAAAACAGAAATACCCCTTACAGAGCAAACCTTATGCTTTTTAGTGATAAGTTCGCTACAGATACGACACGCAATGCTTTGTGGAAGGCTTTCTTAAAGAAGATACGTTGGAAGGAGCGGCTTGAATTCTCTGTTGTAATGAAGTGCATTAAAGAGAACCTGCAAGAGTATTGGAGTGAAGCAATACTTGGATAAGTCATAAGATGCAAAAGGCAAATAAATAAGGCTACTTGCCTATGCAATGTGGCTTTTTTATTGATGTTTGCCTATGCAATAGGAATAAATTGCCCTTGTTTTGCCTATGCAATGTGACATTTTTATCAATGTTTGCCTATGCAATAGGAATAAATTGCCCTTGTTTTGCCTATGCAATGTGACATTTTTATCAATGTTTGCCTATGCAATAGGAATAAATTGCCCTTGTTTTGCCTATGCAATGTGACATTTTTATCAATGTTTGCCTATGCAATAGGAATAAATTGCCCTTGTTTTGCCTATGCAATGTGACATTTTTATCAATGTTTGCCTATGCAATAGGAACAATTTACCCTTGTTTTGCCTATGCAATGTGATATTTTTATTGCTGTTTGCCTATGCAATAGGAATAAATTGCTCTTATTTTGCCTATGCATTGTGACATTTTTACAGGCAGGGCGGCCGCCCCAGCCTCAGCTTATGTGAAAAACCACGGCGCCAGCCTTATGTTACTTATGTAGCTTATGTACTTATGTCTCCCGCGGTAAGCGGCACAAGGGCGAACTGCCCTTAAAAACACAGAACAAAGTTTATTACTCCAAATGTCGGATAATATATATTCCTGATCAGTTCACTATAATTGATTTGGGTGGCGCATTGACGAAGTCGGGTGATACATTGCTGTCCGGCCAAACGCCTAAGCATCACATAGTAATGCTTAGGCGTTTGGCCGGACAGCAATATATCGTTATCTACAACTTGAAAAACGTCAATATAGCTACGGCGTTAGCCATCAGCTGCACCTCAGCATTTCTCGCGCGCTTTGCGCGCTTTATTTATTCTTTCGTCTCACATTAAACTTGATGCCCCCAGCTTTGCCAGCGTGGTACGCCATGTCACCTTTGCCGTCGTGCGTCAGTTTGTACACTTTGAGCATTTCCCCCTCGGCAAACAAGTCGCAGCTGAAAGTATCTCCCACGCTGAGTCGCGCGTTACGGCTCCTTGTCACCTCAAACATATTGTTGCCCAAACACCGGAACGTACAGCTGCGGTCGGGCAGCCAGCGCACTATCACCTCGTCGCCAACCTGCAGTTCATTAGACAAGCACGCTTTGCTGAAAAACATTTCGCTCTGCGACGCAATCGTATGTCCCCCTTTTACAGAAATACCCCCCCGGTTGCAAAAATCTGCAAAATCGTCAAATCCCAAGAAATTAGCAATCACGTTCAGCGTATTTTTGCTGGGTTTGCTTTCCTGGTCGTGAATATACCCCCACATGCGTTTGAGTGTGGTAGTACTGATATATTCGTGGCATTCGGCAAGCAGCAGTTCGCTCAGATACGCAAAGTCGTGGTTGCGTTTCATATTAAGCCCGGTCCTTTCCTCTAAGGCATGTAGCAGTTTATCTTTCATTTTAGCAAAAATTCAGTATCTCTATGGGCTGCAAAAGTAGAAGCCTCTCCCGTACCCATTATCTTGTGGTGTGTTTCTCACCCCATTTGTTATGCAAAAGTAGCAATTTGTGCGCACAAAAAAACTACGAATCTTAAATAGGATAAAAAGGACAATATAGGATAAGATGGAAGTGTCGTATATTTGCGAGCAGATATTAAATATTAAAGTTAACAGAAAACGTAAAGGAAAGCAAGGTAGATGTAGCTCACTCCTTTAAGGTCGAATCGGGCACACACTTGTTAATTGGCATTTATATACAGTAATAAGGTCATCAAAATTAGTTTGCATCATCATGTTCAGCATTAGTCAACATGTCTTGGCCCATTGTTGGTCCATAAGTAAAGTTCTATGTGACTCATGTAGCTTGCAAAGCTTGTTCTACAACCTAAAATTCAGTAACAAGCACAGTGCTAATTCATATCAACTAATTTCGAACATCTGTTTACATAAATAGTCCAAGTTTCCTATCTAATAAAGATCTATGCTATGCAATGTCCTAAATGTGGTAATCCTGTGAGTGAAGGGCAACAGTTTTGTACAAAGTGTGGCCAATCCCTAAATACGAATTCAAGCAAAATGCCTCAGCAGCCGTCGGCACCACGAATGGCTGCTCCGCGTCCTGTCATGCCCCAACGTCCACAGGCACCGCAGGTAGTTAGTGGTAATGCACCCCAAGTGGCAACGCCGCAAAGGCCTTTGCCGCCGCAGAGCGCTGTCGGAAAAGCACCGCAAAGGCCACAAGCCCCAGTTGCTCCCCAGCAGCCACAAGCCCCTGTGGGCAGTGAAGCGTCGCAAAAGGGGTGGTTCACCAATGGCGTACGTGCTGTGGCCAATGCCATGACGGGCGGTGCACTCAATCGCAGCATAGCCAATGAACAACAACAAGCTATGCGCACACAGCAGCGCGATGCACAACAACAGATACAAGAGGCACAGCGTGCACAGCAGTCGGCCGAGAATGAAGCACAACAAGCCTTGCGTGAGGCGGAGCGCCAACGCGACCGCCGTGCAATGGAGGCTGTTGACGGCGTGGATGTGGTGCGTGGACGTGCTATCTGGAGCATACAACCAGGTGAGATTGGCCGCCGCATCAGTGAGCGCGAACTTGAGGAGATAGAAAAGCTTAAGGGCATCATTGTGCAGGAGGGCTGCACGGCCATTGTATTTGCCAATGGTGAATTGGTGGCTAATTTGTCAGCGGGTGCTTACCTGTTTTATAAGAGCATAGAAGAGGAGCAGGCCGCATTGCAAGCCGCTATCGAAAAAGCGCAGAAGGAGATGGACGAGGCCGAAAAGCGCCGCCTTGCTGCAGCTCGGCAAAATGACCCCACCTTCAGGCAACTTGGTATTGTGGGCGAGATAGGTCGTGGCGTTCGTTGGTTGGGTCGTATTATCTTTGGTGAGAAAAAACCAAACAAGAAAGATCCTAAAGAGCGTCAATTAGATTATGCACGCATTTTGGCCCGACTCACGCAAGCGCCAATATTGTCAGTCTATTTGGTGAGCAACCGCGTGTTAAACTTGACGTTTGGTGGCCAGCCCAATGCTGATGGTGGTATAGACTTCAAGCCTTATGTGATTCCTATGGGCATACAGAATGTTGAGGTGGGCGTTTCTTTGCAAATGCGCATCAACGATATTCATGCGTTTGCCACGAATTATTTGTCAGATCGTAATAGTGCCACAGTGGCACAGGTGCAGCAGTTGTTGCTGCCAGCCATTGAGCAATTGCTGAGGCAGCAGTTGCGCAACACCGATTATCAGTCAACAGGGCTTGATGCACAAGTAGTTGAGCAACTGAAGCAGCAAATTCAAATGCTCATCGATGCGCAGGTGTTTGGCATGGAGTGCACACAAGTGCTGAGTGTGACCGATAATAATGCGGACTTTGAACGTTTTCGCTCGGTAGAACGTGAACTTTATAATACGGAGCGTGAGTTAGATTTTATGCAGCGTACGGGTGAATTCCGTAATCGCATGGAGGTAGAATCGAATACCCAGCAACTTAATACCGCGCGTAATGCTGAGGAATTGCGGCACGCCTTGCAGTTACTCAACAAAGACCAGTTGTTGCACGATGACGAATTAGAGGAATTTGTGCTATTGCTGCAAAGTCAGAAGCGCATTCGTGAGGCCAAGACACAGGAGCAAGAGTATGAAGCCTTGATGGATTTGGGCAAGAGCCGTCTGATAAAGGACGATGAACTGCAGGCGTTGCAGAATGATTTGGCGCAGAAACGCATACCGCGTGAGGAAATAACGCAGATTATGCGTATTCAGAGCCAGCAAAAGGTTGACGATGCCAATATGCAGGCCGAATTCGCCTTGAGCGATAAGCGCACCGACCATGAGTGGGAACGCGAGGATTTGGAGCGCAGACGTAACTGGGGAATTGAAGACGAGGAACGCGAGCGCGAGTGGTTGCGCGATGAAAGGGAATACAATCGCGATTTTGCACGTCGCAAGCAAGAGGACGACTACGACTTTGCCAGCATGATGCGCAACCGCCAGATTGAGCGTGAAGATCACCTCTTTAACCGGAACGAAAAAATAGAAGATGAGGAGCGTGCGCGTCGCAACCGGTTGGAAGATGAGGCGCTGGCCCATGAGCGTAATCGCCAAAGCAAGTTTGATGACGACCAGCTTGATGCCAATCGTGCCCAAAGGCAAATTGACAAATTGCAGGCAATGGCACAAATGCAGTCGCAGCTCGATGCGCAAAGGTATCAGCATGAAGAGCATGTGGAAAGCATTCGCGCCAATGAGCAAATGAACCGCGACAACCAATTTGCCAACATGACGGCAGAGCAAATACGCGCAGCTCAATTGTCGCATATAAGCGAGGAGGCACAGGTGGCCATGGCTAATGCTTACAATGGCGAGAAAGAGGCAGAATTGCTGCGCCAGCAGGCGGCTAAAGATGAGGCCCGCATGCAGGCCGACCGCGAAGCCATGGCGCAGGACAAGCAGAGCTTGATGAATTTTGCCCAACAAATGGCTGGCATGGTGCGCGACACAGCCACACAGGTAAGTGGTGCACAACAACAAATGCAACAGCAGCAAATCAATGAACTGAAGGGCGAACGGCAATATGCTCAGCAGCGTCAGGACCACATACAAGACTTGGCCTTGAACAACATATCGCAAGTGAGTACCGCTGCGGCGCAAAACATTGCAGCCTATAATAATGGTGCCAACATAATGCAGCAGCAACAGGCGCAGCAAGCCGCTCAAACAAAGTCGGCCCAGGTGACACCGCAGAATGGTGCAGAACCTGCGGCAGTACCTGCCGGGGCAGAGATTGTTGAATGTGAGTGCTATAATTGCCATCATACGCTACACATTGCAGCCGGCACACCGCAGTGCCCTGATTGTGGCGCACCATTTCAATGGTGATATGCCATAGGCTCAAGGCAGCCGGGCAGATGAATGCCCAGCAGATGGTTGCTAAATGAGCAGGTTCGTAAAACATTAAATTCTGTAAGCTATATGTCTGACATTCAATTAGGTGGTGATGCAGCGGTAATGGGAGGTGTGCATTCTGATTCGCATAACGTAGAAACGCACAACTCAACTACCAACACCACGCACAACAATACGGTCACGGACAATTCAAAAACCATAAACACCAATGTGGTGCATCAGGCCCAGCTGACCGACACACAGATACGTCAGGACAACGAAAAACAGTTTTTGCAGGCCGTAATGGCGCATATGCAAAATGGTATTCTTGACCAGCGGGAATTGGCAGAAATAACCCAACTGAGCCTGCAATGGCACATTCAGCCCGAGCGTGCCAACCAGATTATTGACCAAGTGCGTAAAAGCGCTTCGATCATTAACGGCAGTCAGGGTAATGAATACCTGGCCGGACAAATATTGCAAGAGGTGTTTAATGCCATTCAGCAAAACGAGGTAGAAATACTGAAACACAAGTTCCGCACACTCGAACAGTTGGCACGCACTTCGGCCGACGGCAATGTGCAATGCTACTATCACTTGTTGTTAGCCTCGCTCTATCCTGAAAACAGCGTTGTGGCTTTTATCAATAGCCGCACCGACAACTATTGGCAACTGTTTTGGGTGCACGTGGCCTATGTCAAACTGGGCAATGCCGATAATGCTGTGGCACTGTTGCCGCGCTTAGGGGGCTTTGGCGCCCCACAGGGTGATGTGGCACTGCTCATGGCACTTGACAATTTAGCCGACTATCGTCGCAACAACAAATCAAGCCTACTACAAGCAGCAAGCTTCACAGTACCTGAATGATGCTTGTCAAGCAGGCATGAGTGAGGCCGTGAGCGGACTGTGGTACGCTGCCAAGGAAATGCTCGAAAATGATGTGCCACAACCCGAAGACTGGTTCCGCTTTTACTGCGAACAAACGCTGAAGGAAATGGCTCCAGCACAAAAGCAAGTGCTCGAAAAGAGTGCTTCGGCAATGCCAGCCCCTCCACCACCAATGCCCAAATTCAATGCCCAAAGTGTGCAGCTCAATCAGTCGCAAGGGTTTAATCCCTTGCAGGCAGCGCGGCAAATGGACTTGGGGCAAATGACAAGTGTGGAGCAGATGCAGCAACAGATGCAGCAGATGCAACAGCGCTTTGGACAAATGCAACAGGCATTTAGTGCCAAACTCAATGGCTGTGCGCAACCAGGCATGCCTTCAATGCCCAATATGCCCCAAGCCGTACAAAAAAGGGCAGGAACCCCTCCGCCCATGCCTGCAATGCCGCAGCAGCCCATGCCAAATGCGCAGGAAGCAGTGCAGCCCGAGATGATAGAGCAATATGGTGTGTTGTTTACCAACAGCGTGAAGCTCGCTCGTAAATATGGTTGCCAGCCCACAGAGGTTTATGCCGTGCTCAACCAGTTTGTTCAGCAATCCGAACCCTTGCAGATGCATTGGTACCTCTTTGATGCTGCAAATAACGAAAGACTGAATGACTCAGACTATTGGGGCGACTATAATGATGCTTTAGAGAGCTATTTGCAGCAAAATGGTTTCACGCTGAGTGTAGCTACACCCGTATGGATTATTGGTGGTGGTGATGTGATTCCTGTGCCACAGATAAATGACCCCCTGTATAGTAACTCCATACCTACCGACATGGCTTATTGTTATTATACGGGTTTCTTTGACGACCTGTGGGACGGTGATCACAAATTAGTAGGACCGCGCAATACCATATCGCGCCTTCCGCTTGAAGAGGGCGAAATGCAGACAAACATCGCAGACGACCTCGGCTCATATTTCAACCTCTGTGCAATGACACAAGGCGAGATCAAGGTTGATGACGTCACAATGGCGTCGAATGTGGCATGGCGTGACAACAGTGTCACAATGTCGCACCACTTGCCTTTGCTGCATGTTGACACACCCGATGTGCAGGAGGTGGACAAGGGCATGTACTTGTGTCCTAAACTGGTGTCGCCCAACGTGCAGTCGGTATTCAACGAGCAGGCATATAACGATTACATGAAAGCTGCGCAGCAGTGTGGCATGTTGCTCTTCAATCTTCATGGTGGCGATGGTGTGGGAGATTCTGGCTTTTATGGCGAAGACCATGGCTCGTGCGTAGAGTCGTTCAACCTTGACATGCTCAAACAGAGCAACGGACGTGTGTTAAACACCGTAGCTTGCTTCGGCGCACGTTTTATGGGCTATGAGCGTAACGACTCCATGTTGCTCTCGTCTATGCTCGGTGGCGGCTATTTGCTTTATGCAGGCTCGTCGGTAAGTGTGCCCATGATAGGTGACGATGAGCAGGAATGGCCTGCGGGCACTGTGCAATATCCAGGTTCGGGTTCTGAAAAGTTTATGCCGGTATATTGTTACTACCAATTTTGTGGTTTGCCTGCAGGACAGGCCATGATGCAAGCCAAAATGGACTATTTCAATACCTTCCGCCACATGGAGCGTGACGACTTCTCTCTGTCTACTATTATCATGTTCGGGCTTTATGGAAACCCGATGTTGCATGTGCGCCGTCGCGAAGATGTGGTAAAGTGTTCGCAAGAGTTACAAGTATTGCCACAGTTGCCACAAAACAAGGCGGCAGATGCCCCAGTTAACCGTATGCAGTGCAAGTGCCTGTTAAACAAGGAACAGTTGCAGCAGAGCAAATCGTTGATCGAGCAAATCCGCGCCATCACCGATTCCAACTTGCAGTCTATTCATCAAGGTGTGCAGCAACATTTGTATGATGCCTTGGGGCTCGATCCCCGCTGGCTCGATCAGGTTGATGCTTTTGAATACGGCAGCAGCAAGGGCGTGCAGACATCGGGCTACCGCTATTGTTATGACACTGACAACCAGCATTTAAGCAAATCGATAGTTGAGGTAAACCGACAAGGACAGGTGACACGTAAAGTCACCTTCAAATAACATTGCATAAGAATATCAAGCATTTACAATTTATAAATATTAAAACACAACAATAATATGGGCTTCTTTGGATTTAAGAATAGACGCGAGGTTGAAGAAGAAAAGCAGCAGGCTGTTGAACAGACCATTCGCAACAACTACATGAGTCTGAGCAACATCAGTAAGGGTAGCCAAGTGAACATTGCCATTCCTTACTTCGATGTGTTCGACCCACGCCTTGCCGACTATGGCGTGCCTGTATCGGTGCATGGCACTATTGTGTACAGCATTGACGATATGGACCTCTTTAATCAGGTGAATAAAACGGAGAAATTTACCGACGAAACGTTCAAGAACAAGCTCCGCAGCACGGTCACAAAGTATGTAAAGGGCGTAGTGACCAATGCTCCCACCGACGCGCAAATTCCGCTTGTGCAGATTGAACGCAAAATCTTGGAGATTAGTGAATTGGTGCAGAACTATGTGACGCCTAAGGTTGAAAAACTTTTTGGCATTACAGTGCGCAGCCTTGACATCACAAGCATCAACGTAGACAAAGACAGCCGTGGTTACCGTGAACTTAAAGCGCTTACAGCAGACCTGGAGAAAGAGAATGTAATGGCCAAGCATAAGGTGAATCTTTCAAACTTCAATCTCCAAAACGATCTCAATCAAGATGCTTTGCGTCGTCAACAAGAAATGAACCTCAGTGGACAGGAGCAACTGCAGCAAATGCAACTTGACAATCAGCGTGAAACCATGCGCATACAGCGTGAGGAGATGCAGCGTGCCAGTCGTTTGCAAACAGAGCAGACTTTCCTTGGTGCCCATCAAGCCAATTTGAATGCAGGCATGGTAAACAATGCGACCGACAATGGTCTTGATGCCTTTAGCAACAAAATTGGTTCGCATGTTGGCAGTCCGCTCAACCAAAACAGTTTGGGTGGTGCTCCGCAAATGCCAGGCATGAATGGTATGCCTCAAATGCCGCAGCAACAACCCGCAGTGCAATACATGGTGGGTGTAAACGGACAGCAAGCAGGTCCTTTTAATTGGCAACAACTTCAGCAATTGGTGCAGCAGGGTCAGCTAACCCAACAAACTTACGTGTGGAAACAGGGCATGGCACAATGGGCTTCTGCTGGACAGGTAGCTGAATTAGCTCCACTCTTTCAAAACCAAGCCCCCGGTATGCCTGGGGTGCCGCCTGTAATGCCTGGAATGTAACGCCAACAATCAGTAAAACTATTTAATTATGGAATTTAAGAGATTATCAGACAAAATAGCGTCTTTGCCTGCAAAGGAGGCATGGTCCTATAAGGGTACGAATAGAATAGAAGAAGATTGCATGTCTCCTTTTGTGAAAGATGCGATTCAAGATATTGCAAAAATCATAGGCTCTGATTTGGATTTTGTGGATGAGGAGCGTTTTATAAGTCCTGACGATGGAAGATATAGGACAGACCTTATTTTCCGTGATTCAGAAACGGGTGACTTTGTAGTTGTTGAAAATCAGTTAGGCACGACAAATCACGATCATTTGGGTAAGTGTCTTACTTATTTAGCAAATATTCAAGCCAAGAAGGTTGTTTGGATAAGTGAGAATTTCCGTCCAGAGCACATAAAGGCATTAAACACGTTAAATGAGATCACTGGCGATGAGTATGCTTTTTATGCTCTTGAACTCCATTTGATGAAACTCGGTGACGATCCTGAGACATATTATGAATTTAAAGAAATCGTATGTCCGACCAGTGTTAGTAAAGCATCTGGGCAGATTCGTCAGATGAGTAGTGAAAACAGAGAAAAAATGGCTTATTGGGAAAAATTCTTTTCTGAGTTAAAGGAGAACGTTAAAAAAAGTCATTTTAATCAAGGGCGTACTTTCCACAAAATCGCAACCAACAAAAAGATTTCTGCATATTTTGTCTTTTATTGTAGGAATAACGACGTATGTCTTCAACTTCTCACAGTAGACGATAGTACTGAGGAAAAGCTCCAACGTATTGCAGAAGACCTTAATAGTCAATTTCACTACGATTTTCAACACTCGGTTGGCGTCAAAAATGAGTCCTTAGGTAAGTGGGAATATGTCATTCAAGACTTTGATTATGGCTCAGAAATGAAGGAAGCCTTAAAGCAGGTTTGCATTAACATTAATAACGTTCTTGAAAAATCTGTGGAATAAAAGTGCAAATCCTTGTTTGGTTTGTCACATTGAAAAGTAATGTTACTAACATCAAACGAGACCAAGAACTACATACTTTTACAAAGAATTTACTTTTTAACAAACTAAAAAATTACAACTATGTACGCAAAAGAATTTGAAGATCTCCTTAATGAGTATTTGACTGATGGTATCATCACCTCCAAAGAGCGCCAAGTGCTGCTCAAAAAAGCACAAGAACTCGGCTATGATGTAGACGAGGTAGACCTTTACATCGATGCACAGCAGCAGAAGTCGGATCAGGCAGTAGAAGCTGCTGCCGCAAAAAAACGTGGAAAAGTATGTCCTCGTTGTGGTGCATCAATCCAATCAATGCAATTAACTTGTCCTGAATGCGGCTATGAGTTTAATAATAAACAATCAAATAGCAGTGCGCAAAAATTGATGGAAAAATTGGAATCATTTAACGATGAAACAGACAATCTCAAATCTCTTATGTTGGGTAGTAGTGTAGAAGAGAAAAAAGCGCAGGTAATTCAAATGTTCCCTATTCCTAATACAAAGGAAGACTTGATTGAATTTGCAACCTTTTGTTTAGGAAATATAAAGGGAGAATATGCCGTTATATTAGTTAACGCTTGGAAAAGCAAAGCCAAACAAATCTCAGTTAAAATTAGATACTTAATGAAAAATGATTTGGATGCTATGGCGTTAGCAGATGAATTAGATAAAGCTTCTGAAAGTTTCTGGACCAAACTCAAAAGGTTCTTCAAGAAATGATTAGTTTTATCAAGGATTACCTCTCTCATGGTTTCGGCACCATGACCAAGAATGACTTTGAGGTGTATATCTTTCATTGGTTGATAAACAATCATGACGATTATAAAGATAAGTCAGACTATGAGGTAAGTGTAAATTTGCGCATTCCTATATCAAAGGTTAAAAGACTGAGATATGAAGCGAACTTGAAGTATCCTACTCTCAACGATGATACAGCTAAAAAGAGCATCACAGGTTTGCTCAAGATGTGTAAATATCGTGATACAAAAGAAGGTGGCATTTCGTTTGTAATTAACGACAAGTTGTTGCGCGAGTATTTACAGAATTACCTCAACCGACAAGGAAGATTCTTTGATAGCTCTTTCAACTCAAACATAGTATCTATAGCAACAGCCGATTTCAGATTTATATTGGATAATTTCTTGCTTAATGATGATGATAAGAAATCCATACTGAAAGACGCAAAAGCATCTCTTTCGGAAAAGTCTACATTGCCTCGAACTTTTTCAGATGTTCTGAAAAATATGGGAGCTAAACTTTGTAAATCTTTCGCGGATAAGGTTATAGGAAAAGATGCAACTGATGCAGCTTTTACATTAGCCGATTACATAAAAGATTTAATTGTTGATTACTATCAGGAAGCGAAAAACTAACAAAGAATGTAATAATGCTAACTAAAGTTTTCCACCCTTGTTTAGGGGGTGGAAAGCTTTAGATTGTAAAACAACACTTATTACAAAAACACATTCAAAAAAATGGCAGAATTATTAAAAGATCAAGATTATAAGAACTTCAAGCAGCTGCTGGAATACTTCGTTTCGTACTTGGAATTTTTGGAGGCGACAAAAGGTTTTTCTGATAAAAATAAGAAAGTAAAAGAATTAGCGAAAGATGTTCATTACAACGATGAAGATCCGCGTAAAAGAAGATTTGAAGATTTTGTAAATAAACATGGTGAAGAACAGTTGCCACGTTCCGGACAAGGATATAAAGGTGGCTCAATACAAGAGGGCATAAAAGAATGGTGCGACTATAATGCTAACAAAATATGTCTTTCTGCTAATAATAGAAATAAAGTAGCAACTTATTTTTCAAAGCCAAGCTATTTACATTGGTTCGGTACTACATTAAATATAGATATAGAGACTAGTGGAAAAGATAAAGACAAAACAATTACAAAATTAAAAATCACCTTAAATAAAAAGGATATAGGAGAGGAGAAAAGTCTGGAAGAATTGGGACTTTTTGATGGTAAAGACCCCAATCCAATATTAAAAGCTTTCTTTGATAAGTACTACTCGATTTTAGATAAATACTACTCAACATTAAAAAACATGTTAGAAACAGAAATAAAGGATTTGCTGAAAGCGAATCATAACATAATACTTACAGGAGCTCCTGGAACAGGTAAGACCTACTTATCTAAGCGAATAGCTAAAGACATAGCAGGTGATGAAAGTCGTATCGGTTTTGTGCAGTTTCATCCCTCATATGACTATACAGACTTTGTTGAAGGATTACGTCCTGTGAAAACTACTGATGAGGAAAAGAATGGCGGAACAATCGTATTTGAACGAAAAGATGGTGTCTTTAAAAAGTTTTGCAAAGAAGCTTTGTCGGCAGCCCCAGACGATAAATACGTCTTTATTATAGACGAAATTAATCGCGGCGAATTATCTAAAGTGTTTGGTGAATTGTTCTTCTCCATAGATCCTGGCTATCGAGGTGAAGATGGTAGGGTGAAAACGCAATATCAAAATTTAGTAGAGAAAGGAGATGAGTTTGCTGAGGGATTCTATGTTCCTAAAAATGTTTATATTATTGGAACAATGAATGACATTGACAGAAGTGTAGAATCCATGGATTTTGCCATGCGACGTCGCTTTGCATTTAAAGAAATCACTCCAGAAAGTAGAGTGGATATGTGGTATGATAAACGTGACGAACTTGGTAAAAAAGCTATACAACTCGGTGAATTAAGTCTATGTATGGAACGATTGAATGAAGCGATTGACAAAGTTCCAGGCCTAGGCAGTGCATATCATATAGGTCCCTCATATTTTTTAAAACTAAAAGATTGCAGTAAAGAAGAACTTTGGGAATATTACTTGAAAGGACTCGTGTTTGAGTACTTGCGTGGTATGCCTGATGCTGATAAATATCTCAAAGATATAAAAGATGCTTATGATGACAAGGGAAACAAAAAATAAGAAGATATCTCTGACTGACAATAATTACAATAAGGAAGAGAGAGTACCATGGTCGGGAAAGATTTTTAATAACCTCAAAGATATTGCTCAAAAAGACTTATCTTCCCCCGATTTGCTTGTTTTTCCATCATCAATAGATGATACAGAGATAAATGCTGATACACATATTATAGAATTAATTCAGGATTCGGAAGAGGAAACAAACAAGAAGGTATGCAAGATTAGAACAGGCAATATAATGGGCTTTGTCGGCAAAGATAATGTCCACCTTCGTATACATTCGCGTTTTGACGATATGAGCAATGAAGAAGGAAAGGAGCCTAAGGGAAATTTCCTTTACTATATGTTGTCAAAAGTTCTGAATATTAATCTTACAAGTCTTGAAACAACTACAAGCGCCAAAGATTCTATTTTGAACTTATTGTTTATGTTTTTCCCTAAAGTGCTGAAAGAGGCTCTCTCACAAGGATTGTATAAAGAATATAGATATTTTCAGTATAATGACGATCGTGTGCGTGGTGCAATTGAAGTAAGTCGCTTTATACGTGAGGACATTCCTTTTCGTGGAAAAATTGCTTATAGAACACGTGAACTGAGCCACAATAACAATCTGTTGCATTTGGTTCGACACACTATCGAGTATCTACGAAGCAACTCATTTGGCCGTGGTATCTTGAATAATGATTTAGACACTCGCAATGCTATATTACAGGTAGTTAATGTGACTCCTGACTATCAATTACGCGATCGCCGACAAATTATACAGAGTTGCAAACAATTAAAAAGTCATCCTTTTTACACTAAATATCGTGCCTTGCAAAAACTCTGCCTAAGTATTTTACGACACGAAAGGGTGATGTATGGAGAGGATAATGATAAAGGTTACGGACTATTGTTTGATGGCGCATGGCTTTGGGAGGAGTATCTTAATACGTTATTGAAACCATTAGGCTTCGTACACCCTGAGAACAAAAAAGGACAAGGGGGCATCAATTTGTTTGACACCACACCTCATCATACTATTTACCCGGACTTCTATAAGGAGGGACAAATTGTAGCCGATGCTAAATACAAACGTTACGCAAAAGATGAGAATGGGAATAAACGCGAAGTCGCTCGTGAAGATCTATACCAGATTATAACTTATATGTATAGGTTGAACATTAAAAAAGGCCTCTTCTTATGTCCATCTGTGTGCAAAGAGGAGTTTGTTACACCTTATAAAATTGGAGATAATGGTGCTACAATTGAAGTGGTAGGTCTTAGCATTCCACAAAATGCAAAACTACATTTTAAGGATTTCTGCACAGAAATGCGTAACAATGAATATGAGTTTATTCGTATGGTGGAAAAAGTACTAACATCTATGGACTCAATATAGAATATAGCAGTTACAACAGATGTTTTTATTATGAGAATACAAAAGGGAATAAATGTCTGCCGAGGGCAAGATGGAATAGACCACTCTAGTAAGTTGCACTTAATACTTGAATCTGCTCTTCTGAGACAGTGTCTTATCCCGATGGTAAATGCGTTTGGTAATTATAACGACTTAAAAGGATTATTATATGTTAACATTCATATTGATGGTAGTAGCAGGCATCGTGCTATTTGTGGTATTGGGCGTGTTGGGCTGGTTGGGGACGGCAATAGATGCCGTGTTCAGTTTGTTGACGGAGGGGGTTGGTAATTGCTTTGGGTGTGTGATAGAATTGGTGCTCATGCTGGTGGTGCTGGGCCTTATTGTATCGGCCATCAGCTTGATACTGTGAGGGCAGTTTGTATGGCGCGAAATCAATGAGTTACGTTATTTTATAGGGTGACGCATTGACTAAGTTAGGAAAGCCGCTTACCGCGTGAACATAAGAACATAAGCTACATAAGAAACATAATTTGCGTCCGGGAAAACGAAAACAAGCGCAAGCGCTAAACGCAAGCACTAATGGCGACGCGTCCCGCGTCGGGATTTTTAAGGCAAAGGCTCACAGACAGGCATGTAATTAATGCTGTCTGTGAGCCTTTATTTGGTGTATAAGCCTTTGCTTTAATGCCCGATGCGGGACGCGTTGCCCCCATTAGTGCTTGCGTTTGGTGCTTGTGTTTAGTGATAGCGTTTAGTGCTTGCGTTTAGTGCTTGCGTTTAGTGGTAGTGTTTAGTGATAGCGTTTAGTGCTTGCGTTTAGTGGTGCGGGACCTTTACCATACTACAAAAACTTTACTTGCCGAGTATCTTACATCTTACACTAATACGCTGCAACTCATTGGCTATCAATGCTTTGCTTAGTGTAAGATGCTGCCAAACCCACCTACACAAACCTACACGCATCCTACACACCCCTCATGCTGCCACACGGCACAGGCACGGGTGGAAGATGTCACAGCATAGGGGAACAGAAAAGTCTGTTGCTCCGACAGATTGTTCTACGTCCCTATGGTGTATTATCCGCTGCATACGTCCAAATCGACTGTGCGACAGCTGGGTGGGGTGTGTAAGATGTGTGCAGGGGAGTGTAAGATGCTTTGAAATCATCTTACACTCTTGAAACCTCTGTGTATCAACTTGTTATGTGCAAAAAGTGTAAGATGGCAGTAAAAATGCACACATTCATTTATATGTAGGCAGACGGGGAGGAAGCAAATATTTGTGTACAAATTGTACACTTTTTTTGTGGGGTGCAATGCCTTGGTGTTACCTTTGCAGCACTTTTGTACAAAACCGAATTGTAATGACTACCATGAAACGAATGCTTAACAGAATGCTGCGCTATGCCGATGCCATTGTGAAACGTGGCGTTGACAAACTGATAGAGGCTATCGGACATAGCCCGGAACCACAAACTAAAAACGCTGAGACTCAAGCTCAAAACGCAAGCACTAATGGGGGCGACGCGTCCCGCGTCGGGAAAATATACAGCTATTATTTAGTAGAGTTCGTATTTTCCTCCTTTCTCTATCCCGACGCGGGACGCGTCGCCTCCATTAGTGCTTGCGTTTTTTGCAGCGTGTTCCAGGTAAACAGCATTTTAACCAGATGCTTACACCTCTTCCATTCTTTTGAGTTGGAAACCGTCAAACTGCATGATGATAAGGTGAAGCTGCGTGCCTTGGCGCAAGGCCTCAACACGGGGCGCTTGGGCGTAACCATGAATTTGGGCTACGGCATCGTCCCACTGCTTCTGCGCATGCTCTTCGGTAGAGCCCTTGTGCAGGACCTTGAGTTCGAGAATGTAGCTATGTTGCGTGGCATAATGCGTGAGGTCGGGCAGAAGGAAAAAGTCGCAAAAACCATGGTTGAGCTCTAACTCTGGTGCTGTGTAGTAATAGTTTGTCATGCTAAAGTATGCCATGAAGAAGCCTTGCAAATTGCGCTCCGACTCTATGGCATCGCGCACCGAGGAAAGCTTGGCATAAGAATCGGCCATAAACTGGAGGCATTTCCGCCATTCGCCCTCATAGGCCATTTCGTAAAATCCGTCGTCCAGTTGCATGGTGTTGACGTAGCTGCGGTTTTGATAGTCTTCAAGCAAGTAGCCGTAGTATTGCTTTCGCACGTTATTATTGGGAATGCCTAACACCAAGCGCTCACCACGTGTGCCCTTGATGGTGAGCATGCCATAATAATAGAGCAAACTCGGGAAAAATTGCACCTTGGGTATTTGATAGGCCGAAAACGAGTCGAAAAGCTCGCACACGATTTCACCCTCCTCGGCAATTTTGTTGATGAGGCCTTTGCGGTCGCCGTCCAGCTTGTCAAATTGTAAGAGCTTCTGCATTTTCCCATAGTCCATCTTGGTGTTAGGGTCGATCATTTGCTTAGGTGGACAACCGTAGCTCATGTAGTTGCGGAGATAGTATAGCACCATGTCGGTATTAAAGACGCGATCCCGTCCACGTAATGAATCTTCTGAGAAACAATAACCATCATACCATGGCTCCATGTCCTTTATGGCAAACTCCACATCGCAGTCGGCGGGCAATTTGCCTTGCTCCTTGTAATACTCGAACATGGTGCGTACATCGCTCGTGGTAAAACCGAGTATGTTGTTAAACTGAGGCTTGGTGGCAATGTTCCAACCAATGTTGAAACCACTCGTCACGTCGTCGAGTGTCACAGGACTCACTCCTGTCATGAATATGCGCTCAAAATTGCCCTTAAACTTCTTGAATATGTCGCGGTAGAATCCATCGGCATGCGTTATGGCATGGTATACAGCTTCGCCCTGTTCGTTGAGAATGGTGTTGGTAAAATTGTCATACTCGTCAATGATGAGGAAAAGCATGTAGCCTTGTTCTGCTGAATAGTTGCATAAAAGGTCCAGCTTGTCGGCAAAGCTTTCACTGTTGGCAATCTGTGTGGCTATGTCGGCAGGATAATAATCCGAATAACGTTGCACAAAGGAATTGATTCGCATGCTGCAATATGAGTCGAACCGATGCTCTATTTTACTAATATCGCCCCCCACCTGTGAGAAGTCTAAGTAGAGAATTAAATATTTTCCTTGCAAGGGGGTGGGGTGCTGGGCAATCCACAGACCGCCAAACAATTCTTGGAAACGGTCCTTTAATTTGCAGTCGTAGTAAGCGCACATCATGCTGACGAGCAGGCTTTTACCAAATCGACGCGGACGCGTGAAGAACAGATAGCGCGCCTCGTCCTCTATCATGGGCAAGTACATTGTCTTGTCTACATAATAAAGGTTGTTGGTTCTTATATCCACAAAGTTGGACACGCCGTAGGGTATTTGTTTGGTTCTATCGTTCATAATGTCGTTGCTTTTGTCTACAAACTTACTGATTTATACTCATATATTGCTGCCGGTAAAACGCTAAAACGCAACTTTTCCCGTCTTAACTGAGGGCAAAAGCATTACTATACTATGTGCTTTGGAGTTTTACCAGGCAATAATAATATCCATACTTCACCATTCTTATGCGCGTTTTATTTCCCCCCTCTCACCTCGCCAAGCAGGCGCTGCAGGCGTTGCAGCAGTTTGGGGCGCTCCTTGGCAATGTCGGTTTGCTCGTAGGCGCTCTTGCTCAGGTCGTAGAGCTGCGGGGTGGGGCGGTAGCCCGTTTCAATCTTTGGTCCCCAGGTAATCATGGGGCCGCCGTCGGAGGGTGAGATGTATTTGTAGTGCTGCGTGCGCAACGTCAGACTGCGGTTGCTGGCCATGCTTATGGCATAATCGCGCGGACGGGTGTCGCGGCCCAACCAGGTGGAGATGTGGTTCTGGCTGTCGTGTGCCTCGGCGGGCTGGAGTGCAACATCGGACAGTGAGGCCAATGAGGCCGGCATGTCGATGAGCGAGCCAAGGGCGTCGCTTGTCATGCCTTGGGCCGCCCCCTCGGGCCAATAAACGATGAAGGGTACAGCCGAACCACCCTCGTAGGCACTGTATTTGCCGCTGCGGTAGGGGCCGCTCGGTTTGTGGGTGCCGCAAAGCTCGATGGCGCGGTCCTGATAGCCGTCGTCGAGCACAGGGCCGTTGTCGCTTGTGATGATGATGAGCGTGTTGCGGTCGATGCCGCGCTGGCGCAGTGCATCGGTTATTTGGCGCACCGTCCAGTCAAACTGCATGATGGCCTCGCCGCGCAGCCCCATCACACTCTTGCCTCGGAAACGCTTGTGAGGCATACGTGGCACATGCACGTCGTTGGTGCACAGGTACATAAAGAAAGGCGTGGCGCGGTGTGAGTCGATAAAGCCAATGGCGTGGCTCACAATGCTGTCGGCAATGCTCTCGTCGCGCCACAGAGCGCGGCCGCCGCCCTTCATGTAGCCAATGCGCGATATGCCGTTGACGATGCTCATGTCGTGACCGTGGCTGGGCCGCAGTTTGGTGAGCAGTTCGGGATTGTTGCGCCCCGTGGGTTCGCCCTCGAAGTTGTGCTGGTAACTCACGCTGATGGGGGCCGAGGCGTCGTAGTTTGCCACACGGCCGTTTTCGATGTACACGCAGGGCACGCGGTCGGCGGTGGCCGCCATGATGTAGTGGTAGTCAAAGCCAAGGTCGCGTGGTGTGAGGTCGATGGTGCCGTTCCAATCCTGTGCGGCTGTGCGATTGCCCAGGCCCAAGTGCCATTTGCCTATGGCGGCGGTGGCATAGCCTGCGCGGTGCATGAGGTCGGCCACGGTGGTTTGGCCAGGTTTTATAATCATGCCGGCATTGCCCGCTGCCACATCGGTGCCGGTGCGGCGGAAAGGGTATTCGCCAGTGAGCAGCGCGTAGCGCGAAGGGGTGGACGTGGAGGCGCAGGCGTGCATGTTAGTCATGCGCACCCCGTTGGCGGCCAAACTGTCGACGGTGGGGGTGCTCACCCGTGTGGCGCCATAGCAGGACAGGTCGCCATAGCCAAGGTCGTCGGCCACGAGTACAATGATATTGGGTTTGAGTTGCTGTGCAGCAGCACACAAGGGGAGGGCTGCCAGCAAGCTTGTAAGTGGTTTCAGCATAATTGGACGCAGAAATAAGTATAGCCCAAAAGTACAAATAAATAGGCATAAAGGGTGCATACACGCCCGAAAATTGTACCTTTGCAAAAGTAAGACATTAAAAAACATACAGATATGAGTACGCTCGAAAAGATTTTTGCAGAGAAACTGCTTAATGTAAAGGCTATTAAGTTGCAACCCGAACAGCCCTTCACTTGGGCCAGTGGCTGGAAGTCACCTTTCTATTGCGACAACCGCAAGACTTTGGCATTCCCTGCTTTGCGCAGCTTTGTCAAGTTGGAGTTGAGCCGCATCGTGGCAGAAAAGTATCCTGAGGCCGACGCCATTGCGGGTGTGGCCACGGGTGCCATAGCCCAGGGCGCATTGGTGGCCGATGCGCTTGGCTTGCCCTTTGCCTATGTGCGTTCGAAACCCAAAGACCACGGTATGACAAACCTGATTGAGGGTGACCTGCAGAAGGGCATGAAGGTGGTTGTGATAGAGGACCTCATCTCGACCGGCGGCAGCAGTTTGAAGGCTGTTGAGGCTTTGCGCCAGCATGGTTGCGAGGTGATTGGTATGGTGGCCAGCTACACCTATGGTTTCCCCGTGGCCGAAGAGGCTTTCAAGGCTGCTAACGTGGAACTTACCACGCTCACTAACTACGAGGCTGTGGTTGAGGTGGCTCTCGGCACCGGCTATATCAAGCAGGAGCACGTGGCCATGTTGCACGAGTGGCGCGCCAATCCCAGCGAATGGGGAAAGTAAGGCGCTTGGGGCGCAGAAGCGCGCTGATGTGCTAATATGTAAATGTGCAGATGCTCGTTTGGCGCTCTGATATAATAATATAAATGTGCAGATGAAATGCGCTTGTAAACGTCATGCCATCTGCACATTTAATAATTTTACGATTTCACCATGAAACGATTTCTACTCATTATAGCCAGCCTGTTTGTGGGTGGCATATTCCTTGGCGGCTCGAAGGCTGTGGCGCAAAATGCCCAGCAGCTCACGCTCGAGGACATCACAGGCGGCAAGTATAACCCGCAATATGTGTATGGCGTAAATCCGATGAAGGACGGCGAAAGCTATACGCAACTTTCAGACGACAGCAAACGCATCATACGCCGTTCCTTCAAAACGGGTAAGGAAATTGAAGTGCTGTTTGACGCCGACCAGGCACGGGGCGATGCCAAACTGAAGGCCATTGACGGCTACATCATGTCGCCCGACGAACGCCGCATATTGCTGCGTACGCAAACTAAACCCATTTACCGCCGCTCATACACTGCCGAATATTACATATATGATGTGCAGAACAAAAAGTATGAGCCTCTGTCAGACGGCGGGCCGCAGCAAATGCCCCTTTTCTCGCCCGATGGCAATGTCATAGCCTTTGTGCGCGACAACAACCTGTTCCTCGTAAAGCTGCTCTTTGGCAATGCCGAGAGCCAGGTGACGAAGGACGGCAAATTTAACGAGGTGATAAATGGTCTGCCCGACTGGGTGAACGAGGAGGAGTTTACCACAGCCCGTTCGTTCGACTTTTCGAGCGACTCGCAGATGCTTGCCTGGGTGCGCTACGACGAGAGCAAGGTGCCCGTTTACAGCATTCAGGAGTTTAAGGGCGCTTATCCCACCCGTCAGGAGTATGACGAATATCCCGGTGCCTACAACTACAAATATCCTGTGGCCGGTGCCAAAAACAGTGATGTGACGGTGATGACCTTCGACATCAAGAACCGTGTAACCCGCACACTCAAACTCCCGCTCGACTCCGACGGTTATGTGCCACGCATACACTTTACGAGTGACCCCGCCAAACTGGCTGTGGTCACCCTCAACCGCCATCAAAACCGCATGGACATCTACATGGCCAATCCGCGCAGCACAGAGTGCAAACTGGCTGTGCGCGAGGAAAATGCCAAGTATGTGCCCGAGACCGCTTACGGCAGTCTCAAGTTCTATGGCGACCACTTTGGCTACATCAGCGACCGCTCGGGCTACAAGCACATTTACTGGTACAACCTTAATGGCAAACTTGAGCGTCAGGTGACCAAGGGCAACTACGACGTGTCGGCCTTTTATGGTTATGATGCGCAGAACGGCCGTTTCTACTACGCGTCGCACCAGGAGAGCCCGTTGCGCACCGCCGTCTATTCGATAGACAAGAGTGGCAAGGAGCGCAAGCTCTCTACCGAGGTCGGCACAAACAATGCCACCTTCAGCACATCGATGAAGTATTTCCTCAACATCTATTCATCGGCCACCCAGCCCCCCGTAACCACCCTGCGCGATGCTGCCAACGGCAAGGTTATATCGACTATGGTTGACAACAAGGCACTGAAGGATAATGTGACACCGCTGCTGGGGCAGAAGGAGTTCTTCACCTTCAAAACCTCGGAAGGCGTGGAGTTGAACGGCTGGATGATAAAGCCCCGCAATTTTGATGTCTCAAAGAAGTACCCCGTCATCATGTACCAGTACTCGGGTCCCGGCTCGCAGGAGGTGACCGACTCATGGAACATGGGCTTCTACCCCGGCGGACAGTGGGAGAGCTACATGGCCAACCAGGGCTTTGTGTTTGTGTGTGTAGACGGACGCGGCACAGGCTCGCGTGGTGCCGACTTTGAAAAGTGCACCTACCTCAATCTTGGCGACAAGGAGTCGAAAGACCAAGTGGAGACCGCACTTTACCTTGGCTCGCTGCCTTATGTTGACAAGGACCGCATAGCCATCTGGGGCTGGAGCTTTGGTGGCTTCAACACGCTGATGTCGATGAGCGAAGGCCGCAAGGTGTTCCGTGCCGGTGTGGCTGTGGCCGCTCCAAGCAACTGGAAATACTACGACACGGTGTACACCGAGCGTTACATGCGTACCCCGAAGGAGAACCCAACGGGTTATGCTGTCAACCCCATAGAGCGTGCGGCTAACTTGAGCGGCGACTTGTTGCTCATTCATGGCACGGCCGACGACAATGTGCACTTCCGCAACTTTACCGAGGTGAGCGAAGCCTATGTGCAGCAGGGCAAGATGTTCCGTCAGCAAATATACACCAACCGCAACCACAGCATATTTGGTGGCAACACCCGCCTGCATCTGTTCAAAACCATCAGCGATTACTTTGTTGAGAAACTGAAGTAAGTAATTGGTACATACAACGGCAAAAGCCCCAATCATTAGCCAAAGTTTAACGCCTGACGCTAATGATTGGGGCTTTTCTGTGTTTTTTTCGTATTTTTGCAGCGTTATGGACAATCCGAGCACACCACACATACTCATTATATACACGGGCGGCACCATCGGCATGATTGAAAATCCCGAAACAGGTGCGTTGGAGAACTTTGATTTTGAACAGTTCAAGCTCCATGTGCCCGAACTCCGCCAGTTCAATTACCACATCGATGCCCTGGCCTTTGACCCGCCGATTGACTCGAGCGATATGGAGCCGCGCTATTGGATAAAGATGGCGCACATCATAGCCGACCATTACAACCATTATGACGGTTTTGTGCTGCTGCATGGCACCGACACCATGGCCTACACCGCGTCGGCCTTGAGCTATATGCTCGAAAATCTGGGCAAGCCCGTCATCATTACCGGTTCGCAGTTGCCGATAGGGCAGTTGCGCACCGATGGCAAGGAAAATTTGCTGACGAGCATCGAGATAGCTGCAGCACGCGACCAAATGGGGCACCCCGTGGTGCCTGAGGTGTGCATATTTTTCGAGAGCCGCCTGATGCGCGGCAACCGCACTACCAAAATAAACTCTGAGGGCTTCAATGCCTTCCGTTCGTTCAACTTGCCGTCGCTGGCTCATGCCGGCATTCACATCAAGTACGAAACGCACCTTATTCGTCGTCCGCGTCCCGATGCGCCCTTCCGTCCGCACTATTTGCTCGACAACAATGTGATGATTCTCACACTCTTCCCCGGCATTCGCAAGGAGGTGATAGACACCATGCTCAGCGTGAGCGGGCTGCGTGCGGTGGTGATGAAAACCTTTGGCGCGGGCAATGCACCGCAAAAACCGTGGTTTGTCGAGAGCATTCGCAAACTTGTCAACCGCGGCGTCATAGTGGTCAACATCACGCAGTGCTTCAAAGGCACGGTTGAGATGCACCGCTACGAAACGGGTTTGCAACTGTTGCAGGCCGGGGTGATAAACGGCTACGACTCTACTGTTGAGGGCATGATAACCAAACTCATGTTCTTGCTCGGACATGGCTATTCGCACAACGAGATAGTCAGACTGATGAATACCAATATTGCAGGCGAAATAACGGTGTGATGCTCGCAGAGCCCGCAGATGTGCAAATGCTTGTGGAGTTAGCTGATGTGTGAATGTGCGGATAATGCGCGCCATATTGTACTAACGCATAACAACGATGAAATACCTTTACATACTTATAACCGCGTTGCTGCTTGCAGCGTGCAGCGTTCCCGCCACCCACAGCGGCGAGGGACAACCTGTCAGCCTCAGTCATGCCACATTGCTCGGCATGGCTGAGGCTGACAGCTTTGTGGTAGCGACTGTTAAAAATCCGTGGGACACTACCCGCACACTTGCCACTTACGTCATGGTGCCCGACTCGTTGCCCATGCCCAGCCACTTGCCGCAGGGCACTGTGGTGCGTACACCGCTGCGCCGCGCCGTGGTCACTTCGGCCGTACATCTGGCGTTGCTGGCCGACCTCGACGCATTGGGCGGCGTGGGCGGTGTGACCGATGCCGGCTACATAGTGAGCCAGCGCATAAAGGACTATTTGCAGCGCCACCCCAATGTGGCCGACATGGGGCAGAGCATGCAGCCCAATGTGGAGCGTATGCGCATGAACAAGGTAGACGCCGTGCTGGTGTCGCCCTTCGAAAATGCCGGACATGGCGCGCTCGACAATGCCGGCATACCCCTCATAGAGTGTGCCGACTACATGGAAACGTCGCCCCTGGCCCGTGCCGAGTGGATGCGCTTTTATGGCCGGTTGTTCGGGGTGGGGCAGCGTGCCGACTCACTGTTTGCCGTAGTGGAACAGGCTTACCTCGCTTGCAAAAAGCGTGTGGCCCGAAGGGGTAGTGGCCCTCGCCCCACGGTGATGAGCGACCTCATGCAGCGCGGCACATGGTACCAACCCAGCGGGCGCAGCACCATGGGGCAGTTTATAGCCGATGCCGGAGGCTGCAACCTGTGGGCCGACCGCACAGAGAATGGCAGCGTGTCGCTCAGTTTTGAAAGCGTGTTCCAACGTGCAGCCAAGGCCGATGTATGGCTCGTAAAGTACGGACAGCAAACCGACCTCAGCTATGCACAGATGCAGCGCGATATGCCGCAAGCCGCACAGTTTGCCCCGTGGCAAAAGCATCGCGTCTATGCCTGCAACACCTTCAGCGTGCCTTTTTATGAAGAAGTGCCCTTCCACCCCGAGCGCCTGTTGCAGAACCTTGCCGACATATTCGGCGGCCGTACCCCGCAGGGCAGTGATGTTTATTACACCCCTGTAAAGCAATAGCCCATGAGAGTCTCCATATCCTTGCTCCTCATGTTATCCCTCCTCGCCCTGTTCACCGGCAGTGTGAGTTTGACACCCGTGCAGGTGTGGCAGTCGCTTTGTGGCGGAGGCGATGAGGCAGTGCGCTACATCGTGTTCGAATCGCGTATGCCGCAGATGTTCACCGCCATATTGGCAGGTGCCGCCTTGGCGGTGAGCGGACTTGTGATGCAAACCCTCTTTGCCAATCCGCTGGCCGACCCCTCGCTGCTTGGTGTCAACAGCGGCGCCTCGCTTGGTGCCGCCATAGCCCTGCTGGCGTGTGGTGGCAGTGTAGTGGTGGGCGGTGCCGCCCTGTCGGGGGTAGTGCTCACCATTGCCGCCTCGTTTGTGGGCGCGTGTGCCGTCATATTGCTGCTCAGCGTGTGCAGCCACTATTTGCGTGGCACATTGGCGTTGCTTGTGGCCGGTGTCATGCTCAGTTTTGGCATATCGGCCGTCATTTCGTTGCTCAACTTTTATGCCACGGCCGATGGCGTGCGCTCCTATGTGGTGTGGGGCATGGGCGACTTTTCGGGCCTCACTATGCAGCGCATACCCCTGCTTGCCGCGTTGGTGGCAGTGCCCTCGCTCATGCTGTTGGCCGCTGCCCGTCCGCTCAATGCCTTGCTGCTCGGGGCCGATTATGCCACCAACCTTGGCATACGCGTCAAGCGTGTGCGCACCATTTTGCTTCTGCTCACCGGACTGCTCACTGCGGCAGTCACCGCCCTGTGCGGCCCCATTTCGTTCATAGGCTTGGCCGTGCCGCATATTGTACGCCTGCTCATGCACACTGCCGACCACCGCCGCTTGTTGCCCGCCACCTTGGTTATGGGTGCCAACGTGGCATTGCTCTCATTGTTGCTCACCCATTTGCCTGGCGAGCGCGGCACACTCCCCTTGTCGGCCATCACCCCGTTCATAGGCGTGCCGGTGGTGGTGTACATTTTGTTGCGCCGGCGCAGTGGGTGAGTGTTGATAGCTCTTGATAGTCATGCAAACGGACTCAAGCGCCAAACGCTGCCACTAATGGGGGCGACGCGTCCCGCGTTCGGGAAAGATGCAGCCATTATTTAGTAGAGTTTGTATTCTTTTCTTTTATTATCCCGACGCGAGACGAGGCTGCTGACAAAATAGCGGTTTATAGAGTTAAGTCTTCCATTTCGAGCCTATTTTAGGCTCGTATGGGAGACTTTAATCGATGCCTCTGAAATAT
>OARK01000009.1_pt1 | contig 57830 bp, 85 predicted proteins | sample 1475711 | NCBI WGS metagenome assembly OARK01 (sample SAMEA3360700, study PRJEB22359) | human gut metagenome | biome: ENVO:urban biome; feature: ENVO:human-associated habitat; material: ENVO:feces | place: Bangladesh | collected 2011 | reverse complement strand
CCACCAGCCACCAGGAGGCGCACCGATTGCACCTGATACCATCCAGCCACCGGAACCAGCCACCAGCCACCAGGAGGCGCACCGATTGCACCTGATACCATCCAGCCACCGGAACCAGCCACCAGTCACCAGGAGGCGCACCGATTATTTTTTCTATATATAATAAGGTATATAATATAATGGCTATAAAAATCAATAACTATATAATGTTAGTGATAAAACACTATATAATTATTAAAATCTGTAAAAACACAATATATAATTATAAATGAACGTTAAATAACACCTTATTTTGTGTTTTTTCTCGCAAAATATTTGGCGGAAACAAATTATATTATTACCTTTGCAAACGTAAAACAAAACATAGTACAAACAATTAAAATTAAAAAGTCATGAAAAAGAATTTAGTTATCTCAACAGTCGCTGCAATCGCAGCAATCAACCCTGAAGGTTTTACTGTTAACGCTGCAAATTTGCAGCCGGTTACTACAGGTTATGCAGTCGCTTTAAAGCGTACACAAAACAGCTTCGGCGCTGAAGGTCTGGCAAAGGTAGCAAATGTTATCGAGGAACTCCAGGCATCAAGCGAGATGAACGGCCGCGCTTTGGCGTTCGGCGGCTGGTATGATTCCGAATCTGGATTGTATTATTATGATGCTACAGTGATTTTCGAGGATCGCGCTGAAGCTATCGAGGCCGGCCGCGCAAATGAACAAATTGCAATTTTTGATCTTGCAAATTTGGAGGAAATCAGATTGTAATATCCAGGTAGTAAGTAATAAACGGGACCGTTCCGGCGGTCCCTATTATAAGAACATTTTAAAATTTAGAATCATGAAGGAATTTTTTAAAGTAGTATCAAATATGGATATAATGAGTTTTATTTTATTAATTATTCCACTGCCATTTGTTTTAGGCGCTTTATTTTGCGCTTATAACCTGATATTTAATGATGTTGTCAAAACGGGGGCGTGTGTCGATTCCCTTCTTTTACTCCTTGTTATCAGCGCTTTAATGTATTTTGCTTTTGGCCTGATCATTAAAGATAATTATCAGGAGGCAAAAAGCGAGTTAAACAAATAAAGTACTAACATTTTAAATTTTAGAAAATCATGGCAACAAAAATATATAATAGAAAAACTTTTGAGTTTACAGTTAACGGCGAAAAGATTTATTTTTACTGTAATACCACCTACACGAAAAATGGATTTTGCCATCATGTTTATACTGTAGGCGGCGGCAAAGAGAACGAACATTCCCGTTTATCATACCTTAACCGTACTTGGGAATCTTTTGAGTATGAGACGGCATTGTTACACGCCGTTGAAAAATTCCCTAAAAATTTGCGCGCACCTTTGCGCCTGGAGATCCAGGCTGTCGCGAAGAATGAACACGAGAAAGCGGAGGCATTTTGTGCGGCGTTCGCGGCTAATTTTGCGGCACTGAGTACTGAACAAAAGAAATTTGTTTCAGAACACACTCCAGAGATCACTAACATGAACCAGGCTAAAATGGTTAATACGGCCGTCGCTATGATGGCGGCACTATAATATATTTTAAAGATTATAGGGTGCAAAGGTAATCAGGCCCAAACGGCGGATCATTCCCGCCGGCACCCCCTATTATAGAACATTTAAAAATTTTGAGTTATGGCAAAAAAGACGATAAAACAGCAATACGAAGAATTAGCAAAATACGGTGAATGTTTCGAGCAAGAAGGTTATGGAGGTTGGTCCCTTGTGATCGACGAGAACGGGGAACGTGCATTATATAAGGTATGTTATAACAATACGGAGGAACTTTGCGCGCGCTGGCAAAAGATAAAATACACGTGCCCTAAAAAAGAAGACAGTTGGCCGCGTCCATATATCACTATTAAAGGAACGCGCCACTATCTCGATAACTTCATGAGATGTGCGTAAAATCCCCGGTGCTCAGGATTCTTCCAGGGTACCCACAAAATAACCATATTATAGAATCTTTAAAACATTAGAGTTATGAATAATAGCATCAATATTTCACGCCGTACCAGTACGGCGGCGCTAGTAAGCGTTTTATTTGCCGTGTGTGCCATTCTTTTTGCACGCCTGAATAAATGTATCTTTGCGGCTGTAAAAACCGCCTGGAGATGGCTTTTTTTGCCTAAAACTTACTTTGCCGGCGACGGTGAAGGGGTGACAGTTAACGGGCTGCAGTTTATAGGCATTAATTTACTTGCCGCGGCCGTGTGTATGATATTATCAGTATCTTTATAAAGATATTCTTTTTCAAACTTTAAATATATCAAGGTGCAAAGGTTTAAGGCCTTCATGGTGGATCATTCCCGCCGGCACCTTCTAATAAGGTGATAAAAGCCGCTTTTATAGTGGCTGCAAAATATCACTAGGAATTAGTAAACATATTATAGAATCTTTAAAATATTAGAGTTATGGCAACGTGTAATTTTGGGCATACAATTTTTAGCAGATATTATTCTGTTATGGTTGACGACGAAATCGAGTTCGATTTTCGGCGTGATAATATCGCCGGAGCGATTATTGATCTTGATGGAGGCTATCTGGAAAACGGGGAACCATACCAGATTGCAAGTGTTTTCCATGAAATCGAGTTTTGCGGCGTTCCTTTTGAGTTTTCTTTAGATGTATTTTTGCGACCTGGTTATTACGAGGGGGCTTATCTAGATGGCAGAATTTACCTAGATGGCAGCGAGTACGACGACGTACACGATATAGTTTTTGCCGATATTCTGGAACAAGGTCTATGGGACACGGATCAGGCGTGCCAGTATCGAAGCACGGGCCAGGTACGCGGTTTTGCGGTTATGCAGTCTAAAAACCTGAAAAAGCGGCTTTTATTTTTATATTCTTCTATTATAGAGAATATTGAAAAAGCCGTCGCACCGTTAACTGATCAGATTATAGAGATAGGCCGTTTTAATAATGGATCAGCCGTTTATAAGCGAGTATCTTAAATTGTATCAGGGTGCAAAGGTAGCCAGGCTAGCACGGCGGATCATTCCCGCCGGCACCTTCTAATAAAGTGATAAAAGCCGCTATTATAGCGGCTGCAAAATATCACCAGGGAATTAATAAACATATTATAGAATCTTTAAAATATTAGAGTTATGAAGACTTTTCATTTTAATTACACGGTGACTCCTTCTGTATTATACGACAAGGAGGGCAACGAAAAAAGTGCGGATTTTTGCATCTATATTAGAAATCAGCACAGCGAGATCCAGGCAGAAAACCTGAAGGAGGCGTGCCGGGCATTCAGCGAGATTCTGAGCCGTAACTGGTGTATAGATTTAACTAAAAACGGCATCAAAACCGCTGAAGGTGTGTATAGAGACACCGATAAAGGAGTGGAACAGGTAGGCCTTGTATTTAAGGCGCGCACGGAGATAGAATTTGATTACGCCTATAAAAGACGTAACATTCGAGTATGGGCATCCATTCGTGAAGAGTTCATTCCAGATTTTAAGAAGGAAGGTTTTAAGTCTTCATTATAGAACACGTAAAATATCACTATATTATAGAACATTTTAAATTTTGAGGAATTATGAAAACAAAGATAGATTTAAATAATTTGGAAAATGAGAATATCAGCAAAATCGCGGATCGCTTGTGTGATTTAATTGATGCCCCTGGAGACGTTTTCCTATGGACCGGCGATTCTATCTCAACTAAAAAGCCCGGACGCTTCAGTAGCGTGGAAAATGCGAAGGAGTACGGAATCCTGAAGAATGAGTATTACATGCGCCGTGGTATGATTGATCGTGACAAGCCTATAAACTACATGATAGGCACGGAAAAAGAGTACCAGAACGCCGTAAAAGCTTGTCTTCGTCGCAAAAAGAATGAGGAGGTAGAGAAGTACCGCGAACACGTCGATAAACTCGTGGACCGCTCCAACAAAGAAATAATAGCCATGAAGGCATTAAAAGCCGTGTGTCGTATCTTCGACGGCAAGGTGATAAATAAGCGCTTCCTGGCTGCTGCAAAGGAGGCTACAGGCTTTTATTGTAGCTTTTATGATGGTTGTTTGGAATTAAGTGCTATTAATTCATACGGAGAATACGCGCCGGGCATCACGTTTTATGGTTCCTGGAACTCTCAGAAGGGCAAGGAGTGGAAATGGTTTACTGGCGATCGTATGAATGCAGCAGAAGCCATCGTGGTAATCGACGGGTATATTCTAGATAAAAGCCAGGATATTATTAAATATAAAGATAGCATTAAACATTACGCAAAGTACGTGGACCAGGTACGAAAAATCGAGGCTTCAGTTCATGAGCTGGTAAAAACAGACGGTACAATTAGAATCTGGGCACGTGAGCACGACCTGAAGAAGTACCCACTTTTTAGCCACATCTGGATATGTTAGCAACTAACCCTGGGCACTATCCAGGGCACCTGTTTATAGAACGTGTGAAATATTACTTATTATAGAACGTTTAAATTTTTGAGGATTTATGATTAATACGAAATTATATGTAGATATTTTGAGCGATCAGGCAAAGGAAGACGGGCGACCACACGAGATGGCACTGAATGATTTCTGCGATTACCTTCTGGATTTATTCAGCGTGGAGGCGTTCCTGGGTGATTCAAAAGGTTATTTGAAATGGCAGCAGCAGCGCCTTCAGGCGAAGCCAAAACTGGCTACCCTGGCGATGGTCTGGCTTAATGATGTTAGCCAGGCGATGGACCGCGGCCAGTGGCTCGACGTGTTCGGCATGCTGTATGAGGATATGTATTTAACCGCTGGCAAGGCATCCAAGACGGGGCAATTTTTTACGCCTGCAAGCGTATCAGACCTTATGAGTACAATTATAGCACCGGGCAAAATTGAGGCTCCCAGCGCGAAAATAGAAGGCTCCAGGGTGAATGACTGTGCAGCCGGAAGCGGTCGCCTGCTCCTGGCTCATTATATGGAGGTTAGCAAACTGGATCATTCCGCCGGTCGCCGTTACCAGTATATAGCCCAGGATTCGGATCCGCTGGTATGCAAAATGTGTGCCCTTAACATGATGGTACACGGAATGAACGGAAAGGTGATTTGCCAGGATACCCTGGCACAGAGTACGCCATCGGCGACATATTGTATCAATGAGATAAGATACCCGTTTATTTCGCCTTATTATAGTGTACGCGTAAAATCAGGGAATCCTCAAAAGTAGGATTCCTTGGGAATAAAGAAAATAACATATTATAGAACATTTAAAATTTTAAGGTTATGGAAAAGAAAAAGAAATTAGATGTATCAAACATCGACCTGGTAAGCTTCCAGGGATTCTATGAGTCAAGATGGAGCCCGGAGGCAGAAATCATAGAATATGAGCTTTACAACGATGTGAAGGAGGACAAAGATTTTATCTTTGATAATGAAGGTTATCAGAAGGCAGTTTGCGAGGCTTACACCCAGCAGTGGGAACGCTGGCTTCAGGAGAATATCTGCAAGGATATAAAATTATCCTTTGTAGGCGTTCAGCATCCGCTTTTTTATAATTATAGTACAGACTCTATCCAGGCAAAAATCGGGCTAACCAGCAAGGCTAAAGATGCTATTATGGCAAAGGTGAAAAATTACCGTGAAAAGATAGCTGTCTGGATCATTTCAAATCATACGTCATGCGATGGCTTCTGGTCCTTCCTGAGCAATCACATAAAAGACTGGAATCGCACGGCTTTATTCAATCACAAAAGTGATCACCAGGAGGAGTATTTGGCCTATATGTTATATTATATCATGCTGGCAGAATGCGGCTTCAGTGAAGCCGACGGCGACAGACTGGATCTCTGGACTTCCGATTATGTAAACGAACAGGTAAGCGTTACGGATTTTATCACATACCCTGGCAATAATAAGGCAGCCTAAGCGCTGCCCTATTATTGCCCACCTGAAAAATCAGAAATCACCCTATTATAGAACATTCAAAATATTAGAAATTATGGCAAACAAAGTTACAGACTTATTCAAGAAGTCATCATCATACGACAAGAAACATATTAAGAATCTGAGTACGAAGAAAGTTCCGGCAGCCTTGCTTCAGGCAGTGGAGAAGGGATGCAGCTTCGAGACTCTGGAGAAACTGGCAAAGGGCTTCCCTATCTGCAAGTATCAGACTCAAATCACCGTCCACGGTATCTTTGATGATCCGAGTACCCGCTGTGTAGGTTTTTACGTGAATCTCACGAAAAACAAAAATCAGTCTTTGGGTATCAGATGGACCGCCATCGACCACGAGAAGAAGGAGAATCTTTTCCATTACATCAAATTGATGGATAATGAGTGGCAGATTAAAGAAGACAGCAGCAGCTTCTATATGTGCAAGATGGTGCGAGTATCAAGCCAGGAGGCACTCCAGAAGGCACAGGAAAGATACCAGGCAGAAGTGGATAAGATAGACGTTAATCTGTTTACAGGCAGTGCCAACGTCTTCAAACTGGAAGGTCTTTGGGGCGTGGTTTATGTAGGTTTGGCGCTGGTCATTCAGTGCTTCCCTGAAGGCAGATTTTGGCAGATTGCCGAGAATATCACGGGCAAGAAGAAAACAGAGATCCTGGCAGCAGAAGCGGCTAAGATAGCTGAAGAGAAGAAACATGAAGAGGAACGGGAGGCAGAAAGAAAGAAAAGACGGGAAGAGACAGACCGCAAACATGCTGCCTACGAGGCGCGCCGTGAAGCCTGGAAAGCTAAAAATCCAGCACCGGCAGGATTTAAGAAGGTACAGAATTACACCTTCCAGCCGGGAGATATTGAGCTGCTGCCACCAGAGGCTATCAGAACACCTGATTTTGAGTACGGGTACCGTATTTATTATAAGAGTTTTGGCAGATTATGTCTCTGCCATTGTGATGCAGCCGGAAATCGCCTATATAAGCAGGGCTGCATGGTAGGGAGAAAGACGGTGGCAGAAGCATACGTCAAGAAGGCATCATAAATAATCACTCATTATAGAACAGATAGAAAATGAAGAAATCATCAGTTATATATAATTTCGCTATTTCGCAGCAGCAGGGTAAAATCCTGCTGACTGCCCAGGAATATCCCTGGAGTGTACTCCAGGTAGTGACTTTCGAGCCACAATATTTCGACAAGGTGGTGGCGCTTTGCAAGCGCCGTGGTATGGTAGCTACCCACGACAAGGACCGCTCCTTCTGTATCATCCATCTGGGCAGTGGCGACCAGGGCGGCAAATATCCAGATAAGCATATCTATACCGATACACCAGTGGCTATCGACAAGTATCTGGAAGCATTGAAAGATGCGATGGCGCAGGCAGTAGTATGGTATTATACGAATATTATAGAACGTGTAAAAAATTAGAAATTATGAGAAAGTTAACAAAGAAAGATAAGGAGTTTTTAAAGAAAATCGGCTATCTCGAAGAGGATTTCAACCAGATAGAAAAAGCTAATTATAAGTATTATACTGAAGATGATCAGAGAATCAGCGAGGAGGAAGCTCTTAAAAAGTTAGGTAGAGATCGCTGGCTGTCTGGTATCGGTAGAGCTTGTTTTCATGCTTCTGCTGTAAGGGAGTGCAAGCGTGGTTCAGAGACCATATATATTAAAAGTGATACTTTCGATAAATAATATCACAATCACATATTATAGTAACAGCGAAAAATTAAAAATCATGGTTAATACGACAAATAAAAAACCTTGGGGATATGGTAATTATATCACCTATAGCGAGAAATATCAAGGCTTCATTATCAAGCCTTACAAGAAGAAGTAATCATTTTATAACAACATTTAAAAATTAGAAATTATGGAAGCAAAGAATAATAAAGAGAACGGTATGAACGTTATAGAGAATGTAGAGAACGAAGTGCAGGTGACAGAAGAGAGCCGCAAGGCATACGGCCGACCATCTGTTAACGAGGAGAAGGGATGGAAACTGGATCACGTCATCCCTTTCGATTTCTACCACAACGCATACATCAAGAGCCGCAAGGGTATCGACGAGCTTGTGAAAAAGGTGCAGCAGGAATGCCATATCAGCACTGATGATACGAGTTCCTGGGCAAAGGACATCCGCACAATGATCAAGTATGCCATCGAGCATTTCGACGAGCTTATGGAAGAGAGCGAGCGAACTCCAGATGAAGAGAATGAAGCCTTGTCAGGGCAGTGGATAGGTGATGGCATCGAACTGCAACACGAGGCATTCTGGGTTGCTGACGATTTCGTTCCTCATACCTTTGAAGAGTATAAGGCAGAACATATCCGTGAAGGCAACTGGGAGAGCATGCTTAGATTTGAAGGTATGACGGAGGAAGAATTTAAGGCAGACTATATCAAGCGCCGTCCGCAAGGCGCTGCGGCATAGAATGAGATATATCGAGGTTATCAATCCCATAACAGGGGAAGCCTGAGTGCCTTCCCCTACCCCGTCCGGCAGACCGGCAGCGTGGAGCAGCACCACGGCGAGGTGCAATTATTCTTTTTAAATAACTTTAAAAATTAAATGTTTATGTGCGAAGGCGTTCGCATTTGTTTTATAGTTTTACAAGGGGCTGTCTGCGGTCCGTGATGGATAGCAGCGGCAATTTTTACCCTCGCTGCCACGGCTGGCAACATCTATTTAAAGATGTGAGGATCGACACTTCACGGCGAACAAATGACTGATAAATAAGGTATGAGGTGCTAAAAACGTAACGAAACGTTAAAAATGCACTTAAATACGCAATTAAAGTGCATTTTATTTGGTAGTTTCAGAAATTCTTCGTACCTTTGCATCAGATAAAACAAGAAGATAATAAAAACAATAATAATAACAGGCTGTGCCAGATAGCCAAATAAGTCTCAAGGGCATGAGCGAGAAATATGGATGTAAATGAGATTATCGTAGCTTTCAATATCAGAAACCTCAACGGTAGAAAGGTTACTTACGTTCCTGACGTAGAAAAACTTTCAGATGTATTCCGTGAGGATGATATTATCAATGATACCGACATCGACGGCAATCCGCTCCCTGACGAGCAGTGGCAACTCCTTGATTGTGGCGGCAATGTTCTTCTGGAAGGTCGTGACGAGATAGAGGCAGAGACAGGTAGTATTGATCACGACGACTATTACGGCAGATGTATTGTGAAGCGTCTCGGCGATTGTAATGATGAGGAAAATGAGGCACTCTACCAGGCTTATCTATCATGGGATCTTCCTAACTACGGCGAAGATGCCGAGGCACTCAAAGACTATATCGTCAACAAAAAGGGTCTTACCCGTATTCATCGTATTAAGTTCTATCCTTCTAATATTGAGGTGTTCACATCTAAGAGTGTTACATCATTCAGTTTTGATGGTTTCGATGATAAGGATGAAGCATTCGAGGCTTGGGAAGGCTGGTGCGACGACGTTGCAGATATTGATCCCGTGAGCAAGGATAAATTTGAGTATGATGTGAAAAATCACTTTTCACTTATTTTCTAACGTTTAAAGGTTTATAGATTATGGCAAGAATTAGAACTTACTCTGTATATAATCACGCGAGCCGTGCGTATATGCACATTACAGCAACATCTAAGAAGCATGTAAAAACTTACCTTCGCGAAAAAGGTTGGGATATTTACTGCGACAAAGATATTAATATGTTGAATAATTGGGGCGAGGGAGATCCGATAGAAAAGAGTTATCCAGAATGGTTCGGTCTTCCTGGTACTAATATAGATTAAGAGAATAATACATTAAATAATAACCGGCTGAGCCAGATAGCCATATAAGTCTCAAGGGCATGAGCAAAGGATTATGACAACAGATTTGAATAAGATTTTAGCAAGACAGGACTACGTTAAGTTAACTAAGTCTTTGAGAGAAAAGTGCGATTATGTAGAGAATGCTATTAGCACTAAGATGGAAGAACTCGAATTAGATGGTAGCGATAATGGTATTGTTGCGAACGATATGCGAATCTTTTGTGTAAAAGGTTATTTATTTGTTCGCACACCAGAAAAAGAGGATGGCTATGGTATTGAGTATAGACAGGTAAACTCTAACGATAATGACATTTCAGACATCTTCAGTAATGAGGTTGACAGAGCGTTTAGATTCTACCCATGTAGTAACAAACACGCTTTACGTTTCTTAAACAATGCTGTTGCAATTATCGAGAAGTTAGGCGAGATAGAGCAGAAGAAAGTGGACGCTATCAATAAAGCTATCGAAGCAACGAAAGATTTGTAGAACCCTTTTGCCCTACCGCATCACGGTTAAGCGGAAAGAATATGGAAAAAATGATATTATCACCCTTGCAGCTATCCTCAGTAGCCAAAAGCTACTATGAGGGTAGCATCCCTAAGAACACTTACGGGATGGAGAAGTATGTAGCAACAGACGGCGAAAATGCGATGTTTGTAAAGTCAGACTATCAGCCTGCACCGGGCGAAGTGGTCTTCTATATCAAGCGCATGAGATCGGAGCTGTATTGCCAGCTTTACAAAGAATCATAAAACATTTTGAGATATGGCAAAAAGAGAAATTCCCCTGTTTATTATAGACACGCTGCGAAATCACAAGCGTGGTGAGTGTGATTTCCTCGTCTGCACTGATAAGGATTGCGGTTTTATCGCAAAGGTAGATTACATCGACGAGGAGAAGGAGGAGGTTGGCGATGATTACCGCATCGGTCTTCCTCGCCGTGGTTGCAGCTTGAGAATCAAGATTCATCAGATGATAGGTCAGCACCCTGATACGGGCAGAATCAGAACCTTATTGAAGAAAGGTATGGAGTACTTTTTGAAGGCTGTTACCTGCGAGGTTCACGTGAACAATCCGAGCCGCGAAGAGTGCGCTGACTTCCTGAATACGTTGGTCCGCATGAATAAGCAGTATGTGGATGATGCCGGCTCAGATTATCACGCAAGACAGGCCACCATCCACACCATTATGATGCTGGAGGCTACAAGAAAGCTCCTTCTAGAAAAGCAGGAAGGCATCGAGATTGAGAACAGCGGCGATAATGATCCGCTCAAAGGTGTAGATTTTAAGTAATAGTGTTTTTAGCCCTACCGCATTACGGTTAAGCGGAATTTTATGGTAGATTTATCAAAGCTACAGCAAAGCATTTATAATTGCGTCTTTGCATACAACTATAGGTATTTCTTGGCAAACGAGAGCGATATTCAAGAAACAATAGATGGCGCAACTCTGCGGAGAGGTGGGTATTGTATTATGCCTGAAAGGGGTAAGCCTCTTTCAGATCCGAAAGCAGATAAACGTTATTCTACGAAAGAAACATTTTACCATTTCCATGCAGATGGCAAGCCTATGAAAATAAGGTGTGAAGATGGTGACATAATTATACAAAAAATGAAAAGCGATCTCTATCGGGGTAGCTTTGCAAGAAAGACGTATAATCTCGAATACGGCGACCATACGGAGCTTATTGATATAACTCACAACATAATCAACAAATGCCAAGTCTATAAAGCTCCAGAGAGTATTCCAGAGAGTAAAGAACACGGACAAATAGAATTTTTTTTAGCTATTAACGAATATGGAGACCATGCCTATATAAAAAGAACAGCCCCTTTACGCGGTAACGAGTTCGTTTGCTTTGAAGAGATAGGTGAAGAGGAGTTTAAGCGGTTTTGTAAATAAAAAAGCCCCGACCTAAGCCGGGGCACTGCGAGCCTTCCGGCTCGAATCTACTATAGTAGAAATTTGCTCATTAAGAGCGTTTGAATCCACAGACCTTGAAGAGTCTGACCGTCAACGGAAGTTTTATGTTTCTTTCTATTCCATAAAGGTTCGATTAAATCAATATCCATAAAGGTACGATTGAAATCTTCCGAAGATGGTGCAAATTTAAGAAATAAAACGATACGGTGTATCAATTTACCCGAAAAATTATAGAATTTTAAGTTTTTAAAGTCCTACCGCATCGCGGATAAGCGGAAAAGATATGGAGATTAATAAAACATCAAATAAGAAAGGTCGCCCTGCAGCAGAGGGCAACGTGCATAAGTATGTGGTGCCTGATGACGTTCACGACTGGATAAGAAAGCACGGAGGCAGCCGATATATCACGGATATTGTACGCGCTATCGAGGCTGCGACCTTAAAGGCTCAGGAAAGCCCTTCGTTATAGCATCGGTGAAACTTCATCGATGCTGCGACAAAATTATAAACATTAATATTAATACTTTAAAGATTATAGACATTATGAAAAAAGCAATTACATATTCTCTTGCAGCCCTCGCCTTCGTAGGTGTAGCCGTGCTGCTCTTCTCTACCATTGGCGTGGCAGTGTTCTTCCTGCCACTTCTGGCTGGAGCATTCAAATAGAAAAATATTGCAAGGGGCGCAATATCTTTGCACCCTTTGCGTTACTTAGATATATATAAAGAACAATTTTAATACTAAAAATATGAAAGATAATGAAGAAATAGTAGCCATCCCTTATAATGATCATGCCATTTTTCTTGATGAGTATGGCATATTGAGTGAGCGTGTTGGTTTGGCATGGAAGAAAGATAAAGATATTCCAGATAGATTAGATCATCCGTATTATATCGGCACTGATGACTATTGGCACATTCCTGCAGGTGCAAAGGACGACTTTGATGATAACCCAGTCATCACCCATCGTGGCGAAACGATACCCTTTGAAAATCTATGTCATGTCTTTGGATATACTCGATATATTTCATCACTTATTTCTGATCTAGAAAATTATGATGTTCATATAGATAAATCGAATATGACTGGTTCCTTAAAGGTATTCATAAACCACTGCTTTTATAATGACGGAGATTCTGAAGATAAATGCTGGTATTGTGAACTGACGGTAGAAACAGACAAGAATGTGGTAGTAATGTCTTTAAATGAGATTCTACATTCTTCGGCTAGTGGTTTAGAGAATGAGGAAGAGGATATATTAGAAAAGCTGAGAGACCGCCTAGTTCCTTTCCTGATAGAATACCGCAAGCTGTTTCATTCTAAGGTTGAATTTGGAGTTTTCTTCAGGAAATCAACTTCCCCGAATGCTGACGACCGCAAAAAGGAAAACCGTATCATCTATGATAAAGAAAAGAAGTATCTCGGAACGATAAGGAGATTCGTGCAGGATGAATTTAAAAAGCAGTGGAACGAGTTCCTGGATAAAGAGTATCAGGAGGAAGCATATAAAAGTAAGTCTGACGAGTGGCAGCAGGAAGCCGCCAGCAAATACGATATGTACCCGAACCTGATGGAGTAGGTTTCCTTACGTTATTGCATCGGCGGAATATCACTGAGTTTCGCCGATGCAAAAGAAAATAGAGCTTTAAGATATATCTATAACAACTTAAAATTTTTGGCTTATGAGAACGAAAAAGTTTTTGTTTGCCACCACCTTTTTGATGATGTCAGCGTGCATGATGATGAACACTTCATGTACCGAGTATGTGGACGAGACAGCGGAGAACGGAGGCAGCCGGCAGGTGGCTGACAAGGCTACTGTGAAACTGCGGTTTACTTCGCCAGAAAATGATGACGTGAGCGTGAGCCAGTCTGCCTGCCTGACAACTCGCCTACCCTATCACGCGTGCCGAACTGGCTGCCAACGGCAAGGCGATGACCGACCTCTACATCTTTGATTACGACAAGGCAATGAAAGCATAAATACATAAAAACATAAATACACAAAAGCATAAAAGCACACATAAACGCACGTTTGTGCGTTTATGTATTTATGTGTTTGTGTATTTATTGATTTATTTCTTTCTTCATTAGTTTCTTTGTTCATTCATTGGTTTATTTCTTGATTGATTTATTAGTATCTTTGTTTCAATACATCAATCCATACATAAAAGCATTAAAAATATTAAAAACATTTGGTGGTTTAAAATTAAAACCTTAACTTTGCAGCATTAAAACACAAAAGCATAAAAGCACAAACGTGCATTTATGTGTGGATGCGTTAGTGGTTTTGTTGAAAGAAAGAAACATAGCTTTCTTTCTTTCAACAAAGAAATGAATATATTAATAAATATATATATAAACGAATTAATACTTTTAAGATTATGGCAGAAACAAGATTAAAAGAAATCCTCGCCTTCGTAAATCACAAGGGAGGAGTTGGTAAGACAACAACCGTACAGAGTTTGGCAACTGGTCTTCGCCGTTATGGTAAAGGTTACTTTGGTAGGGGTGAAGATGGCAAGGAGCGCAAACCTCGTATCTTGCTTATTGATTTGGACCCTCAGTCAAGTCTCTCCTTCCTCTTCGGATGGAGTGAGGCAGAGAATATCGGAAAGCCTACTGTATACGATGCGATGATACAGCAGTCTCCCTTGCCCGTCTATCAGGTAAGAGAGGGCATCTATCTTGCTCCAGCATCTTACCGGCTTATCAATATCGAACCTTTCCTTAATCAGATGCCGGTACCACGCAAGGCTTTGTATAAGTTATTCGGCAAGCCGCTGACGGAAGTACGAGGCGACGAATTGGCTACAGAAGGAGTTTCATCTATCCTGGAGGCTTTCGATTATGTTCTGATAGACTGCCCACCAGCGCTATCTCTGCTTACGCATAACGCCCTGTCGGTGGCAACGGGTGTGGTAATACCTATCCAGCTCGAAATGCTGGCAACGAAAGGTATTGCCGAAATTCTGAATGCGGTGCAGGAAACCCGTGAAGACTTGAATCCTGATATTGATATTCGAGGCTTGTTTATGGTGATGAGTAATGATCAGACGAGAGCCACTAAGCAGTTTAAGGAGTATCTGGGCAATAAGTTTGATGATTACATGTTCGATTCGTACACCCGTCGAGATACGAAGATGGTAGAGGCGCAGGCTATCAATCAGGATATATTCTCTTATTCGCCTTACAGCAGAGTAGGGCAGGACTACGAGAATTTTACGAAGGAAATTTTGGCTAGTATGCCGGAATAATGATGTTTAATTTTTAGTGATTTACGATTATGGCAAGACAAGCAAAAAGTAGCATACATAAGTTTGAAGGTTTGGAAGATTCGCCAGCCATCAAAGGTATAGAAAAGATTTATGAGGCAAATGAGGAAGCTCGCCAGAAGCGCGCTGCCGAGGCATTGGAGAAACAGCAGAACGGGCAGGGTACCGCAGAGCCGGAACCTGCACCCCAGGCTGAAGCACCTTCGCAGTCTCCGGTTCCTCCTGCATCAGCCGCTCCTATTTCTGCTCCCGACCCTGCACCTATGAGAAAGGCTGGCAAGAAGACGCAGAACGGTATCACCATCTATGTGCCGATGGACTACTACATGCAGATATTGCAGATGAAGATGGAGACGGGTACGCCTATCAAGGACATCGCCCTTCAGGCCGTCATCGAGTATCTGGATAGACATAAGAACGGATAATGCAGGTAAACGAAAAGTCAGATTTGAAGGTAAACTGAAAAGTGGTTTTGAACCTATTTACCTTTCTGAATCTGACTTTTCGTTTACCTAAAAACGAAGTCTTTAAATAGAAAATTATAAGATTATAGATATTATATATATTAGTAAAATCTAAATAGTTTAGTTTTCAGATACTTATAAAGCTACTGGTAAATGAAAAGTCAGATTTTGGTAAATGAAAAGTCAGATTTAGGTAAACGAAAAGTCAGATTTAGGTAAACGAAAAGTCAGATTTGATATGAATGAAGATAATGAAAACAAGGGTTTAGCCTGGATAAATACTCCTTTTTCGCTCACGAAACTGGATAAGCAATACACTTTGTTCCAGCAGAACGTGTTGATGCTAACGAGTACCCACCTCCAAAAATTTGTGGATGAGTACTTTCTGGAGAAAAGACAGTTGGGCGACGCTCGTTCTGATTTTCTGTTTGAGCAAGGCGTGGACCATGCTGTTATGAATATCCCGCCTATCAAGATAGATATTCACGATTTCATTACTTACGAGAATATGAGCTATCAGAAGTTGAGAGCGGAGCTGAAGACAAGTATTCTTGATATGGCGGTGAAGAGTACACTGCCCGATGGTAGCGAGGAATTTACGCATATATTCAGCCGAATGCGTATACCGTTATCAAAGAACGGATATACGACTAAGGACGGAAAGAAGGTGGACCGCATATTGGGATATATTCTGCTTGAGATTGACCCGAAACTTTCTAAGCGTGTATTCGATATGGGGCAGGGGTATATTCACCATATATCCATGATAGCAAAGTTTGCCAAGAACGTGAACACTCCACGCGTATATATCTATCTCTTGCGTCAGATAGGTTTGAACCGCAGCATGGATATATCAGTGCCTTTCCTGGAACTGAAGTCTTATCTCGGTTTGGTAGAACTAGATAACAACAAGAAGGAGATTCTGCTAAATGAGCTGGGCGAACCGGTTATGAACAAATACCCCAAGTTCTCGCAGTTCAGAAAGCAAGTTCTTGATGTGGTGTGTAGGGATTTGCAGAGAATGGAGAAGTTATCGCAGACGGACATTGTATTTGATGAGCTGAAAGACGATGACATCATCTATAAATCGGGCAAGCGAAAAGGTGATCCTGAGTTTATCAGGTTTCACGTCAAGCGCACGGTGGTTGGTGAGAATCATCTATCTAAGGATAAGAACACCGATATTGCTGCCACTCTGAATGAGCGATATAAACAGAACAGTGTTCTGAATACCGGTAAACCGATAGAAGGTGATATATTCGCTCATGTGCATCAGCCTACTGAAAGCAAAATTGCAACTGAGAGCGGGCAGGGAGCCGACAAGTGGAAGGCATTCTGCAAGCTCATTATAGGCGACGCTGAGAAATCACTGGTTTCCCGCATCTCTTTCGTTGGCATGAAGAACGGAAGGTTCTGTGTGGAGTGTAGCGATGATGATTTCGATATGATCCGAAAACTTGGTATCGAGGAGAAGGCTAAGGAGTTCTTCGATTGCAAAGGCTCGCTTGCTCCGGTCTTTTATCGAGGATAGTTCTAAAGGTAAAAAGGTAAAATCGCCTTTTTACCTTTTTTTTGTCCCATACCTTTTCCCCCTTTTTCGTACCTTTGCATCAGAAACATTAAAAGAAATGACAATATATGAAAAGAAAAGAGATTTTGCATCTACTCTTGATAGGGGTAGTGATGATGATGCTCACGGCTTGCGCATCCTCTCGACGAGTGACTACTGATAACCATCAGGAAGTGAAGGACAGCGTAAAGACAGAGCAGACCGACAGCGTGCATAAGCAGGTAGCGGTGAGCGATAGCGCAGCCACGAAGGTGAGCGAGGATAAGCACGTATCTGCCACCTCCGCAGAATCGGGCGAGTATGAGGAGACTATCCAGGAGCAGATTACCGAGACCATCGATTCTTCCGGTAACAAGCAGAAGACTACCAACCGCACTACCCATCGCAAGGGCAGTTATAACAACCAGATTTCCATTGATGAGCGTTTGCAGCACCAGCAGCAGGAAATCAATCAGATGCAGAAAACCATTGACAGCCTCGCTGTCAGCAACCGCAATGATGTTGGTACCCATTGGGAAGCCAACGACAGCTTATCAGATACGCAGGAGAAGAATATCGAGGACACAAGAAAGGCTACCTGGAAGCAGAAAGCAAAACAGAACGCCTTCGCCCTGTTCCTGATACTCGTAATAGTATTATTGCTCACAACAATTAAAAAACATACCGACCATGGGCAAGGGAAAGAGAAAAAGGAATGATTACGACCTCGTAGATAATGACGAGCAGGTAGAAGTAACGCTGCAGGATTTCGTCATCCCGGCAAAGATAGAAGCCTTCGGTAATCAGTATGAGCCGCAGAATCATTGGACTGACGGTTGCGAGGTATTCAATGATGCCCGACTTCGTGAGTACTTCAAGGCGATAGTCTGTCCGCTGGGCGACCCGCTTTCACTCTATCTTCAGGAGCTAGGCTATAAAGGTTTCCACATGCAGAATGACGAGAGTGGCGAGCCGGTCATCTATTGCAGGGCGAAATAGCCGCCTTCGTTCCCAGCGATTCTATCGCTGGTTCCCCCTCTCAAAAACACAATATTTCGCCGAAAATATACGCAATTTTTCTCGAAAATTATACAATAGATTTCTAATTACTTAAAATACAAGGATTTATGGGTAAATATAAAAGACCTCACAACTATCTGAAGATAGCAGAGGAGAGTGAAACAGGCAAGAAGCTGAAAGCATTTTTTGCTGAGTGTAGTGAAGCAAGCGAGAAGGCGAGAGCCTGGGTAGAGAAGCAGGGAGGTGATACCTATTACGAGTCGCCAGAAGGCTTTGCCGGAGGCGTGGCGCTGGTAGAGTTCAAGAACACCATCAGTAAGGAAGGTTGGACAAACGTTCAGACTCCTACCAAGGACGGAATGCAGAGCACATCGCTTTTTATTCCAGAAGAGAACAGTGACCTGGAGAAGGAAATGATGGCTCTTCCGCTGGTAAGCGAAGCAGCTCTTATCGCTATCCTGCAGTTCAAACCAAAGATGGCGAAGGACAAGGACGGAAAGGAAGTGCAACTTCCGTTCACCTTCGGCAACACTACGCCTGTGCTCTTTCTGCATCATGGTTTCTATTATACCGATGTGCCTTATGAGAGCACGAGCGATGACTGCCAGGTAATCACGGAGAAGGAGTTCCTTCGCCGAAAGATGGCAGCAGTAAATGAAGGCTAAAGTACTATTTTATTTTTATTATATATATATGTTTAGGTCTTATTAGGTTTTAAGTTTTTAAGGTTAAATTTTCAGCCAGCCGTCCGTGATGGATAGCTGGCTGTTTTCTGTTTACTTCTCGCGGTGAATCTCTTCCGCAACCATGCCATAGCCTGACTGCTGAGAATCAAGGCGGCGGGTCAGTTCGCTGATGAGCTTCTGCTGTTCGCCTATCTGCTTCTGCTGCTCGGCTATGATGTCGAGCATGCGGTTAAGGGTAGTCATGCTGATGTCCGGTTCTGCACCTGCAGCAGGCAGCATAGCCTCCCCCTTATCGGCAGCAGGCAGCATAGCCTCATTCTCATTCATAGGCGCAGAAGCAGCAGCCTCACGGTGCTCTTCCTTTCTCCCGTGTCTATGCTCCGGAGCGCCCCCTTTCCCAGCGATTTCATCGCTGGTCAACCCCGGCACCACCGACTTGATTCTATCCACATCGAGCGGATTGCGCAGGGCACGTGTGCCCAGCTTGCGCTTTTCGTCATTGTCGATATAGCCGCCATCCGGCTCAAACTGATCATCAATGCCAGGGCGCACGTGCTCCATGCCATCATCGCCCTCTTCCATCTGAGAATCCGCATCTACGATGAATGCAGAAAGTGGAACATGAAAAGCATTGCAGAAGCGCAGCATGGCGATGGTTGGAAGCGGAGACTTCATCCGTACCCAGCTATCTAGGCAGGTATTGCTAGTAGTACCCAAAGCCTTCATGATTTGCTTGTTTGTTATATCCCCGTTTGCTTCCATCCACTTGTCAAGGAAGCTGTAATTATAAAAGTACTTCATATCTCAATTATATTTAAAAGGTGAAAAAATCTATTCTCTTCATCAGAAAATCAATTAATATACCTTACCTATGTTAAATTCCCCTAATTTTCAGCAGAAAATATAGGTAACATTTGGTGGTTTTGATTTTATTCTTTAAATTTGCACCAAAATTAAGAAATAAAATTGAAATGACAAAGGAAATTATAGAAAAAGTTACGCAGAATAATACTCCTTTAGAGGTAAATGATATTTCTGCTGATGAAAAGAAGAACTTAGCTGAGTTTTTATCAGCCAAAGGCTTCACTATATCTACTTTTTACCTTCGTTTCTTTCAGAAGGGTTTCGATGCTTGGGAAATCCAAGGCATTAAAAACTGCAAAAAGCAGTTCTTAGCTATACCGGAAGTAGCTAACCTATTATTCGAGTATGTAGAGACCGATGCCCTGGGTAATGAGATTGGAAAGAAAGGTTATCTGGTAGAGGCTGCCCAGACCGATGAGCCAGGTGTGTTCTACACCTGTCTGAAGAAGGCTAACAACGGCCTCTGCATGAAGTTCTTTGCCTTTATGGAAGCGCGGGGCATGAGCCGTACAACAATCATCAAGCGTTTCACCGCCGAAGATTGGAAGCCATGGGAGCAGGAAGGAATTAAAGCGCTACTGCTTTTAAGGGTAAAAGGGTAAAAAAAGCCTTACCCATCTCGCTTCCGTTCCCAGCGATTCTATCGCTGGTCTTCTATTTAAAAATTCATAACTACAAATGATAGATGTAACTGTTGATTTGGAAACCTGTTCGCTTTCTCCCACCGCAGCCGTAATGAGTATCGGCGCGGTGGCGTGGAAGCGCTACGGTAAAGAGTCGCCTTTCTTCGATGAAGGAGACGGCGTTTTGAGAAATTCCACATTTTCTGCCCACGTTGACCTGCGAAGCATGTTCCTGAATGGGTTCACCTTCGACCAGAGCACGGCAGACTGGTGGGCAAAACAGAGTGACGAGGCAAAAGCCGCCTTGCTCGATAGCGATAGCGACGAGTCGCCTTGCCAGCCTATTGATGTGGTAGTGAACGACCTCTTCGGATGGATAGAATATATCAAGAAGAAACTCGGTGATGAAGACCTCTGCCTTTGGGCACAGGGTACCGACTTCGATCCGGCTATCCTGAGATATATCTGTTACAAGCTGGGCATCAAGTTCCAGATTAAGCATACCCAGTTGAGAGACCATCGCACGTTCTATCTTGAACTTGCGAGAATCATCTGGGATGCAGCCGAGCCAAACGAGGAACGTTTTGACCTAGACAAGGCTTATGCCCTGACTACGGACTATAAGGACATCGCCGATGAAGGTGCTGCACATGATCCAATCTTCGATTGCAAGCGAAGTATCTACTCCACCTGGCAGATGATGACGAAGATAAGAGAAGTCTATGCCAAGACTATTTGATTTGCCCTATATCCCCAACCGGACTGGCATACAGCAGAGGCATAGGAACCTATCCCGATACAGAATGCTGCATCGCTTCGCCTATACCGAGACGATGAGCGGACTGAGGGATGAAATTCCGACGCTTCTCTTCTATGCGCCTTTTGCTCTGCTGAAAGATACCTGTGAGTATCTCTGCAGGATGATGACGGGCAGCGTGGAAGATATGATTATCACGCCTTCGCACAGTTGCCGCCGCAAGAACGGCAAAATCTATTGGAGGCAGGATGTGCAGATTATCGGTCTTGATACCGATTTCCTCACGATGGAAAGTCTCTCGCAGATGATTGTACATCGTATGGAAACCATCTGCAACTGCAAGATAAGGCATTATCGCCTGGAAACATTCTTGAATTTATAAAACGTGAAGATATGAAGAAATAAAAGATATTCTGCATGACATCATGCAACTTCGGTACGATATACACTTCGATTCCGACTTTATTTTATTAGACAACCGAGCCATCGGTTAAAATGGCAGGAAGACCGGACGGGCGATAGATGGACTTGGAAACATTCATCGCATATCTCATACCCGCAACATCAAGAAGAAAGGGATAGTCTGATTAAAAAGCCTGAGAAACCCCCATCGGACGGTAGTTGCGGCATCTTCAAAAACTTGGCGTGTCGCCCGAAAGGTCTTCTTTCTTTGAAAATATTGATATAAAGAGAATAGGGGAGGCAACCTCGGAACACTCTTATGCAAGGGTAGTGGAAGCAGCAATGCTCCACGACTACGTTGTACACTGCATCTTTGCGGGTGCTGGAAAGACGCGGGGACCGCTTCACCTCTGCGTCTTGGCGTTAAGGAATATTCAGCGGACGGGTACCACAGATTTACAAATGCTCCGACCGCTCGCCCCGAATATAAGCCGGAAAGGTGTAAATACTTGAAGTTTGGCCTACCCTTCGCGCCCCCGTTCCCAGCGATTCCATCGCTGGTCAATGGTAAAGAGTGGTGCCTTCCCTTTCTCTTTTAACTCTATAAATACTCTTGATATAAGATATGTTATTCCATCCTATACTTAACCAGCTAGCCAATCTCGACATGGCTTTCCTCGTTAAACCTGCCGATGAGCAGCGCATTGAGGGACAGACAGCCTGTTTCTGTCCGTTCTGCCAGAAGGAAGAGGCAGACGATGGCGAGCAGGGCAAAGCAAAGCAGACTCCTCACCTCATTATATATAATAATGAGCGTGGTGGTATGTATAATGGTGTAGGAGTGGAAGACAACACCAAGGCAGAGCACGGTGCTCTGCGCTGGATGTGTACCAAGACCGGTAAATACGGCTACGGTGCGATTGAGCTTTATGCGGCAATGCGTAAGCTGCCGATGCACGGAGCCAGCCTATTGCGCCTTTGCCACGACCTTGTGGTAAAGGTGTACGGTGACAACGAGAAGACAAGAGCCAAATGGCCTATGCTCTTTGCTAAGATGGACTATCGAACTATTGCCGCACAGACGATAGAAACTTTCTCATTTATGCCCAAAACTGACTTCAACCCCCAGGAGCTTGCAGCCCTGGGGTGCGAGGTCACATCTGTAAAAGGCATTCCGCAATACGGTTTCGGAAAGGACTTCAACACAAGAATGCTTAACGAAGATTTCCGCATCTATGCCGTGGACCAGGTAACGCTACCTAATGTTGTGAGAAACGGGCAACTGGTAAGCGAAGTGATTTATGGAACGCCCTGGAATCCGCTGTTCGTCTGCTTCGCCACAGACGTGATAGCCCCGCAGGGAAGCTGCGGCTGCTTCTTCCGTCCGGCAATGCAGCAAGACCCCATTGTCTTCTCCACCTGCGAGGATCACAGCGTGAGGAAGGTAAGCAAGTGGCTGATGGGAGATAAGGTTTTCACCTATTCCATGGACCATCGGAGTAACAACTCTACTGCCGTTCACTCGGCAATAGAAAAGTTGCAACCTGGCGAGCCTTATACGGAGACGAAAGAAATATGGGTAGAGAACGAGACGAAGGAAGGAGCGCCGAAAGGTACTTATCATAGTGAAGAGGAACCCATAGAAGTAGGCGACATCAAAGCTCAGAACATCGTATTCTGCCGGACACCGGAAGACGCATTGAGCGTTTATTACGCCATGCGTTCTCTGCGTCAGGATAAGGCGCAGGATAAACATTTTCAGAAATACTGCTGGTACCACGTAGCCTTCTCGCTAGGCAGAAGAAACTTCTGGTATATCGAGCGTGGGCAGTGGAGGCAGGAAAAGTTAGACTTCAATGCCATTCAGTATCAGAAGATGAAGCGATTTGCCGAGAGGGTTATCATGATCTACCCTAACGACATCGCCAGCCAAAGGGATTGCGGGGCCATCGCAACCAAGTATTGCGATATGTGCTACGCCACATTGCCCGATGGCTTTAGAAGCAGATATAATCAAAGGTGGAACTGGTTGTATGGTTGCTCTCCTCGCTCAGTGAGAGATTATCTGATGTGTTACCACATGGATGATGCCGACAATTTTAAGTTCGACCACGATATAAGGTTGCCGCTATACTCAAGACTGCGAGGTGCCAACAACACGGACCCATTCGAGATAGAATATCCTCGTGATCCGAGAAGCGGCAAGCCTAAACCGCCTACCTGCAAGGTATCGCCTACCAAGGTGTGGTTATTTATGACCTGCCATGGTTATTACCGAATGATAGACTCTGAGAGTACCGACCTCGTAGGTCAGTATATTCATCTGGATAGATGTTTCGTGGAATACATCGATCAGAAGAGTATCATCCAGGCAACAAAGGTTCAACTCCTGCAGTTTACTGAACAGAGTTGGCGGTATAATGACAAGGAGCGCAAGATGATGTCAGATTGTGCGAACCTGATAGACAAGAATTTCAGTGAGAAATCGGCTGGAGGCTTGCAGAGCATGGTGATAGATTTCACCGAAAGTTTCGATGCGCATACGGAATATTTCTTCTTCCGCAATGTGGCGTTAAAGATTACTCCAGAAGCCATCACGCCAGTCAGTTACGAGAAGCTGAATTTCTTTATCCCAGCCCTGGCAAAGAAACCGTATGATTTCACGATGAGGGTGTTCAATCCTCCTTTCGTAATCAGCGAGAGCCAGGAATACAAAGACAAGGTAGCAGCCATCGCCCAAGATGAAGCGCAGGTTAATGAGGACGGTTCTCCTGTCTTTACGAGAGCCGAAATCGACCAGAAGAAGAAAGACCTCAAAGATTGGGCGCAGACCTTCCGCTGGCAGGTGGATTGGCAAGGCAAGCAGGAGAAAGAGCTTTGGCCTGTACTGAGAGTGATACGCGGTTGCTGCAATGTGCAGTGGAGACTGGAGCAGGATAGTATTCGCAACAAGAAGCCGATGCCCCCTGAAGCCATCGCCGACATCAACTCTCATTTCGCAAACATGATTTCCTGCTTGGGAAGAATTTGCTATCGCTCATGGGCTGACATGCAGAGTATCTGTCCCTATCTCCTCGAAGATGCGGTGGAGGATGAAAAGCAGGCAAGTGGCGGTTCGGGCAAATCATTGATGATAAACCTTGTGGTAGGTTCAGCGGTGAATGTGTTGCGTGTCGATATGAAAGAGTTTGTAACGATTGCCGACGCAAAGTTTGCTCTTTCTGATTTACTGATATATCCGGGTAAGTTTAGAGTAATACACTGGGAAGATAAGCCTTCGGGTTTCCCGATGAAGTACTTCTATATCAAGGTAACGGCGGGTGCCAAGGTTGAGCGAAAGTTCGGCGACCCGATTGTATTCAAACTGGAGGAATCGCCATTGAACGTGATTACCAGTAACTATCAGCTAAGTGATAGTGAAGATAGTACGCTCAGACGTTTCCCCTTGGTGTCATTATCCGACAGATTTTGTGGTGAGAATCCCATGAAACATAAGTTGGCGCGCTCTCCTAAAGAGGTAATGAAGAATCTCGCATCAGACCCCGAAAAGCTGAACGAGCGAGACCGCAATCAGGCGATATACATCTGTGCCCTTGCAGTTCAGTTCATCATGCGCTATCATACTTTTGCGGTTGCTCCTCAGAAGAACGTTCAGCGAAGACTGATGGTAAGAGAACTGACCGAGAATACTGTGAACTACTTCGAGTGGTTCTTCAGCCGTAATGAGGTATATTCAGCACCTATCTGTGCAGACGAAATGTTTAATGAGTTCATGCGAGATTGGGCTGATGCCAGCGAGGGTAAGAGTAAAGAGTACAGCCGAGCCACCTTCAAGAAGAAAATCAGGAAGTATTGCGAGAATATGAATATCGACTGCAATCCGGAGAATCTTCTGATTGGCGAGGATAACAAGCGCCACGGCTGTTTCAAGCTTCGAGCCTGGATAACGGAGGAATACTTTGTAGGTCGTGAATGGGAGAACGATGACAGTGTTGAACCAAAACTCATCCGCAGGGTAAAGACCAGCAAGCACGTCTATTTCTTCTTCCGTAAGGGTAAGGATCATATTCCTGAAAGCTATGACGAGTTAAAGCGGATAGCGAGAGAATACGTTGAAGGTCCCGACCCATTACCTTATCGTGATGATGATGGCAACATCGTCTCCCTCACCCCAGAAGAGGAGGAACGCTGGAAGGCTTTCACCTCCCGCAAGCAGGGCAGAAGGCAAGCTATGCCAAACGGTAGCGATAGCAGCAATGCAGCAGCTACCGTAGACGAGATAGACAAGAGCACCCTGCCGTTCTAGCCTCCGTCCCCAGCGATTTTATAGCTGGTCCGTAAACAAGAATATAGAATTTTTATAAAAATAAAGCAAAATGAAAATACAAGCGCAATCATCCCTCTTGCTTCGTCAGGCTCTGCAGAAAGCTGCGAAGTGTATCGACAGCAAGACAACTATCGCCATCTTGAGCAATGTGCTCCTTACGCAGCGCAAGGAAGATGGTCAGTTCTTCTTCGTATCAGCCACCACTGATTCAGAACTTACTATCCCTGCACCTCTCAGTATCGTAGAAGGCAGCTTCAAGGAAGATGTCGTTCTGTCTATTACATCCTTGTTATCACTCCTCTCTACACTTCCTGCTGACTGCGTAGTTACCATGGATCTGTCTCAGGATAAGGAGCGCTGCATGAATATCGAGTACTGTACTCAGAACGGCGAAAATGTAAAGAAGGGAAACGTCAGTCTGGTTTATTTCAGTGCCGAGGGTTTTCCACGTGCAACTCAGCCTGACGATGCCAGTCTTCACATCTCTCTTCCGATGTCAACCTTCAGCAATGTGCTCGCTCATGCCGGCAAGTTTGTAGGCAATTCAGAGCTTCGCCCTATTATGAACTGCCTGTGTATTGATGTGGCCGAGGACCGAAGTGAGGTTATCTTTGTAGCATCCAACGGTCACGTCCTCATTAAACTGATCCATACAAACGATCCGGAAACGGGAGGCAGCAACTTCTTCCGTAGTGGAACACCTGGTAAGATTCTCGTAGAGAAATCATTCTTCAAGACCCTTTCCGTTTTTGATGACTGTGAGGATATTGATATTGAGGCAAACGAGAGTATGGTGCGCTTTACATCAGGAGATGATATTACTTTTGTCTGCAAAAAGATGGCAGGTCAATACCCTAATTACAACTCCGTGATTCCTCGCAACAACCCTTATAAGGTTACAGTAGATAAACGTGAACTGGCAAGCGTAGTGAAGCGTGTGGCACTCTTTTCTAGCGAAAGCAGCAATCTTATCGTTCTGAAAAAGGATGGCATGTTCCTCGATATTACTGCGCAGGATCTCGACTTCAGCATGGCAGCCAACGACCAGGTGCTTATCATCGACAGTAATTGCGTAGAGGGTCATCGCATTGGATTCAAGGCAAGCAGCATGCTCGATGCCCTGGCACCTATCCCAGATGATACCGTATGTCTGCATCTTGGCGACCCTTCCAAGGCGGGAGTGATTACCGCCAACGACTCATCGCCAAGAGCATTGACCCTGCTCATGCCGATGATTATCAATGATTAAACTTACATCGAACGAATAAAATAAGATTATGGACGATACATTGCTCTTTATTCCTCCCTGCTGCGTGGATAAAAAACTGCCCAAGGCCGTGATGCAGGCACCACGGCGGGCGTTGAGTTTCTATACTCACGGTGATGTGCTGGTGGATAAATTCTTCCACGCTGTCGGATGTATGGCCGATACGACTTTGAGCCGTGGAACAAAGAACCATTTCTGCGTGATGGTGCTGGCGATGACCGTAAGCAGGACTTCTGCCACCGGTTATATCATCAACTACCTGCAGACTTGTTTTGAGCGTGAATGGATCACTCACCTGGTGCTCTCTACCGATAAGAGCGTAGAGGATTGGCTGGATACCCATCTGCAGGAGTATAAGGACAGAATCCTTTATGTGAATCATAAGGACGTAACCGTACAGACCTCGCACATGGTTCTTTACAACGAGGAAAAGGCTTTTACAGTAGCTGGCCCGATGCTCGATACGCCAACGGGCAAGCTGTCGCATTATTCGATGGTACTCTATCCTGACTATGCAGCCTGGGATAATTCGTCCGACTGGTCTAACCCTTTAAGGAATATCTGTTTACCCGATATATTGCGACATCGGCAAAGGGTGGCCAAGGAGAAACAAAAGGTAAAGAGCATTATCCTGGACCGTTTCCTGCATGCCCAGATGCCTCCTTATCCGGAAGACAAGGAGCAGGAAAGTCATCGTGACTATCACGACTTCGGTGATCTTGTATAAGCATTCATCAATAAATAAATAAGAGTTATGGCAAGATATACCCAATCTTATCAATGCCTTCGCCAGTTTTGCGAAAAGTGGCAGTGGATAGACCCACGAAGCGGTCAGCAGGTAACTGGCTACGTGCATCCGCAGACAGCGAGGAAGGTAGAGCGCAAGCCGTTCTACATCAAGTTCCTCACCAAGACGGGGCATGTGGATGAAGGTGTATGCGTCTGCCTGAAGGTAGATGTGCTGCGTCATCAGCGAAAGGTGCAGTTCGTCAACAGCGGAGAAATCCGTGTGGTTAACGATATTCTTGTACTCGAAGTAGATGGCACCAGGTTCATCACCCATTAATGATAATTCTTCATGTTTTAATATTTAGAATAGATTTTTAAAACTCTAAGCTGTTCATCTTTTTAGGTGAAATTATTGGAAATGGTTATTACGTCAGTCCCTTTAGCGAAAGGTAAAACCGTGATACTATGTGTAATTCAAAGCAATGTATGGTCTTTTACTCATTTTCCCTATACCTCCCCGGTGCGTGAGCATAGGGCGCTTTTTAATCAGAATATTCATTTTTTAACAAGATATAGATTATGGCAGAAATTCCATTTTTAGTAAAAGCCCTCGCTCTCATCCTGATAGTGGCTGGCATCGTAGCTCTCATCTTAAAAAGTTTTAAGCGGAAAAAGGCAGGGAACGCGTTAAAAGATTTAAGCGCCCTCGCCGCTTTGATTACGAAGTGGGAGCGTTCAGGCTTGCTTCATTGGCAGGTGAAGGGCAAGACTCTTTTGCTGGAGCAGAGCCTCGCAGTCTCCGTGATGTCGTTGGGACCTGAGAAATTCAAGAAATTCCTCGATCTCTTAGCGCAGTTTAAGAATACTGAACTGATAGGTAATGCCTACGAACAACAGCGCATTGATCTTGAGACGGCAGCCGTTCGCAAGGCACAGGAACAGACCCAGACCAAACTCACCGATATTGACATTCAGCGTATCCGTCTGGATGCACGCAAGGATATGCAGCATATCGACATGGAGAGCATCCATGATGCCATTCATGAGTTCGACATCATGATTATCCGCAGCAACGCTATCTCTTCTGCTGATGCCACCGAGGAAGGAGGCCAACTCGTAGCCGTAGGCCACTTCGACGGAAAGAAGGTGGAAATGGCAATGTGGGACGAAATCAAGAATGATCTGAAAGAAGAAAAATGAAACAGATGAATATCGTAAAAGAGAGCGATAACCTCTATCACGTTTTCGTAGGCGATAAAGATATGTGGCTCTCACGTTTGGATATGATAGAGCTTAGACGTGCTATTTTCCGTTTGGCTCTATAATAAAAAGGTATAGACGTAAAAACTATACCTTTTTTAGTATCTAATATATAATAATTCTTAAATTTAGACCAAATTATAAATTAGACAATAGCTGACCTATCATTGTTTGAAATATTTTTGTATCTTTGCAATCGAAAAGATATGTAAGATATACTTTTTAAATGAAAACAAGATGATTAATTTCACCCATTGTTTACAGAAACCTGATGCCAAGCCTTGCTGGGTATGCCTGCATGGTAGGTATTGCATCGGTGGATTGTACTGCTGCAAGCAGAAACGGTATGTGCAGTATCAGAACACCATCAACTGCCCGGATAAGGAAATGGAACAGGTAAGTTAGTAATATATAATAAGGTAAAGATATGGCAAAAGAATTTAAAACCATCCTGCTCACGAAGGAATCTTGGATGAATAGCCAACTGAGTGTGGCAAAATATTCCGGTGGCGTGCAGGTTATCGGTGAAGGTGGTAAGAAGAGAACTCTCCTCATCGTGAATAAGGAGGGTAAAGACCTGTTTCAGCTGGGCATTCCCCTTGGCGACCCTGCCGACTTGGTAGATAAGGAGTTTATTCCTTTCTATAAGAAATTGGGCAGAGACCTGTTCATCGCCATCATAGGAGCCAATCCTTTGGTATCTCGTAAGGAACTGAAGGAAATTCTCACCCAGGCTGCCGATATAAAGAAGAAGGGTGAGGAAGCTGAAAAGGCAGCAAAAAGAGAAAAAGAGAAGAGACAGAACCCTTCGCTTTTCGATTAGGGAATTTAAGTTTTAATACAATTAAAGATTTATAGAGAAATGAGAACATTAGAAGAATTTCAGAAAGAAGTCCTTGCCCCTTTGCGCAAGGAGAGAGATGACAAGCAGGACGCAGCGAGAGAAGCTCGCTCTAACGCTGCTGCTGAATATATGCAGGCAAAGAAGAAGATTGAGGAAAATGAACATGCCTTCAAAGAATTACAAGAGCAAGTTCTGGAAGCGTTCATACACCAGCAACTCATCGACCGAAAGGCATATAAACTCCTGCTGACCGCCGAGCGTACAGATGCCTGTGCTAAGTATGATAAAGCCAAGCACGATGAGAAGATAGCAAAACGCCGTGCCAACGAGGAGTACATGGATAAGGTGGGTGTCGCTTTTGCCCGATATAACAATGATCGAGTAACTGCAGGCGAGCAGCCTATATATTACGAAAAGAGTCGTGAAATCCTAGCCGAGGAGCGTAAGGCAGGATATAGTGAATATGGCTGGCCGTCAGACCCAGCACAGGGGGCTGAAGTATAAGCTCATAACAAACAATAAACAGCAATAAAAACATGAACACGAAACAACAGAATATCCTTCGCGCTCTATTGAAGAAGTACAAATTCAAGAGTGTGAGCAATGTGGTCCGTCAGGCACTCGGAATCAACTTTGAGAACTTCCTGCAGAAGACTGAACCCCTTTACATCATCCCTCGCATCGCCTCCTGCTACACTGATGAGCAGGATAAAGCAAAGCTGAACGGCATCATTTACAAGGAATGGTTGAAAGACGTAGTAGAAAAAGCCTGGGTAGCCCCTCTCAATGAATACACCGAGGAGCATGGCGAGCGCATCGTTCTTTCTGCCATCTACTACCTCATAGACAATGGCCTGTGGGAGTCCTATGAGGGTCGCCTTGCGCTCGATGCGCAGGAAGATAATTACTATGATAAGCTGGGAGATATGCCTTCCGCTATCGCCATGGTGCAGGAACAGCAGCAAGCCGAGGAGAAGGCAGCAAAAGAAAAGGAAGCCGAGGAAGCAGCTAAAGAAGCCGCTCAGAAGTCTGCCGCCGAGACAGTCGCCTGTAAAGCCTCCGTTCCCAGCGATTCCATCGCTGGCCAAACCCCCGGCTATACCCTCACCGCCGACGAAGCCGCAACCCTCATCGCCACCACCTCCGAAACCTGCGCCCAATTAAAGCAGAACATTGAGCGCCTGTTCGATTTCGTCCATACCGCCACCGATACCGATGCCTTGCGCAAAGAGATTGCCTCTCTTCAGCAGCAGCTAGCAGACCAGAAATCCCAGCATCAGAAGGAAGTCGATACCCTGGTGCAGCAAGCCGCCGAAGCCGATGCCACTATGAATAAAGCCAGCGATTACATTGCCAAGCTTCGCCAGCAAGCCAAGGAAGCCCAGAAGCAGTATGACGAGCTGAATGCCAAATACAAGAAAACCCTCGATGAGCGCGATGATGCCGACAAGGAGTTGGAAACTTACAAGAAGCTTCTCGAAGAGGAAGCCAACCGTGAGCAGCTTCCGAAGAAGAAGGTCATCCCCTACAGCGTTCTTGATGCCGTCCCACTCCTTGGAAAGGGAGTAATGACCGGCCTGGTACCCGTCCTCGCCAAGTATAACATCGTGGTAGACTATAACCGATAGGAGGCATAGCGTATGGAACATAGAATAATTGATATGCAACTACCTCTTCCAAAAGGAGATTATAAGGACCCTATCGCATTGGCACCTACTTTCTATGGCGAAGAATATACGGATAATACAGCATATCTGAAATTCAATAATGCCATCAAGCGCATGTCTGAGCCTAGAGAAGTAGACAGCACTGAAGCTGATGTGGAGTTCGTTACTCGTAGTGATGCCGGCAGCGTCTATGCTGTGGTATATCATTATAATGATGAAAGGGTAGAGTCGGATATGCTGGTTAAGGCAAGAAACGGTTATTGGGCATTTCATCGTGCAAAAATGCGTTTCCATCCTAACTTCCTGAATGCCTACATTCCGTCGATATGGGGATATAAACGTCTTACTGAATTACAGATAGCGCAAGAGCTTGCCATGGTTCCTGTAAACGTGAGTAAGATGATGATTTCTGGTAATAATTCTTTAACTATACACCCAGGAGGCATCAATGTTACCAGATGTAATTTCAAAAATGGCGATTTGCTTGCCATTGAGGAGATTGACTTTATTGCGTATGAGAATTTCAAACGTGACGAGATCAAGGATTTTTATCACGGAGTACTCAAGCGATATGTATTCAATCAGGACGTGAACATCGAAGACTTCTCTGAAGAACTGGTAAAAAAAACCGTAGATGAGAGTCTTGATAGATTGGAAAAGAAATATGGTAAACAGGTAAAAGCAAAATAGTATGGATAAAACAGATTTCGATTATAATTTCTATCTCACCACCCTTCGCACAGCCGATGCGGTAGGCATGACGGTAGTGAAGAAAGATGACCTGGCACGCGTCTTGGCCATCATTCTTAATGAGGGAGGCAACGAGCAGTTCACCTACAGCTACAAACTGATGGTGGAATCGCAGTTTGCCCAGGAGAAATATCATATCCGGGGTGGCGAGACTCCCGACCCTAGATTTGTTCTTCTTTTGCAGCGCTATGTCCGTGAGATAGAAATCTATCAGGAACAGCATAAAGGCGGTTATCCCGACTGGGCAGTAACCCTGATGAAGGACCGCTATGGTATTAAACTCTATAATTGCTAAAGCGTATGGATAAGGAAAAGTTAAAGAAACTCTTCTTTGGTGTTAAGACCACGGTGTCAGATGTAATAACCATCGCTGTAGTGTTTGGTGCAGCCTATCTGCTCTTTCATGCAATCTATACCGATATGAGCAGAGATGAAAAACGCATAAAAGGTAGTAGCATCACCGTCACCTCAAAAGGTCACGAGTACATCATCTTTGAAACCGACAGAGGCTATACCTGTTGCATTCATTCAGCCGCTTGCCCCTGTCAAGTCAACAATCAAAAGAGCGCCCCCGTTCCCAGCGATTCCATCGCTGGTCCAAGGAAATCAAACAGATAAAAATGAAAAATAATGGAAGATAATTTAAGCAAGATAGTTTCAGAGTTCATCGGTAGTTCCGAGGAACTGAAAAAAGATGTAGTTGAAGCTGCAAGAGCAGGTATCAAGAAAGAGATAACGGAGTACTTCACCGGTTATTCATCGCCTTTTCGTAAACAGGTGCATGAGTACCTGCAGAAGAACATTCCGATGGCAAGTTTTTCTTTGCCTAGCTATGCCGAGATAGTCAACAAGGAAATTATTGCAGAGATAGATAAGATGGCAGCTCAGACCTGCATTAGTACTTTCTGTAAATCATTCCGTAAAGTCCTATCGGGCATTCCTACCGAGGAAGACGGTACCGTCAAGTTATCCCGCCTATTAGATAAGGTGTATGCCAACTGCGAGTTTTCTCAATATGGTGATGGTATCACGCTTGAGTTTGACGATAATCAGGAGTATGGTGCTTCTATTAGAGATGGTGTTCTTACCATCATTGAGGATGGTGAGGAAAGAAAGTTGGATATTTGCCTGATGAAGGTAGAAGCGAAAAAAAGTGAGAACCGATACAATGTTTTCCGTATTCCAACCCAAGGCTTTAATTACGGGCGCACCGCCAAGAGTATTCTTATCAAGGAGAAAGATAGAACTATCGAGATCCCATCCTATGATAGTGTATTTTCCGATATGGCAGCCCTGCCATTCGCCTCGTGTGTTATCCTGAATATTCCTATCATCATTGATGTAAATGATTATAATCGGGATTTCATAGAAGATTAGTCACCGTTTCCAGCGATTCAATCGCTGGTCTCAAGAAAAATCATTTAAAGTAATAGCACTATGCTCATATTTAGATTAAAAGAAGGTTCTCAGTCTTTCGAGTGGGTGAAGGGCGTGATAGATAAGGAGCGAAAGCAAAGTGTAGAGTATTGCGATCGCATCCGCAAGGCGATACCCTTCCAGATAACCCAAGTCGTTGCCTCTTACGCAAACTCCACCTTTTCCCGAAGGTTGGAAATCTACGAGTTTGTTGTTACTCATGAGGAGTACGAAACATTGGATAAGGAAGTCTGGAGCAGGACTTATAGTGATGATAATCAGTTCTGGGTAGCTCCTAACCTGAATAATGAAGAGGGTAGGGCCATAAAGGAAGTGATGTCTTCATATCATCCAGTTACCAGTCACGATAATATTCTGTATAAGTTAGGATTGCGGGCCATCGTTTCCCGCATCCGTCCTATCCAGCTTGTCACCCATGAGGGTAAGTATTATTTTGTCTTTACCGATGATTTGGTTATTAAGGATAATGATAATAACGATGATTTGGAATTAATGACCGAGGAGGACGCTAAACGTCTTGTCGGTTTCAAGGATAAAATAGTTGATTATAGTAAAAAGAAATAATAGCGTATGGATGATAAAATAAACATATTGAAAGAAAAGCTTGGCGAAGACGGTTTAGACCGTCTGGCAGGTTTACCTGATAAGTGCTTTTTCATTAAAAAGGAAGATATAAAAGAATATTCCCACCAGCGTCCTCTTGTTGAGAAAAGCATTCTGGTAGCAGATAAATCTCATTTCATTCCGGTTGACCTCACCAGTGATACGACAACTCAGGCAGAAGAACCAAGAAGAAATTTCCGGTGTTCTTTCACTATGGTAGATAAGCAGAAAGAACGTTATAATGCTCAGATGTTGGTAGTCTGCGTACTGCCGGTATTTGGTAAGTCGCTGTTTCCCGTAACTCCACCTCACCTTCCATTTCGATTGGCTGATGACTACACAACGCTGTATCGCAACCGTCATAACTTCTTTTATGCGGCAATGAGAAATCTCTTCTCCGATTCCTTCTCGAAGAAGTCAGAAGCAGAGCAGTTGTTTGAAAGGCTAGAAACAGCACAGGAGTTTGATATTTACGAAGTATAAACTCCCGTTCCCAGCGATTCAATCGCTGGTCAGCAAAAAGATTAAGCCGCAAGATGCAGGGCTATGTTCCTCTGTCTGAAGTCGTAAGATTTACAGAAGATAGATAAGTATCAATCATCCCTTATGGGATATAAAATAAGCAATAACAATGGAAAATAATATTGGAAAGAAAGTCATCATTCGTGGTGATAGAAGTGGAGTAGAGTTTGGTGAACTCGCAGAACAGAATGGTAGCGTGGTAACTCTGAAGAATGCTCGCCGCCTATGGTATTGGAACGGTGCTGCCTCTTTGTCTCAGTTAGCTATGGACGGAACAAAAAGACCTCAAGACTGCAAGTTTACTGTTACTGTAAGCAGTATCACTATCTTAGATGCCGTTGAGATCATTCCTTGTACGGATAAAGCAATCAAATCTATCGAGGAGGTGGATGAATGGAAATATTAAAAGATAAGATTAAGGAGTTCTTAGCGCTCGATGCCGTTTCAAGCTATGGCCATGGGAGAGCAGATGGTACAGGTTTTGGCTCTTACGATGGTATGGGCTGTGGTTTAGGTGCTGGTGTACAAAGAAACTATGCCTGCGGTTATGGAACTAATGTTCCTAATGGAGATGGTCGTGGCTGTGGTGTTGGCGAAGACAATGCTTTTGTTGCTGACTATGGCTATATCCCTCACAGTGACAATATCTCTTGTGTAGGTTTTGGGGTCAAGGTAATAAATGGATATGAGGTACATCGTATAGATGATATGCCGACGATCATAACCTCTGTTAGAGGCAATGTTGCACAAGGTTTCATCGTTCAATCAGACTTGCAAATGAAACCTTGTTATGTCGTCAAGGAGAATAATAAGTTTGCTCACGGCGAAACTCTCCACGATGCTTTCAATTCCCTTCAAGAAAAGCTGTTTGATGATAGCTCGGAAGAGGAACGTTTAATGCTTTCAAGAAGAAGTTTCCAGAGGATGATGTTAAGTACGACAACAGAGATTTGTTTAAATATCATCATATATTGACTAGCTCTTGTAGGATGGGTAGAGAATTGTTTGTGTCAAACAGGGGGCTATCTCTTGATGGCAAAACATCCGTTCGTGAGTTTGTTAAGTTAACTAAGAATGCTTATGGCGGTGATATTATCAAAAAGCTGCCAGGTGCATACGGCATTGAGTAACTAAAAAGTGGAGGAATAGTTATGATACTTGAACAATGCTCAGGTATGCAGCTTATACTCCTTGCGATAATCGTAATATCTCTTATCATATCGATGGAGCAGATAGCTGAGTATATTTATTTTTAAAAAGATAACAGTATGAAGATAAAAATTGTTTTGTTTTGTCTTCCCAGATTCTTTGATGGGGATAGACTCCCTGCTTTTGCGGATAAAATGAAGTACTTCATCATGTACAAAAAGCATTGGTGGCAAAGATATAGATACATGAAAGATTTGTTCGGCCACCCTATAAAGTTTGACAGCCAAGAGGAAGCCGAAGAGTATCTGGAAAGGGAAGGTATAGATTATAAAGGAAAAGCATAATATTTTTGAATAGCGTATGGCAGAAAAGAAAGTATTAACCATTCATCTTACTGATGAGTGGTATCAGAAGATAGCTAGCGGAGAGAAGACAGAGGAGTATCGGGAATGCTCTGTATACTGGACGATACGTCTGTTAAAAAAAAATATACCGAATAGGCCAAACGTGATAGCTGGCGTAGCCAAATATCATCGTGCTTCCGATAGAGGCTTTTTCGTGCAAGGCTATCTCACCGGAGGACTCAAACACACTTCGGATAGTCCGGAAGATAGAGATTACCGCAAGGAGGTATTAGAGCCTTTCACTCACGTTCATTTTCTCCTCGGCTATCCGAAAGATAACCAACCGTATATCGAGAAGGAAATCGACGAGATAACGGTAGATAGACCAAAGAAGGGTATGTGCCCGGATAATTGGTTAAAAAAGAATATGTTTGTAATCAGATTCAAATAATTCATAAAAAGGTTTGATTAATATGGAAAAGGAAGAAGTAAGAAGTTTACATCAGTATATCGAAACGTTTCAATCTACAATGAAGAAAGAAACGGTACCGCAAGATATAAAGTTTACCTTAAAGGATACTCTTTTTGCTCTTCACGAAAGCAAAGCATGTAATTTGATAGAAATATGTATAGGCTTTACGGGTGGGCAGGTAGTCTTTGATAATGATGTTGTTGGAAGTGTAATATCCTGTGAGTATACTGGTGATACAATAGACATTCCGGAGGACAAAACGTTTGATAAGTCTTCTATGGTTATACGTGTATATAAACGTAAAGCGGATGAACTGACATTGATCCCCGTGTCAGCTGTAAACTTCATTAAAGTTAGACAGACGGACGACATTAACTGGAGACACGAGTGGGATCAGTTAAGCCAAGAGAATAAGGATTTGTTGTCAGATTACTATCAGAAAATTGGTAGAGAATATTACTTACAGAATCAAAAGTAGCTTATGGCAAAGAAAGAAAATAAATGTTGCGGTAACTGCTTCTGGTTCGACAACGAAGATGCTTACGGCCAAGGCTGGTGCATCGACAATCAGGAAGAAACGTCATGTGATTTGGTTTGTGATAATCATTTAAACAGATAAGCGTATGCATGATGAAGTATATCAATTTTGCGGCAACTGCTATTGGTATGATGTTGATGATGATCATCGCGCGAGTGCCTGGTGTATGAAACGAAAATGCAAGACTTCATGTTTTGATGTCTGTAAAGATCATAAATTTTAGTTAGCGTATGGAAATAATTTATAGAGATTACCCTCTGAGTATTTATAAGCATCCGGAGCCTATGGAGATGATGATTTCTATTCCAAAAGACTTTGGGCAGTATCTACAGAATAAACGTAACAGGAGAAGGAAGAAATGACGTTAGAGTTATCAATGGAGGAAAAGATAATCGTAACCGTTCTTTGGGTGTTCACGATATTCTTCCTGGTGTTGGTTTCCGGAATGTTTGAAGGTGGGCATGAGCCTATAAAGCCGTCGAAAATCCAGCCACCGCCGCCTCCATCTCGCCCTCATCCTCTGCTATTCCGTCGCAGATTAAGAGTAAGAACTAAAAAACGAAGAAGATATGTTTTACGAAGCAAAACAAGGAACAAAAACTTACGAATACATTAAGGGTATTCTTGATGCGGAGAAAAGGGAGCGTCAGGCTTATATGGAGAGAGTAAAAGAAGCTGTGGGTTTCGAGTTCGATGATTACCTATGTTGTCTAGCTAACGACAGCAATGATCGAAAAATCGAAATATCCTATATCTGGGTGTCTTTTAAACAATACGAAACACTAGATAACAAGGCATGGCGAGTAATGAATTGGGATAAACGAGAGGATGGCCGATATGTAGCTATAGTGCCCAATAAGCGCTATAAGCAAGGAAGGCTGTTAGTTAGCGTACTCGACTCCTATAAATCTCTCATCGGAAAAGATGAGATAATAAAGGAATTGGGAATAGATGTGTCTCATGTTGGTCCTTTTGGTAATAAAATTATGATCTTTCGTCGTAAGGACTGCATTTTCGTTTCTTTTGATGACCGTGCCCGAGTCGAAGAGTGTAATCTTGATTTCAAGAAAGTCGAGATAGAAGGATATTAGGATTTTATTAATAGTGATAAAAGAAAATAGCGTATGAAAGAAGAAGAGCGTGCAGCTTTGGCTGCGAGATTAAATGCCTTTCTGAAGGCGACTGAGAAAAATTATCTTGATGGAATTGTGGATAATCTCATTCATGAGGCAGAATGTAAAACTGCAATTCTATTTGACGAGGAAGCTAGAGAGCCGGAGTTCGTTTTTATATCATATCTTAAAGAGATTAAATGTTTGAACGCTCACGATGGTTCTTGGAAAGAAAATGTTCTTACCCTTACAAATCTAACTGGTACCGCTTTCGCCTTAATGGAATTTGATCCTGCCTATGATCCGATAAGGAAGGACCCGGTGTGTGGCTACATTAATAGCTTCATCGTTAGTGAGGAAGATCGGCAGAAAGGCATTGGCGCTCTAATGATAAAAACCTTAGAGGCTGGATCAGAAGGTTACGGCGTACATATTCTGTTTGTAAATTGGGATATTAAGCCGGAAACTGGTACTTGGACAGACAAGTGGCTTACCGGAATGGGTTATCACCAAGACGAGCCAAACGACCCTCGCCCATTCCATTACTATATGATGCACAAAAGATTAGTTGATAGATATTAAAATAATTAAAATATTAAAGATTATGGCATGTAATTGTATTAGCAGAGTTGAGAAAATGGTTAAGGAGAAGACCAACGAGAGTGGTTGCCTTGATACAAGTATCGGTATTCCATCGGGCATTGCGATGGTGAATGTTTATGGTTTATTCCATAAACAGAAGAAAGATGGTTCTTTCTGCGAAAAGTGGAACCAGGTAAATATTCTCCCCGAGTATTGCCCCTTCTGTGGCAAGAAGTATGTGGAGGATAAGAAAGAAGATGTTCAACAGAAAGAAACTGAGAAGTAGCGTATAAAGCAAAAAAGATTAGTTGATAGTTGTTAAAACAAATAAAAATATTAAAGATTATGGCAGAAAAAACAAAGCAGCAGAATGCAGAGAATGAATCAGAAGAAGAGGAGCTTGGCAAGCAGATTTTGCAGCTCAACCTTTCCTATCACGAGATGAAGGATGACAAGTTTACCGTCAAGGTAACTTGCGAGAAGGATGGCAAGGAGTCTGACCTGAACATCCTCACCGATGATGATTCCATCGGTATGGTATATCAGGGAATGAAAATCGCCCTGGGTACCGTGGCCCGCTTCTACCTGATGAACCTTTTGAATAAAGGCACAATCACTCAGGAGGAGTATGATAAAATGGTGAGTAAATAATACATGTTTTTAGAAACAAAAAAATAGCTTATGTTATACGAAGCTAAACAAGGATCAAAAGCTTGCGAATACATTAAAGGTGTTCTCGAAGCTGAAGAAAAAGAGTATCAAGCTTACATGAAGAGAGTGGAAGAAGCTGTAGGCTTCGAGTTTGATAAGTGGCAAGGCTATCAGCCTAACCGCAGTCTGCTGCGAGAGTATTATATAACCGCTATCTGGGTACCGTCCGAGCGATACGAAACGCTGGATAAAAAGGTATGGAAGAAATGCGATGGCAAGAAACTGGAGGATGGCTATTATGTAGCTGTAGCGCCTAACAAGCGATACAAGCAGGGTAAGGCTATCGCCGCCGTACTTGCCTCTTATAAAGGAGTAACCAATCATTTCAAGATATTGAAGGAGTTGGGCATAGGGGGTTCTCAAGGTAACTCTATCTCCATCACTCAGCTTCTCCGCTGCAAAGACCGTATTTTTGCCTTCTTCGATGATGGCATCCGAGCAGAGAAATGCAACTCCGATTTCACAGAAATCACGATTGGTGAATATGAGGATCTTATTAATAGTAGCAAAGAAGGATGATCGTATGAAGATAAATATGAATCAGGTAAAGGAGAAGATTGCGGGCTTTATCTTTGACCTTATCATAGAATCGGGTAGTAAGTCTAAGTTCTTTCGTAAGTACACTAACCATCGCTTCCGTAAGCAGTACGAACGATTGAAGGATGATAACTATTTTTATCAGTATAAACGCAACAACGCTTTAGAAAAAGCAAATAGTAAGCTGCATGAAAGGATCAGCGCTTTAAATTACAGACTTCACTCTATTTATGATGCGGTGAAAGTCGTAGCTACGGAGTACCCTAAGAACATCCCGTGCCCTCACGGAGAAAAAGATGAAGTAAACGATAGCCCTGTCAGAACAGATTCCACTGAATGCTGGTGCTGCCCAGGTTTCGTATGTAGAATACCTGAAAAAGGTACTATTATCTGTTGGAACGAGAACTTTGAACAGAGTGAGGATTTAGAAAATAAACAAAAATAGCGTATGGAAATAGAAGAATATGTAAGCATCATCAAGAATATGCTAAAGTTTAGTAATATGGTTGAATGCGTTCATCCCGACCAATACAAGTTTGTCTGTCATCTGCATAATATTCAGGAGCGTGAAGCGATGGATATGTACGGTGATCTGCGTAAGATAGCTTCGGGCCAGTATTGGAGTATCAAAGATAAGAAGGACGGGTATCTTTATTCCATGATAAACATGGCGTTGGAAGCTAGCAAGATCCAAGTCTTCAACTCTCTCATCGAAGATACCGCAGCTAATTGCGAGGATAGAAAGCCGAATATCCTTGCATTCTTTAAAAGAGGTGCTGAGCGTTTTCAGCAGGAGTTTAATTTACAATGGCAGGTTGCATATCTTGATATAGCCGAAATGATAAAGAACGGCTATACGCTAACGGCTACCGCCCGCCAGGTAGATAATGTTGATGCCAAAGATTACGTAGGCGAGAATAAGGGCAAGAAATCATATATTCCTATCTACGATGGCGATGTAATGCTTTGCTATGTGAGTAAGCCGAAATGGTGGAGTTCTGATTGCGAGAACAGCGGTCTGTATCTCTGTAAAGATGGCGTTTACTATCGTCTCATTTATACCCCAGGTAAAGGTTATATCAGACACGGTGAGCCTGATACTGACGAAGCCTTCGAGTTGGATATTGAAGAGAATGCTTTCAGCAGCTACGTGATGACTCTCAGCCAGAAGTGGTATAAGCTTGGTAATATCCACGCTGGCATCGGATTTTTGATAGAAAAGCCAGAAGATAAAAAAGAATAGCGTATGATAAAGCAAGAATTACTGGAGTCTCGTGCTTTTCAGAAAGCGGGAGACGAAGCGAAGTTTTTTTTCTTGCCGCTTCCTTATCGAGGATCCAAACTTTTCTGTAGCCGTCTTTCAACTCCGCTAACCGTCTCTCACGAAAATGGTCTTATTCATTTTGGCAGGCGAGGAAATCCGATAACGAAAAAAGATTTGCTCTCGAATGAAAACTTCTTGAAGGCAGAAGACTGGTACATCCTTTCTGTTATATATGCTGGCTGGTACTATCCAACTGGAGATTGTTATGTAAGACTTAAAAGAAACGGCGATATAGAGATTAAGGAAGTAAGAAGAAGGTCTGTAAAGGTAGCGTCTGAACAATAAAATGCAAAAGTTAAAAAAATGTAGCGTATGACAAAGCAAGAGTTGTTATCTAGCCCTGCCTTTCAGAAGGCGAGTGACGATGCTTTTATCTATCTAGTTGCATGGATCGATGACGGCCCATGGATAAGGCATATTTCAGCTCCTAAGAAGGAGGATCAAACTCAGGACTGCATTTGTTTTCGCTTATTCGAACCAGCGATTAGCAAAATACGCCTGTTAACAAATCCTTCTTTTCGTCATTCTAGGGGAGATAAGGTTTTAACCATTCAATACTTGTATGGTTGGCATAAAACAGAAAGGTGTGATGTTGATATTGACTCAGACGGCGATATTATTATTAGTGAAAAAATAAAAGAAGAAGATTATGCAAAATAAAGAAGAAACTCCTGTTAAGGGAGCATTGATTTACCAGCCGCAGGGTGCGGCCGGTGAATATGCTAAGTGGGCAATCAATCTATATCATGGTTGCTCTAACGGCTGCACGTATTGTTATAACCGCAGAGGAGTGTTGAGTCACGTCTTCGGCGATAAGCCGGAACTGGCAGCACCTGTCATCAAGCAGCGAGATAAGCAGCTCAATGAATATCTGAAGAAGAACAATATGACTGCACACGATGCTATTAAGAAAGGTGTTGTAGGTTATGAAGGCCTCGTTGCTGTTCTTGGCCTTGTCTCGAAGGATTTAGAGAAGATAGGAATAGATAGAATACGTCAGGATGGCGGCATCTTTTTCTCCTTCACTTGCGACCCATTCGATATAGAAGCAGATATGCTTATCCTGCAGCAGGTAGTTTTACATTTGCTATTCGATCGTATTCCAGTCACGATATTAACAAAAAACGTGCATTGGGTGCAGACGGTTTTGTGGAAGAGAACACTTCGAGACCTTACAACAGATTATAAGGATATAGCCCGTCTTCTCACCATCGGTTTTACTATCACCGGCAAAGATAAGTTGGAGCCTGGCGCTCCTTCTACTGAGGAACGTATCGAAGCCTTGCGTGAGTTGCACGATAAATACATGGTTAAGACCTTCGTATCTCTAGAGCCGATAACGAGCATTCATACCGCATCGGAAGTAGTCAAGAAAACATACAAGATTACGGATGAGATACGTCTCGGTGCCCAGTCGCCTATCAAAAAAGATAGATATGATCCTAACGAGTTCTTCGGTTTCATTACTGCGGTTAAGTTTCTGGCACGCGACCTCCCTTGCCGTTTTATGGTGAAGGATAGCATGTATAAACAAGCTGAAAACTTCGAGGATACATACAGAGATATGTGCATCGCAAAACTCGATGAGATAAGAGAAATTTATACAACAAAAAGTAAAGAATAAAATTATGAAAAGTAAAATGAAGTATTACGCCCAGATTATCGGTGTAAATCTGTTGGCATTTTTGGTACCCGTTCTTGCCGTTGTTCTTATTTATGGTCTCGGCAAGCTGAAGAACATCTATTCCCATCCTTGCGTTCTGTCACAGGAGATATACGATTGCTGCCTAGAGGCAACCATCGTAGTGCTGGCTGGTTTCTCCGTAGGCCTCTTGTTCCTTGGCTGTGCAGATAGCTGGAGGAAGGCAAAGCTATTCGTTCTAAAAAGCAGGAAAGAACGAGAGGAACGTGAGGAACGTGAACTGCTGCATATCAAGATGGAGGTAGAGCCTATCGAGGAGAGGACGGAGCAGAAGAATACGCCTGCGCTTGGCGATTCCGAGTTTGAGGATATTTCCGGATTGACGGTTAAAGAGATTTATCATCTCTATCACGGTCGTCAAGTTCTGATTACGGCTGGTAAGGCGAAGGGAAATTTTCTCGGCCGTCTTGCTGGTTATGACAATGAAGGTTCTCTCCTTTACATAGGTTTCACTCAATACAGCTTGGGTTCTTACTCCCTGGATGAAATAAACGCGATACGTAATACAAACCCAGAAGTCAGCTACGTGGAACCAGGGTATAAAACTTACGATTGCTGCATCCCTAGTCTCATCCGTATTCATAAGTAAGGGTTATAAAGCTTAGATTATGACAACAGCAGAAGAGGCAAGAAGGAGAACCCTTAACGCTATCAAGGAGATATATAAAGACCAGCTCGAATTAGTAGATGCAATCATCTGTCGTGCTTGTGAAGAGTTAAAGTACGAAGATACTGTAACTTTCGAGAGTTCCGAAGATAGAGATAACGTAAGGTTATATCTTGATGAAATCGGTTATGAAACCTGGTGTGGGGTAGATGGTGAGTGTAAGTTGACTATCTCATGGCGACATGAAAAAAGTAATAAAAAATAGTTGTAGAAAAATGAAAAAGTTAGATGGGAACAAAGAGTAAACAGATACCGCTCCTTACCAAGGAGCAGGTATCAGAGCAGCTTCTTCAGCAGCATTTGCGCGGCTGGAAATCGAACCCTAAGTATATCGTAGAAAACCTTTATGTGTTCGACTGGGAGAGTGATATGCTCATCAAGACCCGAAGCGGATATTGGTATGAGGTGGAGTGCAAAATCTCCTTCGCCGATTTCAAGAACGATTTCACGCATAAGTGGCAGAAGCATGAACTGTTGAAGACTGGAGAGTGGCATCCTCTTACTTTCGTGCGTAGAGAAACAGACGAGAAAGCCTTGTCGAAATATGAGTCATACCCTGGCTATCATATAGAGAAGACTGGCAAGGCTTGGAATATCTACATCAAAGGTCAGGAGGTAGCAAAAAGAGAGCATCGCCGCCCGAACTACTTCTACTATTGCGTACCTTGGTACCTTAGTGGAAAAGTACTTCCCCTCCTTCCCGATTATGCGGGGCTACTAGTACTCGCAGAGGATGGCAAGTTGAAAGAAGTGAAGCGGGTACTCACCCTGCATCAGCATAAGTACACCAATGAGGAACTGAAGCTATGCGATAAGTTCTATTATGCCTACCGCAACTGGAAGCTGAATATGGAACGCCACCAGCCTACCGCAGAAATCAAGCGCCTGAAAGATGAAATTGCTTTCCTCAAGGCAGAATACAAGGCAGTAGCCGGGTGTGATATTAAGGACGCATTTTAATAATTAAAAGATTTATAGATTATGGAAAAGATTGAATTTACGAAGGAACAGATAGAGAAGATAGCTAAAGGCATCGGTGTTATCTGTTTTAGACGTGACCCCAAGAAGCCGGATGAATATGTGCTTTTGGAATATCCAAGAGTAGATGTTTTTCATCAGTCTTGCGTATGGGAAGACCCGTCTTTTGATTATAATCATCAGAAGGAAGTAAAGCAAACGTTCCTTTCCTTTGAGGCAGAGCATACATTCGGTGCAAAAGAGCTTTTTAAGCCTAGTCTTGCTGAAGTTATTCAGGCTATGCCTCTTGACTTAATAGGAAAAGTAAATGCTTTTACTATCAAATATGATGGTTTTACAGAGGACTGTTCAAAGCATAAGAGCGTTGTGACTCCTTATCTTATTGGTGCAAAAATAGCAAAAATACCACCTGTAAAAGATAAAAAGGAAGAATGTCGTTTGCATCCGTCATCATTAAAGATAGGTGATCTTGTTGGTACCGTTCTCGATAAATATTGTCGGGTAAGTATAGATGTAGTTATGCCGGATATGTGCTTAGAACCTGTATGGCAGAGTACATTAGATGACGTACCCGAAGAATATCTTAATCGTTCTTTCCGTCCAATAAATATTGTTACGGATTTTGAAGACAAGATTCATTTGATTGTTAACTAAACATTTTAAAGCAATAGATCATGTTTGAGATATATGTTAAAATGAAGAAAAAGAAGTGCTGGAAACTCGCTATAGAGGTTCCCAACGCTTGGGGTGGAATGCCTCACCTCTGGATGTATCTGGAAAAGAAATACCTTCCGTCTTACGTACCGGTAGGAGCTGATGGGAAACCGCTGGAACTGGATGGGGTGAAGGAAAAACAGGCAAAAGGTGAATATGTAAGCCGCTGGATCTATGCTTCATCTAGAAAGGAGATTGAGGACCTACAGAAAGATTTCCGCTTAACTTATGAGGAAATGATGGTATTTAGATCTACCTTTGATTTTGCAAAGGTTCTAGGCGAAGATATACCAGTTTACCTTGAATGCTTAAAGGTTGTCGCTGATGAGTGTGGAGGTATATATCCACAACAATATAAGAAATTGAGTGCCTTTATTAAGGCTCACAGCATAAATGACATAGAGGCAATCGCTTTCAACCAGACAAGCGTTAACTGTGCCTGTGATTTCTTTGGCAACAGATACAATGAGCCAGCAGATAACTTTTGGGACTGCATGTGCCCAAAGGATTTTTATAACAATCTTAGAAAAGATTGTGATACTAAAGACGCATTTTAATGATATGACTAATAAGAAATAATACATTTAATCATTAATTAAGTATTATGATGATACAGATTCAAGATTGGAAATGCGACAAGAAAATCATTGTCGTAGATGAAATCAATCACGGCACCGTACAGGTGGAGGTACCGAAGCCTGGACCTTATAAGGATAAATATTACCAGCATGCCGATTGCGCCATCTATAACCTTTGGGTGGATGAGAAATATCGCAAGCAGAGTGTGGCACGCCTTCTGATGGAGACTGCGGAGAGAGAAGCTAAGAAATTGGGATGCAAGTCTGTGCAGTTGGAATATGATAAGGAGAGCGGGTCTTTCGTTCTCCAGTGGTATAAGCGCCTTGGCTATGTGGTGACGGCTTGCGGTATAGTTGGTCCGCTGCTGCTGGTAAAGAAGCTTTGAGGCGACTTGTCCCCACCACTCAAAAATAATTTCGTAACTTTGCAAACAGAAAATAAGATTTATAGAGAATATGACAGAACAGGAACAATATGAACTCCTTTTGGAGTTGAAAGACCTTGCAGAATGGATGCAAAATAGCGCACCTGGTTTTGATGTAGAGGAGTATAGATCGCTCGAAGAGCAGATAAAGAGTCTGAATCAGGAATCGGGTGATTTCTATGAGGTCATTATTGAAATCCATTTTAATAATGGCAGATACATCATTCTCCACAATCAAGCCTTTGAGACTTTGGTGCAGGATTCATATATAGGCGATGAGATTGATGCTACGTCGAAGGATACGGTGATAGGAGTTACATACACGGATCCAGAGACAGACTATACGCAGATGGTGATTCCTATCAGCTCCATCTGCTTCATTTCTGCCTACACCCAAGAAATCAAGTGGCAGGAGCGATGGGATGCGCTGAGCAGAGACAAGAAGGATGGCTGCATTGCAGCCTTCGACAAATGGTATTCCAAGAGCCATCAAGAGAATTAGGAATTTTTCATTCTTCTAAATAATATATATAAGTGTTTTTAATCTTGTTTTAAGATTGTTTTCATTTATTATAATGTATTTTGTTTACCTAAGTCCTCCTTCGTTGTGATAACGCGGGAGGTTTCTTTAGTCAAGGTCAAACGTGTAATAATGGAGTTTTTCGTATTTTTACAAATAATTGGTTTTGTATAAAGAAGAGGGGCGGCTGTCGCGATGACACCCACCCCTTTGTTCTTAAACGTTCCTTCCGTCCGGCAGCACGAACCAGCCGATATTTCCTCTCCAGAACTTGCATCCCAGATATAAGGAGTCGAAGGCATCAGTGAAGTCTGTTCTCTGCTGCAACGGCAGGTTGTCTTCCGTCTCCGCTTTTTTCTCCTGGCTCTTATCCTTGCGGAATCCCTGATAGCCGATGCTCACCTCACAGAGCTGCATGGCGATAATCAAATCAGGGTTTTGAGTCTGATTGATACGGATGGCAGGATATTCTATGCCGGCAAGACCATTATTGATGATGCGATGCTTCACCTCGTGCTTTTCGGGCACACCCATATCTATCGCCGTTACATTCCAGCCATTACGCTCCAACTCCTTAATCACTGCCTGATAGAATCTCTCATCAGTCAGTGCATACGATGCACCCTGCTTGGCGGTGGCATCATAGAAGTAAACCACATCACGGTTCACGGCTCTCTTCGGAGCATAGTAATGCGAGAAATCATCTACCAACTCTCTCAGCTTCCGCTCGTTCTTCACGTAGAAACTCTTGATAACATTTACTGCCTCTACTCCGTCACGCTGATATACCTGACCTACCACCAGGGTATTGATATTGGCATTATAATCAAATGCGAGATAAAGAGGAAGGTCGTTTATGCAGTCGCTATCCATACGGCAGTCGTTTCTCTCGGACAGTTCCTTAAAGTCCGGCTGATAGCTTTCTGATGTGATCTTCTTGCCACCGATGATGCCCGTAGTCTTTTGAGTGCTCCAGTTGGCTTGTGAAAGGGGGTCTATCTCATCGCAGGTGTAACCGTGAACATGATCTATATCCAGATTAGAATAGAAACCATCGTTCGATTTCTTGATTTTTACGTTCAAAATACTGACCATGAAGGTGTAATTAGGCAAATCTCGTTTCATGGTTCGGATGTAGTCTTCACTAAGTAAGTCCACATTGTCGAGGGTAGAAGCACGCCTAACGAGGAATGCCGAACGGCGAAGCTCTCTCAGATAGTCGTCTCGAAACTTATCCGCCTTGTCAAACATCTGCATCTCCCACCATTCTTCTTCCGTAAACAGATATTCGTAATCATAGATGAGTTCTGCATCGTCTGCATCCACCAGCTTATAGTTTACCGCCATATCCACCATGTTCTTTGTGAGCTGGTTGCCGTGGTTAGGCAGAATCTTAAACTGCCCCTCGTGCTTAATCATCTTGAGGGCGATGGCACGTATCATCAATCTCAAATCGGGTGGCACGGCATGGGGAGTATGCCCGGTCTTCTTGGCATTATAGATAAGGTCGTTATAGCGGATAATCTTGTTGGCATAGTCTTCCAACTGCTCCTGCACCCATCGGTAAGTCTTGCCTTGAAATTTACCTGATTCTATCGTAAGGTCAAGTTTCTCCTCCTCGCGCTCCAGCCAACTGCCCTTGGTAGTAAGTGAAGCATCAGATAGGAATCTCGTCGATTTATAGAGCGGATTGTAATCAGTAAAGTTGATGTTACCCAAAGGGTGAGTCTGGCCTGATAACGCCGGCATCAACTCATCGGTCACTTTCTTGTATGGGAAGAATCTCGCCTCGTCACCTACCATGGCTGAAAAAGTGTAGCTGTTGGCGCTTGCGGTCTGCGAGAGGGAGATGAGCACCCACTGGGCACCATTCGCAAACCAAATGATATTGTCATAGCTTTTCGGCTTAAAGATAGCCTCACGGGCGTGCTTCGGTGGTCGTCCCCAACCGAAATGAATGCCCTGCGTAAAGCCGAACATTCTCTCCATGGCAGCCATGGTACCAGGAATAGTTTTGCCGAATCCCTGCTGCCGTGATACGGCTACCCAGGCTCCCAGCATACCGGGCATAGAGTTAGAAGCCATCCAGACGTAAGGAGCCACAAGACCGTCGGTTTTACCCACACGTCTTGCGGCAATCACCCTTTCATCCTTCGCAGCCATATACAGAGATTGCTGCTGGAATTTGGTTAGGTATATCAAATGTGGTTGTTGCATAATAATAAAAATGTTATCCTGAAAGTATGTTGATTTTAAAACAGAGAAGGCTGCATCATTTCAAGCTGAATGCGCTTGCAAGCCTTGTCGTAATATTCTTTGTTCAGCTCAAAGCCGATGAAGTTTCTCTTTTCTCTGATGCAGGCGATGGCGGTAGTGCCGCTGCCCATGCAGTTATCAAGAACGCACCCCCCCACATTAGTATAAGTACATATAAGATACTGGATAAGAGCGACTGGCTTTTGCGTAGGGTGGAAGGTATCGGCAGAATGTTCCTTGTCAAAGCAGATAATGCTCTTTGGGAATTTTTCATCTGATACGATAGTAGGCACTTCTTTATGATCGCCATAACAACCTCGCTTCAAACTATGCGAACCGTCGCCCCTTCGATGATTCCTTTGATGTGGCATACATTTTACCATCTGAGGATTGTAGATAGGTTGTTTCCGATAGAATACTGCTATATCCTCATGCGAGCGTAGAGGCATTTTGTTGGCATTCAGAAAGCCTGTTACCCGCTGTTTGCTCCAAATAAGATTATATTTCCAGAGTTTCGGCTGTGACATCATAAGTTGTGCGGTAAACATACCCTGGCAGAAAAGAATAATCGCTGCATTGGGTTTGGTTATGCGCAGATATTCCTTCCATAATGGCTCAAGCGGGATAATGCTATCCCAGCCACCGCCCTCACTCTTTTTATTGAGAACGCCATACGGCAAATCGCAGATAATGCAATCCACGCTTGCGTCCGGAATCTTTTTCATTCCTACCAGGCAATCCTCATTATAAATCTTATTTAATTCCATTGTAATTATATGTTTTAGAATAGGCTCGGCTGCGCCATTTCAAGCTGAATACGCTTGTAAGCCTTGTCGTAATATTCTTTGTTCACCTCAAAGCCGATAAAATTCCTCTTTTCTCTGATGCAGGCGATAGCAGTAGTGCCGCTGCCCATGCAGTTATCGAGAACCAAATCACCTTCATTAGAATGCTTGGCTATGATTTCCCGAATCAAATCTACCGGCTTCTGGGTAGGGTGAAATCTATCCTTTTCATGGCAGATAGGGTAAGAATATACGCCATTATCGTACTCGCTTTTGAATATAGGAGACGAACCTTTTACGGCACAAACGGCAAATTCCTTGGCGTTCGTGAGATAGTTAATCTTACTATTAATAGGAACGGGGTTTGTCTTCTGCCACTCTATCAATCGTAGCTGACTAAAGCCCGCTTCCTCCATCGCTTCTTTTACGATATTGATTTTCCACAAATCGTAAAAGCAGACGATATATCCGCCATCCTTTAAACATCGATATGATTCCTTAATCATCTTTTTTATATCAAAAGCGTCAGGTTGATCCCATTCCCCAAAATCAATGGATATACGAAATCTGTCGGTGTCTTTTCCTGTTGGTTTAGACTTAGCATAGTTAGAATCCCGAGAAATTGCGTATGGCGGGTCGGTTATTATCAGCGAGATTGAATCCTTGCCAATCTTCTTGATCCCCTTCAAGCAATCCTCATTGTATATCCTATTGCATTCCAGTAGGTCGTCACCATTTCCGTTCCAATAATCGGCATAATCGTTAAACTTATCTTCTTCGGTTGGTTCCAAGCTAGTGAATGTGGTACCGCATCGGTCACAGCGATATGTATTTTCTACTCGACCATCTGGTACGTCGTTCTCTCCGCACCAAACAATACCCCCACCACAAGTAGGGCATTGAAGTGAAACGATTTCAAGTGTTTTGTCTTTTGCCATAAAGTCTATAAACTATTAACTATAAATTATTAACTATCTCAACTTCCCCACGTGCCATTTTGAACACACCTTGCACTGGTATGCCGTATATCCGGCAGCCATGATTTTAGGGTGCAGTTTCAGAAACTCGCAGGCTTCATCCTCGCTCTCGTAGGCAACCTTGGCTTTCCAGCCGTGGCTGCTTTTCCTCGTCCAGTGTTCCGGATCAGGACGGAAGGGAGGTATCTTGTTGGGATGATGATTTCCGTATCGCTTACTCATCGGCTGGTTCCTCCTTCATTTCTTTAGCCTGTTTGTCAGCCTTCTTCTCTTCCATCACCTCTTCCATGTAGTCGAAGTAATCAGGAGCTTTCTCCGGAGTAGCATTCAGACTTTCCTCATCGGCTATCTGCTGCATATCCTTCACCGTAAGACCGTACTTGCGAGCCATCTTGCGCTTATACTCATCGGTATAGTTGATGCGGTCGTGTTTCACGATGCTTACATCCTGCGTAATGGCAATGCGGCTCATATCCGGCATCTCATCCGTAGCGTCCTTATCCTCTACGAAGTTGCCATATACATTAGCCAGGGCTTGCATACCCTTATCCACCGCGCGGTCGTTGTTCTGCTGCTTGCCCGTGCGGATGAGCCATTCAGCGCTGCTCAGATACATCGCCTTGTGGCGAGGGCTTTCATCGGTCTGGAAAAAACGGATAATGTGGTTGCATACCGCCACATCATTATTCAGTTCCGTAACCGTTCGGGGTTTGATATTGCCTTCATCGTCAATATCAATATGCAGCGCCATCACCATTTCCTGCGCCTCTTTGTTACCCTGCCCTGCCTGGTTCACGAAGAGCGTATAATCGCGCCGTGCGATATTGCGGCAGGTGGTACGCGGGTCTATATCGTTGTTCTGCACCCATCGCTTGTAGAACTCGGCACAAATCTGCATGCGGTACCGCTGTTCCAGTTTGGGGAACATCGTCTCCATGCTGAGACCATTGGATAGCCATTTGTCTATCCTCTGCAGGGTGTTCTGTGTTAATTGGCTCATTCCTTATTAATGTTTAATGTATAAAATGTATAATTGGTGGAGCATCGAAAAACGAAATTCGTATTATTCGTGTTCAAAACCCCGAACCCCGAAACGCTATATGGTAAGGTCGATACCAAACTGACCTTCCAAGAACGTCTTGTAATCGGGCTTGCCGAATAGCGGTCCGTTCACTTTTTCCCATTCTTTACTGCTTGGATAAAACGCATTATGCGTAAACCATTCATAAACGCTATTGTATCTTCTCGTTACCGAAGAATTAGGATGCGCGTCTATATATTTCTGTCCGGCACGCAGGTAAGCCTTCGCTATGCGGGGATGCTTCTGAAACTCGATAAGGCGCTTGCGTCTTGAGGCCAGCGGGCAGCACATGCAGCCGAGTCTTCGGGTAACGTCGATTTGCCCCCCCCGTATCATAATATACTGGTGCCAACTTCAATCCTCTGTCGAGAATGAAATCTCTCACGTCTTCATTGGTCCACTCCAAAATAGGGTAAATCAATTCTGCATGATTTTCCTCTTTCTTTGCGCCATAATATCGGCATTCGGTAGGCTCGTTATATCTCGACTTCCGTTCTTTGCTTTCAGCTCTGCGTACACCGATAACGTTTTTACTTAGAACCTTATATTCTTTTAGAGCTTTGCAACAGAAGCGATAGGATCGTGAAGGGAAACCGTGTTTTGCGATAAGCTGAAAGAAATTCTCTTTAGGTCTGAGAATTTCCACGCCCATCTCCTTCACGTGGGCGATAGTGCCAGGTGGGTCGATGGTGGTGTTCTTGTATATCGCCCTGTATCTGATACCGGCTTCCTTTGCAAGCTGCAGGATCACATCACTATCCTTGCCGCCCGAATAAGCCAGTTCTATCTCTCCATCGTACCTTTTCTGTACGCTTTGCAGGAGGCGAATAGACTGATCTATCTTTTTCTGTAATTGCTCGTTTATCATTTTGCGCCTTTTAAATTTCTATATCTGCCCACAAAATTACGAAATCTCCCCTAAATGGTTGGGACAACCCCCGAACCCCTCATCTCGAAATAACACCCCTCTCGCCCCCGTCCCCTGCGATTCCATCGCAGGTCTCTCAATCCCTTTTGTCCCTATCTCTCAATAAAAAACCGATACCTTTGCAATAGTATTAAGACAACATAGGATAACATTAAAAAGAAAAAAGAAATGCAAAGTTTAATTCCAACCCTTACCAGGTTTCTTGCAGCCATCATTGGCTTGTTGTGGTGTACACTGGAACCATCCCTTAACTACATCGCCGTATGCTTCTTCGCCCTTATCTGCGACTGCTACACGGCTTGGCGCTGCAACTGCCGCATCTATTCCCGCTATCGTGAGGCTATCAAGAAAGACCCTCGATGCAAAATCGACGGGAAACTGAAATCTAAGAAAATGGCAAAGATGGTGAAAGATTTCTCCGTCCTCATCCTTGCGATATTCTTGGCCACGATGGTAGATACCGTCATACTCGATTTCCAGAACCCCCTCCATCTCGCCAACTATCTTGCCGCCATCTACTGCGGCGTGCAGCTCGTGAGCATCCTCGAAAACGAGAGTACCTGCAATGGGGCACCCTGGGCAAGAGTGATGCAGAAGATTGTAGCCGACAAAACCGAAAGGCACTTCAATGTAAAGCTGAAAGACTTGATGAAGGAAGCAACAGAAGAGGAGGATAACAAGGAAGAGGCAACTCCGGAAGAGGATAAGAAGAAAGAAGATGATAATGACGACTGGATTCCGCAGAAACCTGCAGACCCAGTAATGGGCATGTAATGTGCCAATATCTCTTAATTTCTGTACGCTATCAGTTAATAATGTGTTAAAATCTCTTTGAATTATGACAATATCAAATGTTTTGGAACACTGGGCTACGATATACAAGCCCTTATCCCATGACCCGACAAGCAAGAAGCTGGAAGAACAGAGTTTCTTCCGCATTCGTGATATTGACGAGGAAAATATCTTTTCCCGCAACGCCAATATCATTCACTCTCCCTGTATGCTCTATCGTGTAGTGAACTCCGGAGAGCTGAAATCGGATAAGCAAGCCCTGATTACTTATCAGGTCTGTTTCCTTACCCGACTGAAAGACTCCTCTGCCACATTGGGCAGATATGATGGCAGCAAATTGCAGGCTGCATCGGATGATCTGATGGAGTATTGTGAAGACCTTGCCTCTTATCTCACTCAGCTTCGCCGCACGGGTATCTGTCCTATCACTGGCAGAAACTTCAAGACGGAAGAGCCTAAATTGGGCATAGAATTATCATCCGTCGATATAGAGAGTTTTGCCTATGGTGTAAACCCTCTTTTCCGTGGTCCGAGCTGGCTCCTTGCCGATTGCTATTGGCAAACCATCCGTCCGCTCTATAATTTCCAATGTGAAAAGGAGCAGAAATATATCATTCCTGCATCAACAGAAGACGGAAAGGAGGGATAAGCTATGCCTATCAGAACTCAACCCATCAAGTCGCCTTTTGCCCCCTTAAAAGAGGTGGCAGGCGTATATCTGAAACAAGCCCTTCTCGATATAGAAGTTAACTTCAATACCCAGAAGATTTACCCGGTAGAGGTATATCGTGGCTACGAGAAGGTGAACAAATACCGCGAGGAACACGGCATGTGGTACTCTACGGGCGAGGGTAAGAAATCCTTTGAGGGTACGGTATATCAAGCCGACGAAAAGACGGGTAATCTGATGGTAGGAATCCGCTATAACGATTATCTCCGCTATGTGGATATTGGTGTAGGTTTGACGGGTGATCCTCGTGACCCTGCAGCCCATATCACTGCCGATAAGGTGGACCGATCGAAGAAAGCCAAGTTCAAAACCCGATATATCGGCAAATGGGATAGAAGGGCTGGTAAATCTCACCGTCCTGCCATCATGCGCACGGTGAGAAGACTGAAAACGAGATACGAGAATCATCTTGCCGATTACTACGGCTATCAAGGCTTGTTGCAGATAATGAACGCCTTGGAAGGCAAAGACGAGTAACCCCTCTCGCCCCCGTTCCCAGCGATTCCATCGCCGGTCTCATATCCCCCAAAAATAAACATTAAAAATAAAAAAGCAATGGCAAAGAATAAAACAGAGGCTATCATCACGCTCAATGGCCAGCAACCGCTCCAGGTACTGAAGCAGTTGCAGGAGGCAGCAGCGGGTATATCCGACCAGATAGATGCGGCTCAGGCGAAGCTGAAAAACCTGAAGCCGAACACTGATCCATATAAAGCGCTCGATGCCACCATCAAGGATTTGAAGAAGCAGTATGATTTGCTGGCTTCTGCACAGATTAAGGATATAGCTGCCAATGAGCGTTTACAGAGCGTGGTGGACCAGCTCAGTAATACTTCACTCCGCAATCTGCGCCGTGCATTGGGCGACGGCAAGCGTCAGCTCGAAGGTTTGTCGGAGGCAGAGCTGGAGCAGGCTAATTCCATCCGTGCGATGATGAAGACGGTAGGCGACCAGATACGCTTACTCGAAGGCAAGTATGTGAAGATACGTGAGGGATTGGCAAGCATTGGCACGCAGAGCGATCAATGGCTTAGTAAGGCTATCGCACAGCAGAAAGACCTTATGGACTATACCCGACGCGGTACGAAGGAATACAAGGAGCAGGAGCAGGTGATGCAGATGCTTACCGACGAGCAGAATAAGCGCAATGCTGCCATTTCTGCCGAAGCTACTGCCAAGCGTCAGGCTCAGTTTAAGCAGCAGGTAGCATCGTCAAGGCAGATGCTTTCCTCTACCGACACGATGAAAAACCATTCGCAGACTGAGATCCAGACTGCCATCAACACCCTGAAACAGGCACAGGGTCAGAGTAATATCGGTGGCAGCGAGTGGAAGCAGTATGCTGATGAGATAGCCAAGGCAGAGGAGCGGCTTGCAGCGCTTGCCGGTAAGGTAAAGGAAGTGAAGCAGGTAATGTCCGAAAAGGATGCCAAGGACACCATTACCTTTATGGATAGTCATACCGAAGGTGAGGTTCGTGAGGCTATCAATACCCTCAGACTTCTTCAGTCGCAGACGCATATCGGCAGCGAGGAATGGAAAAAATACGCTATCTCTATTGCCGATGCAGAGGAGAGCCTGGCTAAACTCACGGGCAAGGCGAAGGAGGTAAAGGAAGAGCTTTCACTTACTGAGACTAATGAGCGGATGAAGACATTAGGTCAGCAGTCTGAGCAGAGTTTGCAGGATATGCTCAGAGTCCTTCAGGAAGCCAAAGGTTCAATGGAACCATTCTCTAAGGAATGGGAAGATCTGGCTGCGAAAATCGACAACGTGAAGACCCGAATGGCAGATGTTGCCAGCAACTCACCCTTCGAGCGTAACTATGATACCGCTCAGAAAATGGCTCGACAGGATGGATTGTTGGATAAAGAGGGTTCCCTTCGAAATCCGACTAAAAACGACCTGGAATGGTCTAAGAGCTATCTTCAGAAGGAATTGGGCAACACTTCTCCTTTTGAGACTATCAAGATAGCGGAAATAAAGGAAGCTCTCGGCATGTTGGATGAACGCCTCAGTGTGTTCAAAGATAATGCCGATAAGTCTGCCATGTCTGCTGAGAAACTGAATGAGGTTCTTAGCAATATGAAGACCGCCTCTCTTGATGATTTGAAAGCCGCGTCTGCCGAACTGAATAAGCAACTCGGCAAGCTGGCCCCGTCTTCCGATGCAGCCAAGCAGGTAAAGCAGCAGTTGCAAGCCCTGGATAAGGAAATCAAGCAGGTGGAGGATGATGTGGTAGATGTAAACGATGTCATCGCCCGCAGCAAGAAAGGCAAGGCTTCTATCGAGGAACTTAAAAAAGCCTATCAGCAGTTGCAAGTTGAGTTGAACCAAATCAATACTGGTGATGAGGAATTTAAGAATAAGCAGAAGACACTCAAAGACCTGAAAAAGGAGATTGATGATGTTACTGGAGCAGCACATAAACAGGGTGGTGCCTGGCAGACGGCTTTAAAGAATCTTACGGCATACGTAGGTCTGTTTGCGGTATTCAACCAGGTAAAGACTTACTTTGTTGATTTATTCCGTCTGAACATGAAGTTTATGGATCAGTTGACGGATATTCGCAAAGTTGCGCTTTCTACTACGGACGAAATTGCAAATCTTTCTCGTGAGTTGGCAAAAATTGATACCCGTACCAGTCTTGAAGAGTTAAATCGAATCGCTTATGCTGGTGCTAAACTGGGTATTCAAACACAGGGTGGCACTATGGCACTCGCTGGCTTCGTCCGTGCTGCCGACCAGGTAAATGTGGCACTTAAAGAAGATTTGGGTGAGGAAGCGCTCACGTCTTTGGCAAAGATTACTGAGGTGATGGGATTGGTTGACAAGTATGGTGTAGAAAAAGCCATGCTGAAGACCGGTTCTGCAATCTTCCGTCTGGCTGCTACTTCCACTGCTTCCAGTGATAAGATTGTGGATTTCTCAAACCGTATGCTCGCCCTTGGTGAACAGGCTGCCCTTACCACGCCTGATATTCTCGCCCTTGGTTCTGCGGTAGATAGTATGGCATTGGAGCCAGAAGTGGCAGCAACCGCTTTTGGTAAATTGGTAACTGAGTTGCGAAAAGGAACCAGCCCTATAGAAAAATCCCTGGGTATCGCTACCGGAAGTTTGAAGAAGATGATCGAGAGCGGAAGAGGTATGGACGCTATTCTTACTATCTTTAGAAAAATGGGTGAAACCAAGAATGTCTTTGCTCTTGACGGCTTGTTTAAGATCGGAAGAGCGTCGTGTAGTGAAAGAGTG